>Ga0210398_10001675_pt1 | contig 22392 bp, 26 predicted proteins | sample IncBWC4OmetaG_FD_161047 | JGI IMG/M metagenome (GOLD analysis project Ga0210398, IMG submission 161047) | Forest soil microbial communities from Barre Woods Harvard Forest LTER site, Petersham, Massachusetts, United States - Inc-BW-C-4-O | ecosystem: Environmental > Terrestrial > Soil >...
AGGTGAAGAAAGTACTCGATCGAGTGGGTCGAGTGACCGATGGTGAAAAGGGGGCTTTTCATCGTGACCGGGATCATACCTCGAATGTGCACGCGGCCCTACTTGTAGCTGCGAAGCGCCGGCAGGAAGTCGGGAAACGTATAGACCCCATTGACCTGCATCCAATACCCGTTGATGCCCTGGGGACTGGGCCAGGCACGGCTGAGCCCCACGCGCAAGAAGGCTTCCGCCTGTTTCCTGATGAAGGCATTGAGGCGCGCCAGATCTTTGCCGGCGCGGTGCCTTTCGGCGTATCGATGGAACCCGAGATCGGTAATCGGAAAATAGCGAAACTGCCGACCTGCACCGTCCGTGAAATGGATCTTCGTCGTGCCTTCCTTGAAGCCCTCGACGATCTCGATTGAGGCCGGATCGACCTGGATCGTGATGATGGAGCGCTTCACGGGGTGACCGACCGGAACGTGTTTCTGCCCATCGCCGAGCTTGATCGCAAATCCTTTCTCGATTGACGGTTGGAGTCCGGCCTGCAATGCCTTCTTGAATTCCACTGAGCTCGATGGTCCTTCGAACTTCAGTTTTGAATACTGGTGATCCTCTTGATGCGGCCCGGTCAGTCCTTTAATGGGTACGAATTCGCCGCTGAGAATGGCGCCAGGCAGGATCTGGTGTTTTTCGCAGTCAGCCGTTTTGAGATACGGCATCGGGCGTATGCAGGCGCCGGTGGCTATATCAGCGCCCGCGGTGCACACCTCGACTCCCTTTTTGAATCGCGTCAGGTCCGTGATGATGATCTTGCTCATGGCGACTAACTCCCACTCAATCATAATAGGCATGTAGAAACATAGCCTTACACGTCACGGGCCGGTCACGGGCCAGCCATGAGATTCCTGGTAACTTCAGTTTACGGATTCCGCCTGGCCTACTCTTCAAAAGCCGAACGCGCATACAAACTCAGGTTCCCCCGGTCATCTTCAATCAGCAAGTGGCCTGCGTTGACGTGCTTGAGAATTCCATATTTCTCTATGAGGGGTTTGAATTTGACGGCAAGATCTGTAACTCCATCGTAAAAAATGACGCACAACTCTACATCCGAAAGTTGGGCACGAGCCATTTTCGCATAGTGAATCTTCTCCGGCTCCGTCAGGGACGAGCGATCGATAAATTTGTAAATTTGATAGAGGGTTCTGAAGTATGGTCCCAGTTCGGATTCGACTGATTTGTATTCACTCAGAAAAGCTCGCCGTAGGTAATCTTTGCGATCTGGCTCGTCGATCTTACCTTTGAACAGGTGATGAAATTTGTCGTAGAAGTTTTTGAATGCCTGACGACCTTGCTCAGCGCGCGGCTGCGTTGATTTGGCGCGTACTATATCGGTAATGCTATCGCGAACGTCACTGAACCGATTCAACAGATTGAAGAAGACCGAATCGAAGGCTTGTTGTGCCATCGTTTCCGACTGCCGCGCCATAAATGCACGGGAGCGCGCTAAATCTGCGGCCTGGACACGAATTCCGTAGGCGGCAGCAAACAAAGTTAGGGCCGCGATTCCAGTACCTGAAAATCCACCGATAAAAACACCGAAATCTCCCCAGTCTTTTCCTTCGTCAGATATTGGCGTGGAGTGGAAATGCCAAATGTAAAGGGTAAAACCAAGAATGAACCAGGCTGCTCCGACGCCACTCAGCAGCCACATTAGTTGCGTGGTGCGTCGCTGCGAGTGGGCCTCACTCAACGGTTTATTCTTGTTCATTGAATCAGCAGCTTGTCAGCCAAATTTTCACGAATGTACTTAGATCCTAAGTCGGTCAGTCGGAACTTACCGGTAGGTAACTTGACGATTTGACGCACCTTTGATGACTCCAGGTGCGCCAGCGCTTCTGTAACGCGCGGCGGTGCCGCCATTACATACTTTCCCAATTCCTTGCGGTCGAAGCCAACCTCGCCCGCGAAATGCAACAGCACCAACAATTCATCTGATGGACTCAAATCAGTTCGTTGGACGAGTATGACGTTTTCAAAAATGCCCACGCAGGGAACGTCGAACTGGAGAATTTCCCGAATAGCTTTGGCGACCAGGGCACGTTCGCCTTGCCAGAAAATTCGAAGCGTTTCGTTCATACACCATCGCACCGATTCAATCATCCATTTGGCATCCATCTGGTTTGCGAAGTAGTTCGGTGAAATATGGACTGCGCCCCGTTGCCCTCGAAACTTCCAAATCGCTTTTAGAACGGTAACAAGGTGTAGCGCATCTCGCCTTGGCGAGATAGTGTGCTTTTGGCTCTCATCCTCGATGTAATCACAGCAGACTTTGCAATCCTTGTTGGGAAAGGTTGCCGGTATCTTTGTGGTAAAGAATGCGGGCGAGCAGTTCCGCGAACTGACCGCCGTCTAGTTCCGCTGGTTCCCAATCGCGCTGGATAAACCTTCTCTCGAGCGATATGAACTCATCCAGCAGTTGATTAGCTAGAAGAGTATCAAGCGGTGGAGCGATGCTTTTGAGCAGCGCTGTTTTCTCAACCAAGCCCATCGCTATTCGTCCGACGCGGTCTTCTGCCCCAGCCCTTCGCGTACCAACTCGACAGCGGTCTTCTCACCTTCGGCCGTAAGGAACCAGGGCGATGGGGTTAAATTCGTCATCTCGCCAACCTTTGTCGGAGCCTGCTTCTTAGCCTTCCCGAGATCTCGCGCAACGTGCGAAGCCTGAATCGTTCCCGCTTGTCTAAAATGCTTGTTGAATGTGTTGGCAATAGTGCTGGGAGTCATTTCCGTCGCCACACCCAGGCTTTTGACCACGTAAAGCAGCCAAAGCGATTTCTTGGTGGGATTCCATGCTTGCAATGGTGTGCCCCACTGCGCCGGATCGTGGGTGAACTCCAACGCACCACCCTTTTTAGAGCCGTCATCCGAAACAGACTTCCTTGCCGACCGCTTACGTGGTTTGGCGTCTGTGTCGATGGGCGGCTGCTCTGGTTTGTGCTGTAGTGCAGGACGCTGCTCGCGCGCAATGGACGCGGCAGGCATCAGCACGCCGGTAATCTGATTGGCCAAGGCGTTACTCACCTGAGACACGTCTTCCCGGGTGCCTTCGTACTCAAACTCCAGTCCAGTCAGCTTGAGCCTAAATTTAACCTTCGACATTTGGTCACCCGCTCCATAGGTCCACAAGCAGGGAGTTCATCTCGGTACTGGGTTTATGTACAGTCGCCGGAAAATGCTGCCTCCCAAGAAAATCCAAAGTCGATCGCCTGCGCGAGGAGTTCGGGCAATACATCATCCTATTGAAATGCGAGGGCGGCCATGGCCGCCTGTACCACCGAGTAGGGTCAAAACAGACCCTCCTTTTCCAGTCATAGCGGTCAAAACGCCACTACGGCCAAGCTCGGAATCCCGATGTTCACACCGCCTGAGGAGCCGCGAAAGCCGGCGACGCCTAGCAAGCTGTGGCGTCGAATGGCCGAATGCACCGGCATAACTCGTAAAATCAATGGATTACAAGATACACTTGCACATTACTAAATGCAGCTGTATAAATATACAGTTATCGAGACGCCTGCCGATCTAACTGGTTCCGGGCGAACATGCTTGGGGACTTTGAGGGGCGTCCAGGATGTTTAAAGAGGTTTGATGATGGTGCGGGGTAGTGGCTAAAGATTCTGACATCGAGTGGACACATCACACATTCAACCCCTGGTGGGGTTGCGTGAAACTTTCACCTGCCTGCGCCCATTGCTATGCCGAAACCTGGGCCCGCCGGTTCGGCGATGAGCTGTGGGGCGGCCACGCACCACGACGGTTCTTCAGCGAGCATCATTGGCGCGAACCGCTGCGCTGGAATTCGGAAGCAGAGAAGCAGGGAATTCGTGCGCGCGTCTTTTGCGCTTCCATGGCGGACGTGTTTGAGCCTCGGACGGATTTAGATCCCTGGCGAGAGAAGCTCTGGGCCCTCATCGAAAAGACACCGCATCTTGATTGGTTACTGCTGACGAAAAGACCTGGACATATCAAGAATGTTTACCCGTGGGCACACAATCCGCGCGAAAACGTGTGGCTGGGTACCACTGCAGAGAATCAGCGCTGGGCAACGCGGCGCATCGAGCGGTTGATCGCGGTGGATGCGCACGTCCGTTTCCTGTCGTGTGAGCCTTTACTGTCTGCGGTCGATCTGCGGCCATGGTTGAAGCAGAGGTATATTGACTGGGTTATCGCCGGCGGAGAAAGCGGCCACGACGCTCGGCCGACGCACCCCAACTGGATTCGCTCCCTGCGAGATCAGTGCCGCACTTACAATGTCCCCTTTCACTTCAAGCAATGGGGCCACTGGAGTCCGCAGGCGCAAGGTGCTCCGGCTACGAAGGTCGTCGAGCTTCAGGACGAAGCGGGAAGGCTCGAGCGCCTGTCCTGGAGGCCAAAGCAGAAAAGTGGTCGGACTCTCGATGGCCGAACCTGGGATGGCTATCCGCGGATTCACATATAACAGCGCTCGGTGCATTCCTCAGGAATGGGTATGGCAGACATCGATCCTTACGCGGGCCGGGAACAGACCAAGGCAAAACACTTCATTCTGAAGCGCTATCTTCAAGCGCTGGCGTTCAAAGTCCTCACGATTTCCGACATCACTTATGTTGACGGTTTCTCCGGCCCGTGGAAATCGCAGACGGAGGATTTCAGCGACTCGTCATTCATGATCGCCCTGCAGGTCCTGCAGGATGCCCAGCGAAAGATTTATGAGCGGATGAGAATTCGCCGACGAATCCGCTGTTTCTTTTCCGAAATTGACCTTGAAGCCTTCAAGCAGCTCCAAGCCGCGGTTGCGCCGTTCCACAAGCCGGAAACTGCCTTCGAGATAGAGACGTACTGTGAGAAATTCGAGAATGCGGTTCCACAAATCAAGAAAGCTATCGGCAATTCGTTTGCGTTGATATTTGTCGACCCAACAGGGTGGACCGGCTTCGCCTTCGAGAACATCAAGGAGATCTTCCGTTCGAGAATGTGCGAAGTCCTCATCAATTTCATGTATGACCACGTCAACCGTTTTGTAGCCAGTCAGGATTCAGCGACGATTGCCTCGCTCAATCCGATCCTCGGAGGCCCAGGCTGGCGTGACCGACTCGATACTTCCCTACCGCGCGGCCTTGCGGTCGAGAAGCTTTTTCGCGATACCCTCCAGCGGGCGGGAAACTTCGCGTACGTAATCTCCACCAAAATCGAAAGGAACACGACGGACCGACCTCATTTCTTTATCGCCTATGCCACCAAGAGTGGCAACGGACTGAAGACGTTCCGACAGATTGAATATGACGCTCTGCGGGAGCAGGCCAGAAATCGGGCCACCGCGAAAGAAAGGCTGCAGGAACAAAAATCAAGCACCGCGAATATGTTTCCGGGACACGAAGCCGATGTCCAAGAGGAAACCATTGATGAAGTCGTAGAAGCGCAAATAGACCTCGCCTCGACGTATCTCCTTGAGCTTCTGTCGAGCCAACAGACACTGAAGTTTTCAGAAGTTGTGGACATGCTCCTGCAGGCTTTCATTCTCAGAGAGACGAATGTGAAAGACATTTGCGTCGCGCTCGAAAAGCGGGGGCGGATTGAAAAAACGTGGGGTCCAGTTAATAAGAAACCCAAGGACAGGGACCTCATAAGGCTCACCGAATAACATCGCCAGACTCGGGGCCAAGTCACGATAGAACCTAATGCCGCCCTATACGACAGCACCGGCAACTATTCCCCCGCCACGACGCGCCCTACGCCGCGCCGAACTGCGCAAGATTATCCCGCTGTCGTACACAACCATTTACGAAATGGAGCAACGGAAAGATTTTCCAAAACGTTTCTATTTGACCCCGCGCTGCGTTGTTTGGGATTCGGATGAGGTTTATGCATGGCTAGACGCACGCAAACAACTCGAGCAACAAACCAAGATCGGACGAGCGCCTGCGCCGAATCTTCAATTGCGCAGGCGCCGGCCTCTCAAGTCGTGGTTGTAGTTGAAGGAGCCAAGTCGTGATCCATCAGCTGTTTGATCGTTCGATCTCTCGATAGACGACGATCGATGGTGAAATGTCTTTCGATGGATAGGAAGGTCTTTTTGATCGATGGCGAACGATACCGATCGATCTCTTCCGATTGTAGGCAATAGAGGGCAATCGATAGCGATAGATGCCGAAAGGTCGGTCACTCCCACTCAATAATCTCCTGACTCTGCAAGACCCTGAATGACTTCGTATTTCTCTCAGGCTGCGCTCACAGTACCGTCCGAAATACCGTCAGACTGCGGCCAGCGCAGGCCGTAGGGCAATTTCGAAGGGCCATAAACAAAATGCAATACCCGCCGCGGCCGATGGACAAACACTTTGTGAGAAGCATGCAGAAGAAGCGGCTTCATCACCATCGCGCCACCTCGTAAGACCGGAACAGTCACTTCGCCCAGTTCATCGCGCACGCGTTGAATTGATTCCGCGGTCAGTCGTCCTAGTGCGTGAGAGCCAGGCACAATGCGCAATGCACCGGTCTCATCATTGGTATCGTCCAAGTGGACCCTAACGGCCAGCATATCTTCTAAGAAAGAGCTTGGCGGCTGCACGAACAGACCGCCCTCTTTCCGTGACCAGCCCGTGCAGTGCTCGCTGTCGATGCGGTCTGCGACCGGGATGCTGAGATCCTGGTGCAAAGTTACCAACCAGTTGCGGGCGGGAGACTTGGTGAAGTATGTGCACTGTATGGCGCAAGCATCATGTGGCATCAAATTGGAAAGACGAATGTCGCGCAACAGTCGCTGCCCCAGACCTAGACACCACGGCTCATTGAGGAGGCGCCGCGTACTGGCATTCGCGGTTCCCAGGAGTACCAGCTGACGCGAAATCTCACAGACTTCGTCTTCATCGAGAATGTCTGGAAAAACGGCGAATCCTGACTTCTCAAACTGGATTACGGCACGCGGATTCATATACGAAACTCCAGAGAAAATGACGCGTTTTGCATACGATTGGGGCTGCTCTCACTTCATCGGAGTGACTTCACGATCTTCAGCAAATTATCTACGGCAACTGCCTGTACCTGTTTCGACAGCGGGAATGTCTCATTGCCCGCGTGTACCACAATCAGAGACTTAAGCTTTAGATCCTGTAAGGCCGAACGCATCGAGGGCGTCAAAGTCGGCGCCACAGTGCGTTTCACCTCGAAGCCGAGTCGCAGGGCGCCGCGAACGATGAGCAGGTCGAGTTCTGCACCCTGATGCGTTCGCCAGTGGTAAGTCTCATCGGGGTTTACGCCCAATTGCTGCACGATCTGGTCTATGACGAAGCCCTCCCACGACGCACCGAGTTTAGGATGTCCCTCCAAATCTCGCTGTGTCGCGAGGTTGAGCAGTGCGTGCAGCAATCCCGAATCGCGGATGAAGATCTTGGGGGCCTTTACTTGACGCTTGCTTAGATTCTCGTGCCAGGGCTTCAGTTGTCTGACGACGAGCGCATCGGTCAACTTGTCGAGGTAGCTCCGAACGGTGGTATCGGCAACTCCGAACGATCGACCCAGCTCCGAAGCGTTCCAGAGCTGCGCATGGTAGTGCGCGAGCATCAACCAGAAGCGCCGCATGGTGTCTGAGGCGACATTCACACCAAGCGCTGGTAGATCGCGCTCGAGAAACGTTCGAATGAAGGACTGTCGCCATTCCAAACTCTCACGATCCGAGTGTGCCAGGAAGGACTTCGGAAACCCGCCACGCACCCAGAGCCGACCGGCGCGCTCGGCACCGATTTCCCTCAACGCGAGTCCGGGCAATTCGTAGTAGGCAATGCGCCCCGCGAGTGACTCAGAGCTTTGCCTGAGAAGATCCGGCGCCGCGCTGCCCAAAACCAAAAACCGCGCGCGAACGGGCTTGCGATCCGCCAACACGCGCAATACGGGGAACAACTCCGGACGCCGCTGCACCTCGTCCAGCACTACAATGCCTTTCAGGCCCTGAAGTGCAAGCATTGGGTCGGCGAGCCGCGCGACATCAGCAGGATTCTCCAGATCGAATCGGGTGCTGTGATCGCTTACGGACGGCGCGATCAGCCCTGCAAGCGTTGTTTTTCCGACCTGACGCGCACCGAGCAGAGCAACGACGGGGAATCGCTTCAAAAGGCCGACAATCCGCTGCACATGCAGATCGCGATCTATCATATTTCGACATACTACCATGAAAACTCAGTGTCTCTCACCGATATTTCGTGGTAGAACAAATATTATTTACTTTCCAATCCACTACTTACGATACTCCCTCCCACTCAAGAGATGCGCTCACGGTCGCGCTCGGCCCTAGTTCGGATCGAGCCGCGTCGCCTGGGCGGCATCCAAGGCCGCTTGATCAATCTCGCCCATTGCCGCACGCGCCAGGCCGCGATCCCGCCACGCAAGCGCGTTAGAAGTCGCTGTGGATTCGCCCAATGAAATCAGGTGCGCAGTGGAAACTGCGAGCGCGGTGCTCAAACCTCCGACAGCAAGCGCCGCGCCGAGCAAAACTGGCGAGGCAATACTCGAAGTCGCCATGCGACTGCTTTTTAGTATTCGCGACAATCGAATTCGCAATTGGTGGCCGGGCTCACCGAATGCCGCAGCCATAACAGGTTCAGAGGCAGCTATTTCGCAACACCGGACGAGTGCGTTCGCATAGATCTCGCGCGACGTTCCGCCACTCAGCGCCGCCTCGTCGCAAACGATTTCTGCGGCCATCCGAATTCGTCCGGAAAGTCGCCGAGTGAATGGATCGAACCAGAACAGAGCCTCAAGAAATTGAAGCGCGAGAAACAAGACGGGATCGCCGCGATTCAGATGCGCGAGCTCATGTTTTAGTATCATGCCAAGCTGTTCTTGCGACATTTGCGCACCCACACGTTCCGCCAGAACGATTGTAGGTTGGGCCCCGCCAATGCAATAAGTGGATACCGTGAGCCCGCTCGATACTATTCGAATGTTTGCAGGGAGATTGAAAGCCGCGCCCGACGGAAGCGCGACCGCAGTACGCGCGACGGCTAGCGCGCGTCGATAATGACGAATCAGCGTCACAGTTTTAAATGCCGCATCACCAAGATAAACAATGAAGACGGCAACCGTAAAATGCACCAAGGGCCGCGAGAAAAGGCCGTGAATATGTGAGAGTGGGTTGTGTAGCGCAACGAAGATGTTCAATTCGATGGTGAAAAACCCGACTGGCGCCAGATAGAAAATGGGAACCGCTAAGATTGGTATGACGGCAACCAGTAACGCCGCGAGCCAATACGCGGGCCAATGTTCTTTCACGCGGCCGCCGCACAGCTCAGCAGCGATGAGTACGATGCCGGTCAAAATCGTCGATAGCAGCATCCACAGACACCCGAGCGTCGCCGCGTGATTCATCGCGGTCATGTTAAGTCCCCTTCACTCAACATTCGTCGCAACTCCTCAATTTCTCGCGTTGACAAAAGATCGCTCTCAGCAAACGAAGCTAAGGCAGCGCTATGGCGGCTCCCCAGGACCCGCGCCGCAAAATCCCGCATCATCCGCGCCAGCATCGGTAACTTATTCACCTTGGCACGAAATACCTGAATGCCGTGTAGATCCAATCCCACGACGAGTTCCTTATCGATCATTCGCTCCAACGTCTTGCGTGTGGAGGAGAATGACCACCGCGTCAATTCCTTGGTGCACTCGTGAATTTCGCGCGCACTCAAGCGCCGCTTGCGCCATAGCTGCTTCAGAATTTCCAGTTCAACGGGGGTCGGGAAAGCGCTTCGCATGATAGATCATGCATCGTCCGCCTATTGTAGTCAAGTCACATATATGCGACATTTGTCACATGCTATATTGCTTGGGGGAGAAGCGGCGTGAATCGACTATGCACTCAAATCCTAATGTGTTTCGCCATTGCGAGCCCGTGCGGCGCTGATCGAGTCCATGCGCAGTCCGCCCCAAGCTCAACGGCCGCGCAAATCGAGCAGCGTTACACGGAGACGGTAAGCCAGTACGAGCGTGATTTCGAGGCCTACCAGAGCGGCCAACCGCTGGATGAGCCTTTTCGCGGCGACTTATCCTCATTGGCGGTTTATCTGGAGTCAGTTATGTACGGCGCCGGCGACCCCGCCGTTCGGCAACTCGCCGCCGTGTATTTGCCGAATTTGCGCGACTACGATGTCGCGCTTAAGCCAAGCGTCTGTGCGGAAGTCGCTCGAATCGTTCCGGCCGATTCGGTGCTCTGGAAAAAAGTGGCCGGCCCGGGATCAGTCTTTTACGTCGCCTCGGGTTTGTCGCCGAATGATGCGCGGCGGTTTCTCGACAACATCATCGCCCGGAACACCGATCCTGCCATACGAGGACGCGCGCTGATCGAGCTTGCGAAAGTTGCGCATCGCCTCAATGATCGGCGTCTTTATACTGAAACCTTCGATAAACTGGCCGCGTACAAGAGTGTTGGGAACCTAGGCTTTGAGATTAGCCTACTGAACCCCAAGAACAACAGCGCTATTGGCAAAGTGGCAGCGATTTTCACGCTACCGAAGACGGGTGAATCCGCGGCGCTATTTTCGAACAAGAGCTTGGCCGGGAAATTCTACTTACTTGACTTCTGGGCCACTTGGTGTGGCCCATGCTTGGGCGAGCGTGCGGCTTTGAATGAGGCTTATCGGAAGTTTCACGGTGCAAAGTTTGAGATAGTCAGCATTTCTGCCGATAAGACTCCAGAGGCGGTCAGACGGTTTCAGAAGACGCACTGGAGCATGCCCTGGGTGAATCTGTTCCTCACCGATGGTCTAAACGGGCAGGTAGCCCAAGAATACGATATCAATTGGATTGGTCTGCCTCACTTAGTGCTTGTAGATCCGCGTGGAAAGATCATCGCTTTGCACGATGAGTTGGATCGCGACATATTGTCGCAAACGCTATCGCGTTACCTCGGGAGTCGACCATGATTTTGGACTATCAACTCTTGTCATAGGGATTGATTCTCCCGCCACTGATCCAGCGCACGCTGAATCAGATTCTTAAGATCCACCCGTTTGAGGTCCGAAGCTTTGGTCAACTGCACATGGCGATGAACGTTGCCAGATCCCGCCATCAGTCCTTTGGGATCGGCGAGCCGCGCTCCATGCGCGATGCCCAGTTTCACGCCGGATTTAGCCAGTAGCAGCGTGCACACAATACCTTTGTAGCCGGGACCGAAGCCGTAGCCTAAGACTCCCGCGTTCTTATCGAGCGCTTCCTCCGCTCGTCAGCGATAGATGTAGATAGACGGCGAAAGGTGATCTTTTGAATTTCAGTGAGCTACGCCCGGGAGCCGATAGCAGGCAATAGATCCCGAAAGGCCCAATTCACTCCCACTCAATAATCTCCTGGCGTCTTAACTCATTGGGAAATGAGGAATTTACCGGCGGCAATAGCCGCAGGTCCGTCGACATGTACGACAAAAATCTTCGCTCAGTGGCGATACTAGGCGATAGATCCAAATAAATCTTCAAGCCAATCACCATCATCGTCGTCGATACTTGAATTTAAGATAGTTCCCGTCGAAACGCAGCCACAATTTCTATCTTCCCAACAATGTGCCGGTTGAACTCATCAAGTTCTTCCGCCGGAACCCAGAGTTCCGTGTGCAGGCTGCCGCCCACCCTCTGGACGGGATAACGCCGTAGAAATTCTTCTTCTACTTCGAAGCGTGTCACGTAACCTGCTCCGCTGTCACGTACGTTCCAGTCTCGCGCGATCTGAGTTGCGTATTCTTCGTTCATAACCGGATAGAAGATTGGTTGCTCAGGGAGCCGTGGAGGGAACTTCAACCAGCCACTCTCTTCAATCAGCTGTCGTTCGACGGGACCTACTGGACGATACAGGGTTACGGTCTTCATAGGGATCATCGGCCAGCGACGGCGATTAGACGGCGCCCAACAAACGCGGCCCTCGACTTCCCGAATGTATCCATTAACTTCAAATTGCCAAATCCCGCTTGCTCCAAATGAAAGGCAAGTTCCTGTGGAAAGAACAGTCGGAGCTTCTCGGGTGGATCTCGGTAGGCAGTTTGCCCGGCGGTGCGCCACGTTACCTGTTCCGTCATCAACTGGCGCCTCAGGTCAAGCTCGTGCCGTATGGTCGCCGTCGTTCGCTTACCCTGATACCGGAGCTCGTGCTGCGTCCGGCGTTGGAACGGCCTGGGACCAATAAAGGCGATGGCGTTCAGCACATCAATAACCAAGCGGCCGCTGGGCGATAGGTGTCTGCTGAAATTCTGCAGACACGCCCTGATGGATGCGTTCGAATAGTTGTAGGAAAAGGTTGTGCCAAGGCAGACGATAACATCGAATTTTTGATCCAACTTGAAAGTTCTCATGTCGCCGACGGCATAAGTGCCCTTCGGGTCTCTCCTGCGTGCAGCGCCAACAAATCTGCGATTTTTTTCGATGCCGACCGGGTCGAACCCCTGGCGTCTTAGTAGAGCGCAGAGCGATCCGGTCGCACAACCTACATCCAGTACCTTCGGGCCGATTCGACGCGCGAGTCGACGTACAAAGCGAGCCCGCGCCGCAGATTCTGAGAAAACCGCATCCCAGAGATCAGGATCTTCCGCGAGGAGTGTCACGACGAAGCGCCCGCGACTGGCAGCGCGCTCGCCACCGACCAATCGCTGCGGCGGCTCCCGAACGCGGAGGCCGGAATCGCGAGCAGCGAATGTTGCGTCAGGAGAATCTCCGCCGAGCACTCGATCGCCACTAAATAGCCCCGCTCGACCGGTAGCAGCTGGTGCTTCGCCCGAGAAGCACGCCCTAAGAGTGCCGCCCGTTTTGTATCGAGTTCTTGAGTAATCTGCTGTGGAATATCCGGAAAACGCTCGAGCAATTCGTGCGCCACGATCAGTTTCGCCGGTGACGGCGCTAGATCACGGAAAGCGGCCGAGTAGAACTCAACATCCTGTTCGGGGATCACCGCCACGCCGAAGACTTGCTCATGCAGCCATGCTTTGGACAGCGAATCGAGAAACACAACCTGATCGCTTTCGATGAACTGAGTGGTGATGGAGTCCAATTGAGCGCCGAAACTGTACACGCTGTCCAGAATTAGCCGCCGCTGCTTGTCGGCGCACAACCAGGCTTTAGCGGTTGCGACCTCCTCATTGGTCCACGCGCGACCGTGGAGTTTCAGCGGGTACGGTAAAAGCACGTGGTGCACGCCAGCCTCCTGGGCCGCATCGAGGATTCGGCTCAGATCGAACTGCGGAAAGGTTGTGAATCCGACTGCGGACAATCGCGCTCGACTCGCAATCTGCCAGTACACCGGGTAAACGTCGATCGGTATCGCAATCGCGGCACCACTTTGAACGAGCAGCCTGAAGATCACTTGGAGGCTGTGACGAACTCCTTCGGAAGCAAGCACCCTCCGTGCGTGAGCCTGGAGCCCCCTCCTCTGGCTCCATAGACGCACCAAGTCGCAGCGATGAGCACATGAGGGTACGGCCGGACTTCCGAGAGCTGGCTTTAGGTGCCTCAGCGAGTGAGCGATGCGCGTTTCGCAATATTGGTCGGCCTCGGGGGTCAATCGTCGAGCGCCCTCGCTCCAAGCGAGAAACTGCGAGAAGTCCATCAGTTCGGGGCTCGCGGTCGGATGGGCCGAGGTGATCATCATTGGACCGCCGCGACGGCAAGTCTCGTCACATCACTCCCACGATCCTCGAGGGACGCCAGGCATGTGCCATCTGACATGACATTCCAGCTTCGAGCCAGCCCACGCGATCGCTCCCAGAACAGACTAGGTTCTGTATACGCTGCGACGCGCATCGGTCGTCCTCCGGTCGTGCCCCCGAAGATTGGTGAACCCCAAGGTAGTCGGTCGGATACTTCGAATCCGTTCTCACAGGCCCAATCATGAACGATATCAAGCGGCACTTGGTTTCTGGCGCTCCAGACGTTCGCCTCTCGTGAGAAATAGACAGACTCCTCGCTGGTCGCGACGTATAACTCCTTGAAGCAGATTTCACGGACACCATAACTGGCCGCCCATTGAACGTAGTCGTTAACGTCGGCCGCGGACTCCACGCCTCCGCGTTGCAGAACGCAGATCAGACGGAGCGTCAGTTGCGGAACCGTCTCGCTGATAGCGGCACCGGTCTTGAGCAGTGTCGGCGTCCTGGTATTGAGTTTCATGAGAGCGGCGTTGACGTGTTCCTCGTGATGATGCCGGGACACCGACAACACTGATAGACCCGCGATCGCGAGCCCGCGCAATTGATCAGCCAACTCTCTTTCTGGCAGTGACGCCAGACGCACGCCGTTCGTGATTAGAACGACCTTCTCATAATGTCGCTTGCAAGTACGAACAATCTCTTGAATTCGTCGCCAAGGCAGCAGCGTTGGCTCACCACCACCGGTAATGACGGCACGCTCGGCACCTCGTAATCGTGCGAGAGCAGCCCACGCTTCGATCTGTCGGAGATTCACCGCACCGTGTGTTTGATCCGCCGACACTGACGCTTCTGAAAAGCAAAAGGGACATGCCGCCTGGCACCCACGCGCGATCGGCAGGAAGGATACTGACCGCGGTCGAAGCGAGGCGTAAGGGATGAACGAGCCAGAATGGAGCGCGAGCGATTTGGCCATCACTTGCTCGATGCCCACTTTCTCGCCGAGTTGACCATTCGACCCGAGCTGAAATACTCCAGAGACGGGCAGGTCTGGTGAGGGCCAGACAAGCCCCACGCCGTTGCGTAGATTCGGCCGGACGCTCGACCGCGTTACGTTGGCTCTCAACACGAGCAGTTCATCGCCGGGGATATTGAGCTTGTCACGGAGCCGAGAAGCCTTTGCGACGCCTATTCCTAATTCGGCTGTGGGAAGCAAATATGACTCAAGAGGAAAGCGGCTTTCAGGAATCCAGGACTTGCGGTAGTGCCGCGTATATTTGTCAAAGCCACGCGCAAAGTTCGAAAGAGTCGTGACGTGATAGAGGGGCTCTCCCAAGGAATTCATTGCCTGCATACCTCCCTCGACCATAAGTAAGTGGGCACGTCCCACTAAGTAATTGGCATAGTGCCACTAAGTGGAATACCATGTCAATTCGGAACGGCGTTGAGAGTCCACCCTCGAAGGTCCTCATGGTAGATCAAGCACTTGCGTTCGAGCGACCCTTAAGTACCGTCGATGTGGTGATCTTTACAGTTCGGGACTCGGCGCTCCAAGTACTTCTTGTGCAGCGGCGCGACGAGCTCGGCGATCCCTTTCCTGGCCAATGGGCGCTCCCGGGCGGCTTCATCGATATGACCCAAGACGACGATCTTGCCGCCTGTGCACTGCGCAAACTTCGCGACAAAACTGGCGTCGAGGCACCCTATCTTGAGCAGCTCGGAAGTTGGGGCGGTAGGACACGTGATCCTCGAGGCTGGTCGGCGACGCATGTGTATTTCGCATTGATTCCATCGGACCACCTAGATCTCACACCCGGCGGAAATGCTGCCGACTCGCGTTGGTTCATCGTCCAAGGCGATCGCGTCCAGCGACCGCTGGCCTTCGATCATGCGGTATTGCTAAAAGCTGCGCTCGCCCGCCTTCGCGCAAAGGTTGAATACACGTCCCTTCCCGTTTTTCTGATGCCCGCGGAATTTACGCTGACCGAGTTGCAGCGTACGTATGAGATCCTTCTCGCGCGCGAACTGGAAAAGAAGGCGTTCCGCACACGGCTACTCGTCGCGGGTTTGCTTGATCCTGTTCCGCGAATGAAAAGTGGTGCCAATCGTCCGGCACAACTCTACCGGTTGAAAGGCCGACGCCACCCACATTTGTTTTCGCGGCCTTTCGGATCTGCCAGGTCTCCACTTGGGTGAGCGGATCCGTGACGCCGTGTGTCGGCTCAGGGACAAACGATTTCCCATCAAAAACTTCAGAATTGAACCTTGGCTTATAGGGTTCCGCTATTCGCGACTACCGAAAGGTATTTGATCCAAACATCTCGTCCCCGGACATCGCCGTCTTCGGATACGAAGCACCGAGTTCATCGAGATTTACAGACCTCCGACGGAGGAGATATCGATTGCGAACTTCATAAATGTCGAAAAATTGCACAGGCTTGTCGCGCCTTTCTAGAGCTTCAACCACCGCGTGTATTACAGAGTGCTCGCATCTCAAGCCGAAAACAACTTCCTTTAACAGCAAGGGAGAATCCTGTAGCCCTTGAGAACCGATTAGGCGCCATTCTTTTTCGTAGTCCCACCCTCTTGCCTTTCGAAGCAAAACATTTCGATCCAGCTCTTCTTTCGCATCCTCACTACCATCCAAAAAAGCTCGTGCAAGCATTGAGGTTTTAATGCCACGACTTCCGCCATAAATTACCTTGTGAAGGGTCGGCTTAGGGATGCGATCAGTCCCATAGCCGATACAAAGTCCCTGATGCTGGTCGCCGTAGTGACTCCACAATAGCGGACTCGTGCACGTTGTCGAGAAACAGCACACTCCTCGTTCGTAGTATCTCAAAATCTCTCGCTCGATCTCGCTCGTCAGAAGCCATCCCTCGGCCTCATCCACCGAAACAGCGTAATCCGGATTTGTCGCGTGATACGCAATGTCTGCCAATTCCCGCTTCGCTTCAGCCACCGCCCATTTGCTAGCGTGGGCCGCCGCTTTCTCACCACGAAGCTTTCCTTCTTTCAGCGAGCTTAGAATCTCTGCTGATACTCGACGCCGAATGAGCCCCTCGAGCAACCCTCGTAGTTGGTCGTTAGTAGAGTCGCACTCAACTGTTGGGCTGCAGTCCAATGGGTCGTTAAACATCCCGGGCGGAGAAAAATACAACGTGTCGTTGCAAAGAGACTGCAGGGTAGCCGTGTTAAACGCTCGATACCGATAGAATGTTCGATTGCTTTGTTTCATCATCAGCGTCGCGGTAAAGAATCCAAGAGCAACAGGAATCACTAGCGCAATGTTGCTAACGCATCTCGAATTGCGTTCTCTTGAAGACGCGTCGTATCTTCCGCACCGGCCACACAGGCAAGCATATCGATCAGCGCTTCAGTACTCACTGAGCCTACCAGTGCAATGCGATTGCTCTTGATTCGTCGGTGGAACTCGACTTCATCGAAATCATCGAGAAAGCGTAAGTCCAACCAAGACTTAGCGCTTAGAGGCCCGCCCAGCACACCAAGGAAGTAGCTCGGATAGGGGTTGCCGTGAAAGCACGGGGGTTCCTCCGGCCGCCCGTTCTGTCGACTTGTGAGCAGTCGCGCAACGCAGTCACCCGAAGGCAAGGTGGCCAGAAGAACCAGATACTTCGCTTCAAGTTCTCCGGTTTCGGCGTTCCTATAGAAAGCCTCGTGCCGATAGATCTCGCCGATTTGCACGGTTACAGCTTAGCGTGAGCCGATCAGTGCCCAAAAGTCGCCGCCGCTATCACTCCTTCGTGCTCACGGGCGGCCTCTAGAATAGCGTCGCGGTTCGGGTCTGAGTCTGCAAGAGAGAGCGCGTACGGAATTCGCTCGTTATTCCCTTTGCCGCCGTCCCAAATCTTGTCCCACGGCCCTCGTTCTTCATGAGTAAATCCGATAAGCGGCTTAGTCAACTCATCGGCAAAGTGAACGCTCAGTTCTCTCATCAAACGGAGTTCTCGTCGCGTAAAAAGGGAATCGTCAAATCTCACCTTCGCAACGACAAGTTCGCGCACAAAATCGATAACCTTTTCCGGGACGATTGCGATAGCACGCGCCATGTCCGATTCAAGTTCATCCCATTCTTGCATCAAATCAAAAGGCACCGGCCCCATCTTCCAAGCGTGGTAGTCGAGTCCTGTGACATTCCGACCCGTCTCACGAAAATGTGCAAAATCGAGCAGATAAAGCAATTTGAATAGCTTGACCTTACCGCAATGCTTCGTGTTGGAGGCAAAGTAGACGACCGCATTGATGAGTTTTTCACGGTTACGAGAAATCAGCATAGTCGATCTCCTCCCCGCGAGTTAAGCAGCAACCGGTTCAAGAAGTCCCAATGAAATAAGCCGGAATGTCATCGCACGCTCACTTACCTCAAACTTCATTGCAAGTTTCATTACATTGACTTCGGTGATGTGATGAGAATTCTGAACTACTTCAGCCGTCACCAATTCTTCAGGCATCAGCAGCCCAGCGGCAAACTGATTGGCTTGTACCTCTGCCGCTTGATCGCCTTTACTCGAACTTCCATCACGGAAATAGTAGGCCTTGTCTAGCCACAAACGGTCTCCTTGATCGGCGTGCAAGACTAGATGGCCAATTTCATGCGCAAGCGTGAAGCGCTGTCTGTTAGCTGGATGTTGTTTGTTGATCGCAATGCTTATCGATCCTTTCTCTCGCAGCAGAAAACCAGAGACATCGTCATCAAGTTCTTCGTACACAACGCGTGCATTGCACGCTGAAGCCACAGCAGAAACATCCACCGGTGCTTTAAATTGACCACATTCGCGCAGAATCCTCTCTGCGCTTTCATCAATCTTGCGTGCACGATTTCTGTTTCGCATTCATAAACCCCTATTTCTTGTAAGAACTGGAGACGGCCTTAGAGACCGGAAGAAGATTTGCAATGACGCCCGCCGCCTTGGCAGGGACATCAAAAGACTGACCACCCACCATAACCTGTTTCGCGGGAGCGACCGCGACCTCTGAGAGAGTGGGCACGATCTCTGAGACTTCAACGGAGAACATCTCGCAGAGCTTGAAGAGGGTATCCACGGTGAGCTTCTGTTTGCCGCGCTCAATGTTTGTAATGGATGTCCGGGTTAGTCCGAGAAGTTTTCCCAGGCGCTCTTGATTCATCTGCGGAGATTGCATTCGGCGCAACTGTCTAATCCGTTCGCCGATCAAAGCAAAAAGTTTTTTTTCATCCAACATGGGATCGCAACGGCTGCAAGGTGAGAGGATTGTCCATTAATTGCGACAAAATGTCAACTGCATTGACGTGGTATGGCTAATCAGAGAAAATGTGCTATAGTACTGACACGTCAACTACACTGACATTGGAGAACGGCTGATGAGCACGAAACTTGAGCTAATCCTGGAAGGCACGAACTCCATGCTGCCGATCGACACGGCAATGACGCCCACGGTCGAGGAGCTTGTGGCTCACATCGAAAAAGTGGCCGACATCGATGGCCGCTCTGTCGTCGAACTCGCCTTGGGCGAACCGCTAGGGCTTGACTTGGGCATCGTGGTCAGCACCCTGCATTTCCGCCACCCGCACGTGCATACCCGCCGGCAGTGCGTAACGCTCCACTTTGAGGGTGAAGATCTGGAGCACAAGTTCCCTGCATCTGCCACTTGGGGCCACGTTCACAAGTTCGGCTGCCGGAAGTTCACGATCGCGCACGATGCCTGCTCCAACCTTGAACTTCACCTCAACACCATCGATGGTCCGGTGGCCAACGAGCGCAAGGAGATTGGCCACCACGAAGGCTGCATTGACATCTGGCTCGTGAAGCCGGGTCCGGAACCCAATGGCCGTCCAAGCGTCTGACCACCTCGATGAACTTCTGGTTGCGCCCGAGTTCGTGCATGGCGTTCACCAGGAGTTCTGGCGCCTCATCGAGCGGCGCGGCGACCGGGTATACCTAGAGGTGTGGGCCTCAGACGGTGACTCCTACATCCTTGAGCTCGAATGCGACCGCCTTGAAGTCGAGCCCATCCGCGGCCGCTTCGTTGATCCGAAGACCTACGAGTGCCGGAGCGAGTCGTGGCCGAAGGGCAATAACGTATTCGAAGGTTGGTTCAAGTCGACGCCGGGCCACTACTTCATCTGCTGGCCAAAGGACCGCGGCGGCGTCGAACAACACGCGGAATGGCGACCACTGGCGGCGTGGCGCGGATCCAAGAATCAAGTTGCGCAACACCTGGAGTTCATACGGCAATGTCTCATGCTCCCGGCGCGCGGCTACCAACCGCGCCGACAACAGCAAGCCGCCTAACGGTTCCGCGGAGCGTCCTCCACGCGACCGTAGCGGGACTGCGCGAACGCTCAGCAGGTTGGCGCGAAAGCGCCTGTGTGTGGATCGGTACGCCGGTCGGCGTGGTCGAGCGGGTGACTTTCCACCACGAAATCGCCGATGACCGCGCGACGGCGCTCTCGCTCGAACTCCCTGAATCCGCGAAGTTCGCGCTATACCAGCAGCTCGCGCGCGAGAAGCGCCGAATCCTGGCTCTACTGCACACGCACCCCGATAGCTGGGTAGACTTAAGCTGGATTGATGAGCAGAACCAGATTTCGAGCCGAGTGGGATTTCTCTCTCTGGTCTTACCGCACTATGGCACGCGCGACTGGAATTACGAGGAAGTAGGGTTTCATGTGAAGTGCGACCGTGGCTGGAGACGCGTCTACGGCGCCGAGGCCATCGCGGCGGTTCAGATCGAATGATCCTTACAGATCTTCCCACAGACCGCATCATCAACGGCTTTGTAAAAGGGCATGAAGGAGCGCTGTCTCCGCAGGACGTTGCGACGCGCCTCGCGAGGGACGTCATTGTCCGCTGCGAACCTGGTCGGTGCAATGTGGATGATCTATGGCCGGCTCTGTGGGCGTTGGCGCCGGTCCTCGAGCGCCAACTTACCGGACGCATCTATATCGATGCCCAACTCAGCTCGCCTTTGCCTAGCCCGGTGCCCTTGGGACCGCGCTGCGTGTTCGGAGCGTGTCCCGATGCTTCTGCTCTTACCATCGAGCTAGGCACACGCCAAGGCGCTGCAAGTATTGCTGGAGACGCGCGGCTGCACTCTATCTCGCTCGACCCGATCGCTGGCGGCGAGAAGCCAACGCCCATCGAGTGCTTTTTGCTTGCAGGTTACTTGGGCTTTCAAGTGCTTGCCGCACTTGCCGACGTGCCTGCCGAACGAGCCGAGTATGCTCAGCGCTCATTGCGCATCGAATACGGCGTGCAGGAACTTCTAACAAAGCTCCGGCGTCCGGATGGCTTTACGTTCGTCGGCATGGGCCAGGTCGGCCAAGCATTCCTCGCACTACTGTGGTTCTGGTTTCGAGGCGACTTCGGCGCGAAGCCTCTCGCGATTATCGATGATGACAAGTTCATCAAGGAAAATGGGCGCACCCAAATCTTGCTCGCCCACGGCGGCGGCTGGCTTCACGAAGAAAAAGCCGGTTTCATCAGCATCCTCGCAAGAACTTGGAATGCGGAGGCCGCGCAGCTTCCAGGCAAAATTACCTACGCGTGGAAGTGTGGGTCGAATCCTCGGGTAGCTTTCGTGGGCACACACGACTTCGACAGCAGGCGTATGGCATGTGTTGCGGGATTCGAAGAGATCATCGAGTGCGGCGTCGGAACCGACATGATGGTCCCGCGCGTAACGTGGGTTTCTGCGCGGGGTGATACGAGACGAGCGAAGTCGCTCTTCAACGATCGGAAGGCGTGGCCGACACAAAACATTGCAAGCTCCGACTGGGTCGAGGAGCTCAAGTCTCAGCCTGGCAAGTGCGGATGGGTGCAATTTGAAGGTGTCTCCGCGACTGCTCCTTGTTTGGGGATTACAGCAGTCGCGTACGCGCTTGCCGAGTCGACATACCCTGAAGCCATTCGTCAAGGGGCAGCCCGATTGTGGTCCCAGTTCTTGCCGCCAATGCTATCAACGCACATTTTATAAGGGCACTCAATTTGGTTTTCCCGTTTGGCGCGGCTGCCCAATGGATCCAGCGATCAGCGACGCCTTAGTCGAAAGGGACCCCGCAACTCTTCTCGCTTTAGCGAAGGATCCACACCCGCAGCAAGCAGTTGTCGAGCTTCAAAATGTCGTGAGCGCGCACGTTCGACCGGCACCTCCGGATAAATGCCAAGCGAGAGTGTCCTCCGCTTCCCACCATAGCGGTAGCAATAACGCCAATACCGGCCGCCCTTAGGCGTCACAAAGAGATTCAGGTTACCGCCAAATGAAAACTTCCTCAGGTAGCGAACTGGCGGAAAATCGGACTTCAGGAACTCTTCCGAACTGTCTCGTTTCGTCCTTCTTGAGATCTGGTGCATTGGCGGAAAACAGCTGCCCTCTGGCAAAACCGACTTGCTCGCCGGATTCAGCGCGCATTCCCACATCTCCTTCAACGAGGGGCGTCTCCCCTCAAGCTTTATCGGTAACAAATGCTGTCCCTTTCTTATGCGATGGGCGAGTTCGATTCCGGCGAGAGTAACTGCGGCAGACCGAAAGGACTTGAGTCCTAGCATTGAAGCGCATCGCTGTTTGATGGCCCGATGGTCTTGCTCAACCACGTTGTTGAGATACCGCCGCGCACGCACTTCCACTTGCCGCCAGCGGGGATCTTCCTTACCAAGCGACTCCAAACCTCTGAGGGTTGCTTTATTGCCATCGATGTTGATTTTCTTAGGCCATGGGACTCGTCCATCGGCGACGGCTGCTCGGAAAAATGCCTGCGCGGACTCTTTATT
>Ga0210398_10001676_pt1 | contig 22377 bp, 18 predicted proteins | sample IncBWC4OmetaG_FD_161047 | JGI IMG/M metagenome (GOLD analysis project Ga0210398, IMG submission 161047) | Forest soil microbial communities from Barre Woods Harvard Forest LTER site, Petersham, Massachusetts, United States - Inc-BW-C-4-O | ecosystem: Environmental > Terrestrial > Soil >...
TGGCTGCCGTTGGGGTTCCGGGTCCTGCAGCGGATCGAGCAAATCGTGCGCGAGGAGCAGGACCGCGCCGGTGCACAAGAGATCCTGATGCCGACGATCCAGCCGGCCGAGTTATGGCGCGAGAGCGGTCGCTACGACGATTACGGCAAGGAGATGCTGCGCATCGTCGATCGTCACGACCGCGAGATGCTGTATGGCCCCACCAACGAAGAGCAGGTCACCGAGATCGTCCGCGCGGCGATCAAAAGCTACCGCGACCTGCCGAAGAACCTCTACCACATCCAGTGGAAATTCCGCGACGAGGTGCGCCCGCGCTTTGGTGTGATGCGCGGTCGCGAGTTCCTGATGAAGGACGCCTACAGCTTCGATCTCGACGCGGCCGCCGCCAAGCGCGCCTATAACAAGATGTTCGTCGCCTATCTCCGCACCTTTGCGCGGATGGGGCTGAAGGCCATTCCCATGCGCGCCGATACTGGGCCGATCGGTGGAGAGCTCAGCCACGAGTTCCAGATCCTCGCCGATACCGGCGAGAGCGAGGTCTATTGCGACAAGGCCTGGCTCGAAACAGACATCCTCGCCGAGGAGGTTGATTACGACGCTGACCTCGAGCCGTTCTTCAAGCAATGGACGGCGCGCTACGCCGCGACTGACGAAATGCACGACCCGGCAAAATGCCCGATCCCCGAGGCGCAGCTCGTTAAGGCGCGCGGCATCGAAGTCGGCCACATCTTCAATTTTGGCACCAAATACTCAAAGCCGATGGGGGCGATCGTCAGTCTTGCGGACGGCAGCACGGTGCCGCTGGAAATGGGCTCCTACGGCATCGGCGTGTCGCGACTCGTCGGCGCGCTGATCGAGGCCAACCACGACGATAACGGCATCATTTGGCCGCAAAGCGTCGCGCCGTTCGACATCGGACTCATCAACCTGCGCGGCGCCGACGAGAAATGCGTCGCTGCGGCGAACGAGCTTTACGGCAAGCTCCGCAGTCAGGGGATGGCCGTGCTTTACGATGACCGCGACGAGTCGCCGGGCGCGAAATTCGCGACGATGGACCTGATCGGTCTGCCGTGGCAGCTGATCGTCGGGCCACGCGGGGTCGCCGCGGGGACGCTCGAAATCAAGGACCGCCGCACTGGCGAGCGCCAGGACCTGCCCGCCGAGGCGGCGCTCAACCGCATCGCTGCTCCGTAAATGATCTTCGGGACCTTTGAGCGCATGGTCGCGTTCCGCTATTTGCGGGCGCGGCGGCAGGAAGGCTTTGTCTCGGTCATCGCGATCTTTTCGCTGCTCGGCATCGCCTTGGGTGTCGCGACGCTGATCATCGTGATGTCGGTGATGAACGGGTTTCGCGCCGACCTCGTCAATCGCATCCTCGGCTTCAATGGCCACCTCGCGATCTATTCCGCGACCGGACGGCTGACCGACTACGATGACATCGCCGCCAAGGTGCGTGCGGTCCCGGGAGTAGTTAGCGCAACGCCGCTCGTCGAAGGCCAGGTCATGGCGACGAGCCCCTACGCCGCGTCTGGTGCGATGGTGCGCGGCATCAGCCCCGAGAATTTGCGCAATCTCAAGCTGATTTCCGACCACATCGCCGCCGGCTCGCTCGCTGATTTCGGCGACGACAACATCGCGGTCGGCGACCGGCTGGCGACCCGGCTCGGTCTCAGGGTCGGCGACAAGATCACGCTGATCTCGCCCGAGGGCACCGACACCGCGTTCGGCACGATGCCCAGGCTCAAGACCTATACGATCGCCGCGCTGTTTGATGTCGGCTTCTACGAATACGACAATTCCTACATCTACGTACCGCTCCCCGCGGCGCAGATTTTCTTCAAGATGCAGGGCCAGGTCACCGACCTCGAAGTCTTTGTCACCGACGCCGACCGGGCCTCGTATGAGGCGGCACTCATCACCGGGGCGCTGGGAGACCAGGTGCGCGTGCTCGACTGGCTGCAAACGAACAGCAGCCTCGTCAATGTCGTGACCATCGAGCGCAATGTTATGTTCCTGATCCTGACGCTGATCATCGTCGTCGCCGCGTTCAACATCGTCTCCGGCATGATCATGATGGTGAAGGACAAGGGCCGCGACATCGCGATCCTGCGGACGATGGGCGCCTCGCGCGGCATGATCCTTCGTATCTTCATATTGTCCGGCGCGAGCATCGGCATCATCGGCACGCTGCTCGGTTACGTGCTGGGGTTGGTGATCACGGTGAACCTCGAGACGATCCGCGAATTCCTGCAGCGCGTGCTGCATATCGAGCTGTTTAACGCCGAATTCTACTTCTTCACCCGCATCCCGGCGCATATCGACCATGGCGAGGTGACGGTGGTTGTCGTCATGGCCTTGGCCCTGTCGTTTATCGCCACGCTCTACCCGTCGTGGCGCGCCGCGCGGCTCGATCCGGTCGAAGGGCTGCGCTACGAATGAGCGAACCGGCGCTGGTGCTGAGCGGCGTGCGCAAGGTGTTTCACCAAGGCAATGTCGACCTCGTCGTGCTCAACGACCTTGACCTCGAATTGCGGCCGGGTGAGCTGGTGGCGTTGGTCGGGCCGTCGGGTGCCGGAAAGTCGACGCTATTGCACCTTGCCGGACTGCTCGAGCGGCCCACCGCTGGCGACGTGCGGGTCGCCGGTGAGGCGTGCGGCGGGCTTTCTGACGAGCGCCGCACGCTGTTGCGCCGCGCGACGTTGGGCTTTGTCTATCAATTTCACCATCTGCTGCCGGAGTTCTCAGCGCTCGAAAACGTCATGATTCCGCAGATGATCGCCGGCGTCTCGCGCGGCGCGGCGCGCGACAAGGCCGCCGGGTTGCTGCGCCGCGTCGGGCTCGGCGAACGCCTCGGCCATCGCCCGGCGCGCCTATCGGGTGGTGAGCAGCAGCGTGTCGCGATCGTCCGGGCGCTCGCTAACGACCCGAAAGTGCTGCTCGCCGACGAGCCCACAGGCAATCTCGATCACACGACGGCGGAGGGCGTAATGGGGACGCTCATCGAGGTCACCCGGGTGACCGGCCTCGCCGCGCTGATCGCCACCCATAATCTCGATCTCGCCCGCCGCCTCGATCGCATCGTGACGCTCGAAGACGGGCGGTTGAAGGCGGTTGCCTGACCGAGTCGACGTCGAAAACCGGTGCGATCGGACGTCTTCCGCGTCGTCACTGGCGGATTCGTTGAAACCGCACGACTCGGCTGATTTCATCGCGGCGGCGTGCAATGTTTACCGCACACTTTAAATAAGCGAGAGCTCGATGCCGCTCGCCGACTTTATTCATCTGCGCGTCCACACCGCCTACTCGCTGTCGGCGGGGGCGATCAAGATCAAGGAGCTGGTCGGGCTCTGCAAGGCCAACAAGATGCCGGCGGTGGCGATCACCGACAGTGGCAACCTGTTCGGTGCGCTCGAATTTGCGACCGCGTGCGCCGGCGACGGCATCCAGCCGATCATCGGCTGCGAGATCGCACTGGCAGCACACGAGACAGGTGATGGCGCCCGCCCGCAGCGCGAGGCGGAGCGCATCGTGGTCTTGGTGCAGAGCGAGCTGGGGTATCGCAATCTCCTCGGTCTGGTCAGCCGCTCGTTCCTGGACAGCGACGCCGGTGCCGAGCCTGCGATCGCGCTGGCCGATCTCGCTGCCCACAGTGACGGGCTGTTGTGCCTCACTGGCGGCGCTAAGGGCCCGCTCGGTCGCCTAATCGCGGAGGGGCAGGGTGAGGCAGCGACCGTCTTGCTTGGCGCGCTTCGGGACGCGTTTCCGGGCCGGCTTTATATCGAGCTGACTCGCCACGGCATGCCGGAGGAGGCGCGCACCGAAAACGGCTTCGTCGATCTCGCCTATCAGCATGATCTGCCGCTGGTCGCGACCAACGACGCGTACTTCCCCGGCCGCGAATACCACGAGGCGCACGACGCGTTGTTGTGCATCGCGCAAGGGAAAGTCGTCGATGACAACGATCGCGCGCGGCTGACTCCGGACCATTTCTTCCGCCCCGCCGCCGAGATGCGCGCGCTGTTCGCCGACCTGCCGGAGGCCTGCGACAACACCCTGGCAATCGCGCGACGTTGCGCGTTCATGCCGGTGCCGCAGCAGCCGATCCTGCCGGCGTTTCCGACCGCGTTGGGGGTGGACGAGACTGTCGCGTTGCGCGAGGCCGCGGCGGCAGGACTAGCCGCACGGCTCGCGGCGCTGGGCTTGGATGACGAAGCCGGCCGACCCTATCGCGAGCGGCTGGAGTTCGAGCTCGGCACGATCATCCAGATGGGTTTCGCCGGCTACTTCCTGATCGTCGCCGACTTCATCCAATGGGCGAAGCGCCAGGGGATCCCGGTCGGGCCGGGGCGCGGTTCGGGTGCCGGCTCCGTGGTCGCCTGGTCGTTGACGATCACCGATCTCGACCCGCTGCGCTTCAGCCTGCTGTTCGAACGTTTTCTCAACCCCGAACGCGTGTCGATGCCCGATTTCGACATCGATTTCTGTCAGGACCGGCGCGACGAGGTGATCCGCTACGTCCAGGAAAAATACGGCCGCGACCGGGTCGCGCAGATCATCACCTTCGGTAAGCTGCAGGCGCGCGCGGTGCTGCGCGATGTCGGCCGCGTGCTGGGGATGCCCTATGGCCAGGTCGATAAGATTTGCAAGCTGGTGCCGAACAACCCGGCCAATCCGATCACGCTCGACAAGGCGATCGCCGCCGAGCCGGTGTTGCAGCAGCAGCGCGACAGCGACGAGAGCGTCGCGCGCCTGATGCGCATCGCACTGAAGCTCGAGGGCCTTTACCGCCATGCCTCGACCCACGCGGCGGGGGTGGTGATCGGCGATCGGCCGCTCGCCGAGCTCGTGCCGCTCTATCGCGACCCGCGCTCCGACATGCCGGCGACCCAGTTCAACATGAAATGGGTCGAGCCGGCGGGTCTCGTCAAATTCGACTTCCTCGGCCTCAAGACGCTGACCGTACTGGCCCGTTGCACCGAGCTGTTATCGGCGCGCGGCGTCAACCTCGATTTGTCGAACCTGCCGCTCGACGATCGTCCCACCTTCGATCTCCTGACCCGCGCCGACACGGTCGGAGTGTTCCAGGTCGAAGGCGCGGGCGTGCGCGATATGCTGAAGAAGCTGCGCCCGGACCGGTTTGAGGACATTATCGCCGTCGTGTCGCTCTATCGGCCGGGGCCGATGGAGAACATCCCGCGCTACATCTCGGTAAAGCACGGCCAGGAAGAGCCCGACTATCTGCACCCGAAGCTCGAGGGGATCCTCAAGGAAACCCACGGGATCATGATCTACCAGGAGCAGGTCATGCAGATCGCGCAGGTGCTGGCGGGCTACACGCTTGGTGGCGCCGACCTGCTGCGCCGCGCGATGGGCAAAAAGATCAAGGCGGAGATGGACGCGCAGCAGGATCTGTTCGTCAAAGGCGCGATCGAGCGCGGGGTGGACAAGCGCCGCGCCGAGTTGATCTTCGACCAGATGGCCAGGTTCGCCGGCTACGGCTTCAACAAGTCGCACGCGGCCGCCTACGCGCTCGTCGCCTATCAAACCGCCTACCTCAAGGCCAATTACCCGGTCGAGTTCCTCGCCGCGTCGATGACCCTCGACATGGGCAATACCGACAAATTGAACCAGTTTCGCGCCGAACTGGGGCGGCTCGGCATCGTCCTGTTGCCGCCCGACATCAACCGTTCCGAGGTCCAGTTCGCGGTCGAAAGCGACCCCAAGACCGGCAAGCCGGCGATCCGCTATGCGTTGGCTGCGGTCAAGGGGGTCGGCGCCCAGGCGATGAACGACCTCGTCGCCGAGCGTGCCTTTAACGGCCCGTTCAAGGACCTCTTCGATTTCGCGCAGCGCCTCGATGCCAGGAGCTTCAACCGGCGGCAATTCGAAAGCCTGGTCAAGGCGGGCGCTTTTGTCTCGCTCAATCCAAACCGCGCGCAGTCGCTGGCGGCGATCGACACGCTGCTGCGCCAGGCGAGCCTCGCCGCCGAGGAACGCGTCAGCAAGCAGGAAAGCCTGTTCGGCGGCGTCGACTCCGGGTTTGCCGAACGCCCCAAGTTGCCAGTGGTCGAAGACTGGCCGCCGGTCGAAAAACTCCAGCACGAATTCGACGCGATCGGCTTTTATCTGTCAGCGCATCCGCTCGATCCCTACGGCACGAGCCTGGAGCGTGCCGGCATCCTCAGCTTCGGCGACCTGCCGGCGGCGCTGGCGGCGCACAGCTCAACCCGCTTCCGCCTCGCCGGCATCGTCGTCGGCAAAAAGGAGCGCACTTCGGCGCGCGGCAATCGCTTCGCGTTTGTGCAGCTGTCGGATACCAGCGGCGTCTTCGAGATCACTCTCTTCTCCGACGTCCTGGGGCCGTCGCGCGAACTTCTCGATAGCGGGCAACCGCTGATTGTCACGGTCGATGTGCGCAACGACGAGCAAAGCCTTCGCCTCACCGCGCAGCGCATCGAACCGCTCGACCAGGTGGTGGCGCACGCCGGTGCGGGGCTCAAGGTGTTTGTCGGCGCCGAAGAGGCCTTGGCGCGGCTCAAGGGCCTCTTCCAGCGCGAGGCGGTCGCCGGCCGCGGCCGCATCTCGGTGGTGCTCGACCTGCCGGATCAGGAGGTCGAGATCGCGCTCCCCGGCGGCTTCCGTGTCGATCCGCGCATCCGCGCCGCGGTCAAATCGCTGCCGGGTATCGTCGACGTGCACGATATTTGAGGGCATCGCCGACCTCGCTGATTTGGCTGAAAGTCCGACGCTGGCTGGTTGCCGCTCTGAGCTTCGCGGCGGTCGCCTATCTCTCGGTCTGCGTCTGGTTTTGGTCGCAGCAGCGCGCGCTGCTTTACACGCCGGGTGGCGAGCGTTCGACGCCGGCCGAGGCGGGGGCTCCCTGGCTGACCGCTATCGATATCCAGACCGAGGACGGTGAGCGGCTTGACGGCTGGTGGTCGCCGCCAGCGGCCGGGCATGGCGTCGTCATCTTCTTTCACGGCACCCCGGGGACGCTGAAATACACCGCTGGGACGCTGAGCGACTTGGCGCAGGTGGGGCTCGGCGCGCTGGCCATCGACTATCGCGGCTATGGCGGCTCGACCGGCAGTCCGAGCGAGCCGGGGCTCAAGGCGGACGCCCGCGCCGCATATGATTTTGTCCGGCAGATGGCGCCCGAGGCGCGGATCGCGGTCTTTGGCGAAAGCCTCGGCACCGGCGTCGCCGTGGCGCTGGCGTGCGATCGCCCGGTTGCCGGCGTGCTGCTCAACGCGCCGTATGCGTCGCTGGTGCGGCACTGGCAGCTCCATGGGCCTTTGCTGCCTTATGGCGTGCTGCTCACCGAGGAGAGATGGGATTCAGAGGCGGACATCGGCAAAATCAATGCGCCGCTGATGATCCTCGAGGGCTCTGCCGACGACACCACCCCGCCGGCCGAGGCGCGGCGGCTTTACGCGGCGGCGCACGAGCCCAAGACGATGATCGAGGTTCCCGGCGCCGGCCATATCGCGGCGTGGAATGGCGACGCGAAGGCGACGGCATTACGCGCGCTTGTCGATTGGACAGCGCTGCCCGCGGCCGGAAAATAACCGGCGCCGCAGCGCCGCGCTTGCCAAACCGCGCCGTAACCCTTACGTAAGCGCCCGCGAAACCTCACGCAGGATCGCGGCGCCGTCGGTGACGGCGTTCGCTCCGGTGTCGCTTCACGGCGATAACTCCTGCGGCGGCAGAACCGGAAAAGGATTTGACGATGGCTCTTCCCGAGTACTCGATGCGCTCGCTGTTGGAGGCGGGTGTTCATTTCGGCCACCACACGCGGCGCTGGAACCCGAAGATGGCGCCATACATCTTTGGCGTCAGAAACGGCATCCACATTATCGATCTTGAACAGACCGTGCCGCTGTTGCGTCAGGGATTGGAAGCGGTGCGCAACGTCGTCGCCGGCGGCGGACGGGTGCTGCTCGTCGGCACCAAGCGGCAGGCGCAGGAAGCGATCGCCGAGGCTGCGAAGCGCTGCGGCCAGTATTACGTCAACCACCGCTGGCTCGGTGGGATGTTGACCAATTTCAAAACGATATCGCAATCGATTAAGAGATTGCGCGAGGTCGAAGAGCGGGTCGCGCAGGAGAATAGCGGGCTCACCAAGCGCGAGGTTCTGGAGCTCACCCGCGACCATGACAAGCTCGAGCGCGCGCTCGGCGGCATCAAGGATATGGGCGGCTTGCCCGACATCATCGTCGTGATCGATACCAACAAGGAAGCGATCGCGGTCGCCGAGGCGAACACGCTGCGCATCCCGGTGGTCGCGGTCCTGGATTCGAACTCGTCGCCTGACGGGATCGCTTATCCGATCCCCGGTAATGACGATGCCATGCGAGCGATCCATCTTTACTGCGAGCTGTTTTCGGGCGCGGTGCTCGATGGTCTGCAGGCCGAGCTTGCCGCTTCGGGCATCGATATCGGCGCACGGGAACAGGTGGAGCAGGCTGTGGCGAACGGTGCGGACGAAAGCGACGAGCCGTCGGAACCGGTGGATGGCGAGCCGACACCGTCGATGGACGAGGCGATGGGGTCGGAAGAGGACAAAGGCGAAGAGGCGAAAGAGGACAAGGGCGAAGAGGCGAGCGCCTGAGCGGCGCGGCCTGAACGAAAGGATAGTGCGATGGCGGAGATCACTGCCGCGCTGGTCAAGGAATTGCGCGACCAGACCGGCGCCGGGATGATGGATTGCAAGCGTGCGCTCGGCGACACGAACGGCGACGTCGAGGCTGCGGTCGATTGGCTGCGCAAGAAAGGCCTCGCGGCCGCGGCGAAAAAGGCTGGCCGTGTCGCAGCCGAAGGCCTCATCGGTATCGCCACCGGCCCCAAGGCGGGTGCGGTTGTCGAGGTCAATTCCGAGACCGATTTTGTCGCCCGCAACGAGCTGTTCCAGGATTTCGTGCGCAAGGTGGCCCAGCTGGCGGTCGCCGCCGACCGCGACATCGAGGCGCTGAAGGCCGCCTCGTTCGCCGGCAACGGCAAGACCGTCGAGGGTGAACTGACCGACTTGATCGCTCGGATCGGCGAGAACATGGTGCTGCGCCGGGTCGCGCGGCTCGGCATCGGCCAGGGCTATGTCGCGTCCTATGTCCACAATTCGGTGTCGCCGGGCCTCGGCAAGATCGGCGTATTGGTGGCGCTCGAATCGGCGGCGGGCGAGGACGTGCTGGCGCCGTTGGGACGGCAGTTGGCGATGCATGTCGCCGCGGCGAATCCGCTCTATCTCGATCAGACCTCGGTGCCGGCGTCGGCGCTCGACCGCGAGCGCGCGGTGCTGCGCGATCAGGCCGGCTCGACCGGCAAGTCGGCCGATATCGTCGAAAAGATGGTCGAGGGCCGGTTGCGCAAGTTCTACGAGGAGACCGTGCTGCTCGATCAGGTCTATGTGATCGACGGCGAAAGTCGCATCAGCAAGGTGGTCGAGGCGGCGGCGAAATCGGCCGGCACTCTGGTCAAGATCGCTGCCTTTGTTCGCTTTGTGCTGGGCGAGGGGATTGACCGGCCGACCATCGATCTCGCCGCCGAGGTGGCCGCGCAACTCGCGCACTGAGCCAACTCGTCGCGGCGGCGTTGACAGGGGCGTCGACGGGGCGTCGCGCCGGTCGTTGAAAGCCGGTGCGGGCGCGCGTGTTTCGTGTATCTTGTCGGGGCTCGCGAGACGGGCGTCCAAGCCATATGAGCTAGGCTCATGCCACCCGATCTCAGATACCGCCGTGTGCTGCTGAAAATCTCCGGCGAAGCGCTGATGGGGGAGCGCGATTACGGTCTCGATCCGGCCGTGGTGTCGCGCATCGCCGACGAGATCGAGTCGGTCCACGCGCTCGGTGTCGAGGTCTGCGTGGTGATCGGCGGCGGCAACATCTTCCGTGGCATTCAGGGCGCCGCGGTCGGAATGGAGCGCGCATCGGCTGACTACATGGGCATGCTCGCGACGGTTATAAATTCGCTGGCGATGCAGAACGCACTCGAGGGCAAGGGCGTTGTGACCCGCGTGCAGTCGGCGATCTCGATGCAGTCGATCTGCGAGCCCTACATTCGCCGCCGCGCGATTCGGCATCTGGAGAAGGGCCGCGTCGTGATTTTCGGCGCGGGGACCGGCAATCCGTTCTTCACCACGGACACTGCGGCGGCGCTCCGTGCCTCCGAGATGGGCTGCAACGCGCTCCTGAAGGCGACCAAGGTCGATGGCGTCTACGACGCCGACCCGCACCGTGTGGCGAACGCCAAGCGCTTCGACCGGCTCACCTATCACGACGTGCTGGCGCGCGATCTCCAAGTCATGGACGCGGCGGCGGTGTCGCTCGCGCGCGAAAACGGTATTCCGATCCTGGTCTTCTCGATTTTCGAGAGTGGTGGTTTTGCCGATGTGGTGCAGGGCAAAGGCCGCTTTACGATCGTCGAGGACGCCGCCTAAAAATAGCCGAAAACGACAAGCAATACGGGGGCAAGTCAGGGAGCCTGGCCATGGCAGACGATGCGATCTTGAAGGATGTCCAGCGCCGCATGGATGGCGCGCTCGAAGCGCTGCGCAAGGAATTCGGCGGGCTGCGAACCGGCCGGGCTTCGGCGAGCCTGCTGGAGCCAGTGACGGTCGACGCTTACGGTAGCTCGCTGCCGCTCAACCAGGTCGCCAATATCAATGTACCCGAACCGCGCCTCATTACGGTCAATGTCTGGGACCGCGGCATGGTCAAGGCGGTCGACAAGGCGATTCGCGAAGCCGGCCTCGGCCTCAATCCGCAAACCGAAGGTCAGACCGTTCGCGTGCCGATCCCCGATCTCAACGAGGAGCGGCGGCGCGAGCTGACCCGGGTCGCGGCGAAATACGCCGAGGCGACGCGCGTCGCGGTGCGCAACGTGCGGCGCGACGGGATCGAGACGCTGCGCAAGCAGGAAAAGGACGGCGACATTTCTCAGGACGAACAGAAAAAGCTTGAACGCGACATCCAGCACCTGACCGACGAGCACATTAAGCGGGTCGACGAGACGCTGGCGCAGAAGGACAAGGAAATTCTTCAGGTCTGAATGACGGACAGTTCTCGGCCGCGCGCGCTACCGCGCCACATCGCGATCATCATGGACGGCAATGGCCGCTGGGCGCAGGCCCGCGGCCTGCCGCGCATTGCCGGTCATCGGCGCGGCGCCGAGGCAGTCCGCCGTACACTGACCGCGACCTCCGAACTTGGCGTGCCCTATCTGACATTGTTCGGGTTTTCCTCGGAGAACTGGAAGCGGCCGCTCGCCGAGGTCGACGATCTGATGGGACTGCTGCGCCATTACCTGCGCGGTGAGATCGCGGAGCTGCACCGCAACGGTGTGCGCCTCAGGGTCATCGGCGAGCGCTGCCGGCTGTCTCCGGACATCGTCACGTTGATCGAGAACGCCGAGGCGCTGACCCGTGACAATGGCGGCGTCAATCTGACGATCGCATTGTCCTATGGCGGCCGCGCCGAGATCATGGCCGCGATACGCACGCTCGCCGAGAAGGCGGTCGCCGGCGCCCTTGCGCCCGAAGCGATCGACGAAGAGGTCGTCGCGCGGCATCTCTTCACCGCCGATATCCCTGACCCCGATCTTTTGATCCGCACCAGCGGTGAGCAGCGCATCAGCAACTTTCTCCTGTGGCAATGCGCCTATGCCGAGCTGGTCTTCACCAAGACGTTATGGCCCGATTTCGGCCGTGACGATCTTGAGCAGGCGATCGCCGATTACGGCGGGCGCGAGCGGCGTTACGGGGCTTCGGTTGGCACCCGCTAAGGCGGGGTCGCTGCGGCCCCGGGTCCTGTCGGCACTGGTGTTGGCGCCGCTGCCGATCCTCGCCATCTGGTTCGGCGGGCCGCTTTTGGCGATCCTCACCGTTGTTGCAGCCGTTCTGATGGCCTGGGAATGGGGACGGCTATGCGGCGGCGGGCACGCGGGCGCGGCGGCGCCGGCGCTGATCGCGGCGATTGCCGTCGCCGTGGTCGCCGCGTCGGTGTGGGGGATCGGGGTGGGCGTGCTGTTGACGCTCGCTGGCGGGCTGATTGTCTGGCAGCTCGCGCTCCACCACCGCGCCGCCGCGCCGTTATGGCTTGCCGCAGGCAGCCTTTGGGTTGCGCTGCCCTGCATCATCCTCTTGTGGCTGGTGCAGAGCGGCAATGCGGGGCGCGGCACGCTGTTCTGGGTGTTCGCGGTGGTGTGGGCGACGGATATCGGCGCCTATGCGGTCGGCCGGCAGGTCGGCGGACCGCTTCTTGCGCCCAGATGGAGCCCGCGCAAGACCTGGGCGGGGCTGATCGGCGGCATCGCCTGCGCGGCGCTCGTCGGCGGGGCCACGGCTGGGGTGCTCGGCGCGGCCTCGGTGCTACCCCTGGTGCTGGTCAGCGCAGGGCTTGCGATTGTCGAGCAGTTCGGCGATCTTGCGGAATCCGTGGCCAAGCGAAGGTTCGGCGTGAAAGACGCGAGCGGCCTTATCCCCGGACACGGTGGCCTGCTTGACCGGCTCGACGGTCTGCTGGCGGTCATTCCGGCTGTGGCGTTGCTGACCCTTTTTGGCGGTGGAAGCGTGCTGACATGGCGTTGACGGCGGTAAGCCGCGCGCAAGACGCGCCGGTGGTCAGCGCCTCGACGCGGCCGCGTCGCGTGACGATCCTGGGCTCGACCGGCTCGGTCGGTCATAGCACCGTCGATCTCTTGCTGCGCAACCCGGGCGATTTCACCGTTGAGGCGGTGACTGCCAATCGCAACGCTAAACTCCTCGCGGAACAGGCGCGGCAGCTTGGCGCGCGCTTCGCAGCGGTTGCCGATCCGGCCGAATACGAAACGCTGAAGGAAGCGCTGTCGGGCTCCGGCATCGAAGCGGCGTGCGGCGACGAGGCGGTGGTCGAGGCTGCGGAGCGGCCGGCGGACATGGTCATGGCGGGGATCGTCGGCGCCGCCGGCCTGGCCTCGACGCTGGCGGCGGTGCGGCGCGGCAAGATTGTCGCCTTCGCCAACAAGGAAACGCTCGTCTGCGCCGGCGACCTCTTCATGCAGGAGGTCGCGAAGCATGGCGCGACGCTGCTGCCGGTCGACAGCGAGCACAATGCGATCTGGCAATGCTTTGATTTTGAGCGAGTCGAGGGCATCGAGACGATCACCCTGACCTGCAGCGGTGGTCCGTTCCGCGAAAGGAGCGTTGACGAGATGCGCGCCGCGACTGTCAAGCAAGCGGTTGCTCATCCGGTCTGGAGCATGGGCGCGAAAATCTCGATCGACTCCGCGACCCTGATGAACAAGGGGCTCGAGATCATCGAGGCGCACCACCTGTTCCGGCTGCCGTCTGAGCGGATCGAGGTAGTGGTTCATCCGCAATCGGTGATCCACGGGCTTGTGACCTATCATGACGGCTCGGTGCTGGCGCATATGGGGACGCCGGACATGCGTACCCCGATCGCGTACGTACTCGGCTGGCCGGGCCGCGTCGCCGCGCCGATGCAGCGTCTCGACCTTGCCAGCGTGGGCCGGCTGACCTTTGAGCAGCCTGATCCCGTGCGCTTCCCGGCGCTGCGTCTGTCGCGCGAAGCGCTTGTCCAGGGCGGCGGCACGCCGACCGTTCTCAACGCGGCGAACGAGACCGCAGTGCATGCCTTCATCGAGGGCCGCATCGGGTTTCTGGATATCGTCGCGGTGGTCGAGGAGACGCTCGCGGCGTTGCCGGTCGGCCCGCTTGGTTCTCTCGATGACGTTTACCATATAGATCGCGAAGCCCGGGCGCTGGCGGCCGAGCTGGCAGCGTTCCGCGCCCGAAATTTCCCCGCCGCAGACACGGATTGTCCATGAGCTATCTCGCGCCGTTCCTCCACGGTGGGGTGTGGTACGTCGGCATCTTTCTGGCAGTGCTGACGGTTCTCGTCTTTGTCCATGAACTTGGCCACTACCTGATCGCGCGCCGAAATGGCGTGCGTATCGAGGTGTTCTCGATAGGGTTCGGGCCCGAGCTGTTCGGCTGGTATGACCATGCCGGCACGCGCTGGAAGTTCAGCGCCATCCCGCTCGGCGGCTACGTCAAGATGTTCGGCGACAATGATCCGTCATCGACCATGGGGATGGCGCGGCTTGGCGAGCTGACGGCGGCGGAGCGCGAGGTGTCGTTCCATCACAAGCGGCTGTTGCAGAGGGTGGCGATTGTCGGCGGTGGGCCGTTGGCGAATTTCGTCTTTGCGATTGCGGTACTGGCGCTGCTGTTCGCAACCTATGGCCAGCCCTATACCCCGGCCGAAGTCGGTCAGGTCCAGGCCGGGAGTGCCGCTGACACGGGGGGCATCAAGGTCGGCGACGCGATCGTCGATATCGACGGCACCAAGATCGACCGCTTTGAGGATGTGCAGCAGATCGTCCGGCTTAACCCGGGCGAGCCGATGTCGATCACCGTGCGTCGCGACGGCAAGCCCGTCACCCTGCATGTAACACCGGCGCGCACCGAGATGACCGATCGCTTTGGCAACCGGCATGAGATCGGGTTGCTGGGGATAGGCCGCAGCGGAGTGGAATATATCAAACGGAACCCGGCCGCGGCGATCGTTCAGGCGTTCAGCGAGACATGGAATTTGTCGACTTCGACACTGCAGGCGATGTGGCAGATCGTCATCGGCACCCGGGCCAGCGACGAGCTCGGCGGACCGTTGCGTATCGCTCAAATGTCGGGCGAAGTGGCCGAGGGCGGCATTGTGCCGCTCCTTTGGTTCATGTCGGTTTTGTCGATAAATCTCGGATTGATCAATCTCTTCCCGGTGCCGGTGCTTGACGGGGGGCACCTGCTGTTCTATGCCGCTGAGGCGATCCGCGGCAAACCCCTGGGCCAGCGGGCTCAGGAATATGGTTTCCGGATTGGGTTGGCTCTGGTGCTGACACTGATGGTGTTCGCGACCTGGAACGACCTGGTTCACCTGCGGATCGTGGAGTTTGTTAAGGGTCTCGTGACCTGAAGCTTGGGTCGATCACGAGATAAGACGCGTTTTGGGGCGGGGGTTGTGCGGCATAGACGGGTGAAGACGCGTTGGCTGACACCGGTTGCCGCCGCATGCTTTGCGGCCGCATGGCTGGTCCCTGCCATCGCGCAGAATTTGGTCGCGCCGCCGCCTCCGGCACCGCCGCCAGCTCCAACACAAAACCAGTCCGCGCCGCCGCCTGCGTCCTCGCAACCGGGGGCTACCGGACAACTCGTCCCGCCGCCACCTCCTCCGCCGACCGCCGCGCCTATGGCTTCGCCACCGCCGCCGCCTGCGGCGCGCCCCGTCGTCGTTCATCGGCCGGCAGCGCCGCGGCCGCCGGCGCCTACCCGGGTCTCGGCCCCGGCCAATCTCGGTACCATCGCTGACATCCGCGTTGAGGGTTTGCAGCGTATCGAAGCGGAGACCATTCGCTCCTACCTGCTGCTCCAAAAGGGCGACCCGTGGGATCCCGACCGGGTCGACGCGTCGCTGAAAGCGCTCTACGCGACCGGACTTTTCGCCGATGTAAAGCTCGATCGCGACGGCAATGTGCTGGTCGTTCGCGTGGTTGAAAACCCGATCATCAACCGCATCGCTTTCGAGGGTAATTCAAAGCTCAACGACAAGGAGCTAACCGCTGAGGTTCAGGAGCGGCCTCGTACCGTCTATACCCGCACGCGCGTGCAAAATGACGTCGCCCGGATTGTCGAGCTCTATCGGCACCACGAGCGGTTTGCCGCGACGGTCGAGCCCAAGGTCATCCAGCTGACGGAAAACCGGGTCGATCTCGTCTTCGAGATTAACGAAGGGCCGAGCACCGGCGTGCGCAGCATCAACTTCGTCGGCAACAAGGCGTTCAGCGACTCAGCGCTGCGCGGCGTCGTCGACACCAAGGAGAGCCGCTGGTATCGGTTCCTGTCGAATTCCGACACCTACGATCCGGACCGCATCACCTACGACCGCGAGTTGCTGCGCAAATACTATCTCTCGCAGGGCTACGCCGATTTCCGCGTCATCTCCGCCGTCGCCGAGCTGACCCCGGATCACGATGGATTTGTTGTCACCTTCACGGTTGATGAAGGCGAGCGCTACAAATTCGGCAATGTCGACGTCGACATAAAGCTCAAGGACCTGCCAAAGGAGCAGGTGCTGCCGCTGCTGACGATTCACAACGGCGATTGGTATGACGCCAACGCAGTCGAACACGCGATCTCGGTGCTGACCGATGCGCTGGGGAACCGCGGCTTTGCCTTTGTCGAGGTCAAGCCGCAGATCAAGCGCAACCGCGACAACCTCACGATCGACATCACCTTCAACGTGCAGCAAGGACCGGAGGTTTATGTCGAGCGCATCGATATCGTCGGCAACGTGCGCACGCTCGATAAGGTGATCCGCCGGGAAATGCGGCTCGTGGAAGGCGATGCGTTCAACACCAACAAGCTGCAGCGCTCAAGGGATCGCATCAAGAATCTGGGTTTCTTCAAGAAGGTTGAAACCGTACAGGCACAGGGCTCGGCGCCCGACAAGACGGTGGTCACGGTCGAGGTGGAGGAGCAATCGACCGGCGAATTGTCGCTGGGCGTCGGCTTTTCGACGACTGACGGCCCGCTTGCCGATATCACGCTGCGCGAGCGCAATTTCCTTGGTCGCGGGCAGGATATCCGTATCGGCACGACCATATCGTTCCGCTCGCAACAGGTCGATTTGAGCTACACCGAGCCGTATTTTCTCGACTCCAATATCGCTGCGGGCTTTGACCTGTTCGAGATCAGGACCAGCCCCACCGCGTCGTTCTTTTCGGGAGTAACCCCGGCCTACCAGCAGTTCTCTTATGGCGGCTCACTGCGCGCCGGTTATCAGCTGACCGAAAACCTGCGGCAGACGCTGAAATACACGGCGCGATCGGATGACATCACTGATGTGCAAAGCGATGCGTCGCTGTTCATCGCGCTGCAGCAGGGCACGCATCTGACATCGTCGATCGGGCAGGTGCTGCTCTACGACCGGCGCGACAACCGCATCGACCCGACAAGCGGCTGGTATGCGTCGCTTGGCAGCGATCTGGCGGGCGTGGGCTTTGGCGTCGATTACATCCGCAACAAGGTCACGGCTGGCTATTACTACCCGATAGCGCCGGGCTGGGTGCTCAACATCAGCGGCGAGGCCGGCGACATCTTTGGTTACAGCGGCCAGCAAGTGCTGTTGCAAGACCGCTTTTTTGTCGGCGGCGACAATCTGCGCGGCTTTTCTCCGGCGGGTATCGGGCCGCGTGACGTGACGTCGCAGGACGCGCTCGGCGGCAACAAGTATTACGTCGGCTCGGTGTCGGAGAGCGTTCCGCTCGGCTTGCCGAAAGAACTGGGTCTGACCGGTCGAATTTGGACGGATTTCGGCACGCTGTGGCATGAAGACCAGAAGAACATCGTCTTGACGCCGGCGCAGCTCGTTCAAGCGGGCTTGAGCTCGCAACCGCAAATCGCCGACACTGCCGCCTTGCGCGTAAGCTCGGGTGTTGGCGTATCATGGGCGTCGCCGGTGGGACCGGTGCGTATTGATGTGGGTGTGCCGATCAAGCGCGAGAGCTTCGATAAAACGCAGTTCTTCCGGGTGAGCTTCGGTACCAAGTTCTGATGACGATTTTAATTGACGAGGTTGCGATGCGGTTGATGCGCGCAAAGCCTGCGCTGTGGGCTTGTGTTCTGGGTCTTTGCTGCGGCGTAGGCAGCGCGCTGGCGCAGCAGCCGGCGCAACCCCCTGCCGGCGGCCAGCCGGCCCCACCTGCTCCCGCCGAGCCGGCGGCTATTCCGTCGACCCTTCAGGTGATGGTCGTTGATGTCCAGTCACTGCTGCAAAACTCCAAGGCAGCCAAGATGGTGCGCGACCAAATCGAGGCAAAGCGCGCCGAATACGCCAAGGAAATTTCGCACCAGGAAGAAACGTTGCGCCAGGAACGCGACAACCTGCAGAAGCAGCAGGCGACGCTGACCGCCGACCAGATGAACGTCAAAGGTCGCGAATTCCAGGCCAAGGTCAACGAGCTGGATCGCGATGTGCAGGCGAAGCGTCAGGCGCTCGAGCGCTCGAATGCCGACGCGCTGCAAAAAATCCAGGAGGTGATGGTCAAGATCATCACCGACATCGCGAAGGACCGTAAGGCCAATCTGGTGTTTCAGCGCAGTGAGCTGGTGTTGTTCGACCAGGGCTTCGATGTGACGGACCAGGTGCTGCAAAAACTCGACGAGCAGATGCCGACTTTGACGGTGAATTTTGTCGCTCCTGTCGCTGCGGCCGCTCCCGATGCTGGCAACGCGGCGCAAACCGCGCAGACCCCGGCCCAGACCGCGCCGGCCCAGAAGCCGCCGGCTAAGAAGAAGTAGGGGCGCAGCGCCTCGGTTCGCGCACCGCAATGGCGGATCCCCGTTTCTTCCAGAGAGCCGGGCCGCATTCGCTTGATGCGCTGGCGGCGCTGACCGGGGCACGCCTTGCCGACCCAGCGAACGGCGGGCGGCTCATCGAGGATGTCGCGCCGCTCGAAACCGCCGGCCCCGCCGATGTGACCTTTCTCGACAATCGCAAATATACCGACGCGTTCGTGAATTCGCGTGCTGGCGCCGCGTTTGTGGCCGAGGCGTTGGCGCCACGCGCGCCGGCGGGGATGGCCATCCTAATCTCGCCGGAGCCCTACAAGGCGTTTGCGCGTGCGGCGCAGGCCTTCTACCCGCCGCTGCCCCGCGCCGCCGGTCGAGCGCCGAGCGCCGTGATCGACCCGGCTGCGATCGTCCCCGACGACTGCGCGATCGGCGCCAATGCCGTTATCGAGGCAGGAGCCCGGCTGGGCGCGCGCTGTCAGGTCGGTGCCAACAGCGTGATCGGGCCAGGGGTCGAGCTGGGCGACGACTGCTTGATTGCCGCTAATGTGACGCTGAGCCACTGCCTGATCGGCTCCCGCGTGATGCTTCATCCCGGTGTGCGCATCGGTCAGGCCGGGTTCGGGTTCGCCCCCGATCGTGCCGGCCCGGTCAAAATCCCGCAACTCGGCCGCGTTATCATCGGCGACGATGTTGATATCGGCGCCAATACCACTATCGACCGTGGTTCGGGGCACGACACCGTGATCGGGCCTGGGACGATGATCGATAATCTGGTTCAAATAGGCCACAATGTTGTGCTGGGGCGCGGTTGCATCCTCGCCGGTCAGGTCGGCATTTCCGGGAGCACCAAACTCGGCGATTTTGTCATGGCCGGTGGGCAGGCGGGCTTGGCAGGACATTTGAATATCGGTGCGGGCGCGCGGATCGGGGCGCAGGCCGGGCTGATGAAGGATGTGGCTCCGGGCGCGACGGTCGGCGGGTATCCGGCGGTTCCGATGCGGCAATGGTTGAAGCAGGTCGCGTTGCTGGCGCTTTTAGTCGAGAAGAAGGGCGACACATGACCCAGGTGGCGTATACAGCCCCACCGGTGACCGAAATTGGCCGAGAGCGGATCATGGAGATGATCCCGCATCGCGATCCATTCTTGATGGTCGACAAGCTGGTTGACGTTGTCGTCAACGAGCGCGCGGTGGGGATCAAGCACGTGTCCGGCGACGAATATTATTTCAAGGGGCATTTTCCGACTCGGCCGGTGATGCCCGGAGTGCTGATCATCGAGGCGATGGCACAGACTGCGGCGGTGCTGGTGGTACACACGCTCGGGCCCGAAGCGGAAGGCAAGCTGGTCTATTTCATGAGCGTCGACAAGGCGAAGTTTCGTCGGCCGGTGGTTCCGGGCGAAGTCCTGCAGGTTCATGTTACAAAGCAGCAAAATCACCGCAACGTCTGGAGATTCGAGGGCGAAGCCAAGGTCGAAGGCAAGCTCGCCGCGGAAGCGGTCTTTGCCGCGATGATCATGGATAAGTAGAGTCCCGTGCCGCAAATCCATCCCACCGCGATTATCGCGCCCGGCGCACGGCTGGCGGACGACGTCGTCGTCGGCCCTTATTGCGTCATCGGTGAGCATGCCGTGCTGGCGGGCGGGGTCCAACTCTTCTCGCACATCGTTGTCGAGGGACGCACGTCGGTCGGCGAGCGCACGCGGATATTCCCGTTTGCCTCGATCGGGCACGAGCCGCAGGACCTGAAATACGATGGCGAGCCGTCGTCGCTCGAAATCGGCGCCGACAACACAATCCGCGAGCACGTCACGATGAACCCCGGCACAGCCGGCGGCGGTATGGTGACACGAGTCGGTAATCATTGCCTCTTTATGGTCGGCGCGCATGTCGCTCACGACTGCCAGATCGGTAATCACGTCATCATGGCCAACAACGCGACGCTCGCCGGCCATGTGGTGATCGAGGACAATGCCCTTCTGGGCGGGCTGTCCGCAGTCCACCAATTTGTCCGGATCGGCCGGCACGCGATGATTGGCGGCATGTCTGGGGTCGAACGCGATGTCATCCCCTATGGCCAGGTGATGGGCGATCGGGCGCGGCTGCATGGGCTCAACATCATCGGCATGCAGCGCCGCGGCTTTAGCCGTGACGATATCCAGGGCCTGCGCAGCGCCTATAATTGCCTGTTCGGCGATACCGGCACGCTTAGCGAGCGGGTCGAGGAAGTCGCGCAGCGGTTCGGCGGCATTCGTCCGGTCGACGATCTCGTCACCTTCATCCGTGCGGATTCGAGCCGGGCGATCTGCCAACCGAAGGGGGCGAATGGCGGGTAGCACTGCCGCCAAGCTCGGCGTTATCGCCGGCGGCGGCGAGCTTCCGCGCCGCCTCGTCGAAATCTGCCGGGCGAGGGGCCGCGACGTATTTGTGCTGGCGCTTGAGGGCGAGGCCGCGCCCGAGACGGTCATGGGCGTGTCCCATGCGTGGTGCAGGATGGGCGCCGCCGCGCAGGGGCTCAAGCTGCTGCGCGACAACGGCGTCGGCGATTTGGTGATCGCCGGCGGAGTTCGACGTCCGAGCCTCATCACGATGCGGCCGGATTGGCGCGCCGCGAAGTTCTTCGCCAAGGTCGGTTATCGAATGCTGGGTGATGACGGCTTGCTGTCGGCGCTCGCAAAGGAGCTCGAGGCCGAGGGCTTCCATCTGATCGGCGCGCATGAATTGCTCGACGAGCGAGCCTCGGTACCGGAAGGCCCGCTTGGACGGCTCAAGCCGAGTGACGACGCGATGGTCGATATTGCCAGGGGTATCGGGATCGCGCGCGCGATCGGCGCGCTCGATATCGGTCAGGCGGTGGTCGTACAACAAGGCCTGGTGCTTGGGGTCGAGGCGATCGAGGGAACCGACGCGCTGCTGCGGCGCTGCGCGGGACTCCGACGCGAGGGTCCGGGCGGCGTGCTGGTCAAGGTCTCCAAGCCAGGGCAGGAAACGCGCATCGACCGTCCGACCATCGGGCCGCGGACCGTTCGTCTCGTCGCCGAGGCGGGGCTTCAGGGGATCGCGGTGGAGGCCGGTTCGACGCTGCTGCTCGGCCGCGACGAGGTTATTCGCGCGGCCGACGCGGCTGGGGTCTTTATCACCGGCGTCCACGTGACCTGACGTGGCGACGGAAGACCCTCCGTTCATCTTCATCGTCACCGGCGAGCCCTCGGGCGATGCGTTGGGCGCGGCGTTGATCGCCGCGTTGCGCGAGCGCGTCGGTTGTGGGTTGCGGCTGGCGGGGATTGGCGGCGAGCATATGCGCGAACAAGGCATCGAGAGCCTCGCGCCGCTGTCGGACTTGGCGATCGCCGGTGTCGCCGAGGTCGTGCCGCGTGCTCCGGTGATCTTTCGCCATGTGAACAACGCGGTCGCGGCAATCCAGGCGGCGCGCCCCGACGCGGTGGTCACGATCGACTCGTCCGGCTTCAGCTGGCGCATCGCGCAGCGTCTGCGCCGGCGCGGCGAGCGTCTGCCATTGATCCATTACGTCGCGCCGATGGTATGGGCCTGGCGTGCCGGGCGAGCGCGCAGGATGGCGCGCTGGTACGATCATCTTTTGGCGCTGCTGCCGTTTGAGCCGCTCTATTTCCGCGAAGTCGGGCTCGCTTGCACCTATGTCGGCCATCCAGTCATCGACAGCGGCGCCGATAAAGGCGACGCGGATCGTTTTCGTGCAGCGCATGGCCTTGCAGCGGACGAACTGGTGCTCACCGTGCTGCCCGGAAGCCGCGGCGGCGAGGTGCGCCGGCTGATGCCGATCTTTGGCGAAACCCTTCGCCTGGTTGAAGCAGCGGTGGGGCCGTTTCGCGTCGCGGCACCAACGGTCGAAACGGTGGCGGATATTGTCGCCGCGGGGATAGGCGATTGGCCGGGCCAACCGATCATCCTGCGTGGCGACGGGGCGAAATACGATGCCTTTGCCGCGAGCCGGGCCGCGCTCGCGGCATCCGGCACGGTCGCGCTGGAACTGGCGCTGGCGGGCCTGCCGATGACGGT
>Ga0210398_10001677_pt1 | contig 22374 bp, 20 predicted proteins | sample IncBWC4OmetaG_FD_161047 | JGI IMG/M metagenome (GOLD analysis project Ga0210398, IMG submission 161047) | Forest soil microbial communities from Barre Woods Harvard Forest LTER site, Petersham, Massachusetts, United States - Inc-BW-C-4-O | ecosystem: Environmental > Terrestrial > Soil >...
TCCAGACTTCGGTCTCGGTCACCATGGCGTCGGCGGCGACGCGGGACACCACGAACACCGGCATGGCGGCCGGGTGATTGGGCCGTTCGACGAACGGCAGGCGAGCGATGATTTTCGGCGCGGCGTCGAATTCGAGCGCCGCCCACCAGGGGCCGGCGCCGGCGGTAGCAAAGGCCGGCACCAGCCCGAGATCGCCCTTGGATTCCGAGACCGCCGCGACCACGCTCGAGGCGCCGGCATGGGGCACGAACGGCACCGTGAAGCCGAAATGGAAGCGCGCGGAATCGCGCATCATGGCGTCGCCGGCGGACAGATCGGCATGCACCGAAAACGGCGATTGGACAAAGGTGAAGGTCGAGATGATGACGCGCCAGATGCTCTCGGCGGTATCGAGCGGCAGGTTGCCGCGATGGCGTTTCACCAGGCGGCGCATCATGTCGGCTTCGCGGGCGGGACGGAACGCCGAGCCGACTTCTTGCGTGTTCTTCACCGCGATCAAGGTGTCGATGATCTCGCCGCGCTCGAGCAGGAGCTCGTGCATCGCCTCGTCGATGCGATCGATCTCGCGCCGCAGATCGGCGAGCGCTGGCGTCTTGTGACGTGGCGGTTTCGGCATCGGTTTGACCCGGCAATCGGCCAGATTGATAGGTCCCGTTTAGGCTGAAAGCAAAGAAAACATTGACTCCGAGCGGAACCGGCCTATTTACGCCCCTTTGGCCGCCCGCCAACGGGCGACGGACGCCGGCAGGCGTCGCCTTTCGGGAAACGCTCATGGCCGAGGCCAGCGCCACGCTCGATCTTGCCGACCGCACGCGCGAAGCGGACTCCCCGCATTCGCAGGTGGTGCGGTTTGCGCCGAACAATCCGCTGCGGCTGGATGCCGGCGTCGATTTCGGCCCGCTGCAGATCGCCTACCAGACCTACGGCACACTCAATGCCGCGCGCAGCAACGCCGTGCTGGTCTGCCACGCGCTTACCGGCGACCAGCACGTGCTCAACACCCATCCGGTGACCGGCAAGACCGGCTGGTGGGAGACCATGGTCGGCCCGGGCTTGCCGATCGATACCGAGCGTTATTTCGTCATCTGCCCGAACGTCGTCGGCGGCTGCATGGGCTCGTCCGGCCCGGCCTCGACCAATCCGGCGACCGGCATGCCATGGGGTCTCGACTTTCCCGTCATCACCGTGCGCGACATGGTGCGCGCGCAAGCGATGCTGCTCGATCATCTCGGGATCGATTCATTGTTCGCGGTCGCCGGCGGCTCGATGGGCGGCATGCAGGTGCTGCAATGGGCGGCGAGCTATCCGCACCGGGTGTTCGCGGCGCTGCCGATCGCGGCGTCGACCCGGCATTCGGCGCAGAACATCGCCTTCCATGAGGTCGGCCGCCAAGCGGTGATGGCCGATCCGGACTGGCGCGGCGGCCGCTACTTCGCCGAAGGCACCAGTCCGCGGCGCGGGCTCGCGGTGGCGCGCATGGGCGCGCACATCACGTATCTGTCCGACGCGGCGCTGCACCGCAAATTCGGCCGCCGCTTCCAGGATCGCGACAATCCGACGTTCTCGTTCGACGCGGACTTTCAGGTCGAATCCTATCTGCGCTATCAGGGCAGTACTTTCGTCGAGCGTTTCGACGCCAATTCCTATCTCTATCTGACCCGGGCGATGGACTATTTCGATCTCGCCGCCGACTACGACGGGGTCGTCGCCAACGCGTTTCGCGGCGCGCCGACACGGTTTTGCGTCATCTCGTTCACCAGCGACTGGCTGTTTCCGACCGCGGAATCGCGCGCCATCGTCCACGCGCTCAATGCCGCGGGCGCCCGCGTGTCGTTTGCCGAGATCACCACCGACAAGGGCCACGACGCCTTCCTGCTCGACGAGCCGGAATTGCTCGCCATCGTGCGCGGCTTCCTCAAAGGCGCCGCCAAGGCCCGCGGCTTGAGCACGGAGTAAAAAATGTACGCAACACACCGAACTCCAAGTTCAAAAGAACGCGAAGGCAGTGACGGCCGGGACGCTGCGTCCCTTCTCCCCAGAGGGGAGAAGGACAGGATGAGGGGGTTCGGAAGGTCGAGTTCTTGTCTGAATCTTCCGAACCCCCTCACCCCAACCCTCTCCCCTGCGGGGAGAGGGAGCGCGTGGGAGTAACGATGCTGTCGCGCCTCAATCACGATCTGACCATGGCGGAGGCCGCACGCGGCCCGGGCGGCTCGCGCGTCGACTTGCTCGCGGTCGCCGACATGGTGGAGCGCGGCGCGCGCGTGCTCGACGTCGGCTGCGGCGACGGCGAATTGCTGCGTTTGCTGGAAACCCGCGGCGTCGACGGCCGCGGCATCGAACTGTCGCGAGAGGGCGTCAACGAATGCGTCGCCAAGGGCCTTGCCGTGGTGCAGGGCGACGCCGACACCGACCTCGCCAATTATCCCGACGACGCCTTCGACTTCGTCATCCTGTCGCAGACGCTGCAAGCCACGCGCCAGCCGCGCGTCGTGCTCGAGCACATGCTGCGCATCGGCCGCCACGGCATCGTGTCGTTCCCGAATTTCGGCCACTGGAAGATACGGCTGCAGGTCGCGCTCGGCGGCCACATGCCGCAGACCGACAATCTGCCCTATGCGTGGTGGGAGACGCCGAACATCCACTTCTGCAGCATCAAGGATTTCCGCGCGCTCTGCCGCGTCGCCGGCGCCAAGATGGAGCAGGCGGTGGCGCTCAATGCCTGGGGCCGGCGGATGCGGCTGAAAATGCCGTGGTGGTTCTGGAATCTGTTCGGCGAACAGGCGGTGTTCTTGCTCAGCCGGCGGGGCTAGGGCGCTTCTGCTACTATAATGTCACCGTCGCCACGTTCCGCCACGCCGAGCGTGGCCGGTACGGGCCCGTAGCTCAATGGTCAGAGCTAGCGGCTCATAACCGCTTGGTTGGAGGTTCGAGTCCTCCCGGGCCCACCACGCATTCCTGCGCAAACAGAGATTTCCTTGTTCATTGCGATGCCGGGTCAGTGCGAGGGAAGACGGAGCATTTCGTGCTGCCGAGACCACTCGGGTGGTAGGTCGGTGAGGCGAGCGACGCCCATGCCGTGCGGGAGTCCAACCGTCGGCCGGGACAGTTCTCGGTCGTGGGCGCTTGTATAAAGGCGCGGCGCGAATACATCGCAAATGACGCAATAGGGAATGGGTCGACGGATATCCCGTTCAATCCTAAATTATGATTTAGAAAGCCGGAGAGACAACATGAAAACGCAAGCAGCGATGATCGCCGTGGGCGCGCTCTCGACCCTGGTCATGATCGTTCCGTCCTTCGCACAGGGCGGCGGTCACGCCAAACACCATCCCCGGGCCGGTGCGGTGGAGGCTTATCCAAACTATTACGACTCGACCGCCGGATCGTATAGGCGTAGCTCCGATAGCGACTATGGCGACATTTCCGGAGCAATAGGCGGCATGGGCCACTGATTGATTTTCGATTCTGCGCTGCGGCGTAGGATCAGTCGGCCAACAAACCGTCGCGCCATCCCATTGATGTACTTGCTGCCCCAAGGGTCTCGACCTCTCCTGCGGGAGGCGGCGTAAGAAGCGATGTCTGTAGTGGACTCTTGCTGCCGAACGCCATCGGCACTTCGTTGCCGTTAATATCGCGGCTCTGGGCGAACGCCGGCGGTACGGTTGCTCGGTGCCACCGGCGTCATTCGCAAACAATGCTCCGCGTAGCTCGCGTACTCTTTGTGCTTGTCATTCTTCGGAACTGACATGATCCCTCCGGACGACTCCATAACGCGGGAAATCTGCCGCGCGCCGCCAGGGCCGGTCTGATTCAAAATGGGCCACTTTCCGAACAATGCCGCACAACGCGAAGCGGCCAGGACCGGAGCCGATTAGGTGCCTAGGAGCTATATCGGTTCGGTCGCTGGCCGCCCGCTCTCGGGCAATGCCTCCCGTCGAGTCACGCGACTTTAAGCCCCCCTTCGGAGTCAGGCGGGGCAGGTAGATAGACCAGAACAAAATGAAAGTGTGTATGCCTTCGGCTTTCCCTGCTCCATGCCTGCCGCAGTCTCCAGCATTTCGTCGGAGACTTCATAGGCGGGAAGCTCTTCAATTTGGTCGAGTCCAATCGTAGCGTCGTTCATGACATTCATCCTTTTGTTCGCCCAGTGGCCCCGGCAGAATAGGGGGAGAAATTGCCGTAACGCCCCCAACGCGATCCATTAAATCATCGGCTGCGGCTGGTGTAAATCATGCCGTTATTGACAGTGCGCCAGCAATCGACGCGGGGACTCGCCAGCCAGTTCACATCAAAATCGAACATAATGCGATCAGCAAAGAGGCAGCGATCCGCTGGGATGCGTCACTCGAATTGGGACTCTATACGTTCGGCGACCGCGGACAATTCGTCGAGCTACCATCATACTTGTGAATTGCGCACAAACCCGTTGTTGAGGCGCGGCGTTCCAGTTCGCGTGATCCCTTTGGTCAGCGGTCAAATGGCAATCGATATTGGAAGGAGGAAATTTATATTCGTACTCGAGCACCGGACGGTTAACTGACATGAAGGCTGACGTTTGGCACGGTCGAGTTAGCGTCGCCTCCCGATCAAATCGTCTCCGCCAAGCGTTCAAAAGATTCCTCCACTAGACTCATATGATGGAACATTTCGGTGTGGGCAGTCGCAGCATCGCCCGCGACAATTGCGTCGACGACCTTTTTGTGTTCCTCGTGCGAGCGGGGAATACGTCCTTGAGTTCGAAATTGCGCTCGGCGAAACGGCGCAACTCGCCGTCGTAGTCCGGTCGCAATATCGGCAATGATGGCGTTATGAGCACCCAGATAGATTTGCGTATGCAGCGCGAGGTTGGCATCTGCAAAACCTTCCCCGTCATTTTGCACAACGAACTTGACCATGGATTCGTGAAAACTTGCAAGGCGGCGTCGCTCCAGAGGCGTCATACTCATCGCCGACAGTCGCGCGCAGGTCGCCTCGATCTCCGCCATGGCGCCAAAAAGCGTTTCTACTTGCGCTGACGTTGCCCGCACCACGGTTGCGCCGCGGCGGGGCTTGACGTCGATCAATCCGGTGGAAGCGAGTTGGCGGAGTGCTTCGCGGACAGGGGTTCGAGAAACTGAGTAGCGCTCCGCCAGCGTCTTTTCGTCAAGTCGAAGCCCCGGCCGAAATTCACCGGACAAGATCGAAGCAGCGATCTCGTCGGCGAGACGCTCTGCGCGGGTAGTGCCCTCAAGCGCACTGATTTTCATAGCGAACCGATAACACGGCCAAACACGTTCCTGCACAGTATTTGTGCATACAATAATTGAATATGAGCATGCATTTTTTGAAAATTGCATGCAATATGGGGCGTCGGCGGTAACGGATTTGGGGCCCAAAACGCGGTTTTGCGACTTAAGGCGGCGGTTTCCGCGGACGAATGAAAGGACTTCCGGGTTTCAAGTACCGGGTGGCGCTATTCGCAACGGAATCTTCGGGCGCTGAAACATCGTTCGCGTAGCAGCGACAATGAAAACAGATTGGACACTCTCGACTTCTTTCGAGCATTTCGGTGCAGCTCGCTCGCGCCGGCACTTTGGCGGATCCGCGATCAGCGATGACGGAGGAACAGTCGTTGTGGCTATGTGGGAGGACGAGATTGTCCGCCAAAATGAACGCGTAACGTATCAATCGCGATTTGGACCGCCGCTGCGAGGCAAGTCCCAAAAGGTAAGCATGCAATGGGTAACCCACCTCAAGTGGGCGATCAATCGTTGCGACAGCTGTGTGCGTGTTGTCGTACTGACAGCTGAGGACATGCAGGCGACTCCCAGGGTCGTAAGGTCTTGCTATCCGGACGATGCACTGGTCATGCGGATCACTCGCTTCAATGCCAAGACCGGATGCTTCCAAGCCCGCACTCCGTGAATGCGTCTTGCTGCCGGTGTCGATCGTTTTTCGAGGTGGAAGGCAATGCCAAAGTCTAGTCCGATCACAAGAGAACACATCCTTGACGCCATGACTTACATGGGAACCGGTCCGTCGCGGTGGCCGTCCGGCTCTGGCCGAACGACTTACGTCGTGATCGATCCCAGAAACGGTGCCGCGCATCCGGCAAAGCTTGTCTTGACCACTGCAGCTGAAATGGCGATCGGCGATCGCCGTCATCCTATTTTCAGCGGCGGTGAGCCAACGAATAAACGATTAAGGGATCTGGGCTTCTTAGTTGTAGAGAAAGCAGCTTCCGCCAAACTGGCTTCTTGACCAGCTCGCTTCCTGACCCAAGTCCGTAGCGTAGTTAATGCGCGCTCGGGTGGCTGGCGAAAAATATGATCGCTAGATCGATCGCCTCGCTCTGCTCAGGGATGTCAGGTACGGTATTGATCGCCGTTGTGCGGTTATTGCGGATAATGCCAGCCTAATAATTGGGCAACAATCGCAGTCTGGCTGGCCCCGATTTTGCAATATTCTGACCGTTGCTGGCGCAGGAGATTGCGATGCCGAGCGTAAAGTTGCAGGCCGAACCTGAGCCGCTCTCGGTCGACCTGGTCAAATCGGCGCTGGTGATCATCGACATGCAGCGCGACTTTCTCGAGCCCGGTGGGTTCGGCGCTGCCCTCGGCAACGATGTCTCGCGGCTGCAGGCGGCCGTCGCGCCGTGCCGCGAGGTGCTCAGCGCCGCGCGGCGCGTCGGCATGTTGGTCATTCACACCCGTGAAGGCCACCGTCCCGACCTCACCGACGCGCCGCCGCACAAGGTCGAGCGTGGCGATCCTAAAAATCGCATCGGCGCGCGCGGCCCGATGGGTCGCATCCTGGTGCGTGGCGAGCCCGGCCACGACATCATCCCCGAGCTCTATCCGTTGACAAGCGAGCCTGTGATCGACAAGCCGGGCAAGGGCGCGTTCTATCAGACCGATCTCGAGCTGTTGCTGCACAACCGCGGAATCGACACGCTGTTCGTCTGCGGTGTGACGACCGAAGTGTGCGTGAACACGACCGTACGCGAGGCCAACGACCGCGGCTTTCGCTGTATCGTGCTGTCCGACTGCTGCGCCTCTTATTTTCCTGAATTCCACGAGATGGGCCTCGCCATGATCAAGGCGCAAGGCGGCATCTTCGGATCAGTCGCTGGATCGAAGCCGCTCCTCAGCTCCCTGTCAGGAGTGCCGTGACGGGGCCGCCGCTAATTCTTGGCGGCGAATTCTAACCTGATTATCTGCCTCATCCTGCAGCGCGCCGCCGGCCGCCTGCTCAATTTGTCGACAAGTTCATGATTGTGAATTAATCGAGGCATCACGCTGTCGGTTGCTCAATCGGCGAAAAAGTACACTGCGCTCGCAACGCTGCACGGCTCAGACCTTTTTGAATCCACAGTATTTTCGTCGATTTTGTGATCGTCTTCCCTAGGGCCCGCGGCTCGTCGTCATGATTGGCACGACGCTTGCCAGGACAGTTCCGCAATCGCTTGGGATTTCTCGCATATCTCCACGGGGCGCTGTTTCTATGCACCGCAGGAGTTTGCGCTGGAGAATGTATCAAAGCCGTCGACCGCGAGAGCGGATGCTTCATCCCGGCCCGCAACGAACCTCTGCGAGCACGAGATTGAAGCGTCCGTCTCCGGCCGGAGCGGATCGAGGCAGGGGAGGCGGCGGTTGACGATCTGCCGGCCATGATCCGGCAGATCGAGACATGCCCGCCATGATGAGGAGCGTGCAATGACAACCTCGACATCGACGGCCGGTTTCCGCCCGATCTTGTGGGCGCCTGGCGACTGGAACGCCTTTTTCGGCTTCGGCACCAATATTCTCGTCAATATGCTGGTGCTCACCGGCTTGTTGCGGTTCGTGCTGAAAATGCCGGACTCGATCGTCTTCGGCCGTATCCTGCCGGCGATGGGCCTCATGATGTGCCTGTCGACATTCTATTACGCCTACCTCGCTTATAACTTGGCGAAGCGGACCGGCCGCAATGACGTCTGCGCGCTGCCTTCGGGCATCAGCGTGCCGCACATGTTCATCGTCACTTTCGTGATCATGTTGCCGATCGCGCTAAAGACCAACGATCCGGTACAAGGCTGGGAAGCGGGCTTGGTGTGGGTGTTCTTCCAGAGCTTTATCCTGATGATCGGCGGTTTCATCGCGCCGTACATCCGAAGGATCACGCCGCGAGCCGCTCTGCTCGGCACGCTCGCCGGCGTCTCGATTACATTCATCTCGATGCGCCCGGCGTTGCAAATGTATGAGACGCCGATTATCGGCTTGAGCTGCTTCGCCGTCATCCTGGTGAGCTGGCTCGGCGGATTCAAATATCCGAAGGGAATTCCCGCTGGCCTTGTCGCCATCGCGCTCGGCATGGTCATCGCCTGGGGCTCGAACGCCTTCGGCCTCAACTACGGCGGTCTCAGCCTTAAGGGTATCACGGACGCCTTCACGAATTTCGGCTTCAACGTGCCGATTCCCGCCGTCGACCACGTGTTCTCCGGCTTCAAATATCTCGCCGTGATCCTCGTCACCGCGGTGCCGTTCGGCATCTACGACCTTGTCGAGGCGATGGATAACGTCGAGAGCGCGGAAGCCGGCGGCGACTCGTTCCCGACCACCCGCGTGCTGACCGCCGACGGCGTCGTCAGCCTGATCGGCTGCCTGATGGGTAATCCGTACATCAACGCGGTTTATATCGGCCACCCGGGCTGGAAGGGCATGGGCGGCCGTATCGGCTATTCGGCCGCGGTCGGCGTCATGGTCTTCATTCTGTCCTGGTTCGGCGTCATCTCGCTGATGCTGGCCGTCATACCGGTCGTGGCGATTTCGCCGATCCTGCTCTTTATCGGCATGTTGATCGGCGCGCAGGCGTTCCAGACGACGCCGAAAGCGCACGCTCCGGCAATCGTTCTGGCGCTGACGCCGCATCTCGCGGCTTGGGCGAAGACGCTGATGGACGGCGCGCTTGGCATGGGTGGCACCAGCGCCGCGGCGATCGGGGTCGACAAGCTCGCCAATGTCGGCGTGCAATATGCCGGTCTGCAAGTCATGGGCGGCGGCGCGATCCTGACCGGACTCGTGCTCGCGGCGATAGGCGCCTTCATCATTGACAAGAAATTCGTCAATGCCGCGGCCTTCGCCCTCGCCGGAGCCGTGCTGACGTTCTTCGGCTTCATGCACGGCGAAGCGGTAGGGATTGCGGTCACGCCGACGGTCGCGGTCGCCTACGCGATCGTAGCGGTCTTCCTGTTTGCGTTGAGCCGCTATCCGGCCCTTGCGCCGGCGCTGACGACGTCGACCTCGAGCGAGCTTCTGCACGCAACGCCCGCGGAGTGAGGGGATGCCAGTCCCTAAAGCTGGTGTGACGAGAGGCGTCAGTGCAAGCGTGAGGCCTCGGGTACTTCGATGAAATCCACCGGCGATCAACAATCGCCGGTTCTTCCCCGCACTCCGGTTAGCGCCGCCGCGCCGTTGGCCGCGCAATCCAGCGCCGCCCGATCGGCGACTCGCGCCGACCAGGGCAGATCTCTCCACGCTCACGGCAATCCGTGGTTTCTGGCGCTGACGGCGCTCGGCGTCGTCTACGGCGACATCGGCACAAGCCCACTTTACGCGTTCCAGGTCGCTCTCACCGGCATCGGCCATCCAGTGCCGACCGCGGCTGACGTTCTCGGCATCGTGTCGCTGATCTTCTGGGCGCTGATGGTGATGGTGTCGCTGAAATACGTCACCTTCGTGCTGCGCGCCGACAACGAAGGCGAGGGCGGCATCCTGGCGCTGCTGTCGCTGGTCGGGGCAGGCCAAGTCGCCAATGGCGCCAAGCTTCCGGTCCTGGTGCTGCTCGGTGTGGTGGGTGCCGCGTTGCTCTACGGCGACGGCGTCATTACGCCGGCGATTTCGGTGCTCTCGGCCATGGAAGGGCTCAAGCTGGTCGCGCCGGCCTTCCAAACATTCATCGTGCCGGCGACCATGGCGATCTTGATCGGATTGTTCGTGATCCAGCGCAGGGGGACCGAAAGCATCGGCCGGCTGTTCGGGCCGGTGATGGTGCTCTGGTTCGTCGTCATCGGAGTGCTCGGAGCGGCCAAAATTTGGACGGCGCCGGCCATCATCAAGGCGATCAATCCGGCCGAGGCCGTGAGCTTCCTCGCCGCGAACCCCGTCATTTCGTCTGCGGTCATTGGTGCGGTATTCCTGGCCCTGACCGGGGGCGAGGCGCTCTACGCTGATATGGGCCATGTCGGTCCCGCGGCGATCCGACGGGCTTGGTTCGGGCTGGTTCTACCGGCGCTGATCCTAAACTATTTCGGTCAGGGCGCGTTGATCCTTGCCGATCCGGCGGCGGCTGACAATCCATTCTACAGATTGGCGCCGAGTTGGGCGTTGATTCCGATGGTGGTGCTTGCCGCTTTTGCCACCATCATCGCCTCGCAATCACTCATCTCCGGGGTCTTTTCGCTGACGCGGCAGGCCATGCTGATGGGATTGTGTCCGCGGGCGCGGATTGTGTCGACGTCGATCGATGAAGAAGGTCAAATCTACGTGCCTGCCGCCAATTGGCTGTTGATGACGGGCACGCTGTTGACGGTCGCTTTGTTCAAGACGTCCGACAATCTGGCGGCTGCATACGGCATCGCCGTGTCCGGAACCATGCTCGTCACCACGATCCTGCTTTATCGCGTCGCGGTAACGCGGTGGGCCTGGTCGCCCGCCGTCGCAGTTCCGATCATTGCTGCCATCGGCGCGATTGACGCTACATTCCTTGCCTCCAATTCGATCAAGATCGTCCAGGGCGGCTGGTTTCCGCTGATCGTCGGCGGAGCGATCGCGGTCCTGATGTTGTCGTGGCGCAGAGGCGCGTTTGAGGCTGCGCAGCGTCTGCGTGAGATGTCGATGCCGCTCGATCAGTTCCTCAAATTTGCAGACACGACTGTTATCGGCAGGGCGCCTGGACTGGGTGTCTGGCTCACCAAAGTCGAGCACGGTGCCTCGCCGATGCTGCTGCGCCACATCGAGCACAATCGCGTCCTACATGAGACTGTGGTGCTGTTGACCTTTGTGGCCGACCACCGGCCGCGTGTCCCGTTCCACGAGCGCCACGCGGTACAGCGTCTGGGCCACGGATTCTACCGTATCCAGGTCAAGCTCGGATTCATGCAGACTCCGGATATCCCATTGAGCCTGATCAACTGCAACATGCTGGGCTTCGATGCCGACTTGGAGCACAAGAACTATTATCTGGCCCACGAGACGATCGTTCGTCGCGCTACAGGTTCGGCAATGGGGCCGATTTCCTTCGCGATCTTCTCGTTTCTCAATCGGATCGCAAGCCGAGCCCCCGACTTTTTCAAGATTCCTCACGACGCGGTCATCGAAGTAGGATTTCGCGTGGAAATCTAACCGCAGCCTCAGCTTGCCGCTTTCGGCTCCGTTGCGTCGGTCGGCTTGTCGGATACGCCGGCCTCGGCGAAGGTTGCCATCCCGGTATGACACGCTAGCGCCGCGCGAAGGACGAGCAGCGCCACAGCGGCTCCCGACGCTTCGCCCAGCCGCATATTGAGGTCGACGAGCGGCACGAGTCCCAGTTCGTCGAGCAGCATGCGGTGTCCGGCCTCAGCCGAGACGTGGCCTGAGAGCGTATGCGCGAGCGTATCGGCCCGCAGCTTTGCCAGCGGCGCGACTGCCGCAGTGCAGACGAAGCCGTCGAGCAGGACTGGAATGCGCTGCCGCCGCGCCGCCAATGTCGCGCCGAGGATCGCCGCAAGCTCGCGGCCGCCAAGAGCCGCAGCGATCGCGAGTGGATCGTGGAACTGTGCGGCGTGACGGTCGAGGGCGCGATCGATGACGGCGCGCTTGCGCTCAAGTCCCGCCTCATCGACGCCGGTGCCGCGGCCTGCCCAACGCGCGCCACCGCCGCCGAACAACGCTGCCGCGATCGCCGCAGCCGCCGTGGTATTTCCGATGCCCATTTCGCCAAGACAGATCAGATCGCATTCGGGCGACACGGCATCGTAACCGGCGGCGAGCGCGGCGAGGAATTCCTGTTCCGTGAGCGCCGGGTGCTGAGTGAAGTCCGCAGTGGGCGCATCGAGCGCGAGTGGAATGACACGCAGTTTGGCGCCAGCCACGCGCGCAAGCTGATTGATCGCGGCGCCGCCGGCGGCAAAATTCGCCACCATCTGTGCCGTCACTTCGGCCGGATAGGCCGAGACGCCAAGCCGGGTCACGCCGTGATTGCCGGCAAAGACCAGAATATCCACGCGGTCCAACCGCGGCGGCGCGCGGCCCTGCCAATGCGCGAGCCAGGCGACGATATCTTCGAGGCGGCCTAAGCTGCGCGGCGGCTTGGTCAGCGTGGCTTCGCGCTGGGCAACCGCCGCACTGGCCGCCGGATGTCCGCTCGGCAGGTCGAGGCAGATCGCGCGCAGTTCGGCAAAGGAAGTAAAATTCGTCATCGGTGATGAGTTTCCTTGCTCCGGCAGCCCGGCCGAACGTTTAGCAAATTTGTGGTGGCATCGCCATGGTTGGCTCAGTCATTGCCAGCTCATTCATCCGGCGCCGCCGCTCGCGGAAAGCGGCGCGTCATTTGACTTCTGTCGTGGCCGCGATCGCCTCGACCTCGACCTTGAACTCCGGCTGGGTAAAACCCGAGACGATCATCAGCGTCGAGGCCGGCGGCGGCAGCGCCACATAGCGGTCGCGCACGGCCATATAGGGAGCCATGTGGGCGCGATCGGTGACGTAAGCGTTGATGCGGACGATGTCCGCAAACGACATGCCGGCCTCGGCCAGACAGGCACCGATGGCTTCGAAGCACAGAACGGCCTGGGCCTCGGCAGCTTCCGGAATTTCATCGCTGGCCGATATGCCGAGTTGCCCCGAACACAGCAGCCATCGCGCCCCGGCGGGGACTTCGACGGCATGGCTGTAGCGCGCAAACGGCACGCGAATCCGCTTCGGCAGCAGATGCCGAAGCACGCTCATCAGCTGCAATCGCCGGAATTCATCGCCCGGCGCAGTGCCGCTGACACCAGCCGGCAGCGCTCGTTGTAAAGTGGCGAAGTGCGAAACTCCTCCAGCCGCGGATAGTTCACCTCTATCGGGATTTCGGCGGTCACGCGGCCCGGCCGGGTGGTCATCACGACGATGCGACTCGACAGATAGACCGACTCGTAGACGCTGTGCGTGACGAAGATGACCGTCAATCCCTGACGCGCAAATAATTGCAGCAGCTCATCGTTGAGCTTTGTGCGGGTGATTTCGTCGAGCGCGGCAAAGGGTTCATCCATCAACAGGATCTTGGGCCGCGTCACCAGCGCGCGCGCGATCGAGACGCGCATCTTCATGCCGCCCGACAACTGCCGTGGATATGAATCGGCAAACGCCGACAGCCCGACCTGAGCCAGCGCTTCGCTGACTCGTTCGCGCGCCTCCTGCCGGTTCACGCCGGCGAGCAGCAGCGGCAGCTGGACATTGTCGGCCGTCGTCCGCCACGGCAACAGCGTCGGCTCCTGGAACACAAAGCCAAGCGCCGGCTCAGGGCTGCCGTCCGCTGTGTAGGTCGATTGCGGCCAGTCGATCATGCCCGACGACGGCGCGGCGAGCCCGGCAATAAGCTTGAGCAGCGTCGATTTTCCGCAGCCCGACGGTCCGAGCAGACTGACGAATTCTCCGGGGAAGATCGTCAGGTCGATGCCGGCGAGCGCCGTGGTGCCGGTCGAAAACGTCTTTGCAACATCGGACAGCCGCAGCAGCGGCCGCTGGTGCGCGCCGGACGTTGCCGCTTTGATCGGCGTCGATTCTGCCACGGCCTTGATCGGTACTGCTGCCGTCATCCTCAGTGCGCCTGTGGCACGAAACTTCGCATCTTGCCCGGATTGAGCAAGCCCATCGGGTCCACCTCGTGCTTGAAGCCCAATTGGTCGGCATCGACACGCTTGTATCGGCTGCCGTCCTCCAGCGTCACGACGTGCGGATTGGCAATCATCACCCCGCAGGCTTCGAAGCCCGCAATGATCTCGTACAGCCGTTCCGGCGAACGATAGCGGACGATCGGAATGCCGCTCGCGGTCATGAAACCGTTCAGCCGGATGAACTCGAGATGTTGGCGGACCTCGTCACCGAATTTTTCATTGAGCTGCACCACCGCGTCGGCAATGCGGTCGTGCGGATAGAGGCATTGCAGATAAGTGACGCCGCGATCGGTCTTGAGCATCTGCAACGTGGTGTGATTCCAGGTGTGTTCGTAGAGCGGCACCTTGCCAAGAACATCTTCATGCGCGGCCTTATAGGTGATCGTGCCGTTCGACGCGGCAAGCAATGTCTCGAAACTTTCCAACGACATTTCGCCGATCATGGCGATCAGCACGCTCTTGCCGTCGGGACAACTGGATCGAAACGCGGCGAAGTGCTGGGGCAGCGGCCATTGAATGGGCGACAGTAGTTTTTTGACGATACCGTCCGCCATAGCGATGGTGTGCCCGAACCGGACGGCGTCGACGAATTCGTCGAAGGCAACGATGACGTCGATCCAGGATTGCACCGGCGTCAGCGGCATTTCGAGAACGGTGATGATCCCGGTGGTGCCGTAAGCGCGGCTGATCTTCTGCGCCGCGTCGCCGCGCAGTTCGATGATGCGCGGCTCGCGCTCCAGCGTTACGATCCGCGCCGCGACGATATTTCCGGGCTCGCGCATGCCGCCGAATGTGACGCTGCCAACGCCGCCGCTGCCGCCAGCGACAAAGCCGCCGATGACCGCGGAACGCTTGGTCGAGGGATGCATGCGCAATTCAAAGCCGTTCGGGCGGGTCGCGGCGTCGATGTCGTATAATTTTGCGCCGGCCTCGACCCGGACCAGTCCGGGCTTCTGCCATTCGATGCGGTCGAGCGAGGCCATGTCGAGCACGACACCGCCTTGCAACGGGACACACTGGCCATAATTGCCCGTGGCGCCGCCGCGAGCGGTCAACGGCATGCGATGCCTGGCGCAGGCTGCGGCAACGCGCACCACCTCGGCTTCGTCCCGGGGTGTGACGACAACGTCGGCGACCTTGTCCTTGAGCATCTCGTAGAGGATCGGGCTGTACCAGAAATAGTCGCGCGACCGGCGCTTGAGATCGATCGGCTCGGTCGTCGCCGCGATGCCGGAAATGTCCGCGAGGATGTCGTCGAGCGGATAGCGCCCGGATGTCTCGTCAACGGCGAGCGCGGCAGCCTGGGGCATGACGTTTGTCACACGCTTACTCCGCGGCCATCGCCGCCACCGGCGCGCCTGCATTGCGCGGGGCGAACACTTCCACCTCGCCATGGTCTTCGAGCAATTGCAGCAATCGGTGGCGCATGATCATGCCCGGGCGGTCGGACACCATATGCGCCTCGACCCGTCGCGACATGTCGATCGTGACATCGGGATCGGTAGATTCGATGATGTCCTTGTCTTCGCGCGTGATCTTGAAGTCCCAATCGATCAGCTCCTTGGCCGAGCAGTCGGCTTCGGTGTCGTTGCGATAAAGCCATTGCACGACCTGGATATGGTCGTCGTCGATCGGCGTCGCCGAGTTGAAGATGATATGACGAAGCCCCGACGGGTACTCGATATCGAGCTTGCGGCAGAACGGCATGAACCACTTGTTGCGCATGTGGCGCTTGGTGGTCGAATCCGTCGTTCCGGAGATACGGTACTGCACCGGCGGATTGGCGGTCGTGATGATGGTCTCGGCCTCGAAGCCGTAATCGGTCTCCTTGATCTCGTATTTTTCTGGCAGCGGCTGGCTGAGCTGGCCGAACGTACCCTTGTGGACGAAGGCAAAATGCGCATTGTCGAAGGAGTTCTCCATCAGGCGGAACGCGCACGTATTCCACACTTCATAGAATTGCGGGATGCGCCGGAAGCGCGGATCGTTTTCCTCGACGGCATCGAGAATGGGCGCCAAGGGCTCGTCGAGCGCCACCCAGGCATAGCCGTAGCGCGCATCGCAGTGGTAGGCCGGCGTCGAGAGATTCGGCACCTCTTGCTGTACCGGAAACTGCGGGACATGGACGAGCTTGCCGGTGCGATCGTAGGTCCAGCCGTGGTACCCGCAGACGATCTGGCCGTCCTTGCACCAGCCTTTGGACAGCTTGGATGTGCGATGGCAGCAGCGATCCTTCAGGGCCGCGGGTTTACCGTCGGCGCCGAGAAACAGCACGATGTCCTCGCCGAGGAGGCGAAAGGGTTTTGGCCCGGCAGCGAGATCGTCCAACGGCATCACCGCATACCAGAATCGGCGCAAAACTTTCTGTTTCGTCGTCAGCATGTGGTCCTCCAATCTCGCTTTTACGGCTTCTTCAAGTTTCCCGTGCGACCGCGCTGTCGTGCCACGATCCGAGCGCCAGCTTCGAAAGTCCCACGGTGATCAGGAACAGCGCAATTCCGGCAAACGTGATCAGGAACAGCGCCGCGAACATGCGCGGAATTTCCAGCTGGTAGCCGGCCTGCAGAATCTCATAGGCGAGGCCGGTGTTGCGGCCGCCGGTGCCGGCGACGAATTCCGCTACCACCGCGCCGATCAAGGCGAGGCCGGTGGATACCCGCAAGCCCGCGAAGAAATACGGCAGCGCGCTTGGAATCCGCAAATAAATGAGATTCTGCAGACGCGATGCCCGGTTGATGGCGAACAGATCCTGGTGCCCCGCGTCGATGCTGCGCAAGCCTACGGTGGTGTTCGAGATGATGGGAAAGATCGCGATGATGGTGGCGCAGATGATCAGCGCGCCTTGGGTGTTCTTCACCAAGATGATGATGAGCGGTGCAATCGCCACAATCGGCGTGACCTGAAGGATGATGGCGTAAGGAAAGAAGCTGCGCTCGATGATCGGGCTCTGCACGAACAGGAACGCGATCGCAGTCCCGATGCCGATCGACAGCGCCAGCGCGATCAGCGTGACGCGCAGCGTGACCCACAGCGCGTGCAACAGCGACGGCGCATCGGCAACGAAGGTCTTGGCGATAAGGCTTGGCGACGGAACGAGATAGGAGGGAATCCGGAAAATCCAGCAGCACGCCTCCCATCCGGCCAGGAACAGGATGCCGACCACAAGCGGTGGCAACAGGTCGGCGATTCTTTTGCCGCTTGCCGCTAAGCTCATGGCACTGGTCGTATCATTCCGCCGCGGTCAGCTTATTGCCAAGAGATCTACTGCCACGAGATTTTGAGGTCTTTCACGAATTGCGTCGTGTAGGCCTTCGTCCAATCGGTGTCCTTGGGCAACAACTCTTCCTTCACCATCATATCGTAGGTGGCCTTCCATCGCTGATCGGTCATGATGCCGATGCCCATGATTTTGGCGTCGCCGCCATCGACAATCTGCAGCTCGTTCATCCGCTTGATGCCGAAGGCGATCTGCGCGTCGCTCATCTTCGGATTGTCAGCTTGAATGAGCTTGTTGCCGGGTGCGGGATCGGCCTTGAGGTAACTCTTCCAGCCTTCCAGCGATGCTTTGACGAAGCGGCGCGCCACATCCGGATGCTCCGCCACGAACTTGGTCGTCGTCACCATGGTCGTGCCATAGGGCGGATAGCCATAGTCGGCGAACAGGAAGAATTTCGCCGGCACGCCCTTCTCCATCGCCTGAAACGGCTCGGACGACGGATAGGACTGCTGGGCGATATTGTTGTCGGCAAAGAACGGCTGCAGGTTGAAGGTATAAGGCTGCGACTGCTCGTCGGTGTAGCCGAATTGATGCTTGAGCCACGGCCACCACGACGTACGGCTGGGCGTGGCGATGAGAATGGTCTTGCCCTTTAGATCGCCGAGATCCTTGACGTCGTCATGAGTCATCATCCCCTGCAGATCTTTCTGGAACGACGTGCCGATGGTGATGACGGGCAGGCCCTTCGCTATACCGTTGAGGACCTGAAAGTCATAGCCCATCATGACGTCGGCTTCGCCGCCGAGCAGAAGCTGCATGCCATTGACCTGCGGCCCACCCATCTTGATGGTGACATCGAGCCCGGCCTGATCGTAAAGGCCGGTGGCTTTGGCCTGATAAAAGCCGCCGTGCTCGGCTTGCGCGTACCAGCTCGTCAGAAACGTCACCTTGTCGGCGGCTTTCGCGGGGCCGAGCGCAACCAAGAGAGCTGCAGCGGCAGTCATGCAGGCGGTGCGGAATCGCGACATGGTGTGTCCTGTCATTGCTGTGGGAGCTGTTGGCAACAGCAGCCGCAAACTATGCACGATGCGGGCCAGTTCACCTCTTGACAGCACTGTGCGTGAATTGAATGGTAATAAAAGCATCAAATTTCGCTTTGAGTGATGCCTTTGAGGCATCGGTGCCGAAGCTTTGTGCAGGCCGATCAAGTTATTGGCAGAGCGAGGCGCGTGGCAGCAACGAGGCGAACGCGGTCAAGGACGAGACCCATGTTGCATTCGCGGCTCCTCAGATACCTCGACGAAGTGTCCCGCTTGGGATCGATCCGCAAGGCCGCCGTCCGGCTCAATGTCGCTTCCTCGGCGATCAATCGGCAAATTCTCGCACTCGAGAATGAGCTTGGCGCACCGATCTTTGAGCGCATGCCGCGGCGCTTGCGGTTGACGGCGACAGGAGAAGTTTTGATTGCGCACGTGCGCGACACATTGAAGGGCCATCTGCGCGCCGAAGCGCAGATCGAAGCCCTCAAAGGTTTGGCCCGCGGTGAAGTCACCATCGCGACCATGAATGGGCTCGCCGCCGGTCCGCTGCCGCGCTTCCTGAGCAGTATTCTCGACCAGCATCCGCGCGTGCATTTGCGCGTCCGGGTGCTGCCGTTCGATCAGATGACCAATGCGGTTCTGACCGGCGAAGCCGATCTGGCGCTGACCTATAACCCTCCCAACAGCCCGGGCTTGCGCATTGTCGCAAGCCACGACCTTGCCATCGGCGCCGTCGTATCGCCGACGCATCCGCTCACCAAGCGTCCTTCGCTGCGTTTGGCGGATTGCGCCGAGTTTCCACTCGCGGTCGCCGATTCCTCCATGACGATCCGTCCCGCCGTCGATCTCGCCTTCACCCACGCCAACATTCCGCTGCACCCGACCATAGAGACCAATTCGATCGAATTCATGAAGCGGATTGCCCGCAGCGGCCAGGCCATCACTTTCCTCAATCCGGTCGATGTTGCGGAAGACGTCGAAGCGGGGGAAATACGACATTTGCCATTGGACGAGCTCACCAATCATCCACTCGCGCTCAAACTGATGGTTCGCGCCCGCGGCGGCCTCGACACGTTCCCGAGCCTGGTCGTCGAAGAGCTGCGCAAGGCAATGCCGAACCTGGAACCGATCAGGAATCATTGATTGGCACGGCGCTTGCGTCGAAATCAGAAAAGGAGGCGAGCGTGCCGGGACGGGCGTATTTCTGGGCCGAATTGAAGAGCGACGATTTCAGGGCTCTCGACCCTGAAACGACCATCGCCGTCCTCCCCGTCGCCGCGACCGAGCAGCACGGCCCGCATCTGCCGGTGATGACCGACACCGCGATCGCCGAGGGCATGATCGGTTTGTTGAAGGATCGCCTCCCCGGCGAGCTGAACGTATTGGTGCTGCCGATCCAGGCCATCGGCAAGTCGAACGAACACCTGTTGTCGCCGGGCACGCTGAGCCTGTCGGCGGAAACCCTGCAGCACGTGCTTGTCGAGACGGGCAGGGGAGTCCACCGCGCCGGTTTGCGCAAATTGGTTCTGGCGAATTCTCATGGCGGCAACGCATCGGTGCTGGCGACCGTTGCGCGCGAGCTGCGGGTCGAGCTCGGGATGCTGGTTGTCTCGACGCACTGGCGCTGGTTCGGGCTGCCGGGCGGTATGTACGACGCGGTGGAAGCGCGCCACGGCATCCATGCCGGCGACATCGAGACCTCGCTGATGCTGTCGTTCCGCCGCGACCTTGTGAGCATGGACAAAGCGAAGAATTTTGTCTCGTCCGCCATCGCCATGGAGCAGGAGTTCACCCATCTTGGCCCGACTGGCACCCACGCCTTCGGCTGGATCGCACAAGACCTCAGCGCCGAAGGCGCGGTCGGCGACGCCGGCAAGGCCACGGCCGAAAAGGGCAAAAAAACCGCCGAACACCAGATCGACGGCTTCATCGCGCTGTTGCGCGACATGACTGCGTTTTCGCTCAACCGCCTCTATGCCGCCGATGCCGAACAGATTCGCTGACATCGTCTGGCCGACCACGCGCCGCTACTGGCTCGCGAACGCGCGCGTGCCTGCCGGTCTGTTGGCCGACGGTATGGCTTTATCGACACCGGTTGATGCGGAAGGCGTGGTACAAGCGGACTTGCTGATCGACGACGGCAAGCTTGCCCATATCGACCGGCCGGCTGAAAAACGAGATGACGGAATTGTGCGTGTCGACGTCGGCGGCCGCCAGATCTGGCCGACGCTGATTGACATTCACACCCATCTCGACAAAGGCCATACCGTCGAGCGCAACCCGAACGTCAACGGCACCTTCCTCAATGCGCGCCTAGCCGCGGCCGCGGATCGGCCGAACTGGACAGAGTCGGACTTGCGCCGGCGCATGGATTTCGGCCTGCGTTGTGCCTACGCCCATGGCGTCTCGGCGATCCGCTCGCATATCGACACCTATCATGAAACTGCCGAGCGCAGCTGGGGCGTGTTGCGGCAGATGCGCGAAGAGTGGAAGGGCAGGGTGGACCTTCAGGCGGTGGCCTTGTGCCCGATCGATTTATTGGCAGACGAGTTCGGCGACCGGGTGGCTGCGATCGTGGCGAAATCGGGTGGCTTGCTGGGCGGCGTGACGCGAGCGTCGATCGGCAATCACGGCGCGCCGCTCGATAATATCGACGCCCTTTTGGATCGCGTATTTTCGCTCGCTTCGCGGCATGAGCTGAATATCGACCTGCATGTCGACGAAACGCACGACCCGGCGGCCGCGACGCTGCCGTTCGTCGCGCGGGCGGCGATGCGGCACGGCTATAGGGGCCGCGTGGTTTGCGGCCATTGCTGCAGTCTGGCGATGCAGCCGGAGGCCGAGGTCGATCGCACGCTCGATCTGCTGGCGGAGGCCGACATCGCGGTGGTGACGCTGCCGACGGTCAATATGTATTTGCAGGATCGCAAAGAGCGTCGCACGCCGCGATGGCGCGGCGTCACAGTCGTCCACGAAATGCTTCGGCGTGGCATCCGCGTCGCGGCCGCGGGCGACAATTGCCGCGACAGCTTTTATGCCTATGGCGACCACGACGTCGTCGACACGTTCCGCCAGGCAGTTCGCATTCTGCATCTCGATCATCCGCTGAGCGTCGCGCCGACGCTGGTCGGCACGACGCCCTCGTTGATCGGCGCATTCGATGGGCACGGCCGGCTCACGGTCGGCGCACCGGCGCGGCTCATCGTCTTCAACGCGCGCACCATCAACGAGATCGTTAGCCGGCCGCAATCAGATCGCGTCGTCATCCGCGAGGGCGGGAAAATTTCGACGCTCCCGCCGGATTATTCAGAGCTTTGGGAAGACGCTGTGCCCGCGGTGCGAGTCACCGTGTGAGTTTGGCCGAAATGACTTTGGAGTCGATGACGAAGCCGAAACATTGGCGGACATTGTAGAGCGTCGCCGCCATGCAGTAATCGGGCGACGTAGTGGCCGTGCAGTCCTCGATCAGAAAACAGTCGTAGCCGAGGAAATTGGCGCTTTGCAGCGTGCACAGCACGCATTGATCGGCATTGACGCCAGCGAACAGCAGCGTCGTGACGTTGAGATTACGCAGGATGCTGTCGAGCATCGTGTCCTGAAAGCCGGACATCCGGTATTTGGCGACATGAACGTCGCTCGGCGCGACGGTGAGCTCTTCGACGATTGCCGCAGCCCAGCTGCCGAGTTCTAGTACCCGGGCGCCATTTTTAGGCAGCGGGTCGCCGAGGCCGATGCCGGTGCCGGTCGGATTATAGACGTGCAGCAGCGCCGGACTGAGATTGAGCCGGTCTGGACGGTTGCCCCAGTTGAGCCAGATCACCGGCACGGCGGCGCGGCGCAAGACCGGCAGCAGAATGGCAAGCGGCGCGATCGGCCGCCGTGCCGGCGCAACGTCGACGCCGATATGGGCGAGCCAGCCGTCGTGGTGACAAAAGTCGTTCTGCATGTCGACTACGACAATCGCGGTGCGCGCGAGATCGAAGGTCACGATGCGGTTGTCGGCGTTGACAGTGATCGGACGCGGCTGCGCTGGATCGCGAACGAGGTTGGCGTGAGTGACGCTCACGTGCCACTGATTGCCGGGAGCGGTACCGAGCGCCACCGGCTTTGGCTCCTCGTCCATTAGACAGCCCCCAGGACCCTTAAATCCTCCTCGTCGAGCTCGACCGGCTGGCCGCTGCGGATCAGCTCGGCAAAGCCTTCGTTCGGGGTCATCACCGTCAGCGTGTAGAGCTTGCCTG
>Ga0210398_10001678_pt1 | contig 22366 bp, 18 predicted proteins | sample IncBWC4OmetaG_FD_161047 | JGI IMG/M metagenome (GOLD analysis project Ga0210398, IMG submission 161047) | Forest soil microbial communities from Barre Woods Harvard Forest LTER site, Petersham, Massachusetts, United States - Inc-BW-C-4-O | ecosystem: Environmental > Terrestrial > Soil >...
CGCAGCACCGGCGACGACATATGCCCCCAGCCGGAGATAAAGGCCGAGAAGCGGCCGGCGGTGCCGCCGATCACAAAGAGATGGATGTGGTCGGGACTCGGCACGATCGGTATGCGCGCGTCGAGATCGCGCTTGTACCAGCGCGGTAGGTTGCGGTTGTAGATCTTGCCGTAGCGATGGTCGAAGGCGAGCTCGCGGAAGAGATTGCCCGAGTGCAGGTGCAGGTAGTTGCGGATGTCGTGCCGGGTCCAGCCCTTCGCGGCGATGGTGCGCGCGTGCTCCGGGCCGATCACCACGGCGCAATGCCCGCTCGACACCGCGTTGTTGTTGGCGATCGTCGACATCGCCGAACAGATCGTGTCGAGGATGCCCTCGGGGTCGTCAGCGACATGGTTGGTGCAGCTGTGCGGCGGTTCGGCGGCGATCACGAAGACGGTCGAATCCTCGGGCGCGAAACCCTTTTCGACGTGGTAAGGGGCGAACGGGCTCTCCGCCTCGTTTTCGGCGACGCAATAGGTGTACTTGCCGGGGTGGCCGAGGGTCGACTTGTCGAGGTCACCCGGCGTGCCGCCGCCGACATTGAGCAGCATGAGACGGATCGCCCGGCCGATCGTCGCGTTGGCGCGGTTGCCCGAGCCGAACGCGTTGACCCCGCCATTCATGCCGATCTCGCGCGCGACAGGGCCGTTGACGACGAGGAGCGGCCCGGCCATGTGGGTCGTCGCCTGGACGCCGTTGAGGTTGAAGGCCTGGGTGGTCAGCGCCAGCATCGCCGCGCGCACGACGGGGGCGTATTCCGGCTTGCAGCCGGCCATCACCATGTTGACCGCGAGCACCTCGCGGGTCAGGCCACCATAGCGCGGCGGGACGCGGCATTCGAGAAATTCCGGCTCGCCGCCGAGCGCGGCGATGCAGGCCGCGACCTTCTCACCGGTCGGCGGCACGACCGGCAGGCCATCGGTCCAGCCTTCGTTGAAATACCATTCGACGAGGTCGGTGCCGGCGGGGACGCGGGAGATGGCGGTGGTGGTGTCAGGCATGGCAGCAAGTTTATTTTCTGCCCAAACGATCGTCACCCAATCCTTTGCCAGCGAGGATTTGCGGCACGCTTTTGTCGATCCGCGCCTCGCGAGTCGCCGACTGCTTGGGCTGGGAGAAGTGCATCAGGTACGCACGCTGCCGTCCTGGGGTCAGGGCCGCGAATGCGGCCTTCAGTGCTGAATCCTCATCCAGCTTTGTTTGAAACTCCTCCGGAATTGAGGTGGCTGAGGTCTTTTCGACCTTCAGGCCGGCCCGTTCGTTGTCGATCGCCTCCTGAATATAGGATCTGAGGACCGGCTCCATTACGGCGATGTCGCGGCTGCTGGTGAAACGCGCCTGGCGCATCGACTGCGAATTCTCGCCGGGCGCTTTCAGGATGGCGTTGGCGTCCTTCAACAACTCGCCTTTGAAAAAGGCGAGACAGCAATAGTCCTTGAAGCTGCTGATGAGCAAAACGATGCCGCTCTCGACCGTGTAGCAGGGCTGGTGCCACTTGAAATCCTCGGTCAACCCGAAATCGAGCACGATTGTCCGCAATTTCGCCAGTTCATCCGGCCATCTTTTGGCCTGGCTCAGATAGTCGTCGACCTTGGGGTTCATCTGACTAGCTGCGTGTGTAATGGCGGCCCATGCTGGTCGCGTATCCCGGCTCGACGCGGACATCGACAAGCGCGACACCACCGGCTTCGACCGTCTCGATCGCCTGGCGCAAGGTGCGGACGAGCTCCTTGGGGTCGCGCACCGGGCCAAAGCCGGCCGCGCCCTGGCCGCGCGCTAGAGTGGCGATGTCGGGCTCGGGGTCGGCGATGCGCTGGCCGATCCAGCGATTGGCAACCGGCCGCTCGCGCTGGCGGGCCATGCGGTCCTGGTGCAGCTCGTCATTGAAGAACGAGTTGTTGTTGGCGACGACGATCAGCGCCGGGATGCGGTAATGCACCGCCGTCCACAGCGCGGTGACGCCCATCAGCGTGTCGCCGTCGCCCAAGACCGCGATCGGCAGCCGGCCGCTGCCGCGCAAGGCGAGCGCGGCGCCGACCGCCATCCCGGGCCCGCCGCCGATCCCACCGCCGCCATCGCCGCCGAGCATGTCGAGCGGATGCGCGACCTCCCAGGCATGGCCGCCCCAGGCAAGCGGGGTGCGGATCATGCAGGTGGTGCGGCTGCCGACCGCCTCGCGCAACGCGCCGGCGAGCGAGACCGGGGTGATGACGTCCTTCGCGGCTTCGGGCGCGGCCTCCTCGCCAGCAGGCATGGCGGGGCGCTTGGCGGCGCGCGGCTTGATGAGCGGCAGCAGCGCCGCGACCGCGATATCGGGCGCGACCGCGAGGTGGATATCGGCCGGCGGCAGCGCCTGGTAATCCATGCTCCAGCCGTTGTGCAGCTGGTGGTCGAGCGAGGCGAGGATCACTTTGGCGGCGATGTCGTCATCGCCATAGGCGCTCTTCAGCGCGCCGCCGAGGTCGACCCAGTCGAGGCTGAGGATCACATCCGCCTCGCGCAGCACGGCGAGCGCCTCGGTGCTCGGCTGATTGCCGGCGGCCGGACCTTGCAGCCGGTGCGCGGTCGGGAAGGTGGCGCCGGTCTTGGGGTCGGTCAGCACCGTAGCGTCGAGCGTTTCGGCAAGCTGCACGCGGCGCGCCCAGCTCGCCCCGCTGCGATCGGTGCGGCCGGCGAGGATTACCGGCCGCTCGGCCTTCGCGAGCAGCGCCGCGGCTTCCGCGAGCGCCGCGGGGTCCGGTGCGGCGGCAGCCGGCGCCTTGAAGCGCTCGGCGCTCGGCAAGGCCGGCAGATCGCCGATCTTCAATTCCTGCAGCGCGGCGTCAAAGCAGACATAGACCGGGCCTTGCGGCGCGGTCGTCGCGATCTTGTGGGCGCGCAGCATAGACTCCGGCACCGCGCCGACGGAATTCGGCTGGTCGTCCCATTTGGTGTAGTTGCGGACGAGCGCGCCCTGATCAGCCGCGGTATGGATCCAGTCGATCCACGGCCGGCGCTGATCCGCGGCCACCGGGCCGGTCGCGCCAAAGAGGATCACCGGGATGCGATCGCACCACGCGTTAAAGATCGCCATCGTCGCGTGCATCAGCCCGACATTGCTGTGGACGATCGCGCCCATCGGCTTGCCGGCGACCTTGGCGTAGCCATGCGCGATCGCCACCGCGTGCTCCTCATGCAGGCAAAGCAACATCTGCGGCTCGGTGTTGCCGAGCAGATTGACAAGGCTGTCGTGGAGACCGCGATAGGACGCGCCGGGGTTCAAGGCGACATAAGGCAGGCCGATTTCCCGGAGCATCAGCGCCATGACGTCGCTGCCCCAGTAGTCGCCGGCTTCGTTGGCCAATGCCGGCCGCTCGACCGCCCCGGGCCCCTGTCCTGCGTCGTTCATTGTCTCGCTCCGTCGCCCCGGATGAGGCTGGCTTAGCCGAGCCTCATCCGGAACGCCAGAGCTTTAGGCGAATCTCAGCAGCGGTAGCAGGCCCAACCGCGGTCGCCGTTCCGCCAATAATAGCCGGCTCCACACCCATGGTCGCCGGTGCCTCCCCGGCAATCCACCGGATGGATCGGCGAATACGGGCCGGCGACCGGCACCGGCGAGGCCGGCGTCGCGGCGCTAGCCTGCCAGCCGATCGCACCAGCAAAGCCGAGCGCCGCGGTGATGGCGGCGGCGATGACGAGTTTTCTCATCCGTTGTTCCTCCCTCGAATTGCCAACAGGCGGAATGATCCCACCCGGCGACGAACGCCGCCAGTGTGTTTTGGCGGCAACATGGTTAGCCGAAGATGAGGATTGGGGACACGCCAAGTTTGATAGCGCGGCCCGTACCGAGCGAGCGCCATTTTGCGCGCGACACCGCCCCTCGCAGGCCGTCACGCGATGCCCGACCAGCTTGGCCCGGATATTATTCCATCGGACTAGAGCTTGGTCGCCACGGTGTTGAAGGTCGTGCTCAAATGTGCGCCGACGGTGGTAATCGCGCTGACCATAGCGACCGAAATTAGGGCGGCGATCAGCCCATATTCGATGGCGGTCGCGCCACTTTCATCGCCAAGCAGCTTTACCAACACACTAACCATTTTACCTCCTACGCTACGATTTACCGTAACCAGACGGCCAGTACCGCAGCCAAACCGCCAAGGGCGATAACAGCCCCGGCGCCACCGAAGATGGCTTCGGCGACCCGTGTCGAAACGATAAATGGCCGCCACCGATCAGGCCCATCCGGCGAACACCAAAGGATGGCGAAGCAGCTGGCGATGCAGATAACGGCGATGACGCCTTGAGCGAGCCACGAAAGCGCCACGAAGGGATTGAGATCAAGCCCGGCAAGCCCACCGGCAATAAAGCCAAGGCCACTCGCCACCGTAAGACACAGGCCGATGTGATTAAGCAGCGGGCGGACTTCCGACCGATCGATCGCGAATGCACTCATCGGAGCGATCCTATTTTGGAGCCTGCCGATAATCGCCGCAGATGATTAAGCGATGGTTGCTAGAAATCGGAAATTTCTCCGAGCCCGCCTGCCGCCACGGCTTCGCATCGGCATCGCTTGCAGCGGTGGCCGCCAACAGTGCTTTAAGGGGCAGCCTGGTAGGCCGGGCAGGACTCGAACCTGCGACAGCGCCGTTATGAGCGGCGAGTTCTAACCAACTGAACTACCGGCCCACCGGCCAGCAGTATAGACGATCCCCGGAACCCGAGAGAGCCTCACTTTGCGCGGCGCATGCGTCTCCGACGCGGCCTGCGCCCGAAGCGACAATAATTTTAGATAAATACTTATAAATACTGAACAAAAAAGTATTGACGGCCAGTTGTGCCAGGCATGGTTCACTGCATATTAACGTCTGAAGCAAGGGACAACCGCTCCTCGGATGTCGAACATGACGGCCCTCTCCACAGAGCAGACCACCGAGACGACCGCTGGCGGCGATCGGCGGCATGTTCAGCGCCATCGCGCGCTGATGGGTGCGCGCATTCTCTTTCACGGCGGCTACTGCTCGATGGGCTGTCTCATCCTCAATATTTCGGATGAGGGCGCATTGCTGCAGCCGGACGATATCTTCTCGTGCCCGAAAAGCTTCACGCTGAAACCTCGGATCGACTCGCCGCGAGAATGCGAAATGATCTGGCGGAAAGGCGAGAAAATCGGCGTGCATTTCGTCTAGCCACCGCATCGCCAGCAAAAAAGGCCGCCCGGTAAGCCGAGCGGCCTTTTGCGTGCGGAAGAGGCCGCGGCTTATGTGTCGAGGAAGCTGCGCAGTTTGCGCGAGCGACTCGGGTGCTTGAGCTTCCTCAGCGCTTTCGCCTCGATCTGACGGATGCGCTCGCGCGTCACCGAGAATTGCTGGCCGACCTCTTCTAGCGTGTGGTCGGTATTCATGCCGATCCCGAAGCGCATGCGCAGCACGCGCTCCTCGCGGGCGGTGAGTGAGGCGAGGACGCGGGTCGTCGTCTCGCGCAGATTTGCCTGGATCGCCGCGTCGACCGGCAGCACCGCGTTCTTGTCCTCGATAAAGTCGCCGAGGTGGCTGTCTTCCTCGTCGCCGATCGGGGTTTCGAGGCTGATCGGCTCCTTGGCGATCTTCAAGACCTTGCGGACCTTTTCGAGCGGCATCGCCAGCTTGTCGGCGAGTTCCTCGGGGGTCGGTTCGCGGCCGATCTCGTGCAACATCTGGCGCGAGGTGCGCACCAGCTTGTTAATCGTCTCGATCATATGCACCGGGATGCGGATCGTGCGCGCCTGGTCGGCGATCGAGCGGGTGATCGCCTGGCGGATCCACCAGGTCGCATAGGTCGAGAATTTGTAGCCGCGGCGGTACTCGAACTTATCGACCGCCTTCATCAGGCCGATATTGCCTTCCTGGATCAGGTCGAGGAATTGCAGCCCGCGATTGGTGTATTTCTTGGCGATCGAGATGACGAGCCGCAGGTTGGCCTCGACCATTTCCTTTTTGGCGCGGCTGGCCTCGCGCTCGCCGCGCTGCACGGTCTGCACGACGCGGCGGAACTCGCTGGTCGGCAGCTTCGCATCAACCGCGATCTTGGCGATCGCAGCACGGTGCTTGCCGATGTCATCGCGGTGGCGCTCGACAAAGCGGTCCCAGCCGCGGCCGGTCTGCTGCGCCGCGCGCTCGAGCCAATCCGACGACAGCTCGTCACCGAGATAGAATTGCAGGAATTCCGGCCGCTTGACCCCCGAGGTCTCGGCCAGGCGCAGGAGACGACCTTCCTCGCCGACGAGGCGGCGATTAAGGTCGTAAAGCTGCTCGACGAGATGCTCGATCCGCGTGTTGTTGAAGCGGATCTTCTGCAACGATTCGATCGCTTCGTCCCTGAGCTTGTCGTAGCGCCGGTCGGTGGCGCGCGGCAGCGCCGTGCTCTTGACGACCGAGACGACACGCTGGTCTTGCAGCTTCGACAGCTTTTTGTAGATGTCGGCGACCTGGTCGAAGATCGCGACGACGCTCGGGCGCAGCTGCGCCTCCATCGTCGCGAGCGACACCGAGCTTTCCTCGCCTTCGCCGTCCTCGCCCTCCGCCTCGCCGCCTTCGGCAACGACTTCTTCCTCGCCCTCGGCCGCGACTTCCGCGGCTTCCTCGTCTTCCTCCTCGCCCTCGCCTTCAGCGGCAATGGGCGGCACGAGCAAGGCGACCGCCGGGTCGGCCGGGTCGAGCGGTGTATTGGCGTAGGTCGCGTCGAGATCGATGATGTCGCGTAACAGCATCTTTCCTTCGTTGAGCGCATCGCGCCACAGCATCAGCGCGCGCACGGTCAACGGGCTTTCGCAGATGCCGCCGATCATCATCTCGCGACCGGCCTCGATGCGCTTGGCGATGGCGATCTCGCCCTCGCGCGACAGCAGCTCGACCGAGCCCATCTCGCGCAGGTACATGCGCACAGGGTCGTCGGTGCGGCCGATATCGTCGTCATCGAGATTGCCACGCGCCTCGGCCTCGCCATCCTCGCCTTCGGAGGCAGCGGGTTCCTCGGCGTCCTCGTTTTCGACGACGTTGATGCCGAGCTCGGAGAGCATCGTCATCACGTCCTCAATGTGATCGGGCGATACCTGATCGGTCGGCAGCGCGGTGTTGACCTCGTCATAGGTCAGGTAGCCGCGCTCCTTGCCGCGCGCCACCATCTTCTTGATCGCGATCGCGATCTGGTCGAGGAGCGGCGCCTCTGCCGCTTCTTCGCGGGTTTCCGCCGTATCCGCCACGCTTGCCACCTTGCTCGCCATTCCGCCGTCCCTAGGCAATGGGTTCACCCCGATCGGGGCCGGAACTTAATCCGTGTTCCTTATCACAGGGTTATCGCGGGAGAACGCCTTCAGTCCGGCTGGGCGGAAACTCGTTCTCCGAGAAACCCTCCTGCGCCTCCCCTTCCCACTGCGCCTGCGCCCGTTCCCAGGCCTCAGGCACCGTCAAATCGTCCGCCGACTCGCCCGGCTCGCCTTGCCGCACCATGCGCGTCACATGCAACCAGCTCTGCCTCACCCCTGCCGCTCCCGGCACCCGGGACAGGAACTTGGCATGAGCGGCCAAAGCGCATGTGACCGCGTCCACGGCCGTGGCGAACCCGTTCTGCCCTAGGTGTTGACGAAGTTGCTCTACGTCAAGTCCTTGCGGGCTTGTGTCGGCCTCTAAAATTGCACGGCGAAGGCCGTCAAGTTCCGCTTCGGGAAAATCGAGGAAAGCGATCTCCTCATGCGCCTCGGCGACGAGGAACGGATGCTCAAGCAGCATGCCAAGCAAAATCTCGCGCTGACGCCGTCCCGGCGCGGGCGGTGGCGGTGGCGCGTCACTACGCAGCGCGGCGAGCGGCGAGGCCGGCGCACGCGGGAATTGCCGGCCCCTTCCGGCAAATTTCGCCGCGGCGGGCTTGGCGCGGCCGAGGGCAAAGAGCTTGTCGCGAAGAAAGCGGCGATATTCCGCCTGGACGGTGCGGTCGGCGATCGTCCCGACCTGCGCCATCAGCCGGTGATCGAGATCGGCGCGGCGCTCGGGTGTGGTGATCGATTTAGCGTCGAGTTCCGACCGCCACAGAATCTCGGCGAGCGGCTTGGCCGCACTCAGCAATTGCTGGAACGCGGCCGGGCCGGCATTTCGGATCTGGGAATCCGGGTCTTCCCCCGACGGTAGCGTCACGAAGCGCAGGGAATGCCCCGGCTTTAGCAAAGGCAGCGCGCGATGCAGGGCGCGCAGCGCGGCGCGCTGGCCGGCGGCGTCGCCGTCAAAGCACAGCACCGGCTCGGGCGCGAGCCGCCACAATTCGCCAAGATGCGCCTCGGTGAGCGCGGTGCCGAGCGGCGCGACGGCGGTGGTAAACCCGGCGCGATGCAGCGCGATGACATCCATATAGCCTTCGGTGACGATCGCGCCCGCGCCGCCTGCCTCAGCCTCCTTCGCCGAATTCACCCGCGCCGCCGACAGGCCGTAAAGCACCCTGCCCTTCTCGAATAGCGGGTGCTCGGGTGAGTTGAGGTATTTCGGCTGAGCGTCGCCAAGCGCCCGGCCGCCAAAAGCGATGACCCGCCCGGCGCGGTCGCCGATCGGGAAGATCACCCGCTCGCGAAAATAATCGTAAGGCTCGCCGCCATAATCGGAGGCGTGCAGCAGCCCTGCCTCCATTAAGAGAGGCAGCGGGAATTCCGGGGTCAGCGCGCGGCGCAGCGCGTTGCGGTCCTCGCCCGCCCAGCCGAGCCGGAAGCGGCGCATCGTCTCCTCGTCGAGCCCGCGCCCGGCGAGATATTCGCGGCCTCGCAACCCGGCAGGCGACCACAGCCGGTCCTCGTAGAATTTCGCGGCGGCGGCAAGCGCTTCGAGCAGCGTCTTCTGGCGCTGCGCCTTTTCGCGCTCCAACTGGGTCTGCTGCGGCACCTGAACACCGGCGATGCCGGCCAGACGCTCAACCGCCTCGATAAAGTCGAGGTTCTCCGATCGCATGACAAAACCGACCGCGTCGCCATGCGCGCCGCAGCCGAAGCAATGGAAAAAGCCCTTATCCTCGACGACGTAGAAGGACGGCGTCTTTTCGTTGTGAAACGGGCAGAGCCCGCCATACTCGCGACCCTTGCGCGTCAGCCGCACGCGCTTGCCGACAAGGTCGGCGAGCGAAACGCGCGAGCGCAATTCATCGAGAAAGCCGGGCGGGAAGGCCATCCGTCAGCTTACCTCGTCATTGCGAGGAGCGCGTAGCGCGACGAAGCAATCTCCCTCGGCAGAGGGCCAAAGCGGAAGGAGATTGCTTCGCTGCGCTCGCAATGACGGTCCCTTTAGCCCAACAGCCGCCGCACGATGGCACCGGCCTTGGCCATGTCGAGCACGCCGGCGTGGCTTTCGCGCAGCGCGCCCATGACCTTACCCATGTCCTTGATGCCGGCGGCGCCCGATTGGGTGATCGCCGCCTTGGCCGCGGTTTCGATCGCGGCATCGTCCATCTGCCGCGGCAGAAACGATTCGATGACGGCGATCTCGTCCGCCTCCCGCTGCGCCAACTCGGGGCGGTTGCCCTTCTCATAAAGCTCGATCGATTCGCGGCGCTGCTTGATCATGCCCTGCAGCATGCGCTGGATCTCGGAGTCAGCGATTCCCTCGGAATTGCCCGAGGGTCGCGCCTCGATGTCCTTTTGCTTCATGGCCGCGATGATCAGCCGCACGGCCGACAAGGTCCGGGAATCCCTGGCGCGCAGCGCAGTTTTCATGCGTTCCGTAAACTCGTCGCGCAACATCGTTTGAGGCTCCCGCGCTCGCAGGCGTCACAAAACCTACCCTCTTCCGACCAGCTTTCCAGCACTTTCGGCGGCAAATTCCGGGAGACCGGTTAAGTCATTGAAATTCAGACATCTTCGTTTTCTCCCCGGTTGACAAACAACATCTTGTGTCTATGTTCGCCGAAATTGGGCGCCAGGCCTCGCCAAACGGCCCCAAAATCCGGCAGGATTAGTTTTTGATGACCGACCCGAACGCGGCCGCCCTGGTGCCGCGACCGCCCGACTGCAACGCGGCCCTGGTGCTGGCGGACGGGACGGTTTTTTGGGGCCACGGCATCGGCGCGCCGGGCCAGGCGGTCGGCGAAGTCTGCTTCAACACCTCGATCACCGGCTATCAGGAAATTCTGACCGACCCCAGCTACGCCGGGCAGATCATCACTTTCACCTTCCCGCATATCGGCAATGTCGGCGCCAATGCCGAAGATATCGAGACGATAACCCCGGCGGCGCGCGGTCTCGTCATCCGCGAGGCGATCACCGCGCCAGCCAATTACCGCGCGACGCAGAATCTCGACGCGTGGCTCAAGTCGCACGGCATGACGGGCATTTCGGGCGTCGATACGCGGCGCCTCACGCGGCTGATCCGCGACAAGGGCGCGCCCAACGGGGTCATCGCCTATGCCGCGAACGGCAAACTCGACGTCGCCGCGATGCAGGCGGAGGCGGCGGCCTGGCCAGGGCTCGAGGGCATGGACCTCGCGATCGAGGTGAGCTGCCGGCAGAATTACGCGTGGGACGAGACGATCTGGGCGCGCGAGAGCGGCTACGGCCGACAGGAAAAGCCGCGCTTTCATGTCGTCGCGGTCGATTACGGCGCCAAGCACAACATCCTGAGGATGTTGGCGGCGCATGGCTGCCGGGTGACGGTGGTACCGGCGACGGCAAGCGTCGAAGACATCATGCGTTTGAAGCCCGACGGCGTGTTCCTGTCGAATGGGCCGGGCGACCCGGCGGCGACCGGCGAATACGCGGTGCCGGTGCTGCGCGCGCTGATCGAGCGCGACATGCCGATGTTCGGCATCTGCCTCGGCCATCAGATGCTGGCGCTGGCGGTCGGCGGACAGACGCACAAGATGGACAAGGGCCATCGCGGCGCCAACCAGCCGGTCAAGGACCTCGCCACCGGCAAGGTCGAGATCACCAGCCAGAACCACGGCTTTGTCGTCGATCCCGAAAGCCTGCCCGATTGGGTCGAGCCGACGCATCTTTCACTGTTCGATCACAGCAATGAGGGGCTGTCGATCAAGGGCAAGCCGGTCTTCTCGGTGCAGCATCACCCCGAAGCCAGCCCCGGCCCGCAGGATGCTCATTATTTGTTCGAACGGTTTGTCGCGCTGATGGAGAGCGCCAAAAGATGACGGCGGGCTGCATAGGCATCCTGCGTCCTTCGAGGCTCCCTTTGGTCGCACCTCAGGATGAGGCTGGTTGGCTGATGGCATCAAGAAAAGCGCCTCATCCTGAGGCGCCTCGCGCAGCGAGGCCTCGAAGGACGCACGGCGCTTCTCCGAGGCAAGATGCCTAAGCGGACCGACATAAAGAGCATTCTGATCATCGGCGCGGGGCCGATCGTGATCGGTCAGGCGTGCGAGTTTGATTATTCGGGCGCGCAGGCCTGTAAGGCGCTGCGGGAGGAAGGCTACCGGATCGTCCTCGTCAACTCGAACCCGGCGACGATCATGACCGATCCGGGGCTCGCCGATGCCACCTATATCGAGCCGATCACCCCGGCGATCGTCGAAAAGATCATCGCCCGCGAGCGGGCAGAGGGACATCCCATTAGCGCGCTGCTGCCGACCATGGGCGGGCAGACCGCGCTCAACACCGCGCTGGCGCTGTCGCAATCGGGCATTTTGGCGAAATACGGGGTTGAGTTGATCGGCGCGCGCGAGGCAGCGATCGCCAAGGCCGAGGATCGCCAGCTATTCCGCCAGGCAATGGACCAGATCGGCCTCGTGTCGCCAAAGAGCCGGCTCGCGAAAAGCCTCGAAGAGGCGCAGGAGGCGCTGGCCGTCACCGGGCTGCCGGCGATCATCAGGCCGTCCTTTACGCTCGGCGGCACCGGCGGCGGCATCGCCTACAACACCGAGGAGTTCGAGGAGATCGTGCGCGGCGGCTTGCGCGCCTCGCCGACGCATGAGGTGCTGGTAGAGGAATCGGTGCTCGGCTGGAAGGAGTACGAGCTCGAAGTCGTGCGCGACCGCAACGACAATTGCATCATCATCTGCTCGATCGAGAACATCGACCCGATGGGCGTGCACACCGGCGATTCGGTGACGGTAGCGCCGGCGCTGACCCTGACCGACAAGGAGTACCAGATCATGCGTAACGCCGCGATCGCGGTGCTGCGCGAGATCGGCGTCGATACCGGCGGGTCGAATGTGCAGTTCGCGGTCAATCCGGCCGATGGGCGGCTGGTCATCATCGAAATGAACCCGCGCGTGTCGCGTTCCTCGGCGCTGGCGTCGAAGGCGACCGGCTTCCCGATCGCCAAGGTCGCCGCGAAGCTCGCGGTGGGCTACACGCTCGATGAACTCGACAACGAGATCACCGGCGTGACGCCGGCCTCGTTCGAGCCGACGATCGACTATGTCGTCACCAAGATGCCGCGCTTCACCTTCGAGAAATTCCCGGGCGCGCAACCCTTGCTCACCACCTCGATGAAGTCGGTCGGCGAGGCGATGGCGATCGGCCGCAGCTTCGCCGAGTCCGTGCAGAAGGCGCTGCGCAGTCTCGAAACCGGGCTCGACGGGTTTGACGAGGTCGTGATCGAAGGGGTCGAGAGCGGCGGCAAGGAAGCCGTAAAGGCGGCGCTGGCGCGGCCGTCGCCCGACCGGCTGCTGCTGATCGCGCAAGCCTATCGCCACGGGCTGACGACGGCGGAAATCCACGCGGCGTGTCATTTCGAGCCGTGGTTTCTCGAGCGCATCGAGGAGATCGTCGCGACCGAGCAGCGGGTGCGTGGCGACGGGCTGCCGAAGGACGCGACGGGTTTCCTGCGCCTCAAGCAGATGGGTTTTTCCGACAGGCGGCTTGGCACGCTGACCGGGCTGGGTGAAGCCAAGGTCGCCAAGCAGCGACGCAAGCTCGGGCTGGGGCCGGTGTACAAGCGGGTCGATACCTGCGCCGCCGAGTTCGCCTCGCAGACGCCGTATCTCTACTCGGCCTATGAAGGGGACGGCATGAGCCCGGCCGAATGCGAGGCCGACCCGAGCGAGCGCCGCAAGGTGGTGATCCTCGGCGGCGGACCGAACCGCATCGGTCAGGGCATCGAGTTCGATTATTGCTGCGTCCATGCCGCCTATTCGCTGCGCGAGGCTGGCATCGAGACGATCATGATCAACTGCAACCCGGAGACCGTGTCGACCGATTACGACACCTCCGACCGACTTTATTTCGAGCCGCTGACCGCGGAGGACGTGATCGAGATCGTGCGCGTCGAGCAGCGCCGCGGCACCGTGCTCGGGGTCATCGTGCAGTTCGGTGGGCAGACGCCGCTCAACCTGGCGAAGGCGCTCGAAGCGGCAGACATCCCGATCCTTGGCACCTCCCCCGACGCGATCGACCTCGCCGAGGACAGGAAGCGCTTTCAGCAGCTCTTGCAGAGCATCGGGCTGCGCCAGCCGGCGAATGACACCGCCTACTCGGCGGAAGAGGCCGAGGCGATCGCGCATCGCATCGGTTATCCGGTGGTGATCCGGCCATCCTATGTGCTGGGTGGGCGGGCGATGGAGATCGTCCACGACACCGCCGGTCTGCAGCGCTACATCCGCAACGCGGTGCGCGTCTCGGGGACGAGCCCGGTGCTGATCGACCGCTATCTGCAGGACGCGATCGAGGTCGACGCCGACGCGGTCGCCGATGGTGAGCGCGTCTATGTCGCCGGGATCATGGAGCACATCGAGGAAGCCGGGATCCATTCCGGCGATTCGGCGTGCTCGCTGCCGCCGTACAGCCTCTCTCTCGACATCATCGCCGAGATCGAGCGCCAGACCGTGGCGCTCGCCAAGGCGCTCAATGTCATCGGGCTGATGAACGTGCAGTTCGCGGTCAAGGACGGCGACGTTTATGTGCTCGAGGTCAACCCGCGCGCCTCGCGTACGGTGCCGTTTGTCGCCAAGGCGACGGGCGTGCCGATCGCCAAAATCGCCGCGAGGGTGATGACCGGTGAGCGCCTTGCCGATTTCATCGCCGGCGAGCGGCCCGCCGCCCCCAAATCCCTTGGCGGACATGTCGCGGTCAAGGAAGCGGTATTTCCCTTCGCGCGCTTCCCCGGCGTCGATCTGATCCTCGGGCCAGAGATGAAATCCACTGGCGAAGTGATGGGGCTCGACTCGGATTTCGGCCGCGCCTTCGCCAAGGCGCAGCTCGGCGCCGGGACCGACCTGCCGCTTACCGGCAAGGTCTTCGTCTCGGTGCGTGACGGCGACAAGGCGGCACTGGTCGAGCCATGCCGCCGGCTTGTGGAGTTTGGGTTCGAACTGGTCGCGACGCGCGGCACCGCGGCAAAGCTCGGCGAATCGGGGCTCGCCGTGACGATCGTCAACAAGGTGCAGGAAGGCCGGCCGGACATCGTCGACGAGATGCGCAGCGGGCGCATTCAGCTTGTCTTCAACACCACCGAGGGCGCGCAAGCCATCGCCGACAGCTTCAGCTTGCGTCGGACGGCATTAACCCACAACATTCCGTATTACACGACGGTTGCGGGCGCCCGCGCCGCGGTACTAGCGATCGGTGCGCTGCGTAGGGGTAGTCTTGAAGTCGCCCCGTTGCAATCCTACTTCTAACCGCTTGTTTTCGACATCCGGGGTTAATGCTCGTTATGGACAGGCTCCCGATGACTTCCGATGGTTACAGCCGGCTGGTCGATGAGATCAAACGGCTGAAATCCATCGAACGGCCGGCCATCATCCGCGCCATCGCCGAAGCGCGCACCCATGGCGATTTGTCTGAGAACGCTGAGTATCACGCAGCGCGCGAGCGACAGAGTTTTATCGAAGGCCGCCTCATGGAGCTTGAGGACAAGGTCGCCCGCGCCGAGGTGATCGATATCTCGAAGCTGTCGGGTTCGGTCGTCAAGTTCGGCGCGACGGTGACGCTCGCCGACGAAGAGACCGACGAGGAACAGACCTTTCGCATCGTCGGCGAAGACGAGGCGGATATAAAGGACGGCCGTCTGTCGGTGAGCTCGCCACTCGCGCGCGCACTGATCGGCAAAGGCAAGGGTGACAGCGTCGAGGTTTCGACACCGCGCGGCGCCAAATCTTACGAGGTCGTTACCGTCGCATTCGGCTAGCCAGCCGCGCTTTCGGTTTCGATCACCCTATCTTCGCTGAGCGGCACGCCGGGCTCGGCTTTCGAGACACGCAACGTCATCGCCGATTTGACATGCGCGACATTGGGCGCCGAGGTGAGTTTTGTGCTCAGAAAACGCTGGTAGCTGTCCCAGTCGGTGGCGACGATCTTCAGGATGAAATCGGCTTCACCGGCGAGCATGTGCGCCTCGCGCACCTCGGGCCAGCCGCGTACCAGCGCTTCAAACGCCACAAGATCGCTTTCCGCCTGGCTGGCAAGCCCGACCTGGGCGAAGACCATGACCGGGAAGCCCAGCGCCTCGGGCGCGAGCGCGGCGTGGTAGCCGCGGATAAGACCGCCTTCCTCGAGCGCGCGAACACGCCTGAGACACGGCGGCGCGGTGATGCCGACGCGCTTGGCCAGCTCGACATTGGTCATGCGCCCGTCGGCCTGCAGTTCCCGCAGGATGCGGCGGTCGATCCGGTCGAGTCTGATCCGCCGCATCGCAACTCCCCTCGCGCTGGCGTAATAATAGAAACCCACGCCGTAGCGCGCAATTTTATTGCGGGATTTGGTCATGCCGTTGGGGCGCGCTTGCCCGGGAGCGGGGCTTCTCGTAAACCCCAGCCGATGGTCGCCTTGCCCGTCAGCACCGATCCCGCCGCGCCGTCGCAGGAAGGAACCGCGCCGCTCGTCTGGGTGCTGCATGACGGCAAGGCCGGCATGGCGAGCCAAGCGCTGGGGCTCGCCGAGGCGACCGGGTTCCCGTTTATCGAAAAGAGCCTCGCGGTGCGCGCGCCCTGGGCGTATCTGCCGCCGCAATTATGGCTGGCGCCGCTCGCGGCGGTCAGCGATGGCGGCCTGAAGCTGCGGCCGCCCTGGCCGGATGTGGTGATCGGCTGCGGCCGCAACACGGCGGCTCCGGCACTGGCGATCCGCCGGGCGAGCGGCGGTCGTACGATCGCGGCGCAAATCCAGGATCCGCGGGTCGGGCGCGGTCTCTTCGACCTGATGGTCGTGCCGGAGCACGACCGGCTTCGCGGCCCCCGGATCATCACCTCGAAGGGTGCGATCAACCGGGTCACGCCGGAGAAGCTTGCCGCCGCTTGCGATCGTTTCCCCGAGCTCGCGGCGCTGCCGCGGCCGATCATCGGGGTGCTGATCGGCGGCTCCAACCGCGCCTATCGACTGACGCTGGACAAGCTCAGGCAGATCGCCGACGCGATCGCCGGCGCAGTCAGGGCGAGCGGCGGGTCGGTCGTGCTGACCCCATCACGGCGCACCGGCGAGGCCGGCGTCGCGCTGCTGCGCGAGCGCCTGCGGGGGTTGCCGGCGGCGATCTGGGACATGACTGGCGACAACCCGTATTACGCCTATCTCGCGGTCGCTGATGCCTTTCTGGTGACCGCCGATTCGGTGTCGATGATCAGCGAGGCGGCGGCGACCGGAAAGCCGGTGCACATCGTCGAGCTTGACGGCGGTGATGCGAAATTCGCGCGCTTTCACAAGGTCATGCGTGACGCCGGGATCACCCGATCGTTTGCCGGGCGCATCGAGTCGTGGCGTTATCAATCACTCGACGACACGGCGCGCGCCGGCGCGGCGCTGCGCGCGCTGGTGCTCGAGCGGCTAGCGGCGCGCTGCGCGACATGAGGTGGCAAGGTTTCGCGGTCTATGGCGCGGTGCTGGCGGTGAGCCTGGCGCTGTTCTATTGGGCGCCGCAGGTCGATCTGTTCGTCAGCGGATTGTTTTTCAGCCCGACGCATGGGTTCACGCTGGCGGAGTGGCCGCCGATCAAGGAATTCACCCGGTCGATCCGCTGGATCGCCTGGGCGATCCTGCTCATTGCGCTGGCCGGCGCGGTCTGGCTGCGGCTGATGCGTCAGCCGTTATGGCGATTTGACCGCAACGCGCTGATCTTTCTTGTCGCGGCGCTGGCGATCGGCCCCGGCATTCTCGTCAACACGGTGCTCAAGGATCATTGGGGTCGGGCGCGGCCGTACCAGATCGAGGCGTTTGGCGGCCAGCATGAATTCACCGCAGCGCCGCTGCCGGCCAATCAATGCGACCGCAATTGCTCCTTTGTCTCGGGCCATGCGGCACTCGGCTTTTCGCTCGTGATGTTCGCATTCCTGATGCCGGGTGGCCGGCCGCGCAACATCGCGCTGGCGACGGCGCTGTCGTTTGGCGCGCTGGTTGGGCTCGCGCGCATCGCCGCGGGGCATCATTTCCTGTCGGATATCGTCGACGCCGGTCTGCTCGTCGTCGGGACGACGTGGCTCTTGCACTGGTGGCTCGTTGTGCATGACGGCGCGACGCCGATTATCGCGACAGCGGGCCGGCTCAGCGAAACGCAGAACGGCCAGCGCGTTCTCTGGGTGATAGCGTTCGTGCTCGCCGAATTTGTCGCGATCGTCTGGGTCGATCGCCCAGTCGCCGATTTCTTCCATAAAAACGGCGGCGCGGTGCAGCCGTTTTTTATGACGGTACAGTGGTTCGGCCTCGGCTACCCGTATCTGTTGGTGACCGGGCTGGCGTTCGTCTTCCTGCGTTGGGGCGGCGAGTGGGAGCGATTGCGGCCGCGCGCCGAGGCGATGCGCGCCGTCGCCTACATCCCAGGCTTTATTTTTCTCGCGGTCGGCGGCGCCGGGCTTATCGCCGATCTGCTGAAAATCCTCATCGGCCGCACCCGGCCGAAATTGCTGTTCGACGGCGGCGCCTATGACTTTACCTGGTTTGGCCTGCGCGCCGACCACTGGTCATTTCCGTCGGGACATGCGACCACCGCCGCGGCGCTGATGACGGCGCTGTGGTGCCTGTGGCCGCGGCCGCTGTGGCTCTACATCGCGGCGGCGGCACTCGTCGCGACCAGCCGGGTCATTACCGACCAGCATTATTTGAGCGATGTGATCGCCGGCACGGCGATCGGCGTCGTGGTGACGCGCGTTATCGCGCTGTGGCTGCTGCGCCAGCGCGACGGCGCCGGTCCTGGGCAGCGTAACACGGCGCATGACGCTGCGCCGGCGTCACGTGCCGTGTAGGATACGCGGATGGCCTTGCGCATCGACACGTTCGACAATGTCCGCGGCGGCAACGCGCTCTACAAGGCGCTGGCTCATCCGTTGGCCGCGACGCCGGGCCGGGCGCTGATCGCGCGGCTACGGCGCTATGGCAAGATCGCCATCGTCGATCCGCAAGGCGCGGCCGAGGGGTTCGCCGAACTATTCGATCTGTCGGCCCTCGATATCGCCGGGGTTTATGTCCAGGACGTCGCGCGGATCGGCAAACCGGCGCTCGGCCGGATGGCCGAAGGAGTGCCGGCGCTGGCACGCTCGGCGGCGCGCGCGGTGCTCGTCGCGGCCTTTGACGCCGACCGGCTGATCGGCCAGATCGCGCCGTTTGTGCCGCAGAATTGCGATGTCTTCGCGCTCGACGAGATGCGCATTCCGGCCGAGCGGCTCACCAACACGCGGGCCTATCTCGACCCGCTCAATTTCGCGACCAATTTCGTGCTGTTCCGCGATACCGCGACGCTGCATACGAGGCTAGTCACGACAAATTACTGGTCGGGCTATGGGTCGAAGGGCGTCACCTGCTGGCTGACTTTGTTTGACGGTGCCGGCCAGATCGTCGCCGAGTGGTCGGAAGCGCCGACCGCCGAGGCCGGCGCTATCGTCATCGACAGCCGCGAGGTCAGAGAGCGCTTCGGGCTCGATGAGTTTGCCGGCCAGCTTTTCCTGCACGTCGCCGGCGCGGCCGGGCACGACATCGTCAAATACGCGCTCGATACCTATGGCAGCGATGACCGCGCGCTGTCGTGCACGCACGACGCCAACGCCTGGCCGTCGGATCGCTATGCCGGGTTGCCAGCACCGGCAAGCGGCGAGCAGATCGTGCTGTGGCTGCAAAATTCGCACGCGACGCCGATCCCGGCCGGGACGATCGGGCTGGCGGCGATGGGCAGCAACGACATCGCGCGGCTCGACGAACCGATCGGCGGATTCGCGACCCGCGTTCTCGACGTGGCGGCGCTGCTGCCTGACCTCGCCTGGCCGGCGCAGATCGAGCTGCACGCTGGGAAGCATATGGTGCGCCCGCGCTACGAGGTCATCGACGGCGACCGGCGGCGCATCGCCCATGTCAATGTCGAGCGCGGCGACCTTAAACCCAATCCCGAGCTGCCGCACCTCGCCGAGACGCTGGGCAAGGGCTATCTGCTGCCCGCGCCGATCCTGCCGCGTGGCGAGTGGCAGAGCGTCCTGCTGCCGACGCCGATGGCGGTCGGCCAGGCCGAGCTGCCGATCGCGGCGATCGCCTATGACGCTGACGGCAAAGAAGTCGCGCGACACCGCTTTGGCCGGCTGCCGCGCGTGCATCGCGTTGAACTCGACCTCGACGAACTTTCAGCCGCGCTTGGCGACGGCTATGGCCATGTCGAGCTGGTTTACGATTTCGCCGGAGGCGGCGACGGCGACGGCTGGCTGCACGCCCTCTTCCGCTATCGCCATCGCGCCAGCGGGCATGCGGCCGAGACCAGCTTTGGCGCGCATGTCTTCAACACGATCCTCACCTATCGCGACGAGCCGCAATCCTATTCGGGACGCCCGCCCGGACTGTCGACGACGCTGTTCCTGCGCCTCGGCGATTGCGACCACGACACGCTGTGCCACCTGATCTACCCGGCCTCGCTACCATGGCGGGCGAAGAGCACGACCGACGTGATTCTGCGCGACGAGGGCGGGGTGGAGATCGCGCGAAAATCGCTGGCGATTCCGTGCTCCGGCTCGCTGCTGTGGCGCTATCACGAGCTGTTCGATCAGAAGACGCGCAAGGCGGCCGGCCATCGCGCCTATGCGGTGATCCGTGATCCGACGTGCCGGCTTTTTGGCTATCACGGGCTGATCGGCCGCAATGGCGGTTTCAGCCTGGACCATATGTTTGGATACTAAGCTAGCTTATGAGCAATCTTACTTACGATCTGGCGCGCAAGGCTCTCGCCTTGCACAAAAATGGTATAGTACGCTGTCTAATCGATCGGAATTCGTGTGATGGCTGAGCATCATCACAGCAAGGTATTGATTATCGGCGCGGGCCCCGCGGGTTTCACCGCGGCGATCTACGCGGCGCGGGCGAATCTGCACCCGATGCTGCTCTGCGGGTTGCAGGCCGGCGGGCAGCTGATGATCACCACTGATGTCGAGAACTACCCGGGTTTTGCCGACGTGATCCAGGGCCCATGGCTCATGGAGCAGATGCAGGCGCAGGCCGAGCATGTCGGCACCAAGATTATGTTCGACTTGGCGGTGAAACTGGACCTGTCGCGCCGGCCGTTTGTGGTGACCGGCGATTCGGGCGACACCTACATGGCGGACACGTTGATCCTCGCGACCGGCGCGCAGGCGCGCTGGCTCGGGCTGCCGAGCGAGGAGACCTATCGCGGCTTTGGCGTGTCAGCCTGTGCGACCTGTGACGGGTTCTTCTTCCGGGACAGGGAGGTGGTCGTCGTCGGCGGCGGCAACACCGCGGTCGAGGAGGCGCTCTACCTCACCAATCACGCGAGCCGCGTCACGCTGATCCATCGCCGCGACACGCTGCGCGCCGAGAAGATTTTGCAGGACCGGCTGTTCCGCAACCCGAAGATCGCGGTCGTCTGGGACAGTGTCGTCGAGGAGATCCTCGGCACCCCGGAACCGCCCGAGGTCACGGGTGTCCGGCTGCGCAATATCAAGACTGGGGCGACGAGCGCGCACGCCTGCGAGGGTGTCTTTGTCGCGATCGGCCACACGCCGGTTACCGAACTGGTCGCCGGTCAGCTGCGGCTCGACTCCGAGGGATACGTCCTGACCAAGCCCGATTCGACCGCGACCGATATTCCAGGCGTGTTCGCTGCCGGTGACGTCAAGGACAAGGTGTTTCGTCAGGCGGTCACCGCGGCGGGAATGGGTTGCATGGCCGCGTTGGAGGCCGAGAAATTCATCGCGGCACGGGAAGACGCCGCACCGGCGAAAGCCGCCGAATAAGGAGCTAGGAGCGTCCCGATGGCGATGGATTGGGACAAATTGCGGGTGTTTCACGCGGTCGCCGAAGCCGGCAGCTTTACGCATGCGGGCGAGTCGCTGAACCTGTCGCAATCGGCGGTAAGCCGCCAGATCAGCGCGCTCGAGGAAAGCCTCAGCGTACCGCTGTTCCATCGGCACGCGCGGGGTCTGATCCTCACCGAGCAGGGCGAGCTGTTGTTCCGCACGGCGCGCGAGGTGTTCGCCAAGCTGGCGATGGCCGAGGGTCTCATCTCCGAATCGAAAGACCGCCCGAAAGGCCCGCTCAAGATCACCACGACGGTCGCCTTCGGTTCGATCTGGCTGACGCCGCGGATACGCGAGTTCCTCGACCTCTATCCCGAAATCCAGGTGAGCCTGGTGGTCGACGATTCGGAGCTCGACCTGTCGATGCGCGAAGCCGATGTTGCGATTCGCATGTCGCCGCCACGCCAGCCCGATCTGATCCAGCGCCATCTGGTCAGCGTGCAGGTGCACATCTACGCGACCAACGACTACATCCAGAAATACGGCATGCCGCAGCGGCCGGAAGACCTCGAAGAGCACCGCATCATCGTCTATGGCGAGGATGCGCGGCCGCCGGTGCCCGGGGTCAACTGGCTGCTCGAAGTCGGCGTCAAGTCGGGACAGGATCGCCGGCCGATCCTGACGGTCAACAACACCTACGGCATGCTGCGCGCGATCATGAGCGGGCTTGGCGTCGCGGCGCTGCCCGATTTTGTCGCCAACGAGCATAGCGGGCTGGTGCGCATCCTGCCCGAGGTCTCGGGTCCGCCGAACGAGGCGTATTTCGTCTACCCCGAAGAGCTGCGCACCTCGAAGCGCATCAGCGTGTTCCGCGATTTTCTGCTGCGCAAGGTCGCCGAGGGACGCCTCGGCGGGTAGCCACACATGGAAATGCTACTGACCTTATGAGTTTGCCGCGGCGGAGGCCGACGCGGATACTGACGATTTGATAGCATTGCTTTTTTTGCAGACGAGGCAGGACGAATTCCGGCTGGTAAGCCCCTGCCCCGCAGCCCATGTTCAGACCGTGCGACGGACGTCGCCGCGAGTTTTGGCGGGTGTGATTTAGCCCGCAACGGTTTCCGGGGCTCGTCCTCGGAAAAGGGTCTTCGGATCCTACGTCTCTTAGACGTGAAGCCTCCCTGTTCAAACTTGGCCGGAACCTTGTGTTCCGGCCATTTTTCTTTCTGCGGCTGTCGTCGTT
>Ga0210398_10001679_pt1 | contig 22365 bp, 16 predicted proteins | sample IncBWC4OmetaG_FD_161047 | JGI IMG/M metagenome (GOLD analysis project Ga0210398, IMG submission 161047) | Forest soil microbial communities from Barre Woods Harvard Forest LTER site, Petersham, Massachusetts, United States - Inc-BW-C-4-O | ecosystem: Environmental > Terrestrial > Soil >...
CGCACTCGATGCGGTGAGTCCGCTCGCCACCCTCAGTCGCGGATTCGCGATCGTGACCACGGCCCGCGGCACGCTCGTGACCGATGCGGCCGCCGTGGCGGTGGGCGATGAGATCGAGGCGCGCCTGGCCCGCGGCACCGTGGCAGCGCGCGTGAGCGGCCGTAAATGAGCGCGACGCCGACCCACGCGCCGCTGCGCTCAGCCGCGCGCGCGCGCGCCGTGCTGCTGAGCGCGTTTGCGCTGGCACGGGCCTCGGCGGCAGACGGACCGCCTTTGCCGCAGGAGGAGCGCGTCCCCGGCGGCGTCGCACTGCTGGCCATCGATGCGCCGCACAGCAGCGCGCCGCAGGTGAGCTTCGATGGCCGGCCGGTGCTGGTCGTGCCGCAGGCGGACGGCAAGTGGCTTGCCATCGTCGGCATCTCGCTGGCGCAGAAGCCCGGACGTGCGGCGGTGGAAGTGGCGCATCCCGGTGGCGATCCCACCACGGTGGACTTCGAGGTGAGCGACAAAGAATACGTGGTGCAGCGCCTGACGGTCGCCCCGGCCAAAGTGGATCTCTCGCCCCGGGATCTGGCCCGCTATAACCGCGAACAGCCGCAACTGCATGCGGCGTATGCGACCTTCTCTGCCGGCATTCCCACGACGCTGCGCCTCGCCGCGCCGGTCCCAGGGGTGCGCTCGAGCTCCTACGGGTCGCGCCGCGTCTTCAACAACGAGCCGCGCAGTCCGCACAGCGGCATGGACATCGCCGCCGCGGCAGGCGAGCCGGTGCAGGCCGCAGCCCCCGGGCGGGTCGTGCTGACCGGTGACTACTTCTTCAACGGCAACACGGTGATCCTCGACCACGGCGGAGGTCTCATCACCATGTATTGCCACCTGAGCACGATCAGCGTGCGCCGCGGCGAGCGTGTCGCGGCCGGCGCGCTGGTCGGCAGAGTGGGTGCGACCGGGCGCGTCACCGGGCCGCACCTGCACTTCGGTGTCGCCCTCAATGCGACCTTCGTCGATCCGGCGCTGTTCCTGCCGCCGCCCGCAGAGCCCGCGACGCATGACGGCGCCGGCTGATGGCAGCGATGCCGATTTCATGCGGCGGGCGCTCGAGTGCGCGGCCGCGGCAGCGGCCTCTGGCGAGGTCCCGGTCGGCGCCGTGCTGGTGCGTGGCGCGACGGTGATCGCGACCGGCGCCAACCAGCCGATCCACAGTCACGACCCCACGGCACATGCCGAGATCGTCGCCCTGCGCGCCGGCGGCCAGGCGCTCGGCAGCTACCGCCTGACCGACACGACTTTGTACGTGACGCTGGAGCCGTGCCCGATGTGCGCCTCGGCCATCGTGCACGCGCGCGTCCGCCGTCTGGTGTTCGGTGCGTGGGACCCGCGCGCCGGCGCCGCCGGCAGCGTCCTCGACCTGTTCCGCCTGCCGGGGCTCAACCATCGCGTCGATGTTTTCGGCGGGGTGCTCATGGACGAATGTGGCGCGCTGCTCGAGCGCTTCTTTACCGCGCGCCGCGATTGATGCGCGCGCCCCTCAGGCGCCGGGTTTGGCCCCGCGCGCGCTCGGTGGCGCCGCAGTGTGCGGCACCGGTGCGAGTAGCGGCGGCGCGGTTGCGGCTCCGGCCACGGGCAGCCTCCCGGGCGCGGTGTTCTGCGCGGCAGTGGACGCAGCAGCGGCCGCTGCCGACTGCACTGTCTGCGCGCTGCCGGACTCACCCGGCTGCCACTCGAGCAACGTGAGAAAGCGCTGGATGCGATCGACGAACTGCACCGGTTCCCAGCCGCGCGCATAGCCGCGCTTGGCGACCGTGAACCAGCGCGGCTGCGCGAGCAGCGGCAGCCGCTGGCGCACCTCCGTCCACGAGTCAGGATCCTTGCCTTGCGACTGCGTGATGATGCGCGCGTCTTCGAGGTGGCCGAAACCGACGTTATAGGAGGCGAGGGTGAACCAGGTGCGGTCGGGCTCGGGGATGCGGTCGGGAATCATGTCGCGCACCTGCGAGAGATAATGTGCGCCGGCAAAGATGTTCTGCTGCGGATTGCCGCGGTCCTTGATGCCCATCGCCTGTGCCGTATCGGCGGTCAACATCATGACGCCGCGCGCACCGACGTCCGACTGCGCACGCGGGTCCCACTTCGACTCCTGGTAGCCGAGCGCCGCCAGCAGGCGCCAGTCGACGCCTTCCTTGGCGGCCGCCTGCTCGAAATACGCCCGATAGTGTGGCAGCCGTTCGGCCACGTTCGCCTGAAATTCGCGCGATTCCTCGTAGGCGAACGGCCGCGTATCGCCCGAGGACTGTTCCAGTAACTGCGCCAGCTGCCCCGACTGCCGCAGCCCGCGGAAGAAGTCATTGACGCTCGCCACGAGCTCGGGAGCATCGCGACGCACGATCCACTGCACCGGCCGCTGCGTCGGCAGTTCGAAGCCGACCAGCACGTTCGGATAGAGATGATGAGCGAAGGAAAACTCGCGCGCATCGGTGATCGCGTACTGCGCGAGCCCGCTGTCGACGTCCTCGACCGGATCGGCCGCCGACGGCGCGGTCTCCTCCCAGGCGAGGGCCGGTGCAACGGTGGCCTTGAGGTGCTGCAGAATGCCCTCCTGTGGGCTGCCGGCGCGCACCGCGAGGCGCGCCGATTCCAGCTGCAGCGTGTCGCGCGGTCGCACACCGTCGTGCGCATAGACCACCAGTTGCGGAATCTGTGCGTACGGTTCCGCGGCCAGGCCGGCCTTGCTCCACGCGGCGCTGTTAGTGAGCGAGGCGGCGGCGATGTCGGCGCGGCCGGCGGCAAGTTCCGCCTGCAGCGCGCGCTCGTCCGCCACCGGGTACATGTTGAGCTTGACGAGCAGGCTCGCGGCATAGGCGCTCGCCAGTTCGAATTCCAGCCCTTCCGTGCCCTGCGCGCCGAGGTAGTAGCAGGTCGGCAGGTTGAGCGTCGCCACGCGCAGTTCGCCGTGCGCGCGGATCGTCTGCAGTGCCGAGGGCGGTGGCGGGGCGCAGCCATTGAAGCCGGCGGCGAAGCCAAACACCGCGACCAGAGTCAATGGGCGCACGATCCTCCCTTGCCGCGCGGGCTTTCCGCTAGAATACGCGCCCCGCGAACCGGCCGGGGGCCAGCCGGAGAGGTACCGAAGCGGTCATAACGGCGCCGACTCGAAATCGGATGGTCGGGTAAAACCGGCACGTGGGTTCGAATCCCACCCTCTCCGCCACTTCCCTGTTGCGCGGCTGCTGTGGGCGGCGGAACGGGCCGACACTATAGCCGGGCGGTCAGCCGCTGCCCAAATCGCTGGCGGCGGCCGTCACGCCGCGGGCTTCTTCAGTGCCTCGCGATAGGCGGCGGCAAACGCTTCCACGAACGTGTGCGGCAGATGATCAGTCGGCATCTCGATGAGATTGCGATAGAAGGTGGTAAACAATTCCCAGTACTGCGCCTTGTCGGCCGAGCGCGCCTTGCCGCGGCGCGCCGCGCGCTCGAAGCGCGCTTCGAGTTCGGCCGGGTCGAGACGGTCGAGGAATTCGATGAAGGCGCTGCGCAACGCCTGGGCGGTGGCATTCTCGTGCAGCTTGGCCTCGCCCACGCTATCGCGCAGCCACTGTACCGAATCGAGCTGACGCGACTCGTGCCGCAGCAGCAGCGCCACCAGCAGATCCTCCACCATGGAGTTGGCGAGCGAGGGGCGCGGATCGTCGTGCTCCGGCGGCGGCAGCTCGATGCGGTAGCGATTGCGCGAATCGGCGCGGGTGCGCTCGAGATCCTTGAATCCGACCAGCGCCTCGCGGAACAACCGCCCGGCGAGGTGCAGCAGGCGTGTCTGCGCATCCGCCGGCAGCTTGTCCGCATCAATCCCGGCGCCGCGGCAGAAGGCGTCCAGTCCCGAATGCACGTCCGCCAGCGCATTGACGCCGGTCGTGGACTTGGGCTCGGCCGCCACCCGCTCGGCGAGTCGCGACATGCGCTCCGCCAGCGAAGGCGTGTCGGCGGCCGCGGCGCCATTTTCCTTCTCCTGCAGCAGCGAACGCACCCGGCCGGAATTCACCGCCTGGCCGTAGGCGTTCACCGGCAGCACCGGGTCCATGTCGATCACCGGCACCAGCAGCTCCTGCACGTTGAGCTTGGCGCCGATGTCGCGCTCGCCGGCGCGCCCGAGGGTGCGCAGTGCGTGGATACTGGTGGGCACCGCGGCGGCGCCCGTGGGGCTGGACTCAGCGGCCGGCTCGAGTGCTGCGAGGATGTGGTAGTCGCCCATGCGCAGCACGTCGCCGTTGGCGAGCCGGTAGCCGCTCGAACCGCGTTTGGCGAGCGGCTCCATCTCATCGTTGAGGTAGACGCCGTTGGTGCTGACGTCCTGCAGGTAGAAGTGCCCTTCGCGGAACAGCACGCGTGCGTGGTGCGCCGACACGTAGCGCAGCGGATCCGGCAGCACCCAGTCATTGTCGGCCGAGCGCCCGATGGTGCCGCCCTCGACAGAGAAAATGGCGCTGCTGCGCTCGGCCAGCGAACGCCGCTGATCACTGACGATTCGCAGCCTGAGCATGGTCCCCCGACTCAAAGAGTCATCCGTCCGTAGGCGAATTGCCGAAGCCAAAGTTCCCCGCGGGCGCGGCGGCGCCCGGACATATAATGTCAGCGTCCAAACTAGCAGCAGCCCTGAAAGCCGCCATGGCAACCAGTCACATTTTCCGGATTATGTTCGTGAATCAGGGCAAGGTTTATGAGGTGTACGCGCGCCGCGTCAGTCACGGCGAGTTGTTCGGCTTCATCGAGGTCGAAGAGCTTATGTTTGGTGAGCGTTCCAGCGTGGTGCTCGACCCCGCCGAAGAGCGCGTCAAGGGCGAGTTCGCCGGAGTCAAGCGCACCTTTCTGCCGATGCATTCGATCCTGCGGATCGACGAGGTGAAGAAGCACGGCATCAGCAAGATCAGTGCGCTGGAGAGCGGCGCGAACGTCGCGCAGTTTCCCATGCCGATGTACTCGACACCGCCGAGTGAGAAGAAGTGATGCGCGTTTGACCATGCTGCAGATGCGCGGCTCGGCCGCACTCTCTGCGTTCCGTCTCGCCAAACTGCTCGAGCGGGTAACTGCGCTCGAGCCTGCGGTGAGCGCACTTACTGCGCACTTCGTCCACTTCGTCGATCTCGCTGAGCCGCTCGGCGAGCAGGCGCGCGCCGTGCTGGAGACGCTGCTCGAGTACGGGCCGCGCGGCGCAGCGCCGGCCAGCATGCACGGTGAGACGCTGCTGACGGTGCCGCGCATCGGCACCATCTCACCCTGGTCGAGTAAAGCGAGCGACATCGCGCACGTGTGCGGCCTGAGCGCGGTGCGACGCATCGAGCGCGGCATCGGCTATACGCTCACCGCAGCGCGGCCGCTCGGCAGCGAGCGCCTGCTGCGCCTGGCGCCGCTGCTGCACGATCGTATGACCGAAACCGTACTGCTCGACCCGGCCGATGCTGCGCGCCTGTTTGAGCAGACGGCGCCGCAGCCGTTCACGCGCATTGCGCTCGCCGGCGGGCGCGCGGCGCTCGCCGCGGCCGATCAGCGCCTGGGACTGGCCTTGTCGGCCGACGAGATGGATTACCTGCTGGCGAGCTTCGCGCGCCTCGGGCGCGATCCGACCGACGCCGAACTCATGATGTTCGCGCAGGCAAACTCCGAGCACTGCCGCCACAAGATCTTCAATGCCCACTGGAGCATCGACGGGCAGCCGCAGCCGGAATCGCTGTTCGCGATGATCCGCCACACCCACGCCGCCAGTCCGAGCGGCGTACTGTCGGCTTACCGGGACAACGCCGCGGTGATCGTCGGCTGCCAGGGGGGACGTTACTTCCCTGATCCGCTGAGTGGCATCTACCGCGCCAGCCGCGAGCCGATCGACATCCTCATGAAGGTCGAGACGCATAACCATCCGACCGCGATCTCGCCGTTTGCCGGCGCCGCGACCGGCTCGGGCGGGGAGATTCGCGATGAGGGCGCCACCGGCCGCGGCGCGAAGCCCAAGGCAGGTCTCACCGGCTTCAGCGTTTCCAACCTGCGCATCCCCGGCTACCAGCGGCCCTGGGAGCACGAGTTCGGCGCCCCGGGACGCATTGCCTCACCGCTCGACATCATGCTCGAGGCGCCGATCGGTGCAGCCTCGTTCAACAATGAGTTCGGCCGGCCGGCCATCTGCGGCTACTTCCGCACCTTCGAGCAGCACGTGACCGGTGACCCGCGCGGGCGTGTGCGCGGCTATCACAAGCCGATCATGATCGCCGGCGGCCTCGGCAACGTGCGCCGTGCGCACGTGCACAAGGCGCCGGTACCGGTCGGCGCGCGGGTAGCGATCCTCGGCGGTCCGGCGATGCTCATTGGTCTGGGGGGCGGCGCCGCCTCATCGCTGGGCAGCGGCAGTTCGAGCCAGGATCTGGATTTCGCCTCGGTACAGCGCGGCAACGCCGAGATGCAGCGCCGCGCGCAGGAGGTCATCGATCACTGCTGGGCGCTCGGCGAGGAAAATCCGATTCTGCTCATTCACGATGTCGGCGCCGGCGGACTCTCGAACGCGGTGCCCGAGGCGGTGGCGCACGGCGAGCGTGGCGCGCGCATTGACCTGCGCAGCATCCCGAGCGCCGAAGCCGGCATGTCGCCGATGGAACTGTGGTGCAACGAGGCACAGGAGCGCTACGTGCTGGTGGTCGAGGCCGCGGCGGTGGTGCAGCTGCAGGCCATTGCCGCGCGCGAACGCTGCCCGCTCGCTGTCATCGGCACGATCGACGACAGCGGACAGCTGCGCGTCCACGACCCGCTGTTCCACGACGAGCCGGTCGACATGCCGCTCGACGTGCTGCTCGGCAAGCCGCCGCGTCTGACGCGCGAGGCGCTGAGCCGCCCGACAGCGCGCCGCCCCTTCGACAGCGCGCGCCTGGATTTGCGCGAAGCGGCCTATCGCGTGCTGCGGCTGCCGGCGGTCGCGGACAAGGGCTTTCTGATCACCATCGGCGATCGCAACGTCGGCGGACTGGTGAGTCGCGATCAGCTGGTTGGTCCCTGGCAGGTGCCGGTGAGCGACGTGGCGGTCACTCTGGTCGACTTCCAGGGCGCGGCCGGGGAGGCCATGGCGATGGGGGAGCGCACGCCGGTGGCGCTGCTGGATGCGCCCGCTTCGGGACGCCTCGCGGTCGGCGAAGCACTCACCAACCTCTTGGCCGCCGATATCGGTGCACTCAGCAACGTGCGTCTGTCGGCCAACTGGATGGCAGCGAGCGGCGAGCCCGGCGAGGACGCCGCGCTCTATGCCACGGTGCGCGCGGTCGCCAAGGAGTTGTGCCCGCAGCTCGGCATCGCCATTCCGGTCGGCAAGGATTCGCTCTCGATGAAGACCGCCTGGTCCGAGGGCGGCGCTAGCAAGAGCGTGGTGGCCCCGGTGTCGCTCATCGTGTCCGCCTTCGCGCCGGTCAAGGACGTGCGCCGCACGCTCACCCCGGCGCTGGAACTGGAGGAGCGCCCGAGCTCGCTGTGGCTCATCGACCTGGCCGCTGGCCGCAACCGTCTGGGCGGATCGGCGCTGGCGCAGGTTTACGCTGAGCTGGGCGAGGAGCCGGCGGATCTGGATGACCCACAGCGCCTGCGGCAGCTGGCGGCAGCGCTCGCTGAGCTGCGCGATGCCGGCATGCTGCGCGCCTATCACGACCGTTCCGATGGCGGGCTGCTCGTGACCCTGCTGGAGATGGCGTTCGCCGGCCACTGCGGGCTCGATATCGCGCTGCCGGCGGCGCGCGGCAACGCGCTGGCGCAGCTGTTCGCCGAGGAACTCGGCGTGGTGGTGCAGATTCTGGCGGGCGATGAGCCCGCATTCGCCGAAGTACTCGCGCGCCATGGTCTGGGCGGCGCCGCGCTTTACCTCGGCGCTCCGGTGAGCGAGCTGCGGGTGCAGATCCGCGTCGGCGATGTGCAGTTCGATGAGCGCTGGGCTGATCTGCGCGCCGCCTGGTCGGAGACCTCATGGCGCCTGCGGCGGTTGCGCGACGACCCGCAGTCTGCCGATGAGGAGTTCGCCGCGCAGACCGCCGAGGATGCCGCGGGGCTCACCGTGGCACTGACCTTCGATCCGCAGGAGGACGTGGCGGCGCCTTACATCGTGCGCGGGGTACGGCCGGCGATCGCCATTCTGCGCGAGCAGGGCGTCAACAGCCAGATCGAGACGGCGGCGGTGTTCGATGCCTGCGGGTTCAGCGCGCACGACGTACACATGACCGATCTGCTGAGCGGGCGGCGCGGCCTGGGCGAGTTCAAGGGCCTGGTGGCCTGCGGAGGTTTCTCCTACGGCGATGTGCTCGGGGCCGGTGAGGGCTGGGCCAAGTCGGTGCTGTTTCATGCGGCGGTGCGCGCCGAGTTCGCGCGCTTCTTCGCGCGCACCGACACCTTCGCCTTTGGTATCTGTAACGGCTGCCAGATGTTTGCCGCGCTCAGGGAGCTCATTCCTGGCACCGCTCACTGGCCGCGTTTCGTGCGCAACAAGAGCGAGCAGCACGAGGCGCGCTTCACGCAGGTCGAGATTCTGCCGTCGCCGTCAGTGCTGTTCGCCGGCATGCACGGCTCGCTGCTGCCGATCGCGCTGTCGCACGGTGAGGGGCGTGCGGAATTCGCCAGCGCAGCGGCTGCGGATGCCTGCCTGGCGAGTGGTTTGGTGGGACTGCGCTACGCACACGCCGATCGGCGCGTCGCGCTCACCTATCCGGCCAATCCGAGCGGCACGCCGCACGGCATCGCGGCGCTGTGCAACAGCGACGGGCGCGTGACAGTCACCATGCCGCACCCGGAGCGCTCATTCCGCTATCTGCAGAATTCCTGGCACCCGCCGGGCGTGGGCGAGTACAGCGGCTGGATGCGGCTGTTCCGCAACGCGCGCCGCTTCGTTGGCTAAGGCGTGTCGGCGGGGATGAACGGCGCCACGTGGCTGCCGGTCTCATCGAGGAAGAAGCGCCGCACCATGATCGCCTGCTGCAGCTTGCCCTTACGCACGTAGGCCTCGTAGAGCAGGTCCTTCACGACCTCGAGCATGATGCCTGCCTCGTAGCCATCGAGCAGCGGCAGCCCGGAGCGCGCCACGCCCTCGGCGCCGAACAGCACGCTCTTCATCTTGGTGAAGATCTCCGGCGAGATGTTGGCCAGTTCGCGCACCGCATTCAGCTCATCGAACAGCCGCAGCTTGCCGGCTTCGCCCAGGTCGGCAAACATGCTCTGGGCGGTGCGCCGGCACATGGAGGCGAACGCATTGAAAGCGCCCTGCGAGTAGCAGGCGAGCGCTTCGCGGAACAGCAGCTCCACGTCTTCCGGGATGTAGGTGAAAGTGAACTTCTCGCGCGCGCGTTCCACCTCGGTGAACTGTGGTGACAGCTCCACGCGGGTGGCGCCGTACACGCGCACGGTGAAGCGCAGGAAGATCGGCATGTGGCAGGCATCGCACAGGTACACCAGGCCCACCTGCCGCGGCCGGTAGAGCTGCAGATCCTCGAAGCGTGGCACGGCACTCGGGGTGATGTGCGCCACCGCCTGGCAATGCGGACAGGTCACGACCAGATTCTTGTCTAGGTCGTGATGCAGGTGGCTGCTTGAGTCGATATACAAGGACATGGCCGCCGCGGCTCATGTTGTTGTGTGCGCCGCCGGAGCATGTTAACCCAGCGCAGCGCCCGTCAGCGGTCAGGCTGTACCGCGGCCGCACCGGCGCCACGTTATGTCACAGGGCGGGGGCTGCGGGCAAAGGCCAGGATGCGAGCGGCGAGTCGCGCATAGTCGCCGCTGAAGTGGTGCCCATGGCCGATCTGTTCGCGCACGATGGCCCCCGGCGGCAGGCCCGGACAGATCGAATCGGTCTCGCCCTCGCCATAGATGCACAATACCGGCAGCTGGCCGAGCCCGGTCACCTCGGGCTCGGTCGCAGGACCTGTGGCCTCATTCCCGACCCAGTCGGCGATGCTGATCTCGAAGGAGGCGTGTGCGTCGATCCCCAGCAGGCTGACGCTCGCAATGTGCGCGCGCAGCTCCGCCGGTAACCGCTTGACCACGAAAGGCAACACGTCGGCGCCGAACGAGTAGCCGACCAGCAGCACCTTCTGCTTGTTCCAGGCGCTCAGGTAGTAGCGCAGCACCCGTGCCACGTCGCGCGCGGTCTCATCGGGCGAGCGCTCGGTCCAGAAGTACTTGAGCGAGTTCAGTCCCACCGTCGCCACCCCGCTCGCCGCGAGCCGCGCGGCCAGCTCCTGGTCGAGTCCGGCCCAGCCGCCATCGCCCGTGAGCAGCAGCGCGAACTCCTCGCTGTCGCCCTCGGCACGCACCTCCTGCAGCGGCAGGTCGCTGATATCGGTGGGCCGCGTGGCCGCGGCGGCTGGCGCGGGCGCACTCAGGCGCGCGTACGCGGCGCGGAACTGCGGCATCCAGTTGCGCTCGACCGAGAAGCCGTGACCGACCAGTGGCAGCTGCACGCTGGCGCCGTTATGCACCTGGGCGGCGAAGTCCTGCGCCGCCTTGGCGTTGCACACCTGGTCCTGCTGTCCCTGCAACGCGAGCCAGGGCTGCCGCAGTGTCGTGGCAGGTGCCAACACCAGCTCGTGGTGTGCGTTCGCTGCGTAGCGTAGTCCGGCACCGGGACACAGCTGCGCGCCGCCAAAATCCTGATCGGCGCAGAAGCCGAGACTGAGAGCGCCGGCGAATGTGCCCGGTGGTGACTGCACCAGTGCCGCATACACCAAGGTCGCACCGGAGGAATAGCCGACCAAGAACGGCACGTGGTACTCGCTCATGCCGATCTCTTTCTGCACCTGGTGACTGAGCGCCTCGAAGTCCGCAGCGATCATCTGACAGGGCGCATCGGCACGCTGCGCGGCCTTCCTCAACGAGGCGAAGTACTGGCGCACGTCGACGCCGATGACGACCGCGCCCAGATCGCTCAGGGCCTGCGCCATGCTGCGTACTCCGAGTTCCCAGCCGCCGTCGCCGGAGACGAACAGCGCCACGCTGCGCGGCTGGCCCTCGGGAATATAGACAGTGGCCGTCCCGAAGCGCCCGGCGGGCAGGTGCGTGGCGTAGTGGTCGTCGGCGTCAGCGCGGGCGGGCGGCGCGGGCGTGCGCGTGAGGGCGCTGGGCGCGCTGGCCGCGGGCGCTGCGAGCACTAGCAGCGCGCAGCCGGCGAGCGCAGCGCGCAGCAGTCGCGGGTGCGGGTTCATCGGGCAAACAACTCCTTGACGCCGCCGGCGATCAGCACCGACACATCGATGAGCACCCGCGGCAGGGCGATGCCGCCGCGCGCCACCAGATAGCGCGGTTCCCACACCGGATCGAACTTGCTCTTGTAGCGGCGCAGACCTTCGAAGTTATAGAAGTGCTCCCCGTGGCGGAAGATGAAATTGCCCACGCGGTGCCAGGCCGGCGCGAGCGGATGGGCTTCCAGGCCCGACAGCGGCGCCATGCCGAGGTTGAACCAGCGATAGCCCTGCGCCCGACCCCACAGCATCAGCTCGATGAACAGGTAGTCCATCGAGCCGCGCGGGGCATCGGCTCCGAAGCGCATCAGATCGACCGACAGCTCGGCCTTGGTAGCGGTGGTCCACAGATTGGCGAACGCCGTCGGCCGCCCCTCGGAGCGCACGACGGCCACCGGGAACTGCCGCAGATACCCGGGCGTGAAGGCGCCGACCGAGAAGCGCTTCTCGCTCGTCGACTTGGAGGCGAGCCAGGCATCGGAGATGCGCTGCAGCTCGGGCATGAGCGCCTCGAGCTGCTCTACGGGCACCAGCTCGAAACTGGCGCCGTCGCGCTGCGCCCGGCGGTGCGCCTGGCGCAGCTCGGCGCGCGCAGCGCCCTCGAGCGAGAAATCCGCGAGCGGCACACGTGCCTCCTCACCGATCTTGAGCGCCGCCAGCCCCAGGTCCACGTACAACGCCAGGCGGTCGGTGCACACCTGGTAGAACACGGTCTGCCCGCCGTGGTGATCGGAGATCTCGCGCAGCCGCCACACCAGCTCCTCGGCTCCCTCGCCCGAGCCGATCGGGTCGCCGAGCGCGATCCAGCTATGCCCGGCGATCTGATACATGATGAAGCTGTCACCGGCGTCGCTGAACAGCAGCCGCTTGTCGCCGGTGAGCGCGGCGTTCGCCAGCGTCAGGTCACAGGCCGCGATCAGCGGTCGCGCGCGTTCGAGTTCTTCGGCACCAGCGACCGCCGGTTCCGGACGCGCCGGACGCAACATGTTGAGGAGCAGATAGGCGGTGCCGAGCACGATCACGGCGAGCGTGGCGCGCAGCATGCGCGGCGCGTTGCCATCGAGCGCGAAGGTCCACCACAGCTCGTGCGAATAGCTGACGTGCCGGTAGGAAACGATGCCGATCCACATCGCCATGGCGACCACGCCGACAATGCTCGCCACCCATGCCGGCGTGAAGCGCTCGGCCAGGATGGCGGTCGGCCGGTAGAACGCCCGCCGCCCGAGCGTGAGCACCGCGAGCACCAGCACCAGCAGGCTCGCTTCCTCAAAATCCAGCCCCTTCAGCAGCGACGCGAAGATGCCGGCGAGCAGCAGCCACACGGCGATGTGGTAGGCCGCCTGGACGCGGCGGAACAGTGCGCGCGACAACACCAGCAGCGCGAGCCCCACCACGCTGCCGACCAGGTGCGACACCTCGAGCACCGCGAGCGGCAGGAACCGGTCGAGAAACGCCAGACGTTCATCGACCGCCGGCGTCGCGCCGGAGAACAACAGCAGCGCACCGGCGAGGAAGGTAAGCGCACCGGCAATCTGCGGCACCACCGGGGCGATATACAGACTCGCCAGCTCCTGCGCCCAAACGAAGCGCTGGCGCTGCGCCGCGAGCTCCTTGGAGCCAAACAGCAGCGTGCCGAATACCAGCGGCACGACGTAATACACCGCACGGTAGGCGAGCAGCGAGCCGAGCAACGCATCGGTCGGCACGCCCGGCAGTGTGAACAGGATGACCGCTTCGAACACGCCCACACCGCCCGGCACGTGGCTCACGATCCCGACGATCACCGCCGCGGCGTACACCCCGAGGAAACTGACGAAGCCGATGTGGGCGCTCGCCGGCAGCAGCGACCACAGCACCGCGGAGGACAGCGACAGATCGCCGACCGACAGCGCGAGCTGTGTGAGTCCGATCAGCGGCCCGGGCGCACGCAGCGCCCAGCCACGGATTTCGAGTGTCGTGCGCGCCAAGCACGCCCACAGTACGTAGGCGCCCACCACCAGCAGCAGCAGCGTTCCGACCAGCAGCGACCAGTTGTGATGCAGGCGCAGCACGGCCGCCGCATGGCCCGGCTCCAGCAGCAGCGACACACCCGACACGGTCGCCAGCCCGATACCGAGCGACAGGCTGCAGAAGGCGGTGACGGTCGCGACATCGATGGCACTGATGCCCGCCGTCGCATACAGGCGGAAACGGATCGCTGCGCCGGTGAAGGCGGCGAAACCGAGTGTGTGACCGAACGAGTAGGCGATGAAGGAGGTGAACAGCACGCGCGTGTAGGGGATCGCGCGTCGCAGGTAGGCGAGCGCCACCACCTCGTAGGTGGTCAGCAGCCAGTAGCTGAGCGCGGTGAAGGCCAGGGCGGCCAACACCTGGTGCCGCGGGATCGCGTGCAAGTGGGCGAGCACGCTCTTGACGTGCAGATGCGCCAGCTGGTGATGCAGCACCACCACCACGGCGGCGAAGATCACCAGCGCGGCGAGTGGTCCCGCCCAGCGCCACAGTGTGCTCTCATCGCCCGCTGCGGACTGTTCCGTGCTCATCGAGTCGGGGCGGCGCGCTCCGTCAACGCGTCAGCGGCTTGTACCTGATGCGGTGCGGCTGCGCCGCATCCTCGCCCTTGCGCCGTTTGAAGTCCTCGACGTATTCCTGGTAATTGCCCTCGAACCACACCACCTGCGACTCGCCTTCGAAGGCGAGAATGTGGCTGGCGATGCGGTCCAGGAACCAGCGATCGTGCGAGATGACCACCGCGCAGCCGGGGAAGTTGAGCAGTGCTTCCTCGAGCGCGCGCAGCGTCTCGACGTCCAGGTCGTTGGTCGGCTCATCGAGCAGCAGCACGTTGCCGCCGGCGCGCAGCACCTTGGCGAGGTGCACGCGGTTGCGCTCACCGCCGGACAGTTCGCCGATCAGCTGCTGCTGCTGCGTACCCTTGAAGTTGAAACGGCCCACGTAGCCGCGCGAAGGCGTCTCGTAGCTGCCGACCTTGATCAGGTCGAGGCCGCCGGAGATCTCCTGCCACACGGTCTTCTTGTCATCGAGCGTCTGGCGCGACTGGTCCACATAGGCGAGTTTGACCGTGGGCCCAATGCGCACTGCGCCGGCGTCGGGCGGCTCGGCCCCGGTGAGCATGCGAAACAGCGTGGTCTTGCCGGCACCGTTCGGGCCGATGATGCCGACGATACCGCCGCGCGGCAGACTGAAGCTGAGGTTGTCGATCAGCAGCCGGTCACCGTAACCCTTACGCAGGCCCTCGGCCGCGATCACCAGCTCGCCGAGCCGCTCACCGGGCGGGATGTAGATCTCGTTGGTCTCGTTGCGCTCCTGAAACTCGCGCGAGGCCAGCTCCTCGTAGCGTTGCAGGCGCGCCTTGCTCTTGGCCTGACGGGCCTTCGGATTCTGGCGCACCCACTCGAGCTCGTGCGCGAGTGTCTTGCGCAGCGCTTCGCGCTCCCGCTCCTCGAGCGCCAGGCGCTGTTCTTTCTGCTCGAGCCAGGACGAATAGTTGCCATGCCAGGGAATGCCATAACCGCGATCGAGCTCGAGAATCCAGCCGGCGACGTTGTCGAGGAAGTAGCGATCGTGGGTGACGGCGATGACCGTGCTCGGATAGTTCTCCAGATAGCGCTCGAGCCAGGCGATCGACTCGGCGTCGAGGTGGTTGGTCGGCTCATCCAGCAGCAGCATGTCCGGCGCCGACAGCAGCAGACGGCACAACGCGACGCGGCGTTTCTCGCCGCCGGACAGCATGCCGATGCCGGCATCCCAGGGCGGCAGCCGCAGCGCGTCGGCGGCGATCTCGAGCTTGCGCTCGAGCTCCCAGCCGCCGGCCGCATCGATCGCGTCCTGCAGCTGCGCCTGACGCGCCAGCAGCTCGTTCATGGCATCGTCGTCCATGGGCTCGGCGAACTTCTCGCTGATCTGGTTGAACTCCTCGAGCTGCCGGAAGGTCTCGCCCAGGCCTTCCATCACGGTGGTGCGCACGTCCTTGTCCGGATCGAGCTGCGGCTCCTGTGGCAGGAAGCCGATGCGGATGCCGCTCTGCGGGCGCGCCTCGCCGTCGAAGCCGCTGTCGAGGCCGGCCATGATCTTGAGCAGCGAGGATTTGCCCGAGCCATTCAGACCCAGCACGCCAATTTTGGCGCCCGGAAAGAATGACAGGCTGATGTCTCGGAGGATGACGCGCTTGGGCGGCACCAGCTTCGAGACGCGATTCATAGTGTAGATGTATTGAGCCATGCGCCTTCGACTGTAAAGAAATGCAAGGCCAATTATAGAGGCGCCGCGGTCGCTGCGGGCGATGCTGCTTGCCCCTGCGCGGCGACGCCACTGTGTTAGGCTGGCGCGCCCTTCGCGGGTGCCCAGGAGTATTCGTCCAAAAAACCGCCATGAGCAGCGTTGCAGTGGTCGTCAGTGAACGCCTCGCGCGCTATGGCTTCGGCGACGGTCATCCATTCGGTCCCGATCGGCTGGCGGCTTTCGTGCGCGAGTTTTCCGCGCGCGGGCTGGCTTCCAGGGTGCAGCTGCTCGACCCACGCAGCGCCAGTGACGAGGAGCTGCGCTCGTTCCACACCAGCGAGTATCTGGAGTTCGTGCGCGAGCGCTCGGCGAGCGGTTCGGGGCTGCTCGACGGCGGCGACACGCCGGCATTCAAGGGGGTGTACGAGGCGGCCGCCGGTGTGGTCGGCGCCACCCTCGGCAGCATGCGCGCGATCATGAACGGGGAATGCCGGCGCGCCTTCGTGCCGATTGCCGGCCTCCATCACGCCGCCCGCAACCGCGCCGCCGGATTCTGCGTCTTCAACGACTGCGGCGTGGCCATCGAGCAGCTGAAGCGCGCCGGGCTTGCCAGCATCGCTTACGTCGACATCGACGCGCACCACGGTGACGGGGTGTTCTACGCCTTCGAGGACGACGCTGCGGTGGTGTTCGCCGATCTGCACGAGGACGGGCGCTACCTCTACCCCGGCACCGGCACGGCCGCGGAAACCGGCCGCGGCAACGCGCTCGGCATGAAGCTGAACGTGCCGCTGCCGCCCGGGGCGGACGACGCCCTATTTGACAAGGTCTGGCCGCAGGTGCTGACGCATCTCGAGCGCTTCGCGCCCGAGTTCATCATCCTGCAGTGCGGCGCCGACAGCCTCGAGGGCGACCCGATCACGCACCTGCGCTTCTCCCGCGAGGCTCACGGCCGGGCCGCGCGTGATCTGGCGACGCTCGCGGACTCGCTCGGTCACGGGCGGGTGTTGGCGCTCGGCGGCGGGGGCTACAACCGCAGCAACGTCGCGCAGGCCTGGACCGCCGTGGTCGAGAACCTGCTGCCGGCTTAAGACCCCCGCCAGGCGCTTTTAAGGACCTGTCGCGAGCCTTCCGTCCCCGCGGCACCCCGCGACCGGGCGGCTGCCGGGTCGTTCCGGTACAATTCGCGCCCCCAAAAGGCGCGCGTAACCGCAAAGAACGGCTCATGTTTCGCAGCACCATGACGATCGAAGGCTTCGATCCGCAGCTGGCCGAGGCGCTGGCCGGCGAGCGTCGTCGCCAGGAAGACCACGTTGAACTGATCGCGTCCGAGAACTACGCCAGTCCGCGGGTGCTCGAGGCGCAGGGCTCGGTGCTCACCAATAAGTACGCGGAAGGCTATCCGGGCAAGCGCTACTACGGCGGCTGTGAGTACGTCGACGTGGTGGAGCAGCTGGCGATCGATCGAGCCAAGAAACTCTTCGGCGCCGACTTCGCCAATGTGCAGCCGCACTCGGGCTCGCAGGCGAACGCCGCGGCCTACCTCGCCCTGGTACAGCCCGGCGATCCGATTCTCGGCATGAGCCTCGACCACGGTGGACACCTGACGCATGGAGCCAAGGTCAACTTCTCCGGCAAGTTCTTCCGTGCCGCGCAATACGGTATCCGCCCCGACAGCGGTGAGATCGACTACGAGCAGGTGCAGCGCCTGGCCGAGGAGCACCGTCCGCGCATGATCATTGCCGGCTTCTCCGCCTACTCGCGCGTCGTCGACTGGGCGCGCTTCGCGGTGATCGCCAAGAGCGTCGGCGCCTATTTCGTGGTCGACATGGCGCACGTGGCTGGGTTGGTGGCGGCCGGTATCTGTCCGCACCCGGTGCCCCACGCCGACGTCGTCACCACCACGACCCACAAGACGCTGCGCGGGCCGCGCGGCGGACTGATTCTGGCGCGTGCCAACGACGAGATCACCAAGAAGCTCAACTCGCTGGTGTTCCCCGGAACGCAGGGTGGCCCGCTGATGCACGTCATCGCCGCCAAGGCGGTTGCATTGCTCGAGGCGCTGCAGCCGGAGTTCCGCGACTACCAGCGCCAGGTGCTCGCCAACGCGCGCGCCATGGCGGCGCGGCTTACGGCGCGCGGCTATCAGATCGTCTCCGGTGGCACTGACAACCACCTGTTCCTGATGAGCCTGGCGGATCGCAACATCACCGGCAAGGAGGCTGATGCCGCCCTCGGGCGCGCCAACATCACCGTTAACAAGAACGCCGTGCCCAACGACCCGCGCCCGCCGATGGTGACGAGCGGGCTGCGCATCGGCACTCCGGCTTCCACCACCCGGGGCTTCCAGCAGCCGCAGGTTGAACAGGTGGCCGACTTCATTGCGCAGATCCTCGATGCCGAGGGTGCGGCAGAGGTGATCGAGCGCGTGCGCCCGCAGGTGGTCGAACTGTGCCGACGCTTCCCGGTGTACGGTCCGTAGGCGTGTTGGCTTAGGACACCGCGCCGCATGCACTGTCCGTTCTGCGGCCACGAAGAGACCAAGGTCAACGACTCGCGTCTGGCCGGCGAGGGGCGCCAGATCCGCCGTCGCCGTGAGTGCCTGCGCTGCGGTGAGCGCTTCACCACCTTCGAGACCGCTGAGCTGGTGATGCCGCAGGTCATCAAGGGTGACCGCGCGCGCCAGGCTTTCGATGAGAACAAGCTGCGCGCCGGCATGGAGAAGGCCCTGGAGAAGCGCCCGGTACCGCGCGAGCAGATCGATGAAGCGGTGAGCCGCATCGTGCACAAGGTGCGCAGTCTCGGCGACCGCGAAGTGACCGCGCGCGCCGTGGGTGAGCTGGTGATGGAGGAATTGCGCCACTTGGACGAAGTCGCTTACGTGCGCTTCGCTTCCGTCTACCGCCACTTCGAGGACGTCGAGGCCTTCCACGACGAGATCCAGCGACTGCGCAACAAGCGCGCCGCCGCGCCGGCGCATCCAGCGGCCTCCGCCCGCGCGCACAAGCGCGAGGGCGTGCGTTCCGCCAACCGCGACCAGCTGCCGCTGCTGCCGGCAGATCCTGCTGCCAACGATGCGGACGCCACTACCGACAAGAAATGAGCTGATGGCCGGCACGTTTTCCGATTTTGATCGCTTTGCCATGCAGCGCGCCCTGACCCTCGCCGCGCGCGGGCTGGAGAGCACCGACCCCAATCCGCGCGTCGGCTGCGTCGTCGCCCAGCGCGGTCGCATCGTCGGTGAGGGCTGGCACGAACGCGCCGGGGAGGCGCACGCGGAGGTGGTGGCGCTGCGTGCCGCGGGCTCTCAGGCCGCCGGCGCGACCGTGTACGTGACGCTCGAGCCGTGCAGTCATCACGGCCGCACGCCGCCGTGCGTCGAGGCGCTGACCGCCGCGCGCGTGGCGCGCGTGGTGTATGCCGCGGCTGATCCGAACCCGCTGGTCAACGGCCAGGGCGCCGCGGGATTACGCGCCGCCGGCATCGCCGTCGAGGCAGGACTGCTTGCGCCCGAGTCGGCCGAACTCAACGCTGGCTTCATCCGGCGCATGACCCATGGCCGCCCGCTGGTGCGCCTCAAACTTGCCATGAGTCTCGATGGGCGCACCGCGCTCGCCAGCGGTGCAAGTCAATGGATCACCGGCGAGGCCGCGCGCCGGGACGTACAACACTGGCGCGCGCGCAGCTCCGCGATCCTCACCGGCATCGGTACGCTGCTGGCCGATGATCCGCGTCTTGACGTGCGCCTGCCGGCGGAACCTGGCAAGGAGCGGCGTCAGCCGCTGCGCGTGGTGCTCGATACGCAGCTGCGCACGCCCCCGCAGGCGCGCTTGTTCAGTGTCGGCGGCGAGGTGTTGCTGCTCACCGGCGTCGGCGCGCCTGATGATAGGCGGGCCGAAGCGCTGAGCGCCCGCGGCGCCCGCGTCGAGTCGCTGCCCGTTCAAGCCGGGCGGCTGGATCTGAGTGCGGTGATCGATCGTCTGGGTGAGCTGGAGCTGAATGAGGTACTGGTCGAAGCTGGGCCGACGCTCGCCGGCCAGTTGCTGCACGCCGGCCTGGTCGATGAGCTGCTGCTGTACGTGGCGCCGATCCTGCTCGGCGCGGATGCGCGCGCACTGGTCGAGCTGCCGCCGCTCGACAGCATCGCCGTTGCGCCGGCGTTCATGTTGCTGGAGAACATCCAGGTCGGCGCTGACCTGCGCCTGCGCCTGAAGCCGCACGCGCTGGCAGGCTGAGGGAGCGGGGGTGTTTACCGGTATTGTTCAGGACATGGGCCGCATCGAGAGCCGTGAGGCGCGGGGCGGTGATGTGCGCTTGGTCATCGGCTGCGAGCGGCTCGCGCTGGCGCGCGCCCGCCCGGGTGACAGCATCTGCGTGCAGGGCTGTTGCCTGACGGCAGTCGCAATCGAGGGGCAACGCTTCACGACCGATGTCTCGCGCGAGACGCTCGCGCTCACCACACTCGGTGCACTCGCAGTCGGCACGCGTATCAATCTCGAGCCGGCGCTGCGCGTCGGCGATGAGCTCGGCGGTCATCTGGTCTCCGGACACGTCGACGGTGTGGCGCGGCTGATCGCGCTGAGTGAGGACGGCCGCTCGCGGCGCCTAGTGTTCGAGCCGCCGGCGGCGCTCATGCGTTACATCGCGCGCAAGGGCTCGGTGACCCTCGATGGCGTCAGCCTCACGGTCAACGAGGTTGCCGCAAGCAGCTTCGGCGTCAACATCATCCCGCACACCCAGACCGTTACCACCCTTGGCACACTGACGCCGGCGAGCAGTGTCAACATCGAGGTGGACCTGTTCGCCCGATACGTCGAGCGGCTTATGTCCTCTTTCACTGCCATTCACTCAGGTGGTGAAAGTATTTGACTCGGCCGAGCTCAAAGTCGGGCGCGCCGTGCCGCGGCGATTCCGCCAAGCCAACGACGTACGTACCGTTTATGGTCTGCGACTGCGCGGCGCTATCTGCAAGGTTCTATTTGGAGCAACCGCCAATCGAGCTGAATGCGTGCCAGATTTGCTATCGCCTCGATCTCAATCTCTGGGGACGAGCGGACTACCCGAGCCCGCGCTCGGTGCAGTGGCATCTGAAACGCATGCGTCAGGAGCCATCCCTCTCAAAGACTGCCTAAAAGACTTCACGTCAAATTCGGTAAACCACAGTTTGAACGCATTCGCGCCTTTGGGAGGGACCTGCTCCGCGCCTAGCAAGGGACCAACGATCGCTCGCCTGAGTACGGAACCCTCAGTTTTCAGGAATGCGTACTCACATTGAACCTTGCGCACTGGTCTCGAGGCCGGATTGGCTGGATCCGATTGCGAGACGATATTTGCGCACAGTAGTCCGCCTGATCCCGAACTCACGATTACGCAGTCGGCCTCGTTCCTCGGCATTAGGAACACTATCTGATGGCTCGCCATGTGGTGCCCGATGATGTACGCCAGAAGCGGGCCCCCAATAAGGCAAAGGATCATGGCTAGAGATTTCGAATCTGTGTACTTCCATAGAGTGCCGGGCCCAAGTTCCTTGACGGCCGTCTCGCGAGCCTCGGCGGCTTTCTCCAGTCTGGCCAGGTAGCCTTTCACAGCTCGATACTCGAATATCGGCGTGATGAGGATACGCAAAAACAGAAGACCACCCATGGCTGCGACGATCACCGTGGATAAATACAAAGGTGCGTCTATCAAGTAGAGAAACGTAGCGATGGCCACTGGATACAGAACGAGAACCGTAAGGTCACGGTTGAGTCTCGCGGAAACTTGTTCCGGCTTGAAAGAGAGCAACATCCCCACGATCCAGGCCAGAACGAACAACCCCACCAAGGAAATCCCGGCACAGATCAGAGCCAGCCGTAAATCAACCTCGGCGAATTCGGCCGGAATGCCGAAAAACGTCAGGTAGCCGCACTCATACGCAAACGCCAGCGCATATGCGAAACCGGTGAGCAGCAACGCCCACACCGCTCCCTCGAGCCGACTGGTAAACCCCTTTGTTACCTCGCTATTCATTGGCGATCTCCCGACGTCCCCCACATGCGCGCCGCAAGCTTTGCGAGCTGTGCTTCAAACAGTCATCGTCGTTTCTGCGATCATCGCGGCGACCTGGGCACGTATACGTTCGCGGGCCCGACAGGCTCGGTAGTCACGATTTATTATCGCGCTAACGACGTTCCCCGTGACGAAATCGTCGCCATGCAGCCTCATTTCTGGGCCTCCAAAGAAGGCGTGCTTTTTCGATTGGCGCTATGGACACGCGGGATGCAGAAGCCTTTCGCTTGTGGCTGCTACTCGCATCGCAGCCCTGGCGACCAACCATTGGGAAGGACGGCCGTGATGTTAAGTAAGCAACGCCACAAGTGCGCTGAGTTGATTTGCGCTCACGTCGCCCATCGAACCGGGCACGCGGCCCCTCAGCTTTGCCGTCAGACGGCCCGAGTATCGCCATGAGTAAGTCAATCGTACACTTCGCCGTGGACGACACTCTCGTTCGTACCGTCGGCCCGAAACGGTTCGCTGCTGCCGGGATTCACTAAGTCAGGAGGGCTCTGAACTCGTTGTCTAAGGAGCGTGGGTCGCCGTCTGCTCAGACGCACCGATTCGCCTGGCGGCACTGGCAACGAAATGCATCCTATGAATGCAATCAAATACCTGTTGGCCTTCGGTGTCGCTCCGCTGTTTCTGTGCGCGGCCGCAGCCAAACTGGGCGCGGCGCGGCGCTCACCCGAACAGAGAAGGCAACTCATGCGGCAAAGCGTCATCTACGCTCTTGCGGGACTCGCGTGGGCCTTGGCCGCACTTTGCCTGCGAACCTGAACGAGCCAACTCTGTTCCCATGTCGACTTGATTACTAGGTAGTTCACGACGCGGTGGCGGCGTGAGTCCGGGGGTA
>Ga0210398_10001682_pt1 | contig 22326 bp, 14 predicted proteins | sample IncBWC4OmetaG_FD_161047 | JGI IMG/M metagenome (GOLD analysis project Ga0210398, IMG submission 161047) | Forest soil microbial communities from Barre Woods Harvard Forest LTER site, Petersham, Massachusetts, United States - Inc-BW-C-4-O | ecosystem: Environmental > Terrestrial > Soil >...
GTGGGGCGCGGCCGCCAAGAGCGTGTCGACATTCGCCGCCAAATACGGGATATCGTTGCCGCCCCGATCCTCGAGTACAAATGTGAAGCCGCCGGAAGTGCCGACGCCGGGAATGGCCGGCGGCGAAAAGCTGATCGCAGCACCCTGCGGAAGGCGGCTCAACTGCTGATTCAGGCGCTGCTTGATGGCTTGCAGTTCCTGGTTTCGGTCGGTGCGGTCCGACCAGGGCTTCAAAGTGACAAAAAAGAATGCGTTGTAGCTCGTCTGAATGTAACTGAGTAGGCTAAAACCAATGACGCTCGTCGTATATTGGACGCCGGGCATTTTGGCGAGAATGGCTTCTATCTCTCGAGCGGCTTGATCGGTGCGCTCCAGCGAAGCGGAATTCGGAAGCTGAAGATTCACATAGACATAACCCTGATCCTCATCGGGCAGGAAGCCGGACGGCAACTTCGCGCCGAAACAGAGAGCTACCACTCCGAAGAGCAGCAACGCGGCCACCGCCAGTCCGCTTTTGCGGATCAGCGTACGGCTAACGTTGACGTAACCGTTGGTGGCGCGTCCAAACACGCGATTGAATCGGTCGAAGAACTTTCGCAACGCGCCTGCGCTCGGTTTCTTGGGCCGAAGCAACAGCGCGGCGAGAGCCGGGCTCAAACTGAGTGCGTTGAACGCCGAAATAATCACGGAAATGGCGATGGTTACCGCGAACTGCTGGTACAACCGCCCGGTAATGCCCGGTATAAAGGCCGTGGGGATGAATACCGCCGAAAGCACCAGTGCAATGCCGATCACCGGCCCCGAGATTTCCTGCATCGCTTTCAGCGCGGCATCTTTCGGCGCCATGCCTTCCTCAATGTGACGTTCGACTGCCTCGACCACCACAATCGCATCGTCGACAACCAATCCAATGGCCAGCACCATGCCGAACATCGATAGGGTATTGATGGAAAAGCCGAATAGCGGAAAAAATGCAAACGTGCCCACCAGCGACACCGGGACGGCGAGCAGCGGAATCAGCGTGGCGCGCCAGCCCTGGAGGAATAAATAGACGACGATGATCACGAGCGCCAGGGCGATGCCCAGTGTCAATACGATTTCCCGGATACCTTCGGTGACCGCCTTCGTTTGGTCCAGAGCGATGGCGTAATCCATATCTGCTGGAAAGCTTTTTTTCAATTGCGCCATGAGCGCCTGGACCGCTTTGGAGTCGTTGACGGCGTTGGAACCGGGTAGCTGATAAATCGCCAGGGCAGCTGCCGGCTTCCCATTCAAGCGGCCCATCAAAGTGTAGCTCTGGGCGCCAAGTTCAATCCGCGCCACGTCCTGCACGCGTACAGCCCCGCCATTGGGATTCTCACGCACGATGATGTCGCCGAATTGTTCCGGCGTCGTCAGACGCCCCTGGGCACGAACCGAGTAGGTGAACTCCTGGCCCTTGGGCGCCGGTTCACCGCCCATTTGACCGGCGGGGTTTACGGTGTTTTGCGATTGAACCGCATTGACGACATCGGATACCGTGATGCCGAGCTTGGTGAGCGCATCCGGTTTGAGCCAGATTCGCATGGCGTATTGTCCGGCACCGAACACCTGCACGCTGGCAATACCCGGGACCCGGGTGACCGGATCGTTGATGTTGATGTATTCATAGTTGGCGAGGAATTTCGCATCGTACGTACCGTGGGGAGAATACAGCGCCACGATCATCAGCGGTGCCGTCGTCGCCTTCTGGATAGTCACCCCGTATTGATTGACGCTCGATGGCAGTTGGGATGCCGCCTGGGTCTCGCGAATCTGGGTCAGAATGAGGTCGGTATTCGGATCGGTCTGGACGCCGAAATCGACTATCATGGTAGTCTGGCCGTTGGCCGTCGCATTCACCGAATACATGTAGTTCATGTTATCCACGCCGCTCATCTGTTCCTCAATGGGCGTGGCAACGGACTGCGCGAGAGTTTCCGCATCCGCACCGACGAACGTGGCTTGCAGCTTCGTTTCGGGAGGGACGATATTGGGAAATTGCGAGATGGGCAATCCAACAATCGTGATGGCGCCGACGATGACCGTCAGGATCGCAATCACCATGGCGACGATCGGTCGATGGATGAAAAACTTGGACATTGGTCAGCTACCGCCGGATTCAATCGTGAACGGAGTGGGTGTGACAGTGCTGCCGTCTTTGACTTTCTGAACACCTTCCGCGACCACCCGATCGCCCGCGACTAAACCGCTTCGAATCACCCACATGCTGTCAACGCGCTCACCGGTTTGCACCGCTCGAATGGTGATCTTGTTGCCGGCCCCCACCACGGCGACCTGAGCGGATCCCTGCAGTTGTGATACGGCGCGCTGCGGGACCATCAGTGCGCCCTTCAGGATCTGCGTGATGGCACGTACTTTGGCGTACTGTCCGGGTCGCAGAATGTTCCCCGGGTTCGCAAATGCCCCGGCTATTCTGATGGTTCCGGTCTGTTGATCCACTTGCCGATCGGCGAATAGAATGCTGCCGCTGCGAGCGTACATGCTGCCGTTAGAGAGTATCAACTGCAGCGGGATTGGCGCGGAGCTCGACAGCAGATTCACGGTCTCGGGATGAATCTTGTCGGCAATCCGCAGGTATTCCTCTCCGCTGATCGGAAAGTATGTCTTGATGGGATCGACCTGGGATACGCCTGTCAGCACGGTTGATGGCGTAACGAGATTGCCGACTTGAACTTGCGCGATGCCGGCGATTCCGCTGATGAGGGAACGTACTTTCGTGAAACTCAGATTCAGCGCCGCCTGCTCCACCGCGGCGCGACCGGCGGCCACGGTCGCTTTCGCCGCCAATTGCGCTTGCGTGTCTCCCTCGAGCTGGCTGCGCGCAATAGCATTTGCCTCGGCTTCCGGGATGTCTCGATTGAGGTTGAGCGTGGCATTGCCGAGTTGCGCTTCTGCCTGTGCGAGCTGCGCTTTCGCCTGGTCGAGTACCGCCTGAAACGGACGAGGATCGATCTCAAAGAGCACATCGTCCTGATGGACGAAGGAACCCTCGCGGTAATCCTGCTTTATCAGATAGCCGCTGACCTGCGGCTGAATCTGCGCATTCACATACCCGTCGAGCGTCGCCACCCATTCGCTATAGACGCTGACATCCCGTTGGACGACCCGTGCGACCTGCACCTGCGGGGCAGCTGCCGGCGGCGATTTCTTTTGGGCGCATCCGGCCAATTGCACAGCAATCAGGAGACAGCAGAGAGGAACACACGCCTTACGCAATGAAATCCATGAGCCAGTCACTCCTTCCTCCTCATTTACCGGGCTTACTTCGATGCGCTGGATCAGCGGCGAAAAATAAGCGACGCGATTGTTTGCAGGAGTAAAGGGTAGTGTCGAATCGTCTACCTCGGTAGCCTATATATTTCGATAAACATTATCGTTTTAATAGATCAACCTTTGATGGCCTAGCGCTGAATCAAATAACCGCCGGCGTTGATGCGAGTTGCGTTCGTTATTCGCTCGATGAGCTGCAGAGAGGTCCGCCAGAGACGCTTTGCAAGCTCGCCGTCATTCAATAGTGGATTGCCCTCGGCAACCTGACAGTCCGACCAATACTCGCCGGTAATTCCAGTGACACAGGGACTCGCGGCGAGTAGCGCACCTGTTGCCGCTCGCTGGGCCGCCGACCTCATGAAAAGTTGCACCGTTGACCGCACCACTCGCAAGGGAAGCAAACAATCCTGACGCGGTACGGTCCCCTTCGGGCCACCAGGGTGGAGCGAGTTGACCGCGCGTCGGCGCAATCGACGCGATAGTTCCTTCGCGTACAGCGCCACCGCGAACTTGGATTGCGCATAAAATGTCATTGGATCGTAAGATCGACGACCGTCCAGATTGTCGAACATGATTCCCTCCGGAGGCGCCTGCGCGACGCTTGCACTGCTGCTAACGATAACGATGCGCCCGGTGCCGTTGCGCACGAGATCCAGCAGCTGGTTCACCAGCGCAAAGTGACCAATATAATTGCCGAGAAACTGAATTTCGACGCCATATCTCGTGCGCAACGCTGGTGGACTTGCCACTTCTGCATTGGCAACGATCGCATCCAGTGAAACGTGAAGGCCTCTTATCATCTCAGTTGCAATCGCAATCGAATCGAGGTCGGCGAGATCGCACACGATGGGCGTTGCGCGTGGACCGATCCGATCGCAAGCATTTTTAGCGCCGGCCAATGAGCTCGCAAGTCCGAAAACGTGAGCGCCGTTTGCAACCAGCGCATTCATCGTCTCGAATCCGATCTCCTCATCGCATCCGGTAACTAGAAGCCATTTTCTCGTGAGATCGACGCCCGCAAGAACCTGATTTGCGGTCGAACGGGCGCCGTGGGGGATTGAGCTAGACATGACAGTACTCCTTAGATTCGGACTTCCGTTCAGGCCGCGTGCGATGGGGTCGTCTCCAGCAATTGAGAACCGCGATCTGAGAAGGAGCCACGGCTAATAGAGAGAGACGCGGCTCGCGTAAGCGATCTTTGTAATCCTAAAACCGCCAACCTATGCCCAGAGTGGTCTCGGCCGTGTTCAAGTGTTGATCCGAGACGCTGACGAGTCGATCGAGGTAGCGATAACGAGCAAGTGCATCTAAATAAAGATTATTGCTCACATAGTACTTGACGCCGATACCCGCATTGGCAGTGAAGCCGTTGCTCTGGGTGAGGGCAACAACTCGTCCGCTGCTCTCGCCGACGATTGGCGCGTCCAAATTGGCCCAGGCGTAACCGGCACCGGCAAGCGCGTAAACAACGAAAGGAAATTGAGGCGTGATGTTCCACACTGCATCGAGATCGACGGTCGTGAGGCCGAGCTTGTTTTCGCCAATCGGTACGCGTGAAGCGCGACTCCAGCTGTAACCACTCGATAACTGCACGCCCCATATGTCCGTATAGTCGTAGTTATAACGAATGCCGGCCAGTGCATCGTCATTCAAACGGGGGTTGCGGCCCGACACCGGGGCGTCGGTCAACTTGTCGCCGTACAGCTCGCCACCAAAGATCTCGAGAGATTGCGTGCGCGGTTGCTCCTGTGCGCCGGCCGGCGCACTGAACAACGCCAACGCGGCCATCGCAGGCAGAAGAGAACTGGCCACCGTATGCTTAACAGAAAAGTTGGCCAGCGGGCGAACTCTCCGCCATGAGGCGCGGAAGAAATAGTTTCGGGCATGGGACTCTGACATCGCTCCTCCAATACTTCGTGTGTATGCACCGAGATTAGAAGAGCGGGCCCTACAGCGGAATCCTATATCTTTCGATATTACTTATCGCTGACACCGATACGCCCGGAGTTACGCATCGCGACGAGGACGGCGTGTGCGCTCTTTTTTGATGGATATTAATTGTCACCACGACAGGCACCCGGCCTTGCGTCGGCGTGATGGTTATCGGATGAACGGGCCCCGGAATCTTGATTGGCTTGCTGTTCATCGCTCTCAACTCCTGAAAATATCTTGAGAAAGGCCTCAGATCGCCCATCTTGAAGTTCTTTGAGGAAATCAGCCATGGCGCGCTTGCGCTTGCTCATGCCGGGATCTCAGGCATTGGTGTTCGTTAATCTCATTCTCTAAACCGGCACGACGTTGCGTGCGCGAGGGGTCGCCTGTGCTGGAATCCTCCCAGCCGCCACCGAGCGCCCGGATGAGGTCGACGCTTGCGGTCAGCTGCAGCGTGTCAAGATTGAGCGCCTGCAGCTGCGTCTGTAGCAACGCAGTTTGCGAGGTGACCACGGTGAGATAGTCGGCGGCACCCTGCTTGTACAGCGCCAGGGAGAAGTCCAGGCTGCGCTGCGCAGCATCGACCGCGGCCTTTTCATCAATGGAAGCGTCGTGATAGTGATTCAGCGCGGCCAGACTGTCTTCGACCTGCTGAAACGCACCGATGACAGTGCCGCGGTAGTTCGCAGCGGAAGCGTCGAACTCAGCGCGTGCTTGCGCCACTTGCGCGCGGCGCAGGCCGCCGTCAAACACGCTGAGTAGCGCGTTCGGTCCGATCGCCCAGAACGAGCTCGGCGCGCTCAGCCAGTTTGCAAATCCGGTGCTCTGGAAGCCGCCCTGAGCGCCGAGGGTGAGCGTGGGAAAATAGGCTGCACGCGCGACCCCAATGTTGGCGTTGCTCGCGATCATGCGCCGCTGGGCGGCCGCGATATCCGGACGTCGCTCGAGCAATGTCGTGGGGATACCCGTGGGAATCTGCGGAAGCTGAATGGCGACCAATTCCGGCTTGATCGAAAACGTCGAGGCTGACACGCCGAGCAGCGCCGCTACGGCGTGCTCCATCAGGGCGCGCTGAGCGAGGGTCTGCGCCGCCTGAGAGCGTGCGGCATTGAGCTGAGTCTGCGCCTGCGCGACATCAAGGCCCGGCGCTATCCCGGCATCGTGGCGCTGCACGGTGAGACTGAGCGCTCGCGCATAGGCGTTCACCGTGTCATCGAGGATCGCACTGTCCCGGTCGAAGCTGCGCAGCTGAATATAATCATCCACCAGCTGCGCGATCAGCGAAAGCCGCGCATTCTCGAGATCCGCGGCCGATGCTGCGGCATTCGCTTCGCCCGCGGCGACTTCGTTGCGAATCTGCCCCCACAAATCGAGTTCGTAGCTGACGCTGCCGCCGACCGTGTTGGAGTTGAAGTACGTTGGTGTGGTGGTACCTCTGAGCGGCGCGTGTAGCGATTCGCGGTCGCGCTCTGCGCCGGCGGAGAGACCCAGCGTAGGAAAGAGGCCCGCGCGCGCCTGAGCGGCGAGCGCTCGGGCTTGGGCGTAGTTCGCCAGAGCCGCCGCGAGGGTCGGGTTTCCGTCAATTAGCCTCTTCTCAAGTTCGTTGAGCTCCGTGTTGCCATAGAGGGCCCACCAGCTGTCACGGGGTAGGCGATCGGCCGGTTGGGCCTGAGTCCACGGCCCGATTTCCTTGTAAGCGTCCGCAGCAGGAACGACCGGAGTCTTCAGCGGCGGCGTGAGCGAGCAGGCACTGAGCAGGGTCAGCGCCGCACCAAACCATACGAGCCGATTAGCCGGCTGCACTTTTCTTCTTCCCGTTGCTTGTGGGCTTACCGCCCGACGCCGCCTCGGCGAGACGAACCAGGGCACCATTGCCGATTCCGTCGGGTGGATTTTCAATCACGCGGTCACTCGGCGAGACACCCGAGGCGAGTTCGACGACCGAACCCAGGTCGCGCCCCATCGACACAGGCTTCAGCAGCACACGGTTGTCGGCCGCCACGGTGGCGACGGAGAGCCCCTTAGCATCAAAAATCAGCGCGCTCGACGGCACGCTGAGCACACCGGCGGTGGCGGCCAGTTGCAGATGAATGCTGGCGTAGTCGCCCGGCATCATCTCGCCTGCGCCGTTGTCGACGATGAGCTGCATCAGCGTCGTGCCGGTGCTCGGGTTGACGGCTTGTGAGGAAGCCTCGACTGTTCCGCTGAAGCTCTTGCCGGGATGTTCCGGTACGCTGATCGTGGCCTTGGTGCCCGGCGGGACGCTCGGTACAAAATTCTGCGGCACGTTGACATAGACGCGCAGCTTCCCAGTTTCAGACACCACAAAAAGCTGCGCACCGCCGGTGGCGCCCACATTGATCAGCGCGCCGATGTCGGTTTCGCGCGCGGTAACGATGCCGTCGAACGGCGCACTCAGGCGTTTGAAGCCTTCCTCGGCAACCAGCCGGTCGACGGCCGCCTGCGCCGCCTTGACCTGGGCGATGTTGGCATTCCAAGTGAAAGTTCGCTGATCGACATCTTGTTTCGCGACAGCGTCGGTACTGGCCAGCGACTGCCATCGCTCCGCGCCGATCTGCGCGAGCTTGGCATTGGCCTGAGCGACGCTCAAATCGGCCCGCGCCTGCGCGAGCTGCTGGTCAAGATCCGGCGTATCGATCTCGGCGAGCACTTCGCCGGCCTTCACCTTGGCGCCGATGTCGTGCGTCCAGCTTTTCAGATAGCCCGGCACGCGCGCGTAGATGGGCGCTTGAATGTAGGCTTCCAAGCGTCCCGGCAAGTCCAGGGCCGCATCGTTTGTGACGCGTGCGGGCGCAACTAGAGCCACCACCGGCGCGGCCTGCGCTTCGGTCACTTCCCGAAGGTGTGCGTTTTGCGATTGGCGCGTGCCGAGACCGTAGGCGACAACGGCGATGGCGAGGAGCGCAACGGCACCGCCGACCAAGGCAAACTTGCTTGGAACAGGACGGCTGGGATTTCTATAAGGCTGGGACATGGGATGCTCCAAGGTTGTCTTGCGGTGCCGGCTGTGGAGCACGGTGCCGGTGAATGATGCTGAACATGACTGGGACGAAGAACAGCGTGGATACGGTGGCGAAAATCAAGCCGCCGATCACGGCTCGGCCGAGCGGCGCATTCTGCTCTCCGCCCTCGCCTAACCCCAGCGCCATCGGCAGCATGCCGATCACCATCGCGAGTGCCGTCATCAACACCGGGCGCAGGCGCACGAATCCTGCTTCGAGCGCGGCCTGCGTCGCATCGCCGATCTCATTGAGCTTCTCGCGAGCGAAACTGATCACCAGCACGCTGTTCGCGGTAGCCACGCCCATGCACATGATCGCGCCGGTGAGCGCCGGCACCGACAGCGTGGTATGCGTCGCAAACAGCATCCAGACAATTCCCGCAACCGCCGCGGGCAGTGCGGTGATGATGACGAAGGGGTCGGTCCACGACTGAAAGTTGATAACGACCACGAAATAGACCAGCACGATGGCGCCGAGCAGACCGAACAGCAGCCCGGCGTAGGCGCTGTTCATGGTTGCCGTCTGGCCGACCAGAGCGATGATTGAGCCCTTTGGCTTATCCTCGTCATTCTGGGCCATGATTTTCTGGATATCGGCAGAGACCGCGCCGAGATCTCGCCCCTGAGTGGTTGCGTAGATCTCGACCATCGGGGCGATATCGTACTGGGAGACCACCGCGGAACTTTGAGTACGGAGGATATCGGCGATGCCACCCAGCACCGTGGTTGGCGCGCCCGTGGCGTTGATCGGAAGATTCTGCAGCGCGGACAGCGAATCGATCTGGTATTGCGGCGTTTGCATCGCGATCGGGTACGTGACGCCGTTCTTTTCATTGAGCCAGTAGGTAGGTGCCACCTGACTGGAACTCGCCAGATTAACGACCAGACTGTTGGTCACGTCGGCCGCGGTCACACCCGTATATCGGGCCCGAGTGCGGTCCATATTGACATTGATCGTCGGCATAGCGGCCGACTGCTGAATGCGCGCATCGGCGATACCCGGGATGTGGCGGATCTGCGTCAGGAGCCTATTGGCATAGGCATAGTCCGCGTCGAGATCGTTGCCGCGAACTTGCAAATCAATCGGGGCCGGTGCGCCAAAATTGAGGATCTGGCTGACGATGTCCGCGGGCAGAAACGAAAAGCTCATGCCCGGGAAACGGCGCGGCAGTTCCTGACGCAGACGACTGACGTAATCGGCCGTTGGCGCATGCCCCGGGTTTAGCGAGACCTGGATGTCTCCGTCCGACTCGCCGATCGTACCGGTATTGTTGTAGATCGTGTTGATCGACGAAAGATATGTGCCGATATTGTCCGCGACCGCCGCCACTTCGCCCGGCGGGATTACCTCGCGGATCGCCTTTTCCACCTCGGCGAAGCGCGCGGCGGTTTCCTCGACGCGCATGCCGACCGGTGCCCGTACGTGCAGCAGCATTTGGCCGCCGTCGACCTGCGGAAAGAAATTACGGCCGAGAAATGGCGCGAGCAGGAACGAGATTGCTATAAAGCCGGTGAACCCGCCCACGAACAGACGCCGGTGCTCGATGGCGAGAACCAGCAGATCGTGATACGCCGCACGCAGCTGCGCAAAGCGCGCCTCGAAGCCTCGTTGAAAGCGAACCAGCGGATTCGTGGGCGGCGAATCGGCATTCGCGCCGCCGACGTGCGCCTCGCGCGCCTGGTGCGTGCGCAGAAGATATTTCGCCATCGTCGGCACCAGGGTTCGCGACAACAAGAACGAAAAAACCATGGCGAAAATCACGCTCTCCGCCATCGGCACGAACAGGAATCGCGCCACGCCGCTCAAGAAGAACATCGGAATGAATACGATGCAGATGCACAGCAAGGACACAAAAGCCGGAATGACGATTTGTGAGGCGCCGTCGAGGATGGCGGTCTCCACGTCCTTCCCCTGCTCGAGGTGGTAGTTGATGCTCTCAATCGTCACCGTCGCCTCGTCGACGAGGATGCCCACGGCGAGCGCGAGGCCGCCTAAGGTCATGATGTTGAGCGTTTCGCCGATTGCCGCGAGCGTGCCGATGGCGCCTAAAATCGAGAGCGGAATCGAGGTCGTCACGATCAAAGTCGAGCGCCAGCTGCCGAGGAACAGCAGGATCATCAAGCTCGTGAGCGCCGCGGCGATCGCGCCTTCTCGGATAACTCCCTGGATCGACGCGCGCACGAAAAACGACTGATCGCCGATCGGCTTGATGTCCAGCTCGTCGGGCAGCGATGGTTTGATGACTTGCAGCATCTTCTTGATGCCGCTGACGATGTCGAGGGTCGAAGTTGCCCCGTTCTTGAATACGCTGAGGAGCACGGAGCGATTGCCGTCCACGTGCACGATATTGGTCTGCACCGCGTTGCCGTTGTGCACATGGGCGACGTCGTGCATGTATACCATCGCCCCTCCGACGTTCTTGATCGGCAGGTCGCCCAGCTCCGTAATTTTCGATGGCGCGCTGTTGAGATTCACCGTGTATTCATAGTCGCCAATCTTCTCCGAGCCCACCGGGGTGATGAGGTTCTGCGCAGCGAGCGCATTGGCGACGTCGAGCCCCGTCAAGCCGCGCGACTGTAACGCGGCGGTGTCGAGGTCGAACATTACCTGCGGTGTCTTGCCGCCAAAGGGATAGGGAATACCCGCGCCTTGCACCGTGACCAGTCGGGGACGGACGAAATTCAAGCCCAGATCGGCAAGATTTTGCTCCGTCAAACCCCTGCCCGACAGCGCCAGCTGAATGACCGGCACCGAGGAGGCGCTGTAATTGATAATGAGCGGCGGCGTCGTGCCGGGCGGCATCTGCTTGAGCAAGGACTGCGCAATCGCGGTGACCTGTGCATTGGCGGTGGCAATGTTGACGGTTGGGTGGAAGAAGATCTTGACGATGCCGAACGTCGTATAGGAATTCGCTTCGAAATGCTCAATGTCATTGACTGTCGTGGTGAGCGCCCGCTCGAACGGGGTGATGACGCGCCCCGCCATCTGGTCCGGCGGCAAGCCCTGATATTGAAAGGCCACGCCGATGATTGGAATATTGATGCTCGGAAAAATATCGACCGGCATGCGCAGCGCAGCGAGCGCGCCGATGAGGAAAATGAGCAGCGCCGCCACGACAAACGTGTAGGGTCGCTTCAGCGCGATACGGACTATGCCGAGCATGGCGGCGGCGCGAAGTGACTTGCGTTCATGTCGGAATCCCTATAGAGGTCTGGGAGCGCGGCGGAGGCGCCATGAACTCAGAGCCGACCGGATCCTTGATGACTGTGTTCACTATGAGGTCAATCAGCGCAAGGTCCACGGTATTGAGCGACCAGCCCGCGACACCAAGCGCCGCCTCCAGCTGATCGGGACGACGGCCACCCCAGAGCGCGACGTTGACGCCTTGATCCAGCACCCATCGCACAGCCAGTTCAATGACATGACGACGAAAACGACGTTGGGCGAATTTATCCAGCTGTCCCACCGCCTCGAGGTACTGGGCAAAACGCGGTGGCTGAAATTTCGGATCGATCCGTCGCAGATCATCACCATCGAAAGTCGTATCGGGGCGCATGCGCCCGCTCAACAAGCCCCGGCAGAGCGCACCGTAGCCCAGCGTGGCGATGTCGTTGGAACGACAGTAGCTCAGAATCTGCCCTTCAAGCTCGCGCTCGAAAAGGTTGTAGGGTGACTGCAGCACGTGCAGCGGTGCTACTCGGCGGAAACTCTTCAATTGCGCCAGCGAGAAATTGCTGACGCCGATTGCACGGATCTTGCCCTGCTCGTACAGCGAACGCATCGCCTCGGCGGTTTCCTCCACCGGCACGAGCGGGTCGGGCCAATGCACCTGGTAGATGTCGATATAGTCGGTGCGCAGCCGGCGCAGCGAGTCCTCGACCTCCTGCATGATTCGAGCTCGGCCGGCGTTCCGATAGATCTTGCCGTCGCGCCATTCCAGGCCCGCCTTGGTGGCGATCATAGCTTCAGTGCGTATGCCTGCCAGAGCTGTCCCCACGATCTCCTCCGACACTCCAAACCCATAGACTGGCGCGGTATCGATGAGATTGACGCCAAGATGCAAGGCAGAGTGAATGGTTGCCATCGACTCGCGCCGGTCGGTTCCTCCCCACATTGATCCGCCCATTGCCCAGGTGCCGAGCGCAATCCGCGACACTTTGAGGCGCGTCGTGGGAATCTCCACGAACTCGATCCCGGGCACGCTGATCTGGTGCTGTTTTGGTGCGGGTGCTGACATGATGCGTTTCCTCCTGATTCGGTATCGCGGATTGGACGAATGGCTACAGCGTGAGCACCGGGCGTGTTCGGCAGATTGCAGAATCACCGTCATTTGTTACGCATGAAACAAGGCGGCGGCAAACCACTTGGCGGCCATGGAAACTGCACATCATGGAATCTCGCCTCCGCGCGAGAGGCGAGCCCAATTGCCGCCGTCTCGGCAGCGAACTTGACGAGAAAGGGTTGCGCTACGATTTCGCGCTGCTGAGCGAGTATTTCAGTCGAAATGCAATCGACGACGGGGGCTTTTGCTCAATAGACGACTTCCACGGGACAACTGAAGATGTATCCGACGCCGCGTTCCGTCACGATAAACTTCGGCTGTGCCGGATCCTCTTCAATTTTCCGGCGAAGCCGCAGAATCTGAATGTCGATCGCTCGATCGTATACTTCATTGTCATAGACACGGCTGGCCTCCAGCAGCTGATCCCGCGTGAGAATTCGCTCTGGAGCGGACAACAATGCGGCGAGCAAGTTAAATTCACCGTTGGTCAATGCAACATCTCGACCGTCACGAACCTTGAGGCGTCGTGTGCGCAGGTTCAGTTCGAACTCACTGAATCGGTAGGCTCGAATCTCCCGGCGTGCGCTGCCCGGAGCCGCGCTCTTCGTACGCCGCAGCACGGTGCGTATGCGCGCCAAGAGTTCTCGCGGACTGAATGGTTTGGTCACGTAGTCATCGGCCCCGAGCTCTAAACCCATGACCCGATCGGCCTCCTCGTGCACGCCCGTGAGCATGACGATCGGGATTGCCGATTGATCGCGCAGCGAGCGCGCAATCGCCATCCCGTCCTCGCCGGCGAGTCGTAAGTCAAGAACGACGAGATCGATCGCCTCGTCGGTGAGAATCTGTGACATCTGTTTACCGCTCGCCGCCGCGCTCACGCGCAGTCCGCCGGCCGCGAGGTACTCTTCCAATAGTGCGCGGATGTGCGGGTCATCATCTACGACCATTATGTGTGGCGGAACATTCTCCGGCATTACGGCAATCTCCCTGGAATCAGTGAGCCGATCGCAGCGCTCGCGCGAGCGACTCGGCAAGATCGCGGCGGTGTAGCGGCTTACGCAATACCTCGGACACGCCTATTTCGGCCGCGCGGTTCGATAGCAGTTCCCCGCCATAACCGCTCATCAGGATGATGGGAATTTGGGGACGAATCCGCAGGATTTCATGCGCGAGCTCGGTGCCGATGAGATCCGGCATCGATTCATCGGTGAGCACGGCATCGAAGCGTCGCGGCGTCTTGCGAAAGGCCTCCAGCGCCGCCCCGCTCGAATCGAAGCCCACAGGCTCATAGCCGAGCTGAGCCGTAATTTCCTCGGCGAGCGCCACCAATTGGCTCTCATCATCGACAATCATGACGGTTTCACCATTCCCTCGAGGCAGCGTTCGGGCAGCCTCAACGGCTGGAATCGCGATTTCACCCGCAACCGGCAGCCAGATTTCAAAGGTTGTTCCTTCGCCCGCTTTGGTGGCGACATCGATCGCCCCTCCAAGATCAACGACAATTCCGTGAACGAGGGAAAGGCCGAGTCCCGTGCCCTCGCCCACTCCTTTCGTCGTAAAGAACGGATCGAACATCCGCTCCAGTACGGCGGGCTGAATACCGACGCCCGTATCGCCCACGCTCAGTCGAACGTATGGGCCCGGGCCGAGTGAACCGCGCGACAGGGTGCGGGACTCGTTCAATTCGGCGCGATCGAGAGTCACGCGCAGAACACCGCCGCACGCCATCGCTTGGATCGCGTTCGTGCATAGATTCATAGCGACCTGGTGCAGATAGGTCGAATCGCCGATTACCGCCGCGTTGCCAGCGTCTATCCTACTGTCCAGACGTATTCCGGCAGGCAGCGAGGCCTCGAGCAATTCGAGCGTCTCCTCGACAACGAACTGAATGTTTACCGGAACACGGTCGCCGAGCCCGCTACGACTGAATCCGAGAATGCGTTCGACCAACATCTGCGCGCGCTCTGCTGCATGCATGACGCTGTCCAGGTAGCGGCGTATGGGGCTACCTGCCGGTGCCTGCTGATGCGCAAGCTCGCCGTAACCCAAGATTGCTCCGAGTATGTTATTGAAGTCATGCGCAATGCCTCCCGCCAAAGTACCGATCGCCTCCATCTTCTGCGACTGGCGCAACTGTGCTTCCAGTTGTTCCCTGTCGACCTGCGACTGCTTCTCGGCAGTCACATCGCTCGAGGAGCCAACGAATCTCACCGGCTTGCCCGACGAGTCGCGCAAGCAGCGGCCCCGCGCGGATATCCAATGCCACAGGCCGTTTGGGTGGCGTACGCGATATTCGCATTCATAGCGGTCGGTGCGCCCCTCGAGGTGATCATTAACAGCGCTCTCGAAGCGCGGTAGGTCGTCGGGATGGATCGCTATTCTAGCCAACCATTCAGCGCGCGAATCGATCTTGGCATCCGCGCTCAGACCGTAGAGCATCTTCATCTGCGATGAAAGGAACAGGCTCCCCGTGGTAAGATCCCAGTCCCAATGCCCCTCGTTGGCACCTTCCATGGCAAGCGCATAGCGTTGCTCGCTTTCGCGCAGCGCGCGCTCGCCGGCTGCCACTCGCCGCAATTGGCGCAGCAGAGCCCCGATGGTTAAGGCCCCTAGCAACATGAGAATGAGCGTGCGAACGCCGACGCGAAACGTTTCATCACGCCAGGGCTGCAGCGCAACCCTCGCTTCCCGTGTCACCGCCAGTCTTAAGTGAGCGTTCCTTACTCGGGTAACCGCGATGAAATCCCGTCGCCTGTCGAGCGGGTTGACGAGGCCTTTTGCAGCGGGAGCGGCAGCTACCACCAGCGCGGGAAACTTTTTCCCGATTGCATCCGAAATGGGCGGATTGCGTGCGAGCAGTGTGCCGTCATCGCGCATCAGCTGGATCGCAGTGCCCATGCCGATATTGACTGCGCGATAGTATTGCGTGAGATCTTCAAGCGTTACCGTGGCTGCGACAATGCCTGCAAATTTGCCGTTCGCATCGTCAAGCCGCCGCGAAAATTCGACCGCGCTGTAGCCTTCGGTGCGAGTGACGAGCGGCTCACTCATGAACATCCCAGTGGCCGTCCCGTCCTGTTGAGCGATGAAGTATGAGCGATCCGAGACATTGTGCATGGGCGGAGGCGTCTTAAGCGAACTGTAGCGCTGATTGCCTTGCGCATCGACGATCATGACTTGGCGCACCTGCGGCACTCCGACCGTGCGATTCTCTAGGATGCCACTGAGACGTTCCGGGGCAATCTGGCGGCTGTCGCTGGCATACCATCGCGCGGTGTCGAGCAGCAGAAGATCGACTGCTTGCAGGGTCCACGCGGTTTGTTCGGCGAGCGCGTTCGCCGTATTGGTGAGTTCGCGATCAGTCGCGATGAGCGTATAACGATATGAGCGCCAGGCGTCATACGCGGATGACACAGCGAATGCCAAAATCACGAGCGTGCCGAACACGACCACGCCGAGCCGTAAGCGCTTGAACCGGGTCGAATCGGGCGTGCTCAATTCAGGATCATGCGCCGGGGACATGTCGTGCCTCGCGGGCTTCAAGGCGGTGCGCCAATCATAGCGCGGACCGCCGCAAGAAGGTCGGCACGGATCAACGGCTTAGCCATGACCTGCTGGACGCCCAGGGTTTTTGCCGTTGCACCGTCCGCACAAAGACCGGAGCGAAACTGGCCCGAGATCGCGATCACAGGGATCCCCGGATGCGCTGCCTGAATATCGCGCAGCCATCCAGTGTCGGATTGCTTCGGCATATAAACACTGGCGATCACAAGATCCGCCCGGCGCCGACATTGCGCTTCGTCCAACGCGCCTCTCCTCACGCCATATCCCGCTTCGTCCAGCCATTCGCGAAGCAGGTTGCGCGTGAGTTGGTCCTCCTCGTAGATCACAATGTCCAATACTTGTTCCCGCCCCGCAGCTGATCGGCGACACACCTGACTTCGTCCCGCGGACGTTCCTAGGTTGCAAACAAATCGTTTCCTGGGTATTGCGCAGAGCAGCCCTATCGGTTACAGCTGAAATGCGTCCCGTGAATCGACGATTCCGTACTCACATTCCTTATGACAATCAATACGCTGCAGTATTTCCAGTGATTCGGAATCAGCACAGGCAGCCGCTGCAAACCATTTAGTCCTTTCAAGCCGCGGGCCCCAAGAAATGGGTGCAGCACTATTAATGTGCGTTCCCGCCCTCCACCGATCGCGTCGCGACCGAGCGTACTTCGATCGAATTTTTGCATCTTTTTGAGATGCCGACGCCCATGGTTCGCGCAGGAGGATGACACATGCCGCATGCGCGCATCGTTGCTGCTCGATCACAGCGGGCTCTCATCGCGACATTCGCGATCGCGGCCTGTTTGGGACTGGACACAGCGGCAAACGCTGATAGCGGGCCGATTGACGGCTGCCGCAAGGGATCGGACAGCGCGGGATTTTGGAAACGGTTGAGCCAAAGCTATCAGAGGCATCTCTTCCCGGCCGCCGCCCCGTCGACGACAATTGACCCGAACGCGCCCTTTGATGCGGAATCAGCAGGCTATCGTCAGGACTTGCCGCCGCCTCCCATTTCGAATCCGCCGTGGCCCTATGCGGTGTGGAATGAAGGCGGCACCGAGCTGATTGGCTACGAGAATATGTACTCGAGTGCCTTGATGGATGCGATCTACTGCAGCTCGAACGGCAAAGCTTGGAAGGACAGTCGCTTCGTCATCTATGGCTGGATCGAGCCGGGCGGCAACATCAGTACTTCGAATCTCGGCTTCAACAAGATGTCGGGGACCGGTGGCAACTATCCTGCAGCCTATTCCTATCAGCCCGACACAATCCAGCTGGATCAGGCCGCCCTTTATTTCGAGCGTACACCGGATGAGATCCAGCGCGACCACATCGATTGGGGCTTTCGCGTCGCGGGTCTCTACGGCACGGATTACAAGTACACCTTCTCGAACGGCATCTTGAGCTATCAGTACACGCAACAAGAACGGCTCTACGGCTTCGATCCGGTGATGTACTACCTGGACTTCTACTTTCCTAAATTCTTTGACGGCGAGAATTTACGCGTCGGCCGCTATATCTCGATTCCCGATATCGAGGCGCAGCTCGCTCCGAACAACCTCACCTACAGCCATTCGCTCCTCTACACCTACGACCCGTACACGCAAAACGGGATCGTATCGACCACCATGCTGAACAAGAACTGGAAGGTGCAGCTGGAAATCTCGAGCGGCAATGACATTTCACCCACCGATAAGCATTTTCGTCAGTGGACACCGGCGGCGTGCATCATCTACACGAGCAATTCCGGTAACGATGCGCTCTATCCTTGCATGAACGGGCTCAACAATCAGAATTTCGGCTGGAACAACATTCAGCATGCGGTGGCCACTTGGTACCACAAAATCAGCGAGCATTGGCACATGGACACCGAGGCCTGGTACATGTGGCAGAATCACACGCCTGATTCGCTCAATGCTCAGGGGCAGGCCGTGTTGGCTGCGATGTTTCCACCCCCTGAGTACAACATCGGCGCTCCTTCCGGCGCCCAGTGCAACAACACCGCACTCGTCTACTGCGCATCGCACGAGTGGGCGATCGTCAATTACCTCAACTATCAGCGCGACCCGCACAATATCTGGACCTGGCGTTCCGAGTACATGGATGACAACACCGGCCAGCGCACTGGCTTTAAGGGAGCATTCGTCGAGTTCGATCTCGGATACACACACTGGATCGGCGATGCGGTGGAGTTGCGCCCGGAAGCGCGCTACGAACGACAGCTGTCCGCGCCCAATGCGTCGATCACGGGATTTGCCTATGACAATCCCTGCTTTGCGCCCGCCAATCCGGCGAGCCCAAGCTGTACATTCTCGAGCGGCGGACGGTCAGCAACGTTTGCACAGAACGGCGGCAAGCGCTCGCAGGCGATCCTGGCCATGGACGCCATCTTTCATTTTTAGCGGGAAAGGCGCTGCCGCCGCGCTAACTAACAGCATCAGGGTTAGGCCAAGGATGGTGGCGGGCGTATTCAAGCTGGGTTTGAATCTGCTCATTACAGTTCCTTGGTCTGTTTACGCTTGTACCTCACGCCCTTAGGTCCCGAGGTACCCCGCCTTGCGCCGGGACTTTTTTGCCCTCCATGTCGGGTTTGACTCGTCTAATACGTATTCCTCAGTAGCGGCCCTCGTCTTGGGATTCGGGCGGAAGCGCGCAAAAGGTGGAGCGTAAATAAAGCTAGGGAGCGAGACATGAACACGCGGCACGGGATGGGGTCGTCGATCTTTCAGCCAGGATCCGGATGTGCGCCACGAATGCAGCGGCTATGCTGCCACATCGCCGGCGTCGCGCTGGCGATGTGCGCTAGCGCTTGCTCATCGGATCACTCTAGTCCATCCATGGAGCCGATCACCCCGCCGCCGCCGGTGGTTACGTCGATCAGCGGCGTGGTAGACGATGCATTCGTCGACAACGCCACGCTCACGGCCTACGAGGTCTCGAGCAATGGCACCATCGGTGTCTGCGTGCCGGCAGCCAGCGGATCGGGCTGTGCCACAGCCACGACCGATAGCAACGGCGCTTATACCCTCACCTTGGGAGGAGGCTACACGGGGCCCGTGCTACTCGAGAGCAGCGGCGGGAGCTACACCGATACCGTGACCGGCCAAACGGTCCCCATCCCGGCCGGCTTGACGCTCTCGGTATTCCTGCCCTCGGTTACGGCCGGGGCCAACACCATTGCACAGATCACCGGGCTCACTACCGTCGCGGCGCAGCTGGCCTTGCAGGCCATGAGCCAGGGCCAGAGCGCCGCGAACGCGGTAAGCACTGCCAACACGGGAGTGCAGACCGCTTTTGGATTCCCGAACACCGCCACGGAGACCGCGACTCTGCAGACGACGCTGCTCAATCTGACCGCGGCCAACTGCGGCACGTCCGTCGCGAATCAGGCGTCATTCGATGTATCGTTGCTGCTGGCGGGAATTGCGCAGCTGGCATCGCAGAACGGTGTGACTTCGTATGAATTAACCTTTGGCATCGTCGCGGACATTGTGTCAGATGGGCATCTCGACGGCCTGGCCGGCGGCTTGCCGATTGTCCTGCCGCTCGCCTCGGGCAACGGTAGCGTCGCACTGACGACCATCTACGGCGAAGGGCTGGCGCTCTCGCTGGCGGCCAGCATCAAGACTTTTGTGATTTCGGCGGCTGATGCCTGCCAGGCGACGCCGTCGCAGGCGCAAACCACGGCGTTGACTTCCGCGCCCACGACCCTCGCGAGTGAACAGTATCAGTACACGGCGACGGGCACCGTGAGCGGCTTGACGGCCGGCAACACCGTAACCTTCAGTTTCTCCCTCGGCTTGGTGTGCAGCAGCGACGTGCTTCCCGGCAGCGGCAGTCCGACGACCGGCCCGATCCCAGACAGCGGAAACGGAACGTTCCGCCTCTCAGTCGGCGGCAGTGGGAATAGCGTTTCCCCGCTCAACTACAACAACGGCTGCGGCAAGAATACCGGCACGGTGCAAGTCGTCAGTGCCAGCGGAGGGCAGAGCTGCGTCGTCGCCGCTGCCTCGGGCGGCAGCCCTGCGGCGAGCGCAACCTTTGGTTTCACTTTCGCTTCCAATTCCGCCGGCGATGAGACCGACACGGCGAGCGGCATTTCGATCACCTGCAGCCCCGCGGCCCCGCCCCCGCCGAGTCTCTACACCGTGGGAGGCACGGTGTCGCAACTGCCCGCCGGGACGAGCGTGACCATCTCCGACACCGTCAATGGCGACAATGTCGTGGTGAGCGCCACCGGTCCTTTCACCCTGCCGGCACAGCTTGGGAATGGAACCGCCTATCAAGTCGCGGCATCCACCGCCGCGCCCAATATTTGCACGGTCGCGAGCGCGGGCGGAACGATCAATGGCGCGAACGTCACCAATATAGCAGTCGCATGCAGCGTTGGAGTCAGCGCTTCGGCGCTGGACGGCCCGCGAGGAATCGAGTTCCATAACAGCCTGCTGTTTGTGCCCAACTACACCTCCAGTCAGGTCCTCGTGCTCTCCGAGCAAACCAACAGCACGAACCAGGTTACCGGACTGACGCAGGTCGCGAGTATTACAAAGGATGTCAATCAACCCGCACGCGCGGCCTTCGACGCCGCCGGCAATCTGTACGTGGCAAACCAAGGCGGCAAGACCGTAACGGTGTACGACTCCAACTACGCTGAAATTACCGCCGGCGGGGGCGGACCGCTGATCAGCGGCGGCAGTCTCGCCGGCCCCATCGGCGTCGCCCTGGACTCGCAGGGCAACGTTTACGTCGCCAACGATCCGGGCGACACGATCTCGGTGTTCAAAGCGAACACCCCCGGCAGTCCGGCGGCCGGCTTCACCGAAGCCGCATTCAGTCCGCTGCACCACGACGGCGTTGGCACGTCCTTCGCCACGCCGTTGATGGTCGTCGATGAGAACATCCCCGGCGCCGGTGAGTATGTGGCGGTCGGACTCAGCCAGAATCCAACGAGCCGCGTTTTGGTGTACCAGGCGCCGCTCATCGCGAGCTCCGTCCCGATCTACGACCTCGCGGGCGTCGCCGGCTGCACCATGCCCGCGGGCCCGACCGGCATCGCGCTCTACGGTACCTCGCTGTACATCGCCAGTTCCTACGACACGCAGATATTTGAGTACTCGGCGAGCGCCCTGATCGGCGGTGGCGCCAACCCCTGCGTGGCGCCGGCTGCCACCAACGGTACCGACATGGTGGGAGTCGAGGGTGTCGCGGTCGACTCCTTCGACAACGTGTTCGTCGCCAATGCCGGGAGCTCCGGTCCGTATGCGAATACCATTACCGTATACGCGGGATCGTCTTTTGGCAGCACCGAAGCGCCGCTCTACACCTATGATCCGACGGCCCTGCCCGCCTGCAATGCAGCGCCTTCGCCCAAGGGGGGCGGCACTCAGCCCTACGACAATCAAGCGTATTGCGGCACATTGTCGGGCACGACCGACATGGGCACGAACTTCACCGGCACGATTACCTTCATCACGCCCGCGGCGCCCGGCGGCATCAGCAACTGTAATTTTACGAGCACACTGAACACGCCGGTGACGCTGCAGACGCCGTGTACCGGCACAATTGATGCCAACGGCAACGTAACGCTGTCCAATGCCAGTACCAACACCAATTTCAGCGGTACGTTTTCAACGAGCGGCACGACGGTGAGCGGCAGTTTCAACTCCGCCGTTTTCGGTCCTCAGGGTGCGGTGGCTTCCGGTACCTTCAGCGGTACGCAACAGTGATCCGTCTCAAACCAGCACCGGCGCCTGCACGTGCATGGCCCAGTCAGTGGACCGCGATGGGCGCCGAGTCGTTCGGCAGCGCATTGAGCGCTGCGCGCGCTTCATCCAGGGTGTCGCGAAAATATCGGTGCTTCGGACTGGTCGCCACCAATTTTTGCATCATCGCCTGTGCCTGTTCGATATCTTTGCGTGCCTGATCCGGAAGATTCAATTCGGCTTCACTTCTTCCCGCGTAGATGAGTGCGACGGCATGGTCGATTGCGTTGGACTCGGAGTCCGGTTCATGCACGGCAACTTCCCGGTACATCGCGTCCGCGCGCCGCTCGAAAAGCAGAGCCTCGCGGGGCGAGTGGATCAGATAAAGAGCGAGCCCCATCGTCATGTTTGAATTCGCCAGGTCCGCACTCGCTTGCACGTTGTTTTTGTCGGACTTCACCATCGCCTCGTTGATCGCAATGGCTTTTTGGCACCGCCCTGGCGCTTCGGAAGAATCG
>Ga0210398_10001684_pt1 | contig 22316 bp, 19 predicted proteins | sample IncBWC4OmetaG_FD_161047 | JGI IMG/M metagenome (GOLD analysis project Ga0210398, IMG submission 161047) | Forest soil microbial communities from Barre Woods Harvard Forest LTER site, Petersham, Massachusetts, United States - Inc-BW-C-4-O | ecosystem: Environmental > Terrestrial > Soil >...
CCGATGATTGAGGCCGCGCGCCCTGGCTCAGCCGAAACGCAGCGGCAGGTTTCTGAGCGCGAACGTCTTTGACGGAAACTTGATCTCGGGTTCATAGCCGGGGACCAGATCGAAATCGGGGATTCTCTTGAGCCATTCGTCGACGATCACGGTCAGCTCCATACGCGCCAAATGCGAACCCAGGCAGCGGTGTGGTCCGCCGCCGAATCCCCAGTGCCGGTGCACCTTACCGTCCATGGTGAGTTCGTCGGTGGAGATCGCATCGCTGCCGTCCCGGTTGACCAACGCCATGCACAAGAACACCGATGAGCCCGCGGGCAACGTCATGCCACCGACGACGACGGTCTCGGTCAGTACCCGGGGCGCCACCGGCGCTGACGGCTCCAAGCGCACGATCTCTTCGATGAAGACCCTGATCTGCCTCGGGTTATCGCGGAGCTGCGCGCGCAATGCCGGTCTGCGCGCCAACTCCAGCAGGCAAAAGCCGATCGCCGCGGTCACGGTGTCCAGCCCCGCCAGGATCAGCAGATGGCTCATGCCCAGCAACTCGAGATCCGTGAAGTTGCCTTTGCTTTGCATCACGGTAGACAACATGTCCGAGCCCGGATTTTCCCGACGGGATTGGATTGCGGCCGTCAGGTAGTCGTACATCGCACGCGCCGCCGGGGCGACGTCCGCCGCAGTGGCAAAGGCGTCATCGGCGAGGATGGCGTTTTTCCAGGCGATCAGGCGGTCCCGGTCCTCCAACGGCAGACCGTAGAGGTCGAGGAACACCTGGTAGGGGTATGTCCTCGCCAGGTCTTTCATCACCTCGCATTCGCCGCGGCCGGCGATGGCGTCGATCATATCGGCGGCGTGCCGAACCAGCACCGGTCGCGAGTTACGCAACCCGTGCGGGCTGAAAAACGGCTGCAGGATTTTGCGGTATCGAGTGTGCTCGGGCGGGTCGAACCCCAACGGGATCACCGGGACCGGGCTTCCCGGTGGTTGAAGCGCCAGTCGAGCAGAAAAAACATTGGGACTTCGCAACGCTGCCAGCACGTCCTCACGGCGGGTGAGGTAGTAGTAGCCGTTCATGTACACCACCGGCCCGGCGTCGCGCAAAACCTTCCACCCGACGCCACGATCAGCGGCCATCGGCAGGGCGAAGTAGTCAAGCCGCGGTAGGTGAAAGCCGGTGCCGTACAGGCTTTCATCAATGGAGCTCATCTACATGATCTCTCGTTGTCGGTGCGTTCGTTTTCGCCGGCGACGTGGCGCACGGGCAACAGTAGCCATGGTATGCGGCCCGCCGTGGTTCGGTCGCGTCGTCGCCGCGCTACCGGGTGCCGGATTGAGCGACGATGTTCGACATGTCTTTTAGAATCGGCATTGTGAAGGTTCGTGTCGAGCAGTCGAGGTGCGTGGGTCACGCCCAGTGTTATGCGGTTGACCCGGAGATTTTCCCGATCGACGATTCTGGCTACTCCATCCTCGAAGAACACGAGGTTGCGCCGGAGGACGCGCAGGTAACTCGTGACGGGGTGGCGTCCTGTCCGGAGATGGCGCTGATCCTGGACGAGGATTGACTAGAAGCCAGGCTAGTTCACGCTGGCTAACGGTCACCTTCCAGCGTGGAGTCCGGGAACCGCCTTTGCAACGCCTGCAGCAGCCCATGGACTTCGTCGATGCGAGCGCGTATCTGCGTCAGCTCTCCAGACGGCCGGGAATCGTCAGGCTCGGGCTGCTGATACTTATCTCCGGCCATGCGATGCGCAAGCTGCTGTAGTTCGGCGCACTCGGCCCGTAGAAGCCGCTCAAAGACTCGTGCCTGAGCTATCTCGGCAGGCTGAGGGGGGCGCGGTAAAACGCTGGCGGCACTGAGCGTCCGCGAACCGTTGATGGTCCGCGCGAGCATGCGGGCGGCGTTTCGGGGTCTCCGTGACAAAGCCAGCGGACCGGATGCCTGCGCGTGTTCCGCCACGTGGCCCTCCTGCCTGAGCCTCCCGATTGTTCATCCACCGGAAACCTACGCCACGACTTCCACGTGCTTCCCAGATATGCCTAACTGTTCACATTCGAGCCATGATTGCGACATCCGTGATTTACCTCGCTTCGAGGATGAGAGCCGCGGCTTGCGCTTTGGCGAGCACCACACTCCTGGGGTGTCACGCCGCGACGTGACACCCCAGGTGGTGTGAAGCTAGTCGGCTTTAGCCGGCTGATGGTGGGCGGGGCATCACCGTGGGTTTGAACCCATAGCGTGGGCCGAAGCCGCCCAAGCCACCGCCCCTTCCCCCACCGGCCAGCGGCATACCGCCGAGCAGGTTCCCGCTACCGGCGCCGGCCTCCGGGGCAGCGCTGACGCTGCTGACCAACTGCACGCCCTGTGGGGCCGCCTGCGGAGTTGCACCGGCCCACGACGCCGGCACCGCCAGTTTGCCGATCGAACCGGCGCCGCCCGAAATGGCGGACACCGAATGCGCGGCACCACCGCCCAGCGCGGCTCCGAGGCCACCCAGGCCGCCGAGTGCTGGGGGGGGAACAGCGGCTGGGAGGGCCCCGCCCAGCATTCCCGCGCTCTTCGCAATCTGAGTGCCGAAGTTGCCCATACCAACGCTGAAGTACGGCAGACCCTCGGTGTTGTAGAACAAGGCCGCGTATGGCGAGTAACTGGTTACCAAGGCCGAGAGGTTTGTGGCAATGACGGTCGTCCCGAATAGGAAGCTCCAGAGCGTTCCCTCCGCCGATGTCGGGGTCCCAAAGGCGTTTTGGAAGCCCGTGGGCGTCAGCAGGGATTGAATATTGCTCGGCAGCAACGAGATCAGCTCTTGCAGGATCGTCTGGGAGCTGGTGGAGGCGCTGGTTCCGCTTGCCGCGCTGACCGCGGCGGCCTGAGCCGTCGTCCCGGCGGGATTGGTTGTCGCGGCCGGCGAGGTGAACGGCGTTACCTGGGTGGCGGCCGCTGACTGGCCCGCGTAGCCGTACATCGCCGCGGAGTCCTGGGCCCACATCTGGCTGTATTGCGCCTCGAGTTGCGCGATCAACGGCGTGTACTGACCGAAGACGTTGGCCTGCACCGCGGCGGCTGTCTGAGCGCGGTTGGCCGCGATGAGCGGCGGTGGCACCGTCGCCGCGAACGCTTGCTCATGCGCCGCGGCGGCCGCCCTGGCCTGGTTTGCGGCCTGCTCGGCCTGCGCGGCGGTGGTGTTCAGCCAGCCTATGTATGGCTGTGCGGCGCTGGCCATCGACGCCGACGCCGTGCCGGTCCAGTCGTCACTGGAAAGTTGCGTGATCACCGTCTCGTAGCCCTGCGCCGCCGATTGCAGCTCGGCGGCAAGCCCGTTCCACGCCGATGCGGCAGCCTGCAGCGACGACGAACCCGGACCGGCATACATGCGGGCCGAGTTGACCTCAGGCGTTAACGCCCCGAAATCCACCATCGAAAGCCTCCCTAGCCGACCTGAGCCGCGCTGGCGGCCTCGGTGGCGGCGTACGACCCGGCGCTGGTGCCCAGCGTGTTCACGAACATTTCGTGGATTGCCGCAGCCTGGGCGCTGACCGCCTGATACAGCTGAGCGTGCGCGACAAACTGAGCCGCCGTCAGCGCCGAAACCTCATCGGCGGCCGCGGGAACTACTCCCGTCGTTGGGGCCGCGGCCGAGGCATTCTGGGCGCTTAGTCCCGAGCCGATCCCCTGAAGGCTGGTCGCCGCTGACGACAACGCCTCCGGCTGCGTGGTTACGAACGACATCCGGTTTCCTCCTCGATAACCATGAGCTTCTTCGACCTTGAGCAAGGTCGTTCGTTAAGAGATTAGATGGTCACGCTCGAATAACTCCCCTGACGACGTAACTGTTCACGACCGGACGGCGAGTATTCACCCCCCGATATCGGCTGTTCATCCCGCGTTCGACACGCCTTCCACCTGCAGCAATGTTTGGATTCGGCCGGCCACTGGAGTGCAGTGTGGGCCCGGCCGCTTGATCGCCGTCTCGGCTGCCGCATAACTAAACCTGGTCGTGCTGAAGATCGCCGGATGGGCTTTCGCCACAAGCACTTTCGGCACGCCGCGCGGGGCAGGCTGCCCTTCGGTCCGGGTGGCCACGGCCAGTGGGCGCCGCCGCACGGATTCGTACGCTGTTACCCGCCGGCTGGCGGCCGAGGGACCACCGCGCGCCGGAACCCGTATTTCACGACGTAGCCGCCGCCGCGGCGTCCAAGACCGGCTCCAAGACCGGCGCCGCCCGCCATCGGAACACCGTTGAGCATCGCATTCGACTGCGGTGCGATAGGGCGTGCGGCGCTGGCCAGCTCGACCTCTTCCGTCTCCGTGCGTGTCGCCCCTGGATAACCCGCGGGCACCGACAGGCGCCCGAGAGTGCTGGCCTGGCCCAGGCTGGCCGACACACTGCTGGCCGTATACGGTGCGCCGCTCACGCCTGCGGTGCCGCTTCCTAGGCCGGCTCCTAGGCCGCCAAGTGTCGGCGTCGCATGCAGAGCACCTGGGTTGAATAGTGCCGTTGCCTGAGCGGGGGTAATCACCTGCTGGCCAATGCCGTAACCGAAGTTTCCGAGACCGACCGCGAAGTAGGCCTGGAGGATCTGCCGCATCGAGTTCAGGTTGCCGGGCGACAGGCCCAGGCCCCAAGCGCCGCTGGGGAACTGGTTGTAGGTGTTGTAGATCAGCGTCCAGAGCGGGGCTAACGGCCCGGTGAATGTCGGGGTAGCGATGGCACTGGTCGCGCCTGACGTGGCCGAAGGCACCGCAGCGGTGGCCGTTGTCGTTTGAGCGGTCGTGGCCGGCGCTGCCGCGACGGTGTTCTGCACCACCGTCGCGGCTTGGCCGGCCGGCGCGGCGGCGGCTTTGGCCACCGCGTCTGCCTGCTGGTTCAGCCCCTCCGGGTTGGCGGTCTGCGCTGGGGCGACGAACGGCGTCACCTGTACGGCTGCCGCCGAGGAGGCGGCATAGCCGTACATGGCGGCGGCGTCTTGGGCCCACATCTCGACGTAGAGGGCTTCGGTGGCCATGATTGCCGGGGTGTTCTGCCCGAGGAAGTTGGTCGCGATTAAGGCCATCAGCAACGCACGGTTGGCCGCGACCGCCGGCGGCGGCACCGTCATCGCAAACGCCGCCTCGTAAGCGGCGACGGCCGCGCGGGCTTGGTTGGCCGTCTCCTCTGCCTGAGCGGCGGTCGTGCTGAGCCAGTCCACATACGGCGTGACCGCGGCCGTCATTGCCGACGACGTTGGGCCTGTCCAGGAACTGCTCGTCAGCTCCGACAGCGTGGAACCGTAACCCGTGGACGCGAAGCCCAAATCCGAAGCCAGACTGTCCCAGGCCTCCGCAGCAGCCAACAACGGGCCGGGTCCGGGACCCGAATACATCCGACCTGAATTGACCTCCGGGGGCAACAGCCCGAAATCCAGCACTAGAACCCTCCGTCAGCAAGGCAAGATCGCGTCGGCCCCGTCAACCGCCGCATCGAAGCGGCGGCGCGCGGCGTTGTCGTGAACTGGTCAGCAATCGGCCGGTCCTGTTGGGTGACCGCCCGATCGGTATCGATGTGCGGAGCGCGGTATGTGGCCACAGACGAAATACGCTTTCTTTCCTCGGTAACCCTCAGCGTCAACGACATTGAGCGCCGATGCTCATCACTGAACAGTCGCTGGTTGAGAGATTAGATGGCCGCGCGCGTGATCCGCGACGACGATGCCGACTATTCATTCCTCATCAAGCAGTGTTCATCCCGAATCAACTGCTGTTCAGCCCACGTTTGGTTTGCAGCCATCCGGCCGACCGTTGGCCCGGCGAAGCGGGCCACGGCGGAATGGAAGTGCCGGCGAACTGCGTCGCAACCGGAGGGCTTGCCGACGGCGTGACCGACAGAGCCGATGTCGAGGACGACGAAGACGACGAATCGGTGGCCGAGGACGCGAGGCTTAGCCGAGGCGCCGGCGTAGCTGTACACGACGGCGGCGTCGTCGTGGGCCCCGCATCTCGGCGTCGTAAGCCTCAGTTGTAGCGGTCGCCCGAGCGCCTGGGAAACCTCCGCATGACGAAGTTAACGGCGCAGGTCTGTCGCCGCGACTTGCACGTACACGCCGGTGTCCTCGGCCATCAGCAGGCCACGACCGCGTGGCAGCGGACCGCCCTTCATCTTGCCGCGGATGAAGCCCTCGTCGGGATCGGCATCCATCACCAGCAACGGCGCGTTCGCCTGTGCCAGTGCCCTCAGCATCGGGTCGCTGCCGGCCGACGACCAACCGCCGAACGTGCGGGTGACGATCACGTGCAAGCCGACGTCGGCTGCCCTGGTCACCCATGGCGCGGCCTTGTGCAGCGGTGAATCGAAGCCAGCCGGCATCTGCTGCACATCATCGATGATCAGGAAGATCTCCGGCCCGCTCCACCAGGACCGAGACAACAGCTCTTCGGCCGACAGGCCCGGTGGTGGCTCGCGCCGGGCGAGCGCGGCGCCCAGCTCGTCCATCATCGCCGAGACGCCGTCGAGGTTGTAGGCGAACTTCTCGACGTAGTCGGTGCCCAGCGTGGTCAACAGCTGACGGCGCGGGTCGACCAGCCATACCTGCGCCGAGGGCCTCGACGTCGGTTGCGCGATGCTGGCGCCCGGTTCGTAGACCCGTCCGATCTCGGACATGATGGTGGCCAGCGTCGTGGTGCGGCCGCACTCGCGCCGACCCGTCACTATCAGGTGCGCGTTCTCGGCGAAGTTGAGATACACCGGCTGCAGGTCCAGTTCGTTGATGGCCCAAGCGATTCCGCCGGCGCCAACGTTCTGGCGACGATCGGCCGCGGCCAGCGTCTGCACCTGCTCCAGCCCGAACCGGGCCGGCAGCCTGCGCACCGGCGGTGCGTGACCGGCCGCGACCCGGCTGACCGCCGCTGCGACGTTGTCGGACTCGAACACGTTGTCCGGGGTGCTCGCCAGCGCGGGCCGCGCCACCAGCGTGTGCAGACCCGATTGCGGATCACCGTCCAGCCGCACGTAGTTCACTGCGAGCATGCCGCGGCCCGGCTTGACCGGAACATCCTTGGCGAACCGGGACCGCACCAGCTTGGCATCCTCGACCGCAGCCAGCCGCAACTCGATCCGGGATCCGAAACCGCTGCGCACCGGCGGCCGCAGCTCAGATTCGCGGTCAGCGGTAACCACCACGTGCACCCCGAACGACGGGCCCTGGTTGATGATCTGGTTCACCTGCTCGATCAGCACCTCGTTCTCTTCGGCCAGTGCCCGGTAGTTGTCGATCACCAGGTAGACATCGCCGAACCCGTCGTTGGGCACGCTGCCGGGCTCCCCGCCGAACTTGCGCCGCCGGAACACATCCATCGAGGGCACGTCGTACTCGAGGAAGGTGCGCCTGCGGTCGCGGAGCAGCGCCAGCAGTTCGGCCACCGTGCGGCGAACACCGTAGGGGTCGGTTGGTCCGACGACCTCGCCGACGTGCGGCAGCCCCGCCACCGTCGTCACTGCGGTGCTGCTGTAGGCCAGAACGTAGAACTGCACCTGCTCGGGTGTGTGGGTCAGCGCGGCCGAGCAAATCAGCGTCTGCAGCGTGGTGGTCTTACCCGCGCCGCCGGCGCCGAGGATCAGCACATTGGAACCGGGCCCGGAGGTATCCACCGTCCATGGTGGCTGGTCGTGCTTGAACGGCCGGTCGATGATCCCGACCGGGAACACCAGGTTCCTGGCTGTGCCGTACTCCTCCTGCCACGGCCGGTCGAGGAACCGGTCCACCAAGGCTTCGATCGACACCGGCACGTCCAGCGGCGGCTGCCACAACCGGTACGGCTCGAAGTCGACTCGGCGCAGCTGATCGATGATCACCGTGCCGACTTTTGGCGTTCTGATTGCCTCTTCTTCTTCTTCCTCGTCGTCGCGGTCGGCGGCTCCGTCCCCGTACGCCGCGTCGCCGTTCCCGCCGAGAGCTTCGCCGTTGCCCAGTGTGTTGAAGTCATCCGGTCCAGTGACACTGACCTCAATGGGCGTGAACCCCGTGGTAAACAGTTGCGGCCGAATGTAATCCACCGCATGCGTGAGCGCGGCCGGGCCATCGTCCTCGAGCGAAACACCGCGGCGGTAATCGCGCCACAGGAACTCCGCCTGGAAACGGAGGATCTCTTCAAGGCTCTTGCGGAAGTAGCCCAACCCCGCCTGAGCGGGCAGGTTCACCGCGTTCGGCACCCCGGCCGCCTGGGCCGCACCGGCGGTACGCGCTTTCAGCACCAACCGGTAACCCATGTTCTCCATGAGCTTTTCGGCCCGGCTCTCGATGGTCTGCGAGGCCATCATCAAGTGGATCCAGTAGGCGCGACCCTGGCGACCGATCGAGTCGAGAACGTCGACGGCGGTCGGCATGATCCGGAACCACTCGTAGAACTCGTCGATGACCACCACCAGCATCGGCAGCGGCGGCATGTCCTGACCGCGTGCCCGCATCCGGCCGCGCATCTCGTTGTATTCCTTGGCGTCGTCGACACCGGCGTTGTCGCAGACTGCCTTGCGCCGCGCGATTTCACCCCACAGTGAGTCCAGGAAGCGCTCCATCAGCGCCTGGTCTTCTTCGAGGTCGGTGATGATCCGCGACACGTGCGGCACGCCGGCGAACGGCTTGACCGCCGATCCACCCTTGAGGTCGGCCAACACGAACTGCAGCTCGTCCGGCGGATGCGCCAGCATCAGCGACTCGAGCACGGTACGCACCAGCGTCGACTTACCGGAACCGGTTGTCCCCGACATGACCCCGTGCGGGCCGTCGCCGCCTTCGTCGAGGGATTTCATGTCCAAGAACAGCAGCTCGCCGTTGTCGGAGCGGTTGGCGAAGGGTATCCGCAAACGAGACCGGCTGCTGAGCCCGTCGCGCCGGTTGCCCCACAACGATTCGAAGTCGATCTCGGCGGGGTCCTCAATCCCGTAGTAGGACAGGATGTCTCGGGCACCGATGTGAGTAACCCGCTGGCCGATTTCCTCGTAGGCCTCGGCCAACCGCCAGTGCGCCATGCGCTGCGCGAACTGCTCGGCCTCCGGCTCGGTCACCGCGTCGGCAAGAGCGAAGAACCACCTGTTGTCGTCGATCACCATCCAGGTGTCGCGGTCGCGGGGCAGCGCTTCGATAACTCCGACGTCGTCGGTGAACCGCAGCACCCGTTCCGGGTTACCGGTCCACAGCGCAGAGCCGGTCAAGTCGAAGAACGTGACGCCGTCGACGCCGTCGACGCTGATGACGTATTCCCATTGCGGGTCGTCGACATCGGCGATGATCACGTGGTGCGGTGTCGGTGTCTCCGCGGACGAGCTGGCGTGCCGCGGAGTGAAAGACCCACGCCCGGCGAATAATTCGGCCTGGTCGGCGGCGAACTCACGCACCGACGCGTAGACCATCCGGGCATTGCCGGCAGCGTCGCGACGCCGCGGATCCCCGAAGTGCGGTAGCCACTTGACCCAATCCCATTTCGACATATCGGAACTGACAACGATCATCTGAATGTGGTCTGGCCCATGCGAGTACGCGAGCTGGCAGATGATCGCTCGCATCAGTCCCAGCACCTGCTCGCGGTTGCCGTCCAGCGCGTACCAGGGCTCGACAAGCAGCGACACCATCTTGGGCAGGTTGTAAATCACGCTCTGGTAGCGCCCGAACTCCTGCAGTGCCTTACCGGTCACCGGCTCCAGCTCGATATCGGTCGGCATGTTCTGCGGCTCACCCCAGGTCACCTCCGGCCGGGTCATGCCCACTCCGACCCTGGCGACTCCGAAGTTGAGGTCCTTGCCGTCCGGCTTGCGTTCCCACATCCGGGACGATCCGACCGCCGCGGCCAGCGTCGTCGGCTCCGGGTGGAACCACCGGTAGTTGGCGTCCATGCTGTCGGCCGACTCGTTCGCGGTTTCGCGCAGCATGTCGAGCATCAACATGAACTGGGCGCGCATGGCGTCCAGCTTCGGCCGGCTCATCTGCTGCTGGCCACCGAAGCGACCGCCGAACATCATCATCGCGACGCCGCCGATCATGAAGATCGGGAAGATCGAGCCGGCACCCAGGAACATCCGCGAGCCGTTGGCGACGGTCATACCGACCATGCCGACCAGCAGGCCGACCACCAGGACGCCGACCACAATCAGCCACCACGGCTTGCCTTCGGGCGGCGGAACACTCAGCGGCGTCGGTAGGACAATGTTCTCCGGCCGAACCGCGGGTGCGCGCTCGGGCGTCGGGCGTGCGAATCCTTGTTTCACTTTGGTACCACCAACTCTGCAGGGCTCATATCGGTCGGAAGCGTGTCATGACGCACCAGCGCATCGGTGCGCGAGAGCATGGGGCCCGGTGCCAGTAGCCGCAACGCCACCCAGGGCGCTGGGCTCGGCTGCGAAGTCAACCCCAAGGCTGAACGGGCGTCACGCGAGTTCTCCACGCCGAAACGCACACCGGAACTCGAGAGCCACCACAGCGATTCTGATGTGGCCGACCCCGGGTCGTTGCCGGTGACCTCGATCCAGTTGCCATAGCCGGGGCCGAAAAAGACCTTGTCGGCTTCGCGGCCCGAATTGTCCGCCTTCACCAGCGATACCACTTTTGCAGAGTCGCTGGACTGCACCGGAATCGTCGGCCCGGTGATCACCCGAACACGGGCACGCTCTTCACCGCCGGTTTTCTCCCACCACCAGCACGTCGCGGGATTGTCTCGGATGTCCACCGCGTTCAGCGGCCCATCGGGATAGGCCGACAAATCCAACCCGTTGACCACCGGCATTTTCGCTAATGACGCCGGAGCCACCACCACGGGCGCGCTGCCGGCCGGCGTGCCGGCGTTCTGCAGGATCTGGGCGACGACCGAGGTTACGGTCTGCACACCATCGGCTAATACCACCGAATACTGTTGCGGGCCACTGATTTGCGGTGTCACGATCACGGTTCCCACCGGTCCCGGTGCACCGGGAAATGCTGCTGGCTTCCCGGCGTCCGGCACCTTAGGCACCGACAGCTCGGGGCCCACCGGCAAGGAGTCGAACAACGCCCGGCTCATCGGTCGCGCCTGGTTGACGTTCTCAGGCGTCAAACCCAACGGCAACAACACCGCTCGGTTCATCCCATCGATGCGCGACCGGCGACTTTGCCGGATCACCCAGGTGTCGTTGGCGTAGCGCAGCACCACCGCGTCCGGCCCGTTCAACACGTGCCGGCGACCCGACAGGTCTGGCGTCCCGTCGATGACGGTGACGGTCACCGGTGACGGCGCCCCCACCCCCGCCGTCGGCGTTACCGAATCGCATACCAGCCACGACGACGACGCGGGGCTGGTCGGGGCGAATTCCGATGGCGCTCCGGGGATACCCACCAGCGGTCCGTGCGGCTGCTCGGCGATCTGACTCGACCGCACCTTGTGCGGGTTATCCGGTCGCCCTGCGATCAGCCGGGCCGAGGCCAGATTCAGCGCCGGGTACAACTTGTCACCGACCCGAACATAAAGCGCGCCCGAATCGCGGTCGGCGATGATCGGTGTGTCGTTCAGCTGCCCCGACGGGTTGATGAACGACCACAGCAGCGCGCCCAGGCAAATCACCAGCGCCGCGGACACCGACGCCACCACGGCCAGCGTTTGACGCCGGCCGGGTTCGATTTCCATCCGCACCCGCCAGCGGGTCAACGCCATGGCGGTGCGGCGTGCCAGGAACTGGTAACCGGTTACCTGAGTTCGGGTGGATAGTCCGAGGCCGTAGCCCGAACCACCTTTCCCGCCGTCACTAGCCATGGTCGATCACGCTCCGAGCCGACGGAAAGCCTGAATATTGCGTAGTCCCACGATTCACAGGGATAACCGTAGGGCACCCTGGGCCACCTCGCCACGTGAGCGTAGAGGCGTCGGGCTCGTTAGCGGCCCCGCCGGGAGTGGTCTGCGCCACAGTGGTGTCACCTGCCATCAGTAGTGGAGGAATTAAAGACTTCACTGCGCATGGTACGACGAAGAACAACCTCAGCCGCCCGAACGAATAGCCGCGAGGTGAACACTCGGGTCGCATTTCGGTCATCTGATTAAGCAAGATGGCGGCATGACTGAGCTGGCGCCGTCATTGGTCGAACTCGCCGGGCGGTTCGGGATCGCCACCGGCTACGACGACTGGACCCGTCGCCGGGTTAGTGTCCCGGAAAGCACGCTGGTGGCCGTCCTCGCCGCGCTGGGTGTGGCCGCCGCCACCGAGCCGGAGCGCAGCACCGCGCTGACCTGTCACGATCACGCATACTGGTCGCGTCCGCTGCCGGCCACCATAGTCGGCCGTGCAGGTGCCCCGACGTCGTTCTGGGTGCATGTGACCCACGGTCATCCCGCCGAGGTGTGGTTGCAGCTCGAGGACGGGACGGTCCGCACCGGGATACGCCAGGTCGACAACTTCACCGCGCCGTTTGACCTCGACGGACATGCGGTCGGTGAGGCCAGCTTCGTGCTGCCCAACGATCTGCCAGCCGGTTATCACCGGGTGCATCTGCGTTCCGGGGATACGCAGGCCAGCGCGGCACTGATCGTGACACCGGGCTGGCTGGGTATGCCGGAGCGGCTGGGCGCTCGTCGGGCCTGGGGGCTGGCCACCCAGTTATATAGTGTCCGCTCCCGACAGTCCTGGGGCGTCGGCGACCTCACCGATCTCACCGACCTTGCGGTCTGGTCGGCCTCGGCGCACGGCGCCGGTTATGTGCTGGTCAATCCGCTGCACGCGGCGGCGCCGACCAAGCCGATGGAGCCGTCGCCGTACCTGCCGACATCGCGGCGCTTCGTCAACCCGCTTTATCTGCGCGTCGAGGCTATCCCGGAATTCGCCTACCTGCGTAAGCGTCGCCGGGTGTGGCGGCTACGCGACGACGTGCAGCGGCACGCAGACTCGCTCGACGCCATCGACCGCGACACCGCATGGGCAGCCAAGCGGGCGGCCTTGGAACTGGTCTATCGGGTCCCACGTACGGCAGGTCGCGAACTGGCGTATGCCGCTTTCTGCGCCCGTGAGGGTGCTGCCCTCGACGATTTCGCCGCCTGGTGTGCACTGGCCGAGAAATACGGCAGTGACTGGCATCAGTGGCCCGAATCGTTGCAGCATCCCGGCGCCGACGGTGTCGCCGAGTTCGTCGCCGACCAATCGGAGGCCGTGGATTTCCACCGTTGGTTGCAATGGCAACTCGACGTGCAACTCACCGCCGCGCAATCGCAAGCGGTCGCGGCGGGGATGTCGCTGGGCATCATGCACGACCTGGCCGTCGGCGTGCACCCCAACGGTGCTGACTCCTGGGCGTTACAGGATGTCTTGGCGCTCGGGGTCAACGCCGGTGCGCCGCCGGATGAGTTCAACCAATTAGGTCAGGACTGGTCGCAGCCACCCTGGCGCCCGGACCGGCTCGAAGAGCAGGAGTACGAACCGTTCCGTGCAATGATCCGCACCGTGCTGCGGCACGCCGGCGGCGTGCGCATCGACCACATCATTGGGTTGTTCCGGCTGTGGTGGATTCCCCAGGGCGAAGCGCCCACCCAGGGCACCTATATCAGTTATGACCACGAAGCAATGATCGGCATCGCCGCGCTGGAGGCGCAGCGCGCGGCTGCCGTGGTCGTCGGCGAGGACCTCGGCACCGTCGAGCCGTGGGTACGCGACTACCTGCGGGCCCGCGGTGTACTGGGCACGTCGATTCTGTGGTTCGAGCTCGACCGTGACGGTGATGGCGGCCCGCTGCCGGCCGAGCGCTGGCGAGAATACTGCCTGTCGTCGGTGACCACCCACGACCTGCCGCCGACGGCCGGTTACCTGGCCGGCGAGCATGTGCGCCTGCGGGAGTCGCTGGGCCTGTTGACGCGACCCGTCGAGGAGGAGCTGGCAGCTGCGGAAACCGAGAGGGCGGCCTGGATCGCCGAGTTGCGCCGCGTCGGCCTGCTTTCGCAACGAGGCGACGTGGAGAACAACCCAGCGCAGACCGTGCTCGCCCTCTACCAGTACTTGGGCCGTACGCCGTCGCGGTTACTGGGAGTCTCATTAACCGACGCGGTCGGAGATCGAAGGACCCAGAACCAGCCCGGCACGACCGACGAGTATCCCAATTGGCGGATTCCGTTGAGCGGACCCGATGGTCAGCCGGTGATGCTCGAGGACGTCTTCACCGATCCCAGGGCAATCGCGCTGGCCGAAGCAGTACGTGCTGAGACGGCCTTCACCCCCACTGAGACCAGCTGTTAGGTTCTTTCTGCCATGAGCGTCTTGAAGTTCGGCGTGGTCGCTCCGGTCGCCGCCGGGGTCACCGCAGACCCGCGTTGGATGGCGCCCTTCGCACGCCATCTCGAGGCGTGCGGCTTCGAATCGGTTGTCGTCGTCGAGCACACCGTTTTGGCCACCCAGTACGACAGCGTCTATCCCTATGACCGCTCGGGGCGTGTCGAATTAGCGGCCGACTGCCCGATCCCTGATCCGCTTGACTTGCTCTCGTTTTTGGCCGGCCATACCGATCGGCTCGGGTTGGCCACGGGGGTGCTGGTGCTGCCCAACCACCACCCGGTCGTGCTGGCCAAACGAGCGGCGACCGTTGATGTGCTGTCCGGGGGCAGGCTTCGGCTGTGTGTCGGTGTCGGCTGGCTGCGGGAAGAAATCGAGGCGTGCGGCACCGACTTCGGTAGTCGAGGGCGACGCGCCGACGAGCAGTTGGCGGTGCTGCGGGCGCTCTGGGACGACCGGCCACAGGGCGTCTCGCATCATGGCGAGTACTTTCAGTTTGAGAACGTAGTCTGCAACCCGAAACCCGCTGCTGGTAAATACTTTCCGGTATACATCGCCGGTCACAGTAAGGCCGCCGCTCGACGGGCGGCGCGCTTCGGTGACGGCTTCCAGCCTTTGGGAGTGACCGGTGCTCAGCTGGACGGCCTGCTGGCTCTGATGCGCGACGAGGCCGCGGCGGCCGGACGCGATCCGGCCGATATCGAAGTATCGCTGGGACATTCGGTCACCAAGGTCGACGCCGAACGCGCCGAGAAGCTCGCCGCCCAGGGCGCCGACCGACTGGTGCTGGCCATGCCGCCGACCACCGACCTCGAGCAGGCCAAGGACGAGTTGTCGGCCTGCGCACAACGTCTTTCACTACCGACGTGATGCTCGGCGCGACGGACCGGGCAGCTCTCACCGACCTGGTGCACCGATACGCCGCCGGTGTCGATGATCGGCAATTCGATTCTGTTACTGCGCTTTTCACGGACTCAGCTGAGCTGATGCTGCCGGAGTCGCCTGCCGCGCTGGACCCGGTCCACCGGCATTGCGGTCATGCCGCGATCCGCACCGCGATCGCCGCCGTGGCCGCGACCATCCGCACCGAGCACGCGATCGTCGGCGAGGTCTTCGACGTCGGCGCGCAACCCGACAGTGCCCGCGGGCGCATCGCCTGCGTCGCGCATCACTGGGACCGACACGGGGATCAGCTGACCGATGTGGTCTGGCATCTGCGCTACGACGATGAGTACCTGCGGACGGACGCCGGATGGCGGATCGCTCACCGCACGTTGACGATCAACGCCATCGAGACCCGCCCGGTGCGCCGGGTGCGGTCCGAGGGGCCATCGGAGTGAGGCGCCGATCAGGCTTCGCGTCCCCGACGGGCGCTGTGTTGAATGTCCCGTGCAGGCAAGGAGAATCGCGGAGGTTGACACCATGCAACCGACGCGGGAGATATCAATGAAACTATGCTCTGGCTCGGTTCTTCGCCCCGTTGCGGCGACATGCAGACCGTAATCCTGTGCGGCGGAAGAGGCGTCCGAGCCATGCCCTCGACCCTGGAGGTTCCTAAGCCTTTACTGCTGGTCGGCGACCGTCCGGTTCTCGCTCACGTGATGGAGATCTATGCCGACCAGGGCTTCACCGACTTCGTGCTGGCCGCCGGTTACAAGGCCGAGTTGGTATGGGAATTCACGCAGTCCCTGCCTGCGAGTTGGCACGTCGAGGTGGTCGATACGGGCGAGGAGACCAACACGGGTGGTCGAGTCATGATGGTGCGCGAGCGTCTGGGCGAGGAGTTCTTTCTCACATACTCCGATGGCCTGGGAGACGTTGATCTGCACCATCTTTTGGACTTCCACCGCGCCCATGGGGCAGCAGCGACAGTGACCACGGTTTCTCTTCCTTCTCCGTACGGAACCTTCGATGTCGATGGAAAGGGAAGGGTGAGCGGATTCCGAGAGAAGCCGAAGCTGCACGACCATCCGATCAACGCCGGGTTCTTCGTGATGGACAGCCGAGTCTTCGATCGCTGGGACGGGGAGGATCTCGAACGCGAGGTTCTTCCTGCCTTGGCTAACGCCGCCGACTTGTTCGCCTACCGTCACGAAGGGTTCTGGAAATCCATGGACACCCAGAAGGATGCTCAGGAGCTGACCGCGCTCTGTGCGGGAGGACGCGGGCCGTGGGTGCGATTGACCGGCACGTGAACCGATCCAGACCGATAGGAGACACGCGATGACGGCCGGAATGAATATCACACCGTTCGAACCGAACCGGGACTTCTGGAACGGCCGTCCGGTGGCGGTGACGGGAGCAACCGGGTTTGTCGGTACTCACCTGACCTCTGCCCTCGCGGCACTCGGGGCACGCGTCGTCGTGCTCGTTCGCGACACCGTTCCGTCCTCGACCATCCGGGACGGGTGGTGGCCGAAGGTGTCGATAGTCACGGGGCCGGTCGAGGATCAGTCCCTCATGGAGCGGATGTTGGGAGACTACGACGTGGTGACCGTCTTCCACCTGGCTGCCCAGAGCCAGGTGGGAGTGGCCAATCGCAACCCGGTGGCGACCTACGAGGCCAATGTGCGGGGAACCTGGGCGCTGCTGGAGGCGGCGCGTCGCAGCACGACGGTTCGCCAGATCGTCACGGCGAGCAGCGATAAGGCGTACGGGGAACAAACCGTCCTCCCCTATACCGAAGACATGCCACTCCTCGCTGTCAATCCTTACGATGTCTCCAAGGCCTGCTCGGACCTCATCGCCCAGAGCTTCGCTCGCATCCACGACGTCCCCGTCGTCGTAACGCGGTGCGGCAATTTCTTCGGTCCCGGAGATACGAACTGGGAGCGGCTCGTCCCGGGCACGATACGTCTGCTGCTCAAGGGCCAACGTCCACTGATCCGCTCGGATGGGACGATGACCCGGGACTATCTCTATGTGGTCGACGGAGTGCTCGCCTACCTGCGGCTCGCCGAGGCGGTCTCAGCGGACCCCACACTTGCAGGCGAGGCGTTCAACTTCTCGACCGAAAGTCCGCTTTCGGTGCTGCAATTGGTCGAGATGCTCCAAGCTGCGGCTGGGACTGAGTTGGAACCGGACATCCGGGCCACGGCCCGTCACGAGATAGCCCATCAGTATCTATCGGCTGCGAAGGCCCGCAAGATGCTGGGTTGGCATCCGCGTTACGCCATGGAGGACGCGATCGCCGAGACCGTTGACTGGTACCGGGGCGTTCTGTCTTTCGGGGACGCAACAACCCCGTGACGACTGCCGCGGCAACAGCGGCTCCCCGCTGAGGTTAGCAAGGATCCCACCAACCGAGATCAGGCAAAGGGTGGTGTTGTCCAGTGTGTCACCGGATCCGGGTCGGCCGTTGTTGTTGCACGGTGAATACGACCCCGACCGGGTCGCGCTTTGGCCAACACAGGATGGGGTTACCGCAAAAAGCCGGAGTGTTGGCCGCGGGGTAGGTCGGCTTAGCCGCCTCCGCCTCCGCCTCCTGCGCCTGCGTCGCCGCCGCCGTTGTACCAATCGTTGGGGTTGTAGGTCTGGACGGCGGGCGGTTGAGGAGTCGGCGGTGCCGGCGGCGCTGGTGCAGTGGTGGGTGGATCTGCAGGCCGCGGCGCCGAGAGCACACTTGGCGTGCTGGCAAAACCGCGCGTTGCGTAGGCCGGAATGTTCACAGCGGCCGCGGGTATCGCGACAAACGCGGCCGCGACCGCAATCTTCGTGATCGTGTTGCGGACGCGCGATGGCGTTGTCCACGTCATAGGCCACTCCCTCCGTAGGGCCCCGGCTAGGCAGATACTGCCACCTTCCTTATCGATGAGCTAGTGCTAACTGCTGTCACTAGCAATTGCTCCAACCAGCCTTCTTAAGTTTCTTCCCAGCTTTCGCTATTGTTCATATTTGCGCCCCGTTGGACCCGCATACTGCGGCATTGTCGACGCCACGAAGAAGGAAGCGAAAATGCCCTCAGCTCGCTGGCTGGCCAGACTGGCCGTCCCCATAACGCTTGGCGCTGCCCTGATTACTGGCGCTGCGAGTGCTGGTGCCAATCCCACTGATGACGCGTACCTCGCTCAACTGCGCGGCTTCGGCTTCACTTGGCCGGAGGGCCACGAGGAGGCCCTCATCGGGATGGCATACCTCATCTGCGACGATCTCGGGTGGGGTTGGACGCCAGACCATATTGCCCAGCACGTACACAGCAACTTGGACCCGGACAGCGTTCAGATCGGACAAGTCGGATCCATGGTGAACCTCGCACACTCGACCTATTGCCCCAACCAGCGGTGCTGGGCCCCGCACTGCTGAGCGGTCCAGGGTGTGCGCTGGTCCATCCGCGCACAGGTGGCGCGCCGGCGCCGATCAGCCTTCGCGAGCCTGACGCGCGGCGTCTTCCAGGAGATCGGCGGTGCGAGCGAGGCTTTCGGCGGGTTTGGTCATCTGGGTGGCGACCTCATGGGCGCGATTGGCATATTGCGGATTGAGGATTAAGCGCAGGTCAGCGACCAGCGATTCCGCTGTCGATTCCGAAAAGCGCCGCGCAACGCCGACTTTCAGCTGTTCGCTGCCGGCCGCCCAGAGCGGCTGATCGAGCCCGTTCCAGAGAATCAAGGTGGGGACTCCGGCGCGCAGGCCGGCGGCCGTGGTGCCGGCGCCGCCATGATGGACGACCGCGCGGCACAGCGGAAAGACGGCCGCTTGGCCTACCTCATCCACAACCTTGACGTGCTCGGCATGCGGGACACGGGTGAAGTCATTCGGCCCAGACCAGATCAACGCCCGCTCGCCCAAATGCGCGCAGGCCGCGGAGATCGCGGCGACCGTGTCAGCGGGGTGTGCGAGCGGCGTGCTACCAAAGCCGAAGTAGATCGGCGGCGGTCCCGCGGCAATCCAGGACAAGATCTCATCGTCGGCGGCCGTCGGCAGCTCCAGCGTCAGCGCCCCGACGAAGGGCCGTCGCCCATCTGATTCCACCCATTCAGCTGCCGGGCCGGGCAAGCAGAACTCGTCGTAAGCCTGGATTTCCAGCGATCCCATCGAGGGCCCCGTTGCCTCCGGTAAGCCGAGTGCCTGGCGTTGGGCATGTTCAGCCTGCTTCGCTACGCTCCCATGCGCCGACCCGAGCTCCAAAATCTGCGACGGGAAGGAGTGCAGTGCCGCGAGCGGAATGTCGTAGTACTCCGCGACATTGGCGGCCAGCCCCTGCTCGTTTATGCCTGCCAGTAGCAAGTCGGCCCCATTTGCCAACGACATCAACGTCGCGGTCTTCTCCGCCGCGACCTGGGTTACATATTCGATAGCTTCGTGGATCGCGCTGAGCGGATTCTGGATCATGTGGACGAAATCCCGGTCGCGCAGCTGCGCCTGCCAGTCCCGGCCGTAGGGAACCGCGGTAAGCGCCTCGGACTCGATGAAGGCAACCATCTCAGGCGGCACAGTAACGGCCAGGCGCACATCGTGACCTCGGCGCAGCAACTCCCGACCGACGGCGATGCAGGGTTCCACATCGCCACGACTTCCACAGCCTGCCACCGCAAATTTCATCGGCGGAACCTAATCACGCCCGCGCCGGGCGGTGTTTTCCAGGAGATCGCCTACCCTGGCGAGGCTTTCGGCCGGTTTGGTCATCGCAGCGGCGACTGTACGGGCTTGAGCGACGTATTCCGGGGCGAGGACAGAGCGCAGGTCGGCGACCAGTGATTCCTGGGTGGTGGCCGAAAAGTGCCGCGCGGAGCCGACTTTCAGTTGTTTGACCGCGCCGGCCCAGAGCGGCTGATCGAGCCAGTCCGCGAAGAGGATCAACGTGGGGATTCCGGCGCGCAGGGCTGCGGCCGTGGTGCCGGAGCCGCCGTGGTGAACAACCGCGCGGCACGCGGGAAAGATGGCCGAATGGTTCACCTCATCCACAACCTTGACGTGCTCGGCATGCGGGATATGGGTGAAGTCATTGGGCCCAGAGCAGATCAACGCCCGCTCGCTCAATTGCGCGCAGGCCGCGCTGATCATGGTGACGGTGTCACCGGGAGATGCGATCGGCGTGCTGCCGAAGCCGAAGTAGATCGGCGGCGCTCCCGCGGCAATCCACGACAAGACCTCCTCATCGTCATCCGTCGGCAGCTCCAGCGTCAGCGCCCCGACGAAGGGCCGTCGCCCATCTGATTCCACCCATTCGGCTGCCGGGCCGGGCAAGCAGAGCTCGTCGTAAGCCTGGATCTCCAGCGAGAGCGGCGAGGGTCCGGTTCCGTCCGGCAACCCCAGTTCCCGGCGTTGAGCGCCTTCCGCGACCTTCGTAATGAGCGAAAACAGCCAGCCCGACGACCAAATCCGCTCCGGGAAGAGGTGCAGCGCAACCACCGGAATGCCGTAATACTCTGCGACATTGGCGGCCAGCCCCTGCTCGTTGAAGCCCGCCACCAGCAGGTCGGCCCCATTTGTCAACGACGTCAACGTCGCGCTCTTCCCCGCCGCGACCTGGGCAACATATTCGATGGGTTCGTGGATCGCGCTGAGCGGATTCTGCATCATGCGGACGACATCCTCGTCGCCCAGGTGCGCCTGCCAGTCCCGGCCGTAGGGAACCGCGGTAAGCCCCGCCGACTCGATGAAGCGAAGCATGTGCGGTGGCACCGCCATGCGCACGTCGTGGCCTCGGCGCAGCAACTCCAGAGCGGCGGCGGCGCAGGGCTCGACATCGCCGCGACTTCCATAACCCGCCACCACAAATTTCATCGTTGCTCAGGCAGAGCGTCCCTGGCGGGCGGCGTCTTCCAGGAGATCGGCGGCGCGGGCCAGACTTTCGGCGGGTTTGGTCATCTGAGCGGCGACCTCACGGGCTCGAGCGTGGTATTGCGGAGCCAGGATCTCACTCAGGATCGCCACCAGTGATTCCTGGGTGGTGGTCGAAAAGTGACGACAGGAGCCGACTTTCAGTTGTTCGACCGCAACTGCCCAGATCGGCTGATCGAGCCAGAACGCGAAGAGGATCAAGGTGGGGATTCCGGCTCGCAGGGCCGCGGCCGTGGTGCCGGAGCCCCCGTGGTGGACGATCGCGCGGCAGGCCGGAAAGACAGCCACTTGGCCTACCGTGTCCACAATCTTGACGTGGTCGGCCTGCGGGATGTGGCTGAAGTCATTGGATCCAGACTCGATCAACGCCCGCTCGCCCAACTGCGCGCAGGCCGCGCTGATCATGGCGATCGTGTCAGCCGGCATTGTGACCTTCATGCTGCCAAAGCCGAAGTAGATCGGCGGCGGTCCCGCGGCGATCCACGACAAGATCTCGTCGTCGGCGGCCGTCGGCAACTCCAGCGTCAGCGCCCCGACGAAGGGCCGCCAGCCACCTGGTTCCACCCATTCAGCTGTCGGGCCGGGCAAGCAGAACTCATCGTAGGCTTGGATCTCCAGCGATCCGCCTTCCTCCATCAGTTGGGCCGAGGCTCCGGTTGCCTCCGGCAAGCCGAGCGCACGACGGTGGGCACTCTCGGCCTCCTGCGTTAAGCGCCAGTCCAGCCCCTGGAGCTTGATAATCCGCATCGGATACATGTGCAGCGCGGCCAACGGAATGCCGTGAAACTCCGCAACATTGGCGGCCAGCCCCTGCTCGGTTATGCCGGCGACCAGCAGGTCGGCCCCATCTGCTAACTCGGTCAGCGTCATGCCCTTCTCCGCCCACACGTGGGTGTAATGTTCTGTCGCCTCGCGTACTTTGGTGATCGGATTCTCGATCTTCGCGAAATCTTCGCGGAACCCCTCGACCAGCCGTGAGTTCGGCCCGTAGGCGACCGCGGCAAGCCCCGCCGCCTCGGCGAAGCCAAGCATGTTCGGCGGGACCGCCATGCGCACCTCGTGACCTCGGCGCAGCAACTCCCGACCGACGGCGACACAGGGCTCGACGTCGCCCCGACTCCCATAACCCGCCACCACAAACTTCATCGACGCAACCTAACTCGCGGTGATGCACACACGTTCAAGCAGGAACGGTACCGCCGTTCGATCGTCGAGGGACCCGACAGCGGCCCTTGACGCATCGTATGGGCTTGGCTGTCAAGCGGCATTCTGTTGAGCGTGGTCACGGGG
>Ga0210398_10001686_pt1 | contig 22303 bp, 15 predicted proteins | sample IncBWC4OmetaG_FD_161047 | JGI IMG/M metagenome (GOLD analysis project Ga0210398, IMG submission 161047) | Forest soil microbial communities from Barre Woods Harvard Forest LTER site, Petersham, Massachusetts, United States - Inc-BW-C-4-O | ecosystem: Environmental > Terrestrial > Soil >...
GCACGTTTACCTTCATCACCAAGACGCCGCCGGCCGCGATTTTGTTGAAGCGCGCAGCGGGCGTAGCCAAGGGTTCCGGCGTCCCCAACAAGGACAAGGTCGGCAAGGTGACCGAGAAGCAGGTCTTGGAGATCGCCAAGCAGAAGATGCCTGACCTGAACGCGGCTTCCGTGGAAGCGGCAGTCAAGAGCGTGAAAGGCACGGCGCGTTCGATGGGCATTGAAGTGACAGCATAAAGTTTGTCCCACACTGTGGGAAGTTGCGCGGTCGCCAGACCGCAATCGTAAATACCACGGCTATTCGGCGACAAGGAATAGCGGTGGGAGATGAGGAGCAGGATGAAGAAATCTGGAAAGAATATCGAGAAGGCCCGCGCAGGCGTCGAAGCCAGGTCGTATCCGCTTCAGGACGCAGTGCCCCTTTTGCAGAAAGTAAAATACGCCAAGTTCGACGAGACGGTCGACTTGACGATGCGCCTGGGCGTCGATCCCAAGCATGCCGATCAGATGGTCCGTGGCACCGTGGTTCTGCCGCACGGCCTTGGCAAGTCCAAGAAAGTCCTGGTCATCGCCAGCGGTGAGAAGGTTCGTGAAGCCGAAGCCGCGGGCGCCGACTTTGTTGGCGGCGAAGACATGGTGGAGAAGATCCAGAAGGAAAACTGGACTGACTACGATGCCGTCATCGCCACGCCCGACATGATGAAATCGGTTGGCCGTTTGGGTAAGGTGCTGGGCCCCCGAGGTCTGATGCCCAATCCGAAGACAGGGACCGTGACCTTCGATGTTGCCTCGGCGGTAAAGGAAACCAAGGCTGGCAAGGTGGAGTTCCGGACGGACAAGACTGCCCTCGTCCACGTTCCGGTAGGCAAGATTTCGTTCCCGCCCGAGAAGTTGGTGGAGAACGCGGCCACGGTGATCACCAGCGTGATCAAGGCGAAGCCTTCGGTGGCGAAGGGCAAATATATCAAGGGTTGCTATCTCAGCTCGACCATGGGACCGGGTGTCGCGATTGACACCTCGGCGGTGGAAGCTGCCGCGCGAGCCTAACCGCGCATTGTGACCCAACAATTTTGCTGGCGCCACTGGGCGCAGCGGAAACAAGGATTCGAACATGGCCGTTACCAAAGCTAAGAAGATCGAACAAGTAGGGGAACTGGCGGAAGAGTTCAAAAGCGCCAGCCACGCTATCGTGGGCACGTTTGCCAAACTGACCGTGGAAAAGGATTTCGAGCTCCGCAAAGCGGTACGCAGCGTAGGTGGCCGCTATCGCGTGGTCAAGAACACGCTGGCCGAGCGGGCCGCCAAGGGTACGGCAGTCGAGGAGGCGATGAAAGATCTTGCCGGAGTAACCTCGATTGCCTACACCAGCACGGACCCGGTGGCGCTGGCCAAGGCCTTAAGCAAGTACGCCAAGGACAATCCGGAGTACACCTTCAAGGCAGGCGTGGTCGACGGCCGTGTCATTCCCATCAAGGACATTGACGCGCTGGCCAACATGCCCTCCAAGGAAGAGATTTACTCCAAGCTGCTGTTCCTGATGAACGCTCCGGCGCAGCGGTTGGTGACTGTGATGAACGCGATCGGCCGCGACCTCGCCGTGGTAATCAACCAGGGCGTCGAGAAAAACAAGTTTGGCGGCGCAGTGGAAGCGGCGCCTGCAGCCGAAGCAGCCCCGGCAGAAGCAGCCGCCGCGGAAGCTCCGGCCGAAGCGCAGGCTTAGAGTTTGGTCTCCCACCCTCTCCGCGGAATTGGCGGAGTCGGATGGAGCACCCGCGACGACGTGGGCGACACGAGTTTGGGGGCGCGAAAGCGCTTCCATAGAGATTGAGTTATCCGTTGTGAGGGGTGCTCCCTGGGCGGGTCTGGCGCGCAGGAAAGCACATTGGAAACCTCAGAGACCGATAACGAAATCAACAACGAATAACGAAACGAATAGGTGGATAAACACATGGCGGATCTACAGCAGTTGGAAGAGTCAATCGTAGGCCTGTCGCTTCTGGATGCGGCGGCTTTGGTAAAGAAGTTGGAAGAGCGTCTCGGCGTCTCGGCAGCGGCTGCGGCCCCTGTCATGATGGCGGGCGCAGGTGGCGGCGCAGCAGCGGCTGCGGCTCCGGCGGAAGAGAAGACCGAGTTTGCGGTCGTCCTGACCGGCGTGGGCGCCAATAAGATCAACGTTATCAAGGCCGTCCGCGAAGTCACCAGCCTGGGCTTGAAAGAAGCCAAGGACCTGGTTGATGGCGCGCCCAAGACCATCAAAGAGGGCGTGAACAAGGAAGAAGCCGAGACCATCAAGAAGAAATTCACTGAGGCGGGAGCGACCGTCGAGGTGAAGTAAGCGACTCCGCCCTGTTTCCGTCACCCGTTATTTGGTGCTGGCCAGCGAAATGACGGAACAGGGCATTTCACTCCGGGCGCGCTGACCGGAGTTCTGGCTGCTACTGCCTTCGGGGCCTTGGCAAGTGCACGGTTTTGCACGGGTTAGGGTCTGGATACGGGGTGGTGGCTACGTTCCTTTTCACGTCGGAGCGGTCGTGAAGAGGCGCGATGAAGCCGAGGAAGTAAAGCAGTTCTCTCAGCAGGGACTGCGGAATTCCCGGGCATCGTTGAGTGCCGGATTCTTTTTCGGAATTCGGACATCAAACAGGTAGTGGCACGCGGCTAGCTTCGCTGTATCACGTCAGCTCAGACGCGACGGCAGGGCTGGACGAGGACAAGGCCTGAAAATACTGGCGCGGGAAGCGAAAAACATGGCGGCACGGAATGTGCCGATTTCCCAGGCTAAGTGGTCATGGGATTGCACCACGCCTCAAACGGCGCTCACGGGGACGTTTGTCTCCGCGGGCGCAATCGTTTTTTTACGTGCAACTGAATTCTTGACGCCCTTCAAGATGTTGGATGCGGGCTCTAACCGCGTCGTTTCTTGCAAAGGCGTCGAGCGCCCTGAATTCCAGTCTTATAACCGCAAATTGCCTCTACCTGGCATCGTGAGACGGCTGTCTTCTCCGTCACACATCCGCATTATGGCTTGCACCGCCAACGTGAGCGACGTTGGACGGTACTGATTAGGAGCTTTATACATGGCGCAACAGAAAACTGCCAACCGAAATCGGTTCGATTTTTCCAAAATTCCCGCGACCATTCAGATTCCCAACCTCATTGAGGTGCAGAAGCGTTCGTACGATCGCTTCCTGCAAATGGACGCGCTGCCGAGCGAACGGGATGACGCCGGCTTGCAAGCGGTATTTCAGTCGGTCTTTCCCATCAGCGACTTTCGCAACGTTTCCCAGCTCGACTTTGTCGAGTTTGCTATTGGTAACTGGGAGTGCAAGTGCGGACACCTCAAAGGGCTGAACCACTTGCGGACGACCTGCCGCAATTGCGGCTCTACGGTGAAGACCGACCCGTTCCATCTGGGCGACGTGCTATGCACCAAGTGCGGCACCTACAACGCCAATACGCCTGATTTCTGTAACAAGTGCGGTGATCCGGTCGGACTGCAGCTGAAATACGACGTGGCCGAATGCGAAGAACGCGGTATGACGTATTCCGCGCCGCTGAAAGTCACCATGCGCCTGACCATCTACGACAAGGACCCGGAAACCGGTAACCGCTCCATCCGCGACATGAAGGAGCAGGAAGTGTTTTTCGGCGATATTCCGTTGATGACGGCCAATGGCACGTTCATCATCAACGGCACCGAGCGCGTGATCGTCAGCCAGTTGCACCGTTCGCCGGGCGTTTTCTTCGAGACAGCGAACAATCGCACCTACTTCCTGGGCAAGATCATCCCCTATCGCGGCTCGTGGGTCGAGTTCGAGTACGACCAGAAGAACGTGCTGTACGTGCGCATCGATCGCAAGCGCAAGTTCCTGGGAACCATCTTCCTGCGCGCGCTGGGCCTGCGTTCGGATGAGGAAATCCTGCGCACTTTCTATACCGTCGATCGCATCGCCATTCGCGACAAAAAGCTGTATTGGACGCTGGAACCTGGCGCCGAAAAGCCGACCAACCTGCTGGGTATGAAGCTGACGCATCGCATCGCCACCAAGAGCGGTGAAGAGATTGCGCACTCCGGCCGCAAGGTAACGCCAGCGGTGATGAAGGAGATCCAGAAACAACGCATCTCCGAGATTGAAGCTGACCTTACCGATCTGGAAGGCGCGTTCGTTGCCGCCGATATCATCGACACCAACACCGGTGAAATCCTGCTCGAAGCCAATACTGAGCTGACCGCTGAAAAGCTGTCGAAGATGATCGAAGCGGGAGTTACGGAAGTCCATGTCTTCTTCCCCGAGCGCGACGACGTCGGCACCGTCATCAGCGCGACCTTGCGCCGCGATTCCGTCAAGACGCCGCAGGAAGCCCTGATCGAAATCTACCGCAAGCTGCGTCCTGGCGACCCGCCGACGCTCGACACCGCGACGTCGCTCTTCCACGGAATGTTTTTCGATTCGCGGAAGTACGATTTCTCACGAGTGGGACGTCTGAAGTTCAACATCAAGCTGTTCGAGAGCGAAGACGCCACCCATCTGGACCATCGCACGCTGGAGCCGGACGATTTCTACGGCACCATCCGCTATCTGTTGAAGCTGCGCAAGAATATCGGCTCGGTGGATGACATCGATCACTTGGGCAATCGCCGGGTCCGCGCAGTGGGTGAGTTGCTGGAGAACCAGTTCCGTATCGGTCTGGTCCGCATGGAACGCGCCATCAAGGAAAAGATGAGCGTGTACCAGGAGATGTCGACGGCCATGCCGCACGACTTGGTGAATGCCAAGCCGGTAATGGCAGCCATCCGCGAATTCTTCGGATCGTCGCAGTTGTCGCAGTTCATGGACCAGACGAACCCGCTGTCGGAAATCACTCACAAGCGGCGTTTGTCCGCGCTTGGGCCGGGCGGTCTGTCGCGCGAACGCGCCGGATTCGAAGTCCGCGACGTTCACCCGACGCACTACGGACGTATCTGCCCGATCGAAACGCCTGAAGGTCCGAACATCGGTCTGATCTCGTCGCTCAGCTGCTATGCGCGAATCAACGACTACGGCTTTATCGAGTCGCCCTATCGCAAGGTGAAGAGCGGGCGCGTGCTCGACTTCATCAGCGTGGTGAATGCCGGCGATAGCGAGTACCGCGTTGGCGACCACCTGGAGAAAGCTGAGGCCGTCAAGGCCAACAACGATCTCAAGGAGCGCCGCAAGAAGCTGATCGATTACGAGCCATTCTCGTTCTACCTGTCGGCGTGGGAAGAAGATCGCCACGTCATCGCGCAGGCGAACGCGGAAATCGACGACAAGGGCCGCATCGTTGCGGAACTGGTCAACGCTCGCAAGGCCGGCAACTTCGTGCTAGTCAATCGCGACGAAGTGGACTACATCGACGTCAGCCCGAAACAGCTGGTGTCCGTAGCAGCTTCGCTGGTGCCCTTCCTGGAGCACGACGATGCAAACCGCGCGCTGATGGGCGCGAACATGCAGCGTCAGTCGGTGCCATTGTTGCGCGCGCAGGCGCCCATCGTCGGCACGGGAATGGAAGGGGTCACCGCGCGTGATTCTGGTGCGGTGGTTTTGGCTCGCCGCAGCGGTATCATTGACTCGGTCGACTCCGAGCGCATCATCGTGCGCGTCGAGGGCGAGCATCATCCTATGCAGCTTTCGCGCGAGGTGGGCAGCGATATCTATCAGCTCACCAAGTTCAAGCGCTCGAACCAGAACACTTGTATCAACCAGCGCCCGATCGTGAAGAAGGGGCAGCGCGTAGCCAAGGGATCGGTCATCGCTGATGGTCCTTGCACCGACATGGGCGAGTTGGCCCTGGGACGCAACGTCCTGGTCGCCTTCATGCCCTGGCGCGGTTACAACTTCGAGGACGCGATCCTGGTCTCCGAGAAGATGGTGAAGGAGGACTATTACACCTCCGTCCACATCGAGGAGTTTGAGATCGAGTCGCGCGATACCAAGCTCGGTCCGGAAGAAGTGACGCGAGACATTCCCAACGTTAGCGAGTCGGCCCTGCGCGATCTCGACGAGAGCGGCATCATCCGCATCGGCGCGACCGTAAAGGCAGGCGACATTCTAGTGGGCAAGGTTACGCCTAAGGGCGAAACTCAGCTCACTCCAGAAGAAAAGCTACTGCGAGCCATCTTCGGCGAAAAGGCGGGTGACGTTCGCGACGCTTCGCTCACCTGTCCTCCGGGCATCGAGGGCACGGTGGTCGACGTAAAGATCTTCTCCCGCAAGGGCCAAGAGAAGGACGAGCGCGCCAAGATGATCGAAGGCGACCAGGTTGCTAAGCTCGAGAAGAACTTGGCCGATGAGATCCGAATCCTCACCGACGAGCGCCTGAAACGCTTGGAATCGTTGCTGGGCAGCAAGGAAGTCCTTGCCGACCTGCACGACGAGCGCACCAACAAGCGCCTGTTGACCAAGGGCGTGATTCTCGATCGCGACACCATCGAGCGCATTTCAACGCGCAACCTCAAGCGCATCAAGTTCGCCGACAAGGATCCGCGCATCAACGAGCAGATCGACGAAATCGAGGAGATGACTTCGCGGCAGATTGATGTGCTGCGCAAGATCGTTCGCGAGAAAGTCGAGAAGCTGCAGAAGGGCGATGAGCTTCCTCCCGGCGTAATCAAGCTGGTGAAGATTTACGTTGCCATGAAGCGCAAGCTCAGCGTGGGCGACAAGATGGCCGGCCGTCACGGGAACAAAGGCGTTATCGCCCGCATTCTGCCGGAAGAGGACATGCCGTACCTCGAAGACGGAACGCCGGTGGAAATCGTGCTGAATCCCCTGGGTGTGCCTAGCCGTATGAACGTGGGCCAGATCCTGGAGACGCACTTGGGATGGGCTGGCTATGAGCTCGGACAGAAGATCGGCGAGCTGCTGAAGGAGAACTCCAAAGCTGAATACATGCGCAAGGAACTGAAGTCCATGTTCAAGGGCACTCCTTTTGTGCAGAGCCTGGTGGACCTGGATGACGAACTCCTGGAGCGCGCAGCCGACGGGATGAAAGAGAGTGTCTACTTCGCTTCGCCGGTGTTCGACGGATCGAAAGAAGAAGAAATCAAGTCATTGCTGGCAGAAGCCGGGTTGCCGACGTCGGGCAAGGCTTACCTGTATGACGGTATGACGGGTGACAAGTTCGAGCAGCCGGTAACAGTTGGCTATATCTACATGCTCAAGCTCTCTCACCTGGTCGACGACAAGATCCACGCGCGTTCCATCGGACCATACTCGCTGATTACCCAGCAACCGCTGGGCGGCAAGGCGCAGTTCGGTGGGCAGCGCTTCGGCGAAATGGAAGTGTGGGCGCTGGAAGCTTACGGTGCCGCATACATCCTGCAGGAACTGCTCACCGCGAAGTCCGATGACGTTTATGGCCGCACCAAGATTTACGAGGCCATCGTCAAAGGCGAAGCGGCCATTGAGCCAGGCGTGCCTGAATCGTTCAACGTGCTCATTCGCGAATTGCAGTCGCTGTGCCTCGACGTGGAGCTGATCAAGACCAACGAGCGCAAGTTGCCCGTGGCGCCGGCGCCTCCACTCGCGGCTGACTAGGCCGGAAAGTCGCAATCAGGATCGGGGTGGCCGTCTCCATCGCTTCCGCAGGAGACGGCACCCAGCGAAAAGAAATTACCGGAAGCCGCCGGCGGCCGCGAATGGGCCGCAAGTCCCTGCAACTTCCATCGTGAAGATTGGCAGGGGAGGAGGACAATTTGTACCGCTCGAGTCCATTTGATCTCGGAAATGCCATCGCCGACTTCGACGCCATCCGCATCAGCCTGGCTTCGCCGGAAAAGATTCGTAGCTGGTCTCACGGTGAAGTAACCAAGCCGGAGACGATTAACTACCGCACGTTCAAGCCGGAACGTGACGGCTTGTTCTGCGCGCGCATCTTTGGTCCGGTCACCGACTGGGAGTGTTTGTGCGGCAAATACAAGCGCATGAAGCACCGCGGCGTGATTTGCGACAAGTGCGGCGTGGAAGTAACGCTGTCCAAAGTTCGTCGCGAGCGCCTCGGTCACATTGAGCTGGCTTCGCCCTGCTCGCACGTGTGGTTCTTCAAAGGATTGCCCAGCCGCATCGGGCACATTCTCGATATTTCGCTCCGCGATCTGGAGTCGGTGCTCTATTTCGAGGCCTACGTGGTGATCGAACCCGGCGAGGCTCCGGTCAAAGAGCGCGAAGTCATCAAGGACGAAACCAAGTATCGCGAGCTCGATCAGGAGCATCGCGCCAGCGGGTTCAAAGCCATGATGGGCGCAGAGGCCATCAAGGAACTGCTGAAGCGCGTGGAAGTCGAGACGCTTTCCGGCGAACTGCGCGAGAAGATGCGCACCGAGACTTCGGTGCAGAAGCGCCTGAAGTATGCCAAGCGCCTAAAAGTGACCGAGGCCTTCCGCAAGAGCGGCAACAAGCCGCAGTGGATGATCTTGGACGTCATCCCGGTCATTCCGCCGGAGCTGCGTCCTCTGGTTCCACTCGACGGTGGCCGTTTCGCTACGTCGGATTTGAACGACCTGTATCGCCGCGTCATCAACCGCAACAACCGGTTGAAGAAGCTGATGGACCTGCACGCGCCGGAAGTAATCGTGCGCAACGAAAAGCGCATGTTACAGGAAGCCGTGGACGCGCTGTTCGACAATGGACGCCGTGGCCGCGTTTTGCGTGGGGCCAATAATCGCCCGCTGAAGTCGCTGTCAGACACGCTGAAGGGCAAGCAGGGCCGCTTCCGCCAGAACCTGCTGGGCAAGCGCGTGGACTACTCCGGTCGTTCGGTAATCGTGGTTGGTCCCGACCTTAAGCTGCATCAGTGTGGCCTGCCCAAAAAGATGGCGCTGGAACTGTTCAAGCCGTTCATCTATCACCGCCTGGAACAGACGGGACACTGCACCACCATCAAGCAGGCCAAGGAAATGGTGGAGCAGCAGGAACCCATCGTATGGGACATCCTGGAAGAGGTGATTAAGGATCACCCGGTGCTGTTGAACCGCGCTCCCACACTTCACCGCCTGGGCATTCAGGCTTTCGAGCCGGTGCTGGTCGAAGGCAAGGCCATCAAGATCCACCCCCTGGTCTGCACCGCGTTTAACGCAGACTTCGACGGCGATCAGATGGCAGTGCATATTCCGCTGTCGCCGGAAGCTCAGGTTGAAGCCAGCGTGCTGATGCTGGCGTCGCACAACATCCTGTCGCCGGCGTCAGGCCAGCCGATCACCGTGCCTACGCAAGACATGGTGCTGGGAATCTATTACCTGACCAAAGCGAAGCCCGGCGCCAAGGGTGAAGGCCGCGCTTTTGCCAACATCGACGAAGTGATCCTTGCCAAAGAAGCAGGCGAGGTGGAAACGCTGACCCCGATCCGTCTGCGTTATAGCGGCGAGGTCATCGACCTCACTACAGCGTACGACGATCAGGACGTGAGCCACACCGAGCCGACCAACTTCGAGCGGCAGTACATCTCGACCACCGTGGGCCGCGCCATCATGAACGATCATCTGAAGCGCGGTGCTCCGGACATGCCGTACATTAATGGCCTGCTCAAGAAGAAGGGCAGCGGCAACCTGGTCAACTACTGCTACCTGCGTTTCGGACTGGAAACGACGGTGCGGTTGCTCGACGGCATCAAGCAGCTGGGATTCCACTATGCGACTAAGGCGGGCTTGTCGATCGGTATCGACGACATGGTTATCCCCGCGGGCAAAGCGGGCTTGGTGCGTGACGCCGAGAAGCAGGCGATCGCGGTCCAGCAGCAGTACCTGGATGGCGCCATCACCAACGGTGAGCGCTACAACAAGGTCGTGGAAATCTGGTCGGCAATTACCGAGAAGGTAGCCGACGAGATGTTCCTGGGCATGCAGCAGGAAGACAAGGCCGGCGACCTGAATCCGATTTACGTCATGGCCGACTCCGGCGCTCGCGGTTCGAAACAGCAGATCCGCCAGCTGTCGGGTATGCGCGGCTTGATGGCCAAGCCTTCGGGCGAAATTATCGAGACGCCGATCACGGCGAACTTCCGCGAAGGCCTCACCGTGTTGGAATACTTCATTTCCACGCACGGCGCTCGTAAGGGTTTGGCCGACACCGCTCTCAAGACTGCGGATTCGGGCTACCTGACGCGTCGTCTGGTCGACGTGGCGCAGGACGTGATCATCAGCGAATACGATTGCGGCACGGTCGATGGCATCTACGTGACTTCCATCGTGGAGTCGGGCGAGATCATCGAGCCGTTGCGTGACCGTATCGTGGGCCGCGTTTCGCTGGAGAAGATCAAGGACTACGAAGGCAACATCATCGTTGACATCAACCAGGAGATCACGGAAGACCTGGCAGGCGCGGTGCAGGCTGCCGGTATCGAGCGAGTGAAGATTCGCTCGGTGCTGACCTGCGAGTCGAAGCGCGGTGTTTGCGTGATGTGCTATGGCCGTAACCTGGCGTCAGGCCGACTGGTTGAGCTGGGTGAAGCCACCGGCGTCATCGCGGCGCAGTCCATCGGCGAGCCGGGAACGCAGCTCACCATGCGTACCTTCCACATCGGCGGCACGGCCTCGCGAGTTAGCGAGCAGTCGCGCCTCGATGCCAAGAACAACGGTGCGGTGCGCTTCATCAATCTGATCACGGTACGCGCCAAGGAAGGCCACCTGGTGGTGATGAACCGCAACGGGTCCATCGCAATCGTGGACGAGAAAGGCCGCGAGAAGGAGCGGTACGCGGTGGTATACGGCGCCAAGGTAAAGGTAGAGGACGGGGTTCACGTTTCACTCGGCGATGTGCTGGTCGAGTGGGATCCGTACACCTTTGCGATCCTGACCGAAATCGGCGGCACCGTGCAGTTCAAAGACCTGCAAGATGGCATGACGCTGCACGAGGAAGTCGACGAAGTGACGGGCTTGTCCCGCCACGTGGTGGTCGACTCGCCCGATGAGAAGCGGCAGCCGACCATCGTGATCAAGGGCGCGAAGACCAACAAGCGCTACCTGATGCCTTCCCGCGCTCACTTGATGGTGCTGGATGGCGACACGGTGACACCGGGCGACGTTCTGGCGAAGATCCCGCGCGAGACCACCAAGACCAAGGACATCACGGGTGGTTTGCCTCGCGTGCAGGAGCTGTTCGAGGCGCGCAAGCCGCATGAAACCGCGGTCATCAGCGAGATCGATGGCGTGGTGAAGTTCGGCGATGTCGCCAAGGGCCAGCGCAAGATCTACGTGGTGGCCGACAACGGCACCGAGAAGGAGTACCAGGTGCCGCGTGGCGTTCACATCAACGTTCAGGAAGGTGAGCGCATTCGCGCCGGCGAGCCGCTGATGGATGGCCCGCTCAACCCGCACGACATTCTGGCCGTGCTGGGCGAGAAGGAGTTGCAGTCTTATCTGGTAAACGAAATCCAGGAAGTCTACCGACTCCAGGGCGTCAACATCAGCGACAAGCACATCGAAGTAATTGTTCGCCAGATGATGCGTTGGGTGAAAGTGGAAGACGTTGGCGATACGCCGTTCCTGCTGGAACAGCAGATCGACAAGTTCCGCTTCCGCGAAGAGAACGAGAAGGCGATTGCCAACGGCGGCAAGCCGGCTACCGGCCGTCCGCTGCTGCTGGGCATCACCAAGGCCTCGCTCTCCACCGATTCGTTCATCTCAGCCGCGTCGTTCCAGGAGACCACGCGCGTGTTGACCGAAGCTTCGATTCAGGGCGCTGTCGATCACCTACGCGGTCTGAAGGAAAACGTTATCGTGGGCCGTCTGATTCCCGCGGGCACCGGCATGGAGTATTACCGCAATGTCCGGCTCTCGCAGGAGATGGAAGAGGCAGCTGCCAAGGTGCAGGAGGAGGTCACGGCCGCGTACGAAGAAGCCGAACGCGCGCTGGAACTGCTCCGCCACGAAGGCGAGAACGAAGCCGAGGAACTGACCACCGAAGGGTAAAACAGCGGATTAACCGTGACCCGGGGCGCAAGCCCCGGGTTATTTTTTTCCCCGGATGAATTCGTGATGGTCAAAGAAAGCCGGGCAGCCGTGTAAACTTCACCTTACCCGTATGTCGCGATTCTTCGAGCATTTCCGGATGGCGCTGTGGCGTGCCTTTCAGCACGATGCGTTTGCCGTGGCCAAGGCGGCGGCGTTTTCGGCCATCCTAACGCTATTCCCGGCAATACTCGTCGTGGCTTCGATCCTTTCCTCATCGCACACTACGGAAAGTTTCTTCCGAGAGGTCAGTCACGCGCTGGGACGTGTCCTGCCCGAAGGCACCAGCGCCGCCGTCCTGCAGTTTTTTAGCGGCACCAAGCCGGTCACTTTCAAGTTCGTGGTCACCACGGTCCTCATCGTACTGTGGACGGGTTCCGGCGTCATGATTTCCTGGATGGAAGGTTTCCGCAACGCTTATCAGATGCCTAAGATCTGGGGCCTGGTGAAAGAGCGAATGATCGCGTTTCTGCTGGTGGTGCTGGCCGGTATTCCCCTGGTGTTTGCTTCGTTTCTGCTGGTGTTCGGCAATCAAATCGAAGGCTGGATCATGTATCGGGTCGGACACGAGCTAGGGCCATACATCCTGGGTTTATGGACTGCGTTGCGCTGGATCATCGCCACCCTGACCAGCATTGCTGTCATCGGATTGATCTATCATCACGGCGTGCCGCGCACCCAGCCGTGGCACCGCGTGCTGCCGGGATCGGTATTGGCGACGGTGCTGTGGTTCGTGTCCACGGTGGTGTTTGGGGCGTACCTGCGCCGCTTTGGCAACTATGACGTGATTTATGGCTCGGTCGCGACCGCCATTGCCTTGCTGATCTGGCTTTATCTGGTTTCGATGGTGGTGTTGATCGGCGCCGAGTTCAATGCCGTGCGCTATCCGCGCTTCCTTTTCGGAGCGCATTCCGAGATCGGTCCTGAGCAGAAGCGAGTGCAGGCACGCTGAAGAAAAGGCAGTCGACAGAGCGCAGGAAATCAAGGTGGAAAGGCGAAGACTGTAATGGCTGAAGAAATCGTATCCATGTCTGTTCTGGAAGCGCTGCCTGGCAAAGAAGAAGAATTGCTGAGCAACTTACGTGAGCTGTACACCATGATGCACGTCAAGGGCTACTGCCGGGATACTCTGCATCGTGATGCCGCGCGTCCTGACCGATTCCTGCACCTGCGTCTCTGGACCTCGCCCGAAATGCGAACCGAAGCGCAATCCGATCCAGAAGTACACCGCTATTGGCAACTGTTGCCTGAACTATGCACCATTCCGATCGTGTACGAGAGCCTGGAGAAAGTGTTTGAGAGCTAGCTGTCAGCCATCAGCCGTCAGCCTCAGCCTTCGGCTCTCGGCCTTCAGCCCAACAATACTGGCACCAGCGAGGCTAGTCATGCGTCCTGCGATTCTGAAGAGGAAGGGTTCGGTGCCTGAAGGTGAGAGCTGACGGCTGATAGCCGACAGCTTCAATTCACCCACGGCGGCCTGCTGTCGCCGTTCTTCTTGCGCGGCTCGCGGGAGCTGGGATCGCGGAAGTTGCCCAGCTCGTCGAAATAGTCATCGTGCTTATAGTCGCCTCGATCATCATGCTTCCGCATGTAGACCTCAAACTTTCGCGCTGCGCGCTTGCGCTTCCAGCGATAGTAAGAATTGCGGATCCCGAAGGCGCGCTCAGAGGCTGCGTAGCCAAAGCCCCGTCGCGGAATAAACTTCAGCCAGATATAAGCGAAGACCAGACCGCCCAAGTGGGCCATGTAGGCGATGGACTGGCCGCCACCGTGAGCGGACGACAGCGCTCCATAAAGCGCGAGAAAGATGATGCCGACAACAAAATATTTTGCCTTGATTAGAAACGGCAGCGGAAAGAGCATGACTTCCGAATCGCCGTGCAACATGCCGAAGGCCAGCAACAATCCGTAGATGCCGCCCGAAGCGCCGACGGTAAGAGTTCGGGGAGAAACGCCTAGAATGCCGGTGAAGGATACCACCACCGTAATCAACGCCGCCCCAATCACGCAGAAGAAGTAAAACTGCAAGAACAGGTTGTAGCCCCAGTCCACCTCCAATGTCGCGCCGAACATCCACAGCGCCAGCATGTTGAAGAGCAAGTGCAGCAGCCCGTAATGCAGGAAGGAATAGGTGATCAGCTGCCAGATCTCGCCGTGTACAACCGCATAACCCTCCAGCCCGAGGTGGTGGTAAACCCAACCGGCGAAAGGCGCGGTCGCGTCAAAAGCTCCAAATAGATAAAACAGTAGGAATATGACACCGTTCGCGATAAGCAGTTGTTTGACTGCCAGGGTGAACGGCGGAAAACTTCCCATGCCGAAAGTGCGTCGCATGACTTGCTCTTTTCTATTTGTACCAACCGCCAAAAAATTCGTACCGCCAGCAAAACAGTTTGCTGAGTCGAGACCGCAGATCCCGCGGTGGCTAAAGCCGCATCGTGATGACAAAGAAAAAAGTAATTGCTACGGCGCAGCTAAAGCTACGCCCCTTCAAAAACGGTATACCACATTGGATCTAGCGTTCCGGCAGGGGCACGATCCCCAGACTGCGGTGCCCTTTGGCATCCAGTGCGCGTACAGCAAAGATTACATTGTCCTTTGACAACGGCAAAGTGGCCTTGGTTACGTTCCCGACCGCTTTTACATGCTGCCATTCAGGGGCCGTAGTGTCGCGCCAGAGAACTTCATAACCAGTGGCTAAGCCGCCCGGCGAAGGCTCCCACTGTAGAGTTGAATCGTTCTGCAGCTCTTTCGTCAACAAACGCACATTTGCCGGCGGCGCGGGAGCCGAGGCCAACTCAGCCAAGGTAGCCGCATTCAGCCGCGCAACATTCGCGGTATATTCGTAATCCACAAATTTCGGCAGATCACCGTATTCGATGCCGTTCTCGGTTCGCACGTTCTGGTGCTGATGATTGTAGTTCTCGCGATACTCGGTGAAACGCACCGCCGCAAATCCCTGCTCGTTAAACGAGAAATGGTCGCCGCCGCGCAGATACCGGTCGTGACGGAACACCAGCATTGGCCGGAAGTCGGCCGGGGGAAGATACTCCTGCGCGACTGCTGCGATATAACGCGCCAGCTGCCGTGACGGGCTATCACTCTCACCGCCCAGCGAGCGTATCCGGAGCGATTCTTCCGCGCTCGCTGTCGAAGACATTCCCTCAGAAAAGACCCGCACCACGTGCGGCTTCTGCCCGGTGTCGCCGGGCGTGCGGTCGCCCCCGACGATGTCGTTGTTTAGCAAGGCTTCCAGATTCCAGCCAACCGCCTTGGACATAACGGCAAAATGCGCGCTGCCATACAGGCCCTGCTCTTCGCCAGCCACCGTTAAAAAGATGATGGTGGCGGGAAAACGGTGTTGGCTCAGAACCCGGGCACATTCCAGGCTAACGGCGGTGCCGCTGGCGTCATCATTCGCCCCGGGAGCCGCACCCTTGGCATCATTTGCGTCACTATTTCGGGAATCATAGTGTCCGGTCACGACATAAATACGTTTAGCGTTTGCCGGATCGGTGCCCTTCAGGATAGCGTAAACGTTGGTAATGGTTGTAGGTTGCGGGACGCGCGACGCAGGCTGTTGAATGAACTGATCGGTGCGGACGTCCAGGCAGTCGCCACACTGGCTGGAATACCGGTGGAACTCGTCTTCGATCCAGTTTGCGGCAGCATTGATGCCCTCGGCGCTGACCGAAGGCAGGTTGGAGGACAGGGTTTGCCGGGTTTGAAAGCTGACCAGCTTCTCAATGGCCTGCTGAATTCGCGCTGGGGACACATCGCGTAGGGCCAGGGCAATCTGTGGATCGGGGGTGGCGGCGGAAACGCTGTCGGATTGTTGAGAAAACATTGCAACCGGGAGAGTGACGGCGATCATCACAAACGCGGCTGCGATTCTAAGCGATTTCAAAATGGGCATCAACTTTGCGAAACCTCTAACATTCGATGGCGTCTATCACTTGACGCTGCCGCCGGTAGAATCTAAATATAAATGACGGGCCATCGTAATTCCGGTGGCGCGCCCGAACCCAAAACAGGGAGACGATAAATAATGGTTATCTGTCCTGAATGCGAGAGCGATCTGGATATCGAAGAAGACGAGGTTGACGAAGGCGAAATCGTGTCTTGTCCAGAGTGCGGCAGCGATTTCGAGGTGGTGGCCATCGAGCCTCTCGAGCTGACGCGCGTGGAAGATGAGGACGAGGAAGAGGACGAGGACGAAAAAGAGGAAGAAGAAGGTGAGTACTGAGTTGCGACAGCTAAGACAGATCGCTGCCGTTGCCGCTGCGGTTCTGTTTTCGCTAGGGCTTGCGATTTTCGGATTGGCAGGAGTAGGCTGCGATTCAGCCGCGCAATCTGCGCAAGCGGCAAAGAAGGACTATGCTTTGATTTACGGCACGGTGTGGGGGCCGAGCGATCATCCTGTGGCCGGTGTCCCCATCAAGATACGGCGAGCTGGGGACAAGAAAGCTAAATGGGACCTCATATCCGACAGGAATGGCGAATTTGCGCAGCGGGTCCCTGTGGGGGCACAAGATTACGTTGTCGAAGCTGAGGTGAAGACGCCCAAAGGTCAAGCGAAACCGCAAGCGACCGTCCATATCGATGACAACGAACGCAAGGATGTTGGTATACATCTAGCCCAGGACACGCTCTCCACAAAATAGTAGGAACCTCATGAAAATGGTTTTCGGTTGGCTGGTTGTTCTGGTCATTTCAGCGAGTTGCAGCGCGCAAGTAACCATTCCCATGGGAGGTACGTCGCCTTCCAGCGACAGTGAACACAAGACTACCCACTTCACGTCCCGCATCCTCGCCGGCACGGTACTCGACAAAAGCGACAAGCTAATAGCCAGCGCCGTAGTCTATCTGAAGAATACGAAGACGCTGGCTATGAAGACTTACATATCGCAGGGCGATGGCACCTATCGTTTCCCCGAGCTTTCTCTGAACGTCGACTACGAAGTGTATGCCGAGAAGGATGGCAAGAGGAGCAAGACCAAAACCCTCAGCCAATTCGACGATCGCGAAAAGCCGAACATCAATTTACAACTCGACACGAACAAATAGCGGGCGAGGATCGTCGGTGCGATCGGGGTCTTCGACTACGCTCGGCCGCTGCGCGGCTTCGCTTCGCTCAGAATGACAAATTATCGGCGGTGCGGCATTGACGGCCAACCCACTTCGCCTGCTGCACAATAAGAAAAGCCGCCATTTTGCTGGCGGCTTGTTTCCCATGTGTAAGGCTTTCGCTAGTTGTTTTCGTTGCTGGCGCGCTTCCACGACATGAACTCGCCGATGGTAGAGCCGCTGCCCGACGATGAGGAACTCGCGGCCGGAGCTTTATAGGATTCGACATCGGCGCGCGTGGCCTCTTCGCCAACCGCCCGAATGCTGAGTCCCACTTTCTTTTCCGCCGGGTTCATCTTGATGATCTTGAACTCGTGCTCCATGCCAGCTTCCAGCTTAATGGGAGCGCCATGCGAGTCGACCGCTTCGGAGTTGTGGCACAGGCCTTCCACGCCGTCAGCGATCTCGACGAACGCACCAAAGCTTGCCAAGCGCAGCACCTTGCCGTGGATGACATCGCCTACGCGATGCTGCTCGAAGAAAGTGTCCCACACGTCAGGCTGAAGCTGCTTCACGCCCAGAGACAGGCGACGCTGGTCAGGTTCGATAGCCAGCACAATGGCCTTCACCTTGTCACCCTTCTTCAGCACTTCCGAAGGATGTTTCACGCGCTTGGTCCAGCTTAGATTGCTCACGTGAACCAGGCCGTCAATGCCGTCTTCGATTTCGATGAACGCACCGAAGTCGGTCAGGTTGCGAACCTTACCTTCCACGATAGCGCCGACTGGGAACTTCTCGTGCAGGCTCTCCCAGGGATTCGACTCCAGTTGCTTCAGGCCGAGGCTGATGCGGCGTTCGGTCGGATTGACGTTCAATACCACCGCCTCCACCTGGTCGCCTACGTTGACCAGCTTGGAGGGATGCTTCATCCGCTTGGACCACGTCATTTCGCTGACATGCACTAAGCCTTCGATACCTTGCTCCAATTCGATGAACGCACCGTAGTCGGTCACGCTGATAACGCGGCCGCTAACATGTGCGCCTACCGGATAGCGCTCGGAGGCATCGAGCCACGGGTCAGGCGTCAACTGCTTGAAGCCTAAAGAGACGCGCTGCTTATCGCGATCGAACTTCAGCACCTTCACCTGGATCTGATCGCCCACCTGCACCAGGTCGCGCGGGTGCGTCAAGCGGCCCCACGACATGTCGGTGATGTGAAGCAGACCGTCAATGCCACCCAGATCAACGAACGCACCGTAATCCGTGAGGTTCTTGACCGTACCGGTGAGGATGGCGTCTTCGTGCAACTGCTCCAGGGTCTTAGTCCGCTTCTCGGATTGATCCTCTTCAAGCAATTGCTTGCGCGAGGCCACGATGTTGCCACGCTTTTTGTTCAGCTTAATGATGCGAACATCGATCTCGTGGCCCTTCAAGCCATCGAGGTTGCGAACAGGGCGTAGATCGACCTGCGAACCAGGCAGGAAGGCTCGGGCGCCGAGAATATCGACGGTTAGCCCTCCCTTGATGCGATCGATTACACGTGCTTTTACGGAAGCTTTGTCGTTGAAGGCCTTCTCAATCTCGTCCCACGCTTTCAGGCGTTGCGCCTTCTCGTGCGAAAGGTGGATGTAACCCTCTTCGGTGTGGCCGGGTTCGCGCATGACGGCGATCTCATCGCCGCGCTGCACCGTTACGTTGCCTTCATGGTCTTGAAATTCCGCGACCTGGACGACGCCTTCGGACTTGTAGCCGATGTCGACGACCACGTACTGTGCCGTAACTTTCAGCACGGTGCCGGTGACGATCTGCTCTTCGTTCAAGGCAGCTTCGGTTTGAGCCTGTTCCTGCTCAAACGTCTCGAGGGCGGTAGCGAAATCTTCCATGGATGGTTCTTTTTCAGACTTGGGAGCAGGCACGGAAGCGGTGTCGGCGGAACGAGGGCTGGATTCGGTTACCGCCTCCGAGTGCTGTTCGGTCGCTTGGGGGTTAGGCTGCTCAGCTGCGCGAACTTCGGGCTGCTCAGCGGCTTGATTTTGGGGCTGCTCGGCAGCGCCGGATTCCTGGGTCTGGGTGGTCGGAGCGTTGTGGGTTTCTTCGAAAGACATGTTGGTTGTTTACGCAACTCGCGCGATTTGAAAATCACGCAGAGAGCCTGAAATAAAACGGACTGCTGGCTTGAGTCTACAGGTATGATTGTCCCGCTCAAAAGCGGGTTTGGACAAACCCAGCGGCCGGATCCAATGAAGCGGGCTGCGCTTCCAGGGAACACTTCGACTATAGCAACCGAGGGGGGCAGTGTCAAACCCGTAAGTGTAAGATCAGCCCTGATTTTGCTGTGTTTTCTCCGACTTTTAATACAGAAGTCAAGCGGCAAGATCACTCCCCCGTGTGACGTGAACTCTCGCCCGTTGGGCACGGCGGAGAAGGATGGTACTCTGCCGAATATATGGACTATTTGTGGACTCCGTGGCGCTACTCCTACATCACCACAGCCGACGTATCTGCCGATGCTCCCTCGTGCATCTTTTGCGAACTGCTGCGCTCGGGGGACGACGAGAAGTCATTGATCGTGCATCGCGGGGAATACAACTTCGTTGTCCTCAATGCGTTCCCTTACACCTCGGGACATAGCATGATTGTCCCCTACGAGCACTTCAACCGGCTGCACAAACTTTCTGCCGTGGCGGCGGACGAAATGATGACCCTCACCCGGAAGCTGGAGGTCGCGCTGATCGATCTTTATCGTCCCGACGGAGTGAACCTGGGAATGAACGTGGGCAAAGCGGCGGGTGCCGGGATTGCCGGCCATATTCACATGCACGTATTGCCTCGCTGGGTCGCCGACGCCAACTTTATGACTGTGATCGGAGAGACGCGGGTGCTGCCCGAATTGCTGGAAACGACCTACCGGCGATTGAAAGCCAAGTTCTGACAGGCGGCAGCCGGCTTGAAGTACAGGCCCATAAATCCGCAGACCGCTGACTCGCCCGATGGCAAGACTTGCATCATATCTTGCCCTTTATCAATGCCTCCATCTCGTCCTCACCGATGATGGCGACCCCAAGCTCGCGTGCTTTGTCGAGCTTCGATCCGGCCTCGGCTCCGGCGACCACGTAGTCGGTCTTCTTGCTGACCGAGCCCGCAACCTTGCCGCCGGCGTCTTCGATCAGCTTCTTGGCTTCGTCGCGGGTGTGACGCTGCAGCGCGCCCGTGAGGACAAAAGTCTTGCTCGCAAGAGTCGTCGCACGCTGCTTCTTCTGACCTTTGAGGGTGAGCCCCGCTTTGCGTAGACGCTCGACCAGCGCCACGTTCTTGGGCTCGTCGAAGAATTCGCGGATCGCGGCTGAAACCCGCGGACCGATTTCGTTTACTTCCTGCAGCTCCTCTTCGCTGGTCTTCATCAGCGCGTCCATCGATCCGAAAGCTTCGGCCAGGAATTGGGCCGTGCGCTCGCCGACAAAACGAATTCCCAGCCCGTAGATCATGCGCTCCAGCGGCAACTTCTTCGATCGCTCAATCTCGCCGAGGATGTTTTCCGCTGACTTCTTGCCCATGCGTTCTAGCCTCAGCAGTTTTTCGTCGGTCAGGTCGTAGAGATCGGCGACATTCTTTACCAACCCGGTTTCGACCAACTGATTGACCAGCGAGTCGCCCATGCCGTCGATGTTCATCACGCCGCGCGAGGCAAAATGACGAATGCTTTCGCGCAACTTAGCTGGACAATTGGCGTTCACGCAGCGGTGGTCGGCTTCGCCTTCGGCGCGAACCACGTGGCCTCCGCAGACCGGGCAGCGCTCTGGCATGTGGAAATGGCGATGGCCGCGAGGCTTGTCTTCAAGCACTTTCACCACTTTGGGGATCACGTCGCCGCCGCGCTCCACCTGCACCCAGTCGCCGATGCGCACGCCCAGGCGATCGATCTCGTCCATGTTATGCAGGGTGGCGCGGCTGACCGTGGTGCCGCCGATCGGCACAGGCTTGAGCCAGGCCACCGGCGTCAGCTTTCCTGTCCGCCCTACTTGCACCTGGATATCTTCAATCTGGGTTTCGCCCGAGTGCGCAGCGTACTTGAAAGCGATAGCCCAGCGCGGCGCTTTCCCTGTGAAGCCCAGTTCCTGCTGCAACCCGATACGATCAACCTTCACGACGATGCCGTCGGTTTCATAGGGCAAGCTGTCGCGCTTGCCTTCCCACTGCGTGATGAACTGCCATACATCGTCAATGCTGCGCACCAGCCGGTGATTAGGATTCACCTTGAAACCCGCTGCCTGCAAGGCCTTCAGGGCTTCGGAATGCCGATCGAAAATCGTCCGGCCATCGACCAGCAGACCGTAGGCGAAGAAGTCCAGGCGACGCTGGGCCGTGATTCGTGGATCGAGTTGCCGCACCGTGCCGGCGGTGGCGTTGCGTGGATTGGCGAATTTGGCGAGCCCTTTCTGTTCCTGTTCCTCGTTCATCCGGACGAAGGACGTTGTGGGCATCAGCAGCTCGCCGCGCACTTCGAAAGCTTTCGGAAGGCCTGCTGCCTTCAGTTGCTGCGCCGAGATGTTCAGGGGGATGCTGCGGATGGTGCGAACGTTTGCGGTGACGTCCTCGCCTGAGGTGCCGTTGCCGCGGGTGACGCCCAGCGATAGGGTGCCCGACTCGAAACGTAAGGCCATCGACATGCCATCGAGTTTCAACTCGCAAACGTAGTCGATCTTGGTTACCCCAGTGAGGTCGTGGACGCGGCGCTCCCAGTCGCGCAGTTCGGCTTCGCTTGTGGTCTTGGCGAGCGAGAGCATTGGAGTGGAATGCTGAACGCTGGCGAACTGCCCGCTGACTTGTCCGCCGACGCGTTGGGTCGGCGAATCAGGCGTGACCAACTCGGGATGCTTCGTCTCCAACTCGATCAGTTCGTCCATCAGGCGATCGAATTCGGCGTCGCTAATCTCAGGATCGTCGAGCACGTAATAGCGATGCTCGTGGTAACGAATCTTGTCGCGCAGCGCTTCGACCTTCTGAAGCATGTCTTTGTTGCCAGATGGCATCCAGCAATTATGCCAGTAGTCGGGAACCAGTTGTCAGTTGTCAGTGGCCAGTTGTCAGTGATAGCCAGGTCCGGGCGCATACTACGGAAGCCCTCGCGTAGAATCAATACGACCGGCGCTATTGCCAGATAATTGCGAACCGAGAGCACTGGCCTCCGACAACCGACAACCGCCTTGAAACATCTTCTCAACAAGTGGAGCCTGCTGATCCTGGCATTACTGAAGCCGCTGGGAATCTGGGG
>Ga0210398_10001689_pt1 | contig 22278 bp, 16 predicted proteins | sample IncBWC4OmetaG_FD_161047 | JGI IMG/M metagenome (GOLD analysis project Ga0210398, IMG submission 161047) | Forest soil microbial communities from Barre Woods Harvard Forest LTER site, Petersham, Massachusetts, United States - Inc-BW-C-4-O | ecosystem: Environmental > Terrestrial > Soil >...
GTAACACCGGGAGCCCCAGCTCTGAATGTCACCATCCAGAGAAGCAGGAAAATCAGCGCGGCGATAACAATGGAATTGCGAAGCAAATTATGGTTCTGAATCCAGACGCAAGCGGCCCCCACAATCACAGCGCAAATCAGGTAACCCAGAGAGATCATAAGTGCGCCAACGCTATTCAGCTCCGGATACCGAACGGGAAGGATAATGTAGCTAACAAGCATGGTGAGCAGTGCGATCGTGCCAAGTGAAAAACAGAAAGAGACTCCCAATGCTTGAATGGAAATCAGTCTGATGCCGAAGACCCGGTCCAAGAAACGTGTTTCAAGGTTTGCTACTCCGGTCATAAACGCGGCGTGACGCGTGAGAGCCAGATTCTGGAAGTCGTCCACTCGAATCCAGAAATCCTCGAACTTGCTTTGAATCTTTCCCTCTTCATTCGGGTACAGAACTATGGCGCTTAGAACGCAAAAGACCCCGAGGAGGGCTTCGATGGGTCGGGCGATGAGATGGAGGATGTGCCACATCGGGAGAGTGTGGCCGAAATATAGCACGACGTGCGCTTATGCGTGAATACTTCCAAGAGTGGTGCTCTTCAAAGCTCAAGCGTTGGCATTGAATGAAGTGCTTGCCCTCGATGAAGTGTGACTGTGGGGCATGGACTGTAAGTCGAATCGGTCTCCGTGCGATTGCCGAAGCTGAAGAAGAAGATTCTTCAAGTGCAAAGACAGCCTTCTTGCGGTTCGCTTCTCAACTACACCTCTCAAGACCGCAAAACGAGTCGGCCAGAATCCGTTGGTCGCCTTCGTACCGCAGGAAGGCTCCGGAGGGACGAACGCGAGTCCGCCTGGATCCGCACACGCATATATAAAGGACCAGCGGGCCGAACATGGCACGGAGTCATCCTGGATCAACGATTGGAAGTCTCGGTGTAAGTTATTGATTCTACGGTCCGCCAGGGTTATGGCGAGGGTCAGGCCGTAACGATCCATTTCCGGAGTGGGCGTTCACCGGGCGTGCCGCAGATTGCTGAAGTATTTCGATCGCCCCTCCAATGTCCCGCAAGGCAAGCGGTAGGGGCCGGCAGGCTCAAAGACCGAATAGGCCACATGGTGACCCAGGCGGCGGTAGCTTTCAAATTGCGACTCCGTAAACCACTGATTGAGCGTGGTGTCGTGCGGAAAGCTGGGATGTTCCTTTTTATAGTTAACGATATCGCTCGGCTCGTCGCCGGTTAGCGAGGACTTGAGGTACACCACCGTTCCTGGGTCGTCGGGATCCTCGGGATAACGAATGCTGCCAATAACGCAGTGGGTGCTGCTGAACTGCGTGTCTCCGATGTGCGTCAGCGGGCGGAGATCGAGCGTAATCTCAGCGCCGAAATCGATGCGGCATTTCCGGATGGCCATGCCGATCCCACCGAATTGCAGATCACCGTCCTCTTCTGCGTCGCAAATCACGATATAGCGGCAGCGTCGCCTCACCAGTTCGTACAGGCCCATATTATCGAAATGGCCGCCATCGGTTAGATAGACGTAATTGCTGGTGTCATTGGCCTGCCCCAGCAGTTCGCGGATCAGCGCAAAAAGCGAAAAATGCGGCGAAGGACACGGATGCTTATCCATCTCCATTATCAATTCGAGCTTCCCGTCCTCGCGCACGTCATCATCCCTGCCAATCTCTAACCTCTTGCCGTCCTCCGTGAGCGTGCGCGGATTCCTAAGCCACCAGCCGAGCCGCGCATTAAATATGGTCAACAGGAACGCCGTGGCCGGATTCGTGTGGTAGCCACAGTTGGGACTGAGTGCCGCGCCAGAAATCGCCACGGCCGTGCTGATGTGTACCCCTTCCGGGGGATATGCGTAGCAGGAAGTTTCCACATAACCGTTGAAACGCAAATTGCAGTCACCGCGCGCGGCGGTCCACGCCACATCGTAGCCGGAGTATAGCGGCGTAAAAACAAAGGACGCGGCCTTGCGTTCCTGCCACGCCAGATCCTCGCCAAAAGTAAGGTCTAGCGCGGCGCAGAAGATGGGAAACGGGCCGTCGTAGCCTTTCTTGATGTGGCTCACTCCCCGGCCGCCAAGTTTCTCTTCATCTGCCGGCAATAGATCGCCAACGGCAATGTTGGTGTCGTCTTCATCAAAGCCGGTAAACGGATTGGGCTGCCGATTCAGGTTGGAAGCGCCGAGATAACAGCGTGCCAACCGATTGCGATAGAAAGCGTGCAAGGAAAATTCATTCACATCCACCCGCCATGCGAAGAGCACGCAGATCACCAGCGGCAGGACAAACGTGAAAAACACCTCCCACGGCCCGGCGAGTCGCGCCTTTGCTAGGAGTTCATCCGCGAACCAGGCAATCACCAAAGCGAGTCCGGCGATGAATACATACGGGCCAACGATCGCCAGGGCTTCCAGCGCGCTGAACTTCGAAGGTGCTTTGTCGTCCGTCGCGCCCCTGCTCTTGGAATTTTTTCCCGCCAGCAAGCCCCCAATCGAGCCGCCAAGCCAGATCAATAGAGCCGGAACGCCGGCAGTCGCACTCACCAAAAGCCGCTCTGCGATCGTGTGTCCGAACAACGAAAATCCAGAGAAGAGAATCCATCCCAGGGAATACAAACCCATCCACGCCGTCAACCGCGCCATCCACTCGCGTCGTTCATCCTTAAATGTTCTTCCCAGTAGCCCCAGCACGAACAGCACGGTGATCAGAGCGCCAGCCAGAACGAGCGGGGGCAGCAGTACCACCACGGCGCGCCACCACGAGTCGCCCGTATATCTCCACAGGTGTGCCACTAGCACCATGGATCCAGCAACCCACGCGGCCCCAAAAACGGCGGAAAACAACGCCACAAAAAGAAATGCGCCGATCACGATCAGGAACTTCACATGGCCGATACACTTGGGCGTCTGGTTCCAAAACGCTTTCACGCTCTCAAAGTGTGACGAGTCTTGACGCGACTTTAGAAAACAAAGTGGCGCACCCCCGCCGAAAATGATCACCAGAGCCAGCATCACCAACAGCACTACGGCTGCGAAAAACACCAGCGCCAGGTTGACTCCGAAAGGCGCCGCCGAAATCACCCGCATTAGCAGCGCCACCAGCAACGCCGCCAGCAGCAGCGGCAACACGATCCATCGCTCGACCGCACCTTGCCCGGCGCTGTTTTGCGCCTCTGCCCCCGGCCCGCGCACCCGCGCCAGATTCCTGGCCAACACGTCGCTCGCCAGCAGCCACAGGCCGCAGGTCACGCCAATCAGAATCGCCGCCGTGGGACCGCTCCGCGGAATTAACGACTTAAACGCCACAATGTGCGGTAGGAGGATCAGCACCAGCATCCCAGAGATCAAAATCATCTGGTTCAGCAGCGTGTTCCGCAACCAGGTAGCAAACGCTACCCAGGTATCCGCGCTCAACAGGCCAGTTTGCGGCGTCAGATAGTTGCAATACCGCCGGAGCCAGCGGATGGGTTCCGGATGGGTACCAGGATTGCCCGCGTCGGGCGGTGGAATCAGTTGTTTGTTCACTTCCGCAAAACTCGACCGCTTGCTCCACGCCGCCAGCCACTGGTGGATATAACCGCCGCCCGATACCGACGACAGATAATCGAAATACTTGAGCAGTTCCAGCTCCGCAAGGCCCTGCAGTATGCCCAGGTTGAAACTGGCGCTCCGAATGCCACCGCCGGAAAAACAAAGTCCCATCAGCCCGGACTTCGCGGCTCGCGCGTAGGCATTGGACGCTGGTGTCGCCGGTGGCACATCCGTCTCAATACCGACCTTTTTCCGCCGCTTCGCGACCTGCCGAAGCTCTCGGTCCAGCAACCACTGGCTGGGTGTGTACCCAGTGACCGACGCTAACTGCGCCTGAACGTCCGGGCGCGATTCCAGCTCCGCAGCCAGAGCCATGGCGTCCACAGCCGGCGATCGAAACGCAGCAGCGAGAATTTTCTCGACCAGCCGAACTTTGGCTGCGTTGCGGGGCTCGAGCGATTCCTCGGCCAATCGATGAATGTAGTCGGTTGCCATGATTTACGCGCTCCCAGCGTTCAAAGACTTCACCTATAGCCCGCATCGGCCGGGAATTCCCGCCGCGATGTCCCTAAAACCGTTTCAAAAATGCGATCAACGCATGTTTGTCCGCGTCGCTGAGCCCCGGCTCGCCTCTCGTGAATTTATCCGTGCCGAAATAATGTCCGCGATTTACAATCAAGTCCGGGCACTTGCTCAACTCCAAAAGTGGATCCACCGCGTTGGCGAACGCTTTCCGTCTCTCCTCCTCGCTGGCGTCCTTGGGCAATTTCTTCAGATCGCCGCCGATTTTCAGGACCAGACTGAAAAGTTTGTTGTCATGCTGCAATCGCTCCGCCGGATCCGTACTCTCCGACAACAACATCAAGTTGGTAAGCAGCCCCACCGGAGTGCCCTTGGGAATTGGCCCGATCTGGATCATCCCGTTTTCGTGCGTAATGTAGTCAGTGCGCACCTGCGCAAGCCACGGCAGTTTCGTCAGCGCATCGGGAAGGTAACCGTCCGATATCCGCAGATAGCTTTCTTGCGTGGTGCGATCGATCTTTCCAGGAATTCTATCGCCCAGGAATTCATCCTTCTCCCGCCTCTCCGGCCACAGGAGCTGCTCGATGGAATCCTGGAACGAATCCAGCCGTCCTTTCACCGAAGGGTCCGCATTAAATTTTCCTACGCTGTTGTTCAGTAAATACGGCGCGGTGGACCACAAACTGACGAGCGACGGCGGACGCGTATATCCCCGTCCCCCAGCTGGCATTTGATACCTTCTAGGTTCCCCCGTATAAGGGTGGTACCAGGTGATGGTCCCCACCGAGGGCAGCTCTTTATAAGACTGCGAAGAAAAATTATCCCAAATGTTATCCGCCAGCGCGTTCGTAGCCAACGGGCTGCACGCATTCGTCTCGAGCAGCGTCACCGGAATCCGCAGCTCCGACGACAGATAATTGTGCTCCAGAAAATCTGGCTGCTTCACCATCTCCGTCATCTTCTCTCGGAATCCGTAGGTTTCTGTCCACGCCCAATATTTCCACCAGCAATCCAGATAATTCTTTCCCCCACATCCGCGTCCCTCATCCAGTGCATTCGCCGCCACATCCGGCGGAAACTCCGGCAATTTGCTCGAGTGGCACCGCGCGCACCGTTCCGCAAACACCTCTTTCCCGCGCGGTACCAGCGCTTCATCCATATCCAGCGCGCTCCGTGCATCCGCATCCGTCTTGCGCAAATCCTCCAAATGATGCGGTTCCGTGCTCTTCAGAAAAAACAGCGCCATGGCCGGCGTTTGCGCTTCGGTCGCCGCAAAATATGCCGAATTTTTCCGTGCCACGGAAATTTCAATCGGTGAAATCGGCTTCCCCCCCACCAGTGCATTAAAATGCAGCAACCACTCTTCGCTGAAGGTTCCAATGTTCAGATACACCCGATTCAGCGCGCCGAGCGCCCCCACCGAGTCTGAGCCATCCTTCAGCACGCGCGGCGTCCACACCGTATCCGGCGGATGATAATAAGAGTCTAACCTCTGCTCTTCTTTTTGTTTTTCTGTCTCGTTGTCCGCCCCGTTGTTGCCCAGCGGAATGTAGTCGTTGAATTGTTTGTTGTTTCGCTGCCCTCCCACCAACCTCTCTTTGCCCCACCGTGTGGCGTGTTCCAGCCGCTCCTTCAGCATGTACACCGCATTCATCGTCCGCGGATTGTTAATGTTGTCCGTCGAGACCAGCGAAGTATCCAGCGACCCCGGCCGAGCAGTATGGAAAAGCTGCCACACGAAATTGTCCTGCTCGCCCTCCCAGTAAAAAATCCTGTCAATCCAAAAATATTGCGCTCCCACGTTCGAGCTCAGGTTTTCCCATTGAGGATTATCGGGATCCTTCGGCGGCTTCAGCGGATTCGGTCCCACATGGCAGAACCCGCATGACATTCCCACGCGATAAGGCCGCACCAGCTTCTTATCGTCGTAGTAGCTTTTGTCCGTGTAATAGCGAACGGGATCCCAATGTTGTGCGGCCTCGGCGTCGAAATCAGGATTCGGAAACAGTCGCATTCCCACAATCCCGGTCTCGTACCCGTAATAAGAACCGGTTGGGAAATCCTTGCCGTTCAGTTTCGTCCCGCGCGAACCAATCTTCACTCCGGGATATTTCGACTCATCTTCAAAAGGGTCGGGCGTGCAACCTGCGCGCCGCTTATCCAGCCACAAACCCCAGCGCTCCGGATCCGGTCCCTGGGCCTCTTCAAAGCACGGATCGTTCGCCAGTCCCAGATACTCCCAGCGTTTATCGTGTCGGAAATTCGGATCAATCTTTTCGAGCGCGGGATGCGTCGAGAGCACCTTCAAAAAATCCAGCGCCCCCGCGCCGCGATAAATCAGCTCGTTCCACAGCCGGTCGTTCCCCGCGGTCCAAACGATCCAGGTATTGCGCCCGCGGATCAGCGCCGACTTATCGTTATCCGGCGCCAGGGCCTGCAGATCGATCCCACCGTCCATGTCGTGGAAATAGTCCACATCGGATGCCACAAAACTCGCCGCCTCGCGCCCCGCTTGCAGCGCCTCGTCCTTTACGTGTCCGGCACGCGGCTGCGCATACCAGTGCATTACGTACGCGGTCACCAGTGCGGCAATGGCGACAAAAGGCACCAGCAAAACTGTTAAGCGAACCTGCCCAACTTTCTTCGACACGACGTGGCCTCCTGCACTTAGCACCCTGGTTGGCCCCGGCCATTCACTGCCCCGGAAACTCCAGCGCAAAATGAATCAGCGCCGTTTTGTCCCAATACACGCGTCCCAGGTAAAACCCCGGACCAATTAGCCGGATCTCATCCCGAATCCAGTGCGCCACCAGCGACGTCTCTGAATAGTCCAGAACGATGCATTCCTTCTGATCCAGCCAGCTCGGCCCCTCGTACACCGTGGCCACAATGGCATTCAGCCCAATCGGCAAAATCCGATTGCGCAACACCCCGCGCGCGGCATCAAACGTTTTCCCCTGCCACGCAAAGACGTTGATGAGCTCCGCGATCTCCCGGCTGAACTTCGTCCCCGGGGCAATAATCGCCGTGCCATTGGCCGGTCCGTTCGGAATAGCCCCTGCCGGACTACTGTCAAAAAGCTCATCCAACTGCGGCCCGGTCATCTCCAACAACTGCCCCGCGTCATAAGCCATCTCTGAACTCCTTCCTATCCTTTGTCCGGGTCAGGTTTTAGCCCGGCTTTGTTCTCACCTGTTCGGCTTTTTTTGGAAAAAGCGGCTGAACTATGACGACGACATCTAAACCCTCTCCAGACAACGTAATCTCTCCTACCGTGCAAATAGCGCCTTCTCCACAATCACTTGCCGCCCAAAATCACGTCCGCCGCCTTTTCCCCAATCATGTAAACCGCGCTAACAATAAACAATCCAGGAATCCGCGGAAACACCGAAGCATCCACCACGCGCAAACCCTCCGTCCCATGCACTCGAAAATTACCGTCGAGCACGCCACCATCCTCCTTTGCACCAATCGCGCACGTCGAAGAAGCGTGGTGCCCCCAGGCCCGGCAGCGAACAAATTTCCGCAACTCCGCGTCACTCATCTGTTCGCCAGGAACTTCCTCTTCATCCAGCAGGTCTTGCGCCTTCAGCGGCGCCACCAGCCGTCGCACGAAATGAATCCCCTCCAGCACGGCCTCCATATCCGCATCTCCGCCATCCTCAAACGAATGAAAATTGATAAGCGGCGTATCGCGCGCATCCGCCGAGCGCAAGGTCACCTCCCCAGCCCGATTCCCGGTGTGACCTTTCAATATCACCCAGGTCAAATAGTTGAGATCGGTCGCGAATTTCTTTGAATACCCGGGATAGTAGCCCTGAAAATTAGCCAGTAGCCCCATGCAGAAAAGATCCGGCGCCCGATCGTTCCCGGCAGATTGCCGAAACACGCTCAGCACGTTCCCGTTGGTGGCATAAATTCCGCTGCGGCAGCTCGCCCACTGTCCAAACTGCGGATCGCGCGCCGCAAATTTCACCCCCGCAAACAATGGCCACGCGGGAAACTTCATCCGGTTGACCACCCCCACTTCATAGCGGTCTTGCAGATTTCGGCCCACGCTATCAAGCTCCACACGCACCTTTATTCCGCACGCCCGCAAAACATCGCGCCGCCCAATCCCAGAAAGCATCAGCAGTTGGGGAGAATTAAAGGCACCGCCGGCCACAATCACTTCCCGCGAAGCACGGATGGTGCGGAGTTCGCCGCCAGCGGCATTCGGCCGCGGATGTGCGCGATAGAGTTTTTCCCCGTGCAAGTATTCCACCCCTAGCGCTCGGTTGTTTTCGTCGAGCAACACCCGCGTGGCCAGCGCATGCAATTCCACGCGCAAGTTCGCGTGTTTCCGGCGCGTCTCCAGCAGACGTTCCCGCGTTCCAATGCGCGCGTGGTTTCGCGTAGACAGGGGCGTGTACCGCACTCCCACGGCATTTTCCCTAAGCAGCCTCCAATCGTTGGGATCCCACAAACCCTCGAACAGCCATCGCAGCTGTTCGCGTTTCTCGCGCGAATGAAAATAAGCCTCAAACGCCCCGTCCAGCACCGCGTCCCGTACCGCGCGATTCACGAGCGCCCCCATGGACAGCGCCTTTTCTGTCTGCAGCCAGCCCTTCCATCCGTGACGCGTCGGATTCACGCCGATCTTCCCCAGCCAGCGCTGCCAGGGCCGGTGATGGCAGTTCTCTATGCGCTCAAAATACTCGCGCATCTTTTCCGCTTTCCAACTCTCGTCCTTCGTGAGCTGCGCAATCTCGTCCCAATCTTCGTCGTTCGGCGCCACAAAAATCATCGCGTTGTGCGCCGTGCACCCTCCGAGGGTCCCAGCCCGCGGATACAGCACGCCGTTCACGGTTCTGCCGTCGTAAGTCTTTAGGTACTTGGGGTCAAGCTCCTGCAGCGCGTCGTCGCTAGTGTGTCTCACAAAAAAATCCCAGCGCATCGCCTCATTCTCCGAAGCGAACGGGTGAAACGCTGGCACGTCGTAATCCTCCGGCAAGCGATTCACCTCGGGATCCAGCACATCTCCGCCCCTCAACTTTCGCGGATCACCGCCGGCCTCGAGCACCACCACCGAATGCCCCGCCTCCGCCAGCCGCGCCGCCACCGTCCCGCCGCCCGCCCCCGAGCCAATCACCACATACTCACACTCAGCACTCATCCGCCCTCGCACCACCCTAAAATCCTCAAACTCCGCTGTAGCGACCTTGTAAGGATGGTTCCACTTTCCCAACCAAACCTCTAAGCCCTAGCCCCCAAACAAGCTTCGTGACCGTCAGCCGGCCAGCCATCAACAAACGCCGACCCATCCTTCTGCCCCAGTGCATACAAATAATCAATTTTCCCCACATCGTAGTCCCAACTATTAGCGCGTACAGCCTCGGAAGGTTCCGCGTAGATAACCCCAGGTACGCGATCAACAGTCACCCCCCGCTCCGTCAGCAACACCAGCGTCGTTCTCCGTCGCTCCGGCAACCCACTCAAAGGCACAGCCTCTGAAAGCCCCCCATCGAGCACCGGCCTCCCAAACAAAGAGTAAAAAGGCGTAAACGGCGGAGTACAAGAAGATGCCAGAATCAAATCTGCGAGCGCCCCAGGAGTCGCGCACCTCTTCACCGCCACAAACTCCTTACAAAAACCAAACTCCTCTAGTCTCCCGTACCCTCGTCCCGCTCCAAACTCCTGCGCCCCGTATAGCGCCAGGCCCGCCAGCGCCCCTGCGTACTTAGGCAATTTCACCGAAGTGCGGGTCACCAAAATCTGAATATCCGGCCCTGCCATCAAGCTTTCCATCGCCGCCTGATCAAACGTTCGGAGCACCGCATCGCGATAGATCTCCGCATGCGGAAAAATTCTCCGCCCCCACATCACCCGTCCGGCAAACGTACCCTTCGTCCGGTTCAAGATCGCCGCTTTAAAGCACTGCACGGCAAACTCCAGCCTCCCGCATCCGAGCGCACAAGCCACCGTCGAACTAGCGCTCACCGCCGCAATCGCAACAGGCCGCACCGGCCGCTCCCGCTCCAACGCCGCAATAAACCCCGCCTGCCAAGCGCACCGCAGGCCCCCACCCTGCAGCACTAAGTATTCAATCTCTGGTCCCATGTTGCTGCCTTCTTTCCCCTCATCGCAGGAGCGCCCGCGAACGAGACTTCCTCGTTCCAACGATCCTTTCTCGAACGCCGGCCGATATTCCGCTGCCCAGCATCTCGAATCTTTGATCCTGGATTGCTCCCCGGCATACCAAACCACCCAGCTGGCGAGCCTTACCGCCTCTGCGCCTTCATCCAATCCGCGAGCTTCTCGAGCGGCTGCCCAGAAAACCGTGCTTGCGGATTACCCGCGTGCGCCACCAACTCCGGACTAAGAATTACCCTCTCCGGATTCAACAGCGCCTTCTTCGTCCGCGGAATCAAAACATACCGATAAATCAACTTATCCACCACAGAAAGCTTGATGGCGTTGTCCACTTCCGCCAGAATCTCGCTGGCATTGAACCGCGGATCCTCGGCACATTGACGATAAAACGTGAGCATAGGCTGAATACTCGTAATCTCTCCCGTAGGAGCCACCCCCACGGTAGGAACTCCGTCCGAGCCCGCCGGGGACGAACTCGCATGGCACAGCGCGCAATTTCCGGTCACCCGCACGTATCCGACGGTCTTCTTCGCAAATCCCACCGGCATCTCCAAGGTCTCTTCCCAAGAAAGCCCCAGCGAGGCGTAACCACCTGGCCGAGGCATGTACTCTGGAAACAAACGCGGCAACGCCAGCCAAATCCAGTAAGGAATTCCCTGGGCCTCACCAGTGTCCAGCGCTCCGTACAAAAATTCATCGCGTTGGTCAGCCCCAATCCATTGAGGTTGCGGCACATTGCGATAAAACTTGCACCAAACCGTATAGGTCCCGGCGACTACCACAATCAGAACGGCGGCGATCAGCAGCTTTCTCTTCATAAGCTCGTCCATAGCGGCGCGGTAGCGAACTTCCCTTAAAACGTCTTCAAGTATTCGAGCAACTCTCGTTTCTCCTCCGGGGAAAGACTCGTCCCATACGCCGGCCCTTCATGTCCGGAATTGCCGTTGCCGCGTTTCGTGGTATCGAACAGAAAAAAGTTCTTTCCATCCCGTTGCGCCACATCAAAAGTAAATCCCACATTCTGCGGGTCGTAAACGTCGTCGCCCCGGTAAAAAACCTTGGTGCGCGCGGCGGAAGGCTCCAGCAGTTCGCGCAAATTCGGCACCGAGCCGTTGTGCAAATACGGCCCACGCAGCCAGATTCCATCCAGCGGCGAATTCGCATAACCCTGCGTTTTCTTGAAATGGCTAAAACGCTGCGGATAAGGTTTGTCAAAACCCCAATCCTTCTCATACCCCGCGTATAACGTGCTCTGATTCACCGCTAGGGCCCAGGTGTAGGAATCCAGCCGCGAACGGTCCGTACCGATGTCCGCGATGGGCACCACGGTTCCCACGCGTTCACCGTCTTCGGGTGGCGTATGGTGAAAAGGCGCGTCGCGTGTGCCGTGACAGCCGGTGCAGTACCGCTGATAAATCGCCGCGCCTTTCAAGGCCAGCGCCGCGTCTGTGGGATACGGATAAGCTAGCGGTTTCGCCGTCTCCAGCCACTTTGCCGTTCGCAGGACCAGCGGCACATCCAGCGTCGGCGGATAGGCGCCGGTCCCATACGCCGCCGAAAGATTCCGCTCGTTAACCGACGTATTGTTCCCGTCCCAATGCAGTTGCATCCCCTCGCGCGGCCCCTGGTTCCAGATCGATGGAAAATCCGCGTTGCCCATCAGCTCTTTCGGGTCGGCATGCTCCATCGGAAAATTCAGCAACGCCTTCGGAGCATTAAAGGTATCTACCCGCCCCGGCCCCCAGCTGCTCTTATCAATGAACCCCAGGCGTTGCCGCAAAATGATCAATTGGTCCCGCATCAGGTCCCCGGCCAGGTAGCGCAAAATCAATCTGTTGATAAAATCCGGCTTGGGAGCCCGCCGGTGGCGATCGTCCTGCATCGTTTCGATCTGATCCATCAGCCGCTGCCCGGAGAATTTCTGGTCCACCGGCACAGCGGTGAGAAACTGTCCCCACGCGCCCAAATCAAAAGTATTCGCGGGCATTCCCGGAATCACCCGCGGCTCGCTGCCAGGCGCATCGCGCACCGTTCCCGTGTGGCACACCGCGCAATTCAGATACACCACGTCGATGCCCCGAAAGTTGCGCATCGATACGCCTACCGGCAGGTCGTAGCGGGGATCCTTACCCTTCTCGTAGATCATTCCAAACGACGAATAACCGCGCCCCGCTTTCTTGTCCGGCAAATACTCGGGAAAGAGTTCCGGCAGCGCCACCCAATACCAGTAGGGAATCCCATTCCGCCGCTCCCCGCCAGTCGATCCGTACATAAAATGCAAAACGTCGTCGCTGTATTCCACCGGCTGGTCGCGCGTAAACCGCACCGCCAGATATACTGTCAAAACCGCCAAGAGAACCAATAGAGACCAGCAGAATGGCTTCAGCCACCCATTTTTTGCTGTAACCGCGGCACCTCCGTCGGTAGTCATACCCAAACTCCGAGTAGCGCTCGAAAGATGTCCGGAGTACTCAGCGGAAGATCCAGCGGAGTACTCGCCGGAGTTTCGAGCAGAACGAGCGGAAGAATACCCGGCAAAGTACTCGCCCAGCCGTACAAAGATTCCTGCCCCATCTCGCCGTACCCGTTCCATCTTCGTGGGAGGCCGCCGCGCCACGCTGGCGGGGTAGACCACCTTGCGCAGATAGGTAAGAAAACCAGTCGCCACAAACCCGCGCCCCTCGACGGGATCAAAATGCAGCGCCTCTTGATCGATCTGAATCTCGTCCTCAAATCGAATCTCCGCGAACGCCACCCAAGCCGCGTTAGGCGCCCCCGCATGCTGCGCTTCGATTTTCAGCACCTCATGTTCCGCGATCGCCCGAGTTAGCTGTAGCTCGCGCTCCGCGTCATCGTGCGGAGAAGCCGCACCGGCCTTGCCGTCAGGCACCAAACGTATCCACAGATCGTGGCCACCTACTGCGACGCAATACCGAACCTGCGAATAGTAAACATTCTTAAAATAGTCAAACCTCTCGAGCCCATTCATCCAGCCGCCAGTGGCCAGATTCAAAACCAATTTCCACAACCGGTCGCCTCCGGCGGTGCAAAGCAAATCCAAATCTTCTCCCAAACGCCGCTGCAATCCGTGCTCGCTAGGCGCAACCACGCCCGAAAATCGGCAAGCAATACTAGGAGCGTCCGGGATGATCTTTGCCAGCCACCTCGGCGCGCCGCGCTTCATCAACCCCATTCCCATGCGCAGCAAAACCGCTCCCGCAAGCCGTTCCCCAGCCCGCGCCAAATCCGTGTCCTTGGTCTCCAGCGCCCGCACCGAACCGCGCATCACCCGTCCATCCGGATGAAAAATCCGCGCATTGCGCACCACGCCGCTCACGTACGCGAAGCCAGCCGCAACAATTCTGGCCAGGAGCTGGGGCCGATTGTAAGCCCCCAGACGCTCATCCTTTCGCCATGCCGACAGCGTCCACAAAAATCCACTAAAATCACTGATGGAAAACGCCAGCGCCAGCGGGCCGGGAAGAATATCCTTGTACCAAAGCACGGCCATCACTCCCGGCACCATCGGCCGGTCCACGAGCGACGCAAACACAAACCCCTGCGCGTTCAATCGTCCGCTGACGATGTACAGCAGCCCCAGCCCGGAAACCAGCAAGCCCACCAAGCGCAGGTAATTTTCTCCCTGCTCGGTCAGCGCCGGAACATGCAGCAGCGTCACGCTCAACCACGGATCGAGTAGCAGCAGTAGCCCCAACGTGAAATCCACATAACCGAAATATTCCACACTTCGCGCCGCGCGAGTCTGTCCTTCGGCTCGCCATAAACGCCCGAACATGTCGACCAGTTTTGGCGCGGTCATGAATGCAGCTTTCCGTTTGGACGCAAACCTACTGATTTTCCTGGGAGAGTTGCCGAAGGATAGCAGAAAGATGAGGTCCTCTCAACACGAATGAATCGCCATGAATCGCCAGTGAATGGTTGCTTCAGCAGCGCTCCCTCATTTCAGTGACAATGCCTGCCCAGCGCCACCCTGGCTCACGTCCCAACTAACGCGGACAAACGGTCCGGTCCTAGTTCTTGGCCAAAACCATCTCGCCACGAATCCGGGTGAATATCCGTATTTAGTGCTTGACTCTCACGTAACGTCAGACTTTACCCTGTATCTCGCCAGCAAGTTGGGAGGGCGCGATGCTTCCAATCAGCGAGTTTGCGCGAGCGGGAAATGTTACGGTCCGGACACTTCGATTCTATGATGAGCTTGGGTTGCTTTCCCCTGCTCACGTTGTACCCGAGAGCGGTTACCGGCGGTATTCCCCGACACAATTCGCCCGTTTGAATCAGATTCAGGCTTTCAAGGACATGGGTTTTTCGCTTCAGGAGATTCGTGAACTTCTCGAACGGCGTCTCGCCCCTCAAGAATTATGCGCAGTCTTAGAGGCCCGCCGCGAGGTTCTCAGGAAGCGCGTATGCGACGACACCGGCCGGCTCGAAAGAATTGAGGCTCGGTTGAATGGCATCTCCGCTGGTGGTCCACAATCGCACCCCACCATCATGTTGCGGAGCACACCGGGGCAATCGGTGGTTTCGCTTCGTGAAAAATTGCAGAGCTATGATCAGGCGGATGAGCTATTCAAAACACTCGAACGGCGCGTGGATCCACGAGTCCTTTACGATCAACGTGGAGCTATCTTTCACCGCTGCCTCGACGGAGACGGCGAGATCGATTGCGAAGCCGTGCGATTCCTCAAACATCCCGTTGCGGCGATTCGAGGCTTGAAGGTATATGAGTCCAAGCGCACTCGCGTCGCTTTTACCTACCACTACGGCTCTGAAGATTCCATCTGCACAACATACCAATCGATGACCATTTGGATTGCGGCCCAGGGCTATCAACTCTCCGCGGCAAAACGGGAGATTTACTGGCCGGTGCCGGAAAGTAAAGGTGAAACTAGCCCGCTAACCGAAATCCAATTCCCAGTTACGCGGTTGCGCGGCGCGGCACAGAACGCGCGGCAGAAGCCATCCTACTTGAGGTCAGGTCTGTAGCACCGCTTGGCAGCGTTCGTACAACGCAGAATGGTACGAGGAGGTTTCTCGGTGAAAACCTTGTCAGCCGTAGTGTGCTTGGCGTTGGTTGGAGAGTAATGCCCATGGCATTTGAAATGCAATCAGCAAAGGAGAATCAGAAGATGAACCGCGCCGAAACAGCTGTGGAATTCATCAAATCCGATAAGTTGCCGCCCTCGGTTGGCTACTCGCAGGCAGTGACTGTTAGGACTGGGCGCCTGGTCTACGTTGCCGGGCAAGTCGCCATGGATCCCTCCGGCAAACTCGTAGGGCCGGGAGATTTCCGTGCTCAGACGGAGCAGATCTTCGAAAATCTGAAGGCGGCACTCGCGGCAAGCGGGGCGAGCTTCGAGAACGTCGTCAAACTGAACAGCTATTTCGTCGACATCAAGCAAGCGCCCGTCTTTCGCGAGGTCCGCGATAAGTACATCAACGTAACCCATCCTCCCGTGAGCACCGCCGTCGAGGTACGCCGCCTGGTCCGCGAAGAGTGGTTGCTCGAAGTTGAAGCCATTGCAGTCGTGCCGGAATAGTTGCTGTGCTACAAGGTCGCTGACCATGTCAGCAGTTTGGCTCGGTCACTCGGGCTGTTCAAAAGCATGCTCAGAATGGGAATGTAGAACTTGAACCGAAACGGCTAAACGCTGTTTGGACCGAGCCGGAATTCGTATCGAACGCCCGGATATGAAGAAACGCTATTGGAACAATGTCCTATGGTCGCCTTCCTACTTCGCCGCCAGTTGTGGCGGGGCACCGCTGAGCATTATTAAGCAATATATCGAGCAACAAAAGACCCCGCTCTAACGGGCCTTTATATCCCCGGCCTAAAGATCCGGGGCTTTACGGCCCGAGAGTGGCAATTGGCAGAACAACGAACCTGGACTCCACTTCGTGCATATTCATTCGGGCTGCCAGGATCAGCTGGGTTTGTGCCGGTTCCTCTGGGGTTTTGAAGCGCGGCGGACTTTTTTTCGAGGGGCCTTTCCAGTCCTTCCGTGCGGCGCCTCGGCGGGGGCCGCGGCTGCTTCGGTTGGAAATTGCTGGGAAAGACTCTCGGGGGCGGCGAGTTGCCAGGCCGCTGCGATGGCGCGATGCAGGGTAGTCTTCTCGGCGGTTTCGAGGTTGACGCTGGTGCAGCCTTTAAGTCCCCAAGCGCCTTTTACCGGAGTGAAGACGGAGGGTTCGGCGCGCACGAGCATTTCCTGCTCGACCGGCGTGACCTTTACCATCGCCCGCTCTTTGTTCGGGTAACCGAGAGTGGCGAAGATTTTTCCCGCTACACGGAAGTCCGGGTGGTTCATGTGGGCGTGCTCGGCAGTTGCGGGGAAGCTAAGGGCCAGTTTGCGAAAGTCGTTCGGTGTCATCGCGCACCTCCTCGAGCCCACATGTTTAGCACAACACAGACGGTATTTCGGGACAATAAATCCTTACGGTCGGCGAAAACGATGAAACGGAAGCATTCTCTTGATCTGCCCCCAAGCGCCGTCAGGGCAGCGCCGCTTGGCGAACAGTGGCATAATCCCACACGGCTTGGGTCTGATCTCGATTCGAGCCGAGACCTCCTTCACTTATGGCCCGATGGCCCAGCGTGCCGTGGTTCCATCAGCGTTTTGCTTCCCCGTGCCGGATGCTCTCGATGATGCGAGGGCCGCGGCGCTTCCGAACCCCGGGGTGTCCGCTCTGCTTTCGCTCAGCCAGCGCGCGAAACTAGCAAAGGGCGGAAAAGGTGCTCATTCAGGGCGCCACCGGTGTCACCGGGAAGCTCGCCGTGCAAATTGCAAAGCGGCTGGGCGCTGGACGAGTGATCGCTTCCGGCCGTAATCCGCAGGCGCCAGAGAAATTGCGCTGCTTTGGAGCCGATTCGACCATTCAGCTCGACCAGCCGGACGACGACTTACGGAAAGCCTTCTCGCAAGAAGCCGGGAGGATGGATTCAACGTCGCAACTGATTACCTATGGGGGCGGCCCACTGAGGTTCTTCTCTCCGCCATCACACGCCCGGAATTTGCCACCGTGAATTCGGAGACGCGCCTTGTCGAGGTAGGAGAGAGCTCCGGGCCCACTGTCGCTCTTTCCGCAGCGGTCTTGCGAAGCACGGCGCTGACGATCCTCGGAACCGCCGGAATTCCTTCGCAGGGTGTTCTCGTCGCCGCGATCGACCAAGTTCCGGAGTGGGCTGCCAAAGGTGCTCAAATCGAAGCAGAAACTGCCCCGCTCGCGGAAGTTGAAAAGGTGTGGCAGCGCCCAGAGAGCGGCCGTCCGCGACTCGTGGTCATTCCCCGAAGTTCCGCTCGCTTCGGAAGGCAATCGCGTTTCACTGCCGGCTAACTAACCAAGTCCTTTAACACGAAGCTGTTTGCTACCACTTGGGCCGATCCGTGGCGGACTGCGAGACAGTCGAAGAAGCTGGTGCTGCTGATGATGATGTCCCGGTATGCCAAGAGATGCCTTGTTTCTCGAGAAGGGCGATGGCATAGCGAATGGGAATAGCGGCCCCCGGGGTGTTGCTGGGTGGAGGGGCCGACTTCGCGAGCGAAAGCGTGGTGCCTCGCAACCACAGGCCCTCGACCAAGCCGACCGCGGCGCGAGAATCAAGAGCCAGCACCGGCGAACCGCTCTGCCCCTTGACGACGGGGTGGCTGAGCAAGAAGACGTCTGCCGCAGGGCCGGCCTTGTCCAGCAGCGTGGATTCATACGACAGCACGGTCCCCGGCGACGAATCTTCGCTCTGCGCCTCAAAACTGTGCGCATCCTGAAGCCTTCTCGGATGCAGCGAAAGCGCAAGTACGGCTTGTCCTCGAACAGCCGGCTCGGACGACAATGGGACAAAATCAACGGTGTACTTGCCGGAAAAAGGATTCGGCGAGGCGCGCAGAATAGCCACATCGTGTTGCGCATCCTTGGCGATGACGGCAACTTTTAGAAGGCGCGAAGGAGCGTCTGGGCGGCTCACGAGAATATAAGCCTGGCCGCCGTCGCTAAAGTTCTCCAGTACATGGGCGACTGTGAGGAGATAGCCCTCGTCGTTGATAAAGAACGCGTTGCCGAAGAACGTGTAATGGTAGCCACGGGCGGCTGGTGACTGATCGTCGGGATAGACGATGGGACAGAGGGCAGCGCTGGCCTGGTCGTCACGGGAATTCGCCTGAGCTTCTTCGAGCCTCGCAGCTATTGGGCTTACGGCGCAGATTAGAGCTAGCGCGGACAGCGCGCTGATCGCTGCTGTCTTCGAGTGGCTTTTTCTCGCGAAGGTCAGGCGCAAAAGGTCCTCTCTTTGAACACTTTGGCAAAGGGATGAGCGGATGTAAATAGCAGGGAAGGGCGGAAAAAGGACAGGTGTGAGGAACGCTTTTTCGCCAACTCGAAGCGGCAAAAAAGGCTTGACAGACAGCCGTCTTTACGGTACTTTCTGTATAGAGAGAAACAACAGAAATGACAGACACTACAAAAGCGACGCTTTCGCCAGTAGCCCAGAAGTTCATTTTGCACTGGGGCGAGATGGGCACCCGATGGGGGATTAACCGCACCGTGGCGCAGGTGCACGCCCTGCTCTTTCTTTCGCCAATGCCCCTGCCAGCGGATGAGATTTCGACCACCTTGGCGGTGGCACGGTCGAATGTCAGCACCTGTTTGCGCGAGCTGCAGGGATGGGGCATCGTGCGGGTGGTGCATGTTTTGGGTGACCGGCGCGACCATTTTGAGTCGATCAAGGATGTTTGGGAGATTTTCCGGATCGTTGCGGAGGAGCGGAAGCGGCGGGAGATTGACCCTACCTTGCGGGTGCTGGCGGAGTGCGTTGCGGAGTCGAAGGCCAACACGCAAGGGGATCCTTATACGCGGGAGCGGCTGGAGAGCATGCTGGAATTCTTGACGGTGATGACTGGGTTGTTTGACGAAGTGCTGCGAATGCCGACCACGGCGCTAAAGGGAGTGGGGAAGTTGAGAGGCAAGGTGTTTACTTTGCTTGGGAAGAAGGCTGGTTAGAAGTGACGGCCGAGAATATTGAAAGGCTTGGGGATTTTTCAACACAGAGAGCACAGAGAACGCATAGAAGAAGAAAGCCATGATTTCGCTGACATCGGAGTTTACAGACGGAAAGGGGCGGCACGCGCGGGGGTGGTTGTTTTTTGACGCGCAGTGCGCGTTTTGTACAAGGATTGCGCGATGGGTGGCGCCGATTTTGGAACGCAGAGGACTTGCGGTGGCGCCTTTGCAGGATCCGCGGGTTGGCGCTTTGCTTGGCATGTCGCGCGAGGAATTGCTGCGCGAGATTCGGCTTTTGCTCTCCGATGGGCGGCAGTTTGGAGGAGCGGATGCGGCGGTGGCGTTGGCGAGCGAGATTTGGTGGGCGCGGCCTCTGTTGTGGTTCAGCAGAATTCCGGGAGGGATGGGGGCGTTGAGAGGCTGGTATCGCTCGATCGCGATGCATCGGAATTGTGTCGCGGTGAGTTGTCCGGTTTCTGAAGTGACCAAGCGAGCTTAGAGCCCGATAGGAGACCAACATGAACGCCCTGCCTCTGCTTCTGTGGTTAGCGGGTTTGGTGCAAATCGCGATTGCTTCTGCAAATATTTTCCTGCCTGGAAGATTGAAATATCAGGAGAATCTGGAACGAGTGGCGCCGATTATCCGGCAGATTTTTGTGGTGCATTCCGTGTACATCGTTGGCGTGTTGCTCCTGTTCGCGGCGCTGACGCTTGGATTTGCGTCGGACTTGGCGAGCGGGCACGGGCTAGGGCGGTTTCTTGCTGCGGGGATCGCCGTGTTCTGGCTCTTCCGCGCGCCCGTGCAGCTTCTTTACTACGACCGATCCTTGCGGCGGACCAATCGGCTTGTAGACATTGCGTTTACAGCGGCGGCCATATTCCTAACCGTGGCGTACGGAGCGGCGGCCTTTCTGCCGCGCGCCTGAGCTCGCGCCATGAGCCAGGAATCCAGAGTTCGTGGCGTTCTGCGTCCGTCCATTCTGATGGGTGCGGCTGTTTGGCTGACTCTCGCGCTTGCCAGTTTCGCGCCTCGCGTTCACCTCGGCATCATCGAAGTGCTGTTTCTGCTTGGGCCTTGGATGGTGGTGCCGCTCGGCGCAGATTTGATGCGCGGCGCGGGAGTTTCGAAAGGCCATGCCGTGCGGGACCGCATGCTGTTCACGGCAGCTTCGCTGACGACGGTTTCGTTCTTCCTTGACAACCGAACTTTGGCTACCTGGTTTGCAAGTGCCTGGGTTTTGGTGTGCGGCGGGTTTGCGGGCGATGGCTTGCGGCGGTTTGTGAATGCGGGGAGGAAGTCTTTCACGCAATTCTGTTTTGCGGCCGGAGAAGGGTATCTGCTCGTTGCAGGCGTTTGGCTGGTCGCGTCGAGAGCCGGGCTACAAATTTTGGCTTTTCGCGAGCCGATCGTTTTGCTGACCGCCGTGCACTTTCATTTTGCGGGATTCGCTTCCGCGGTGCTTGCCGGGCTGACGTACGAAAGATTCCGTGAGAGCAACTGGAAAGCGGCGTTGCAATCCGCGCTCACTGCGGTCGTGTGCGGCCCGGCGATTTTGGGGCTCGCTTTCATGCTTGGGCCGAAGGTTAAACTGGTCGCGGCGCTGTTGATCGCGCTGGGCCAATTCGGGCTTGCAGCTGGCCTGGTCCGTGCCGGCATTGCTGCGAAGAACGCCGCCGGGCGCTGGCTGCTCTTTGTGGCGGGCGGGTCTGTGGCAGCGGGAATGATATTGGCGGTGGTTTGGGCGATTGGAGAGTACCCTTTAGAGGCCTTTGTCAATATCCGACAGATGGCGGAGCTTCATGGGGTGCTTAATGCGGTTGGGTTCGTCGTGTGCGGGTTGTTGGGGTGGAGTGTGGCGAGTAGTGGATATAAGCGAAGAGAGGATCTGGGTGTCTCCTAACCGTTGAATTTGGGATGGTTACGGAAAGCGGCGGCAAAGGAGACGGGCCTAATGAACAGGCCTGCGCAGGGATCGAAATTGGACGGTCAACGAGAATCGGGACGACAGGACGCTGGGGTCTTCAGCACCACAAGGGCGAGTGCTGCGACAGTGAGGCCTGCCTCGATCCAGTACAGGGCTGGATGGCCTTTAAATAAGAAGGCCGAGGCGACGATGGCCAACGCAAAAACAAGCGACCAAAGAATGGCGGACTGGGGCTTCACGTAAGAAGTGTAGCATGGCGTTGTCGGTCGTCTCTGGTCAAATCGAGTGTGGGGTGAAGTACTCTAGCTTCCTCGTTGTCACGGATCTAAAAACGGCAATTGATTCTTGTTTCGGGAAAACATGTTGAAATGCTTGGCCACCATTCTGACTGCGTTTGCTTTCTCATTGCCCGTGGTGGCCCAAAAAGGTACCGCTCCGAAAAAGAGAGCGATCATTTCCTGCTCGGCTGAACGGTTGTCCGATTCAAAACCTTTTGATTCGGCGATGTAAATCAAATACCAGTCGGCACCTGGACCCAACGCCTGAATAAACACGGAGACCAGACAAGTCCGGCAGGCCGACCATAGGATCGCGCGGAACGCACTCGTTAAGTACAATTTTGCTGTTCTATAAGACAAAACGTGTTCAACGATAGCTTATCAACCAAAGATGATCGACTCACGGTGATTGCTATCTCGGCGCTCGCCTGTGTGCTTCAAGATGTTCTGCACGAAGGTCTGGGCCATGGCGTGACAGCGTGGCTGAGCGGCGCTCGTCGCCTCGCCATTAGCACAGTTGCGCTGCAGAGCGATATCGCAACGCGATGGATCTCGGCGAACGGCACGCTCGTAAACCTTCTTTTCGGCGCGATTTTCTGGCTCCTATTGCTCAGGCCGCAACGCTATCGGCCGGCTATGCGGTATTTCCTGGTGCTTGCCATGGCGGGCAATCTCTTTACCGGCACCGGCTACTTCCTGTTTTCCGGCGTCTTCAACTTTGGTGACTGGGCAGCAGTGATCCAGGGCTTCGAACCCCACTGGATGTGGCAGCTTGGGCTCGTTTTGGTTGGCTTGGCTTCGTACTATGCATCAATGCTAGTGGTAGCCGCCAAACTGAAACCATTTCGAGGTCAGCATGAGGTTTCGCGAAGGCTT
>Ga0210398_10001691_pt1 | contig 22268 bp, 19 predicted proteins | sample IncBWC4OmetaG_FD_161047 | JGI IMG/M metagenome (GOLD analysis project Ga0210398, IMG submission 161047) | Forest soil microbial communities from Barre Woods Harvard Forest LTER site, Petersham, Massachusetts, United States - Inc-BW-C-4-O | ecosystem: Environmental > Terrestrial > Soil >...
TGAGAAGGGCGATTCGCTTTTGCATGGTTTCTCCTGATGAGCTGCCGTGATTGAGCAATTAGCAATCGGCACTTGGCATTTTAGCAATTGCGAGCCCGCGGTGCTTCCCGAGCCGTCTCTTGCTTCGGCTAATTGCCAAATGCTAATTGCTTTGACGCGCGAAGAACGCCGCGGGAAGCAAATGTGGTGAAGCGTTTCCGCGCGACTATGGTTTCACCGTAACCATCACCACTCCGTGTGAAACCACCGGTGCTGAAAACTTTCCGGTAAACTTGCCCAAATCTTTGTGTTGCCACAAATCCCGCACGGACGCGCTGATCGTGCCGGGATAGCCGAGATCTTCCCAGTTCGCGGAAATTTCTTGCTCCGCACTTCCGCGATTCAGCAGAATCACGGCGCGGCTGCCATCTCTCAGTTGCTTCGCCCACACTTCCGCGTCGCCGTTTTTGCGCACCCGTTCGCCTTCGCGCCCCAGAGAATCCTGATCCACGGCGATGACTTCTTTGTTGGTGAGAACGTCGTGAATCTCCGGGCGCATGTCGCGCAGGTCGTTGCCCGCGATCAGCGGCGCAGCCAGAATCGCCCACAAGCTGAAGTGAGAACGGTTCTCGATATCGGTCAGGCCGCCGTTGCCGACTTCGAGCATGTCAGGGTCATTCCAGTGTCCGGGTCCTGCGTATGACGCCAAGCCCACCTGCTGATCCACGATCGCTAGCACTCCGTTGGAGCAGCAAGTGCCATCGGGCCACTTGATCGAGCCTCCCCACCGGTCCTGGATGTCGCCGGTGGAGCGCCACAAATTGCCGCCAACTTCCTTTCCCCAGAGCCAGGGCTTGGCCGTGCCCCACTCGCAAATGCTCAACACGATAGCGCGCCCGGACGAGTCGAGCGCGGCGCGGATGTTCGCGTAGGACGCTCTTGCATCCTGCGTGGTCGTGTTGCACCAATCGTATTTCAAGTAATCGACGCCCCACGCCGCGTACTGAATCGCATCCTGATATTCGTGGCCGAGGCCGCCGGGCCGTCCCGCACAGGTTTTCGAACCGGTGTCGGAATAAACTCCGAATTTCAGTCCGAGCGAATGAATGTAGTCTCCGAGTGCCTTCATGCCGTGCGGGAAGCGTTGCGGGTCGGCGACAATGTTGGCGTTGGCGTCGCGGCTCACCTGCCAGCAGTCGTCAATGTTCACGTACTGGTAGCCGGCGTCCTTCATTCCGGACTTGACGACGGCGTCGGCCATGCTCTTGATCATGTCCTCGCTCACGTTGCAGGCAAACTTGTTCCACGAATTCCAGCCCATCGGCGGAGTGAGCGCGAGATGCGCAGATGGAGCTATGTTCTCCTGCGCGATCAGAGCGGGGACGAACATCATGACGAACATCATCACGAATGAAGAGAGGAAGGACAACGATGCAGCGACGAGGTGCTTCGTTTTCATAGACACTTTCTACCAGAACCGGAGCCGGATTCGCCACTTCGTTTCCGCGCACTTCATTCCGCGACCGCGGGAAACCCCCGTCACCACAAATTGATCAGCAAGCCCGACAATTCTAACGCGCCAGCTTCTCGTCGAAAAACTTTGCCATCAGCTCGAGCGCTTCTTTCGTTTCTGGCAACTGGAAGTGATACCAGAAAGCGTGTGGCAGCGCCTCGAAGACGACGAGTTGCGCGTCGTTTCCAGCGCGCAGCAGCGCGCGGTGAAAAGTTGCGGTATCACTGAGCAGCAAGTCGCGCGTGCTGGTGACCAGCAGAGAGGGCGGCATCCCGCGCAGGTCGGCGTACAGCGGCGACAGAACCGGATCTTTGCGATCAGTCTTAGCCACGTATTGATCGTCGGGCAAATGGTTGGGATCGGTGGGCTCGATTTCGCCGGCAAATCCATTGAGCGCAAAAATCTGCCGTGAGTCACTGGGTCGGCTGAAGTCCGCCAGCCCCGAAAAAATTCCGAGCGCCGCCGGCAGTGGCAATCCCAGCTGCCTGAGCCTGACCGCGACTTCGCCCGTGAGAATGGCTCCTGCGGAAGTTCCGAAAATCCCGACGCTCTGCGGCTTGTAGGTTTTCAGCAACTCCTTGTATACCGCGACCACATCATCGACCGCGGCCGGAAACGGATTCTCCGGCGCGAGTCGATAGTAGACCGAGACCACCTTGATCTTCGCCAGATTCGAAATCGGAACTCCCTCGATCAGCGAGCCCGAGTCCGAGTTGAAACCCCCGCCGTGCAGATTGATGAGCACGCGCGCGCGATTCGCCTCCGCGCTCGCGAGCGGCCCCGTCGCCAGTGGCGTGATGACGTCCGTGCGCACGCCGGCGATGCTAGTTTCCTCCAAGTTGACGGGATAAATCTTGCGCGCCTCTGCGGAATCCTGCGCGCGCCAGACATCCGTGCGTGCCCGCCGTTCGGCCAGTGTTTCCGGACCGGATTTTCGCTGTACCTGCGGGATCCCGAGCGACGCCAACCATTTCTGCGCCTCCGGGCTGATTGCGGCGGGCAGGGGAACCACGCGTGTGATATGCGCCGTTCCGTCAGCATCAAACGTGGCGGAGTCCTGCTGCCCAGCGAGATTCGATTGAGCCACCAAAGACTGGGCGAACCCAAAGGTGGCCAACGCGAAGAGATACAACACTCTGCTTTTCATCGGCATAGTTGTATCAGACAAGAAGTGCCGCGCGAAAGGCTGGATGCCGAAGGGAGAAATAAAAGTTGTCACGAGAAAGCGCGGCAGCAAGTGAACGAGACGACAGATTCCGCGCAGCCGAAAGCCGCGCGACAGGAACTGTTAGCTCTTGTTCTTTTCTCTCTCTGTGATTCCGTGGTGAAAAGCTCTACGCCAGGGTGTACTTCCCGCGCTCAATTACTCTCTGCGCGATCAGCTGCCGAAGTTCGATTGTGTTAAACGGCTCATGCTTGCTCAGCCGTCGTAGAATCGCTAGTTGTGTGCGCAGCATGTCGCCTTCGGCCACAGCCGCGATCACCTTCCTGGCTGCGGATTCCACTTTCTCAAAAGCCTGCGTCAAGTAAACCCGCGTCATGGCGATAGGCAGCGCGGCCGCTGCCTCGCTTTTACTGGAGGAAGATCCGCTTTCGGCAATCTTCTGGGCTCGCAGCACCGCGGTTTCCATGGCGTAGGTTTCAATGGTCATGTCGGCAATCGCGCCCATGATTTCTTGCTGGTCCTGAATCGCCTGCATATATTTCTGCGTAGCCGCTCCGGCGGCAAACAGGCCAAGCTTCTTCGCTTGCGCCACCAGTTTGCGTTCGTCGGCCAGCGCACCTTCGAACTCTTCGCTCGCAGACGGCCCGGAGAGCACTTCTTCCATCAGCTTCTTGATGGCAGCCATCAGTGGCAACTGCCCGGTCATCGCCCGTTTCAGCAGAAACCCGGTAATGATCAGCCGGTTGATTTCGTTGGTGCCTTCAAAAATCCGGTTGATGCGCGCATCGCGGTATGCTCGCTCCGCCGGATATTCCTCGACAAAGCCGTAGCCGCCGTAAATCTGCAGCGACTCATCGACCACATAATCGATCATCTCAGAAGCCCACACTTTGATGATCGAGCATTCCACAGCGTATTCCTCGATCGCTTTGCGCGTTTCCCGCATCGCATCCGCGCCCGACTTGTCGACTTCGTTGAGCGCCACGTCCATCATGCCCACCGTTCGGTAGACCAGCGATTCACCTACGTAGAGCAGCGTCGCCATGTTGGCCAGTTTCTCGCGCACCAGGCCGAAGTCCGCGATCACCTTGCCGAAAGCCTTGCGCTGCTTGGCGTAGGCGATCGCATTTTCCAGCGACACCCTGCCTCCGCCCACGCACATGGCGCCCAGCTTGAATCGCCCCACATTCAAAATGTTGAATGCGATCACGTGGCCCTTGCCGATTTCGCCCAGCAGATTTTCCGCCGGCACCTGGCAGTCGTTCAGAATCACCGGACACGTCGACGATCCGCGAATTCCCAGCTTGTGCTCTTCGCCTCCGATCGAAATGCCCGGGAAGGTTTTCTCCACCAGAAATGCGCTGAACTTGTCGCCGTCCACTTTCGCGAATACCGTGAACAGGTCCGCGAAGCCCGCGTTGGTGATCCACATCTTTTCGCCGTTGAGAACGTAGTGTCTGCCATCAGCTGAAAGCTGTGCCCGCGTGCGGCAGTTCAACGCGTCGGACCCAGACGATGTTTCCGACAGGGCATACGCGCCCACGATTTCTCCGGCCGCCAGCCGCGGCAGGTATTTCTTCTTCTGTTCTTCGGTGCCGAAATAAACCAGAGGCAACAAGCCGATCCCGCTGTGCGCGCCCCATGTCGTGGCAAAGCCCGCATATTTTGCGATGTGGTCGGCAATCACCGCGGCCGTCACCTTATCCATATCGAGGCCGCCGTAAGCCTCGGGAATTTCCACCGCACTCAAACCCAGTTCTCCCGCCTTCTTCACCAGCGCGCGCGAAATCGAAAAATCTTTGTGTTCGATTTTCTCGGCGTTGGGCAGAATCTCGTTCACCGCGAACTCTTCCGCAGTCTGCCCAATCAGCTGGTGCTGCTCGGTGAAATCCTCGGGGGTGAAAACGTCCTCGGGACGGCGCTCTTCCAGCAGAAAACTGCCGCCGGAGATCTTGGTGTTCGGAATTGCAGTGGTGGCCATGGAACCCCTTCTTGATGCGACTTCATTCATGCACAACACTGCAGTTTATAAGCACGCCGATGGATTTACCACCGAGTTTGAGGGTACGAGAGAGGTACAAAGGGATGTTGTCCCGCGGCCGAAGCATCTGACCCGACGACAGGTAACCCGGCCCGTTTGAAACAGGAGTAATGGCTTCCAGACTGCTGGCAGAAGCCTGAAGAAACGCGGGCGGCTCGTTTACCTCATGGGCCGCCTGTCACGCACCGAAGTGGGATATGGAATAGCGTAAAGCTAATCATTCGCCTTCGACATATGCACCGCGATCACCTGCCAGCCTTCCCCGTGCTTCTGGAAAACGGTGGTCATACGGATGGTTTCCGGCTTCTGCGGAACTTGCATTTCGACCGATCCCATCAGCACGGCCGTGTCTCCGAAGATGTGCACGGTGGAATCACGCAGAGTAGATTTCGGCATGTGGGTAGCGGGGCTCTCATCTGCTGGAACGACATCGGACTTGCTCAGAACGCCTCCTCCGCCGAACGAAGTTCCCATGAAGTCATCGGCGAACATTTTTTGTAGTGCAGGCAGGTCGGGCCCGGCCGCCGCGTCCAGCCACTGTTGCTCCAGCTTGCGAAAATCGTCTTCCGTCATGTTGGTGGATGAAACCGACGCGTTCGGACGTCCGAACGCCAGCACGAAAAAGCACGCCAGAAGCCCTAAGCCAGTAAGCCACATCTTCTTCATACACAGCTCCTCAAGGTCAGAGTTGAGATCCGGACAGGGCCCACTCTAGCGACACAGACACCGTGCTGCCAGGGAAAGTTCCTGCTTCAGATTTCCGACCTTAAGGCCAGGAATCACAGAGACAACGGATCCGGCACCAGCGACCGGCAATTCGTAGGAGCCTCATTCATCAGCATCCTGTAACGCTCTACCGTTCCGTCGTAGTTTTGCTTCAGACCACCGCACTCTTGCGCAGAATTATTCGAACAGGCGCTTTGCATCTGGGCCCTAGCCGCTCGCACTTCGTTTGCCAGTGAGGCCGCTCGGGCGTTGATGGTCGCACATTCCTCCTGGCGGGCCCCGCAAGATGTTCCATTCCAGGATGTGCCGCGTGAACATGGATGAGCAGAAGCCGCGCAGGCTCCGTCGTTCCCGGATTGCCCGGCCACGCACGAGGAGTTGTTCGTGGGCGCGGCGACGCATCCACCGTTCTTTCCCTGAACTTCTCCCGGAGGGCAAGCGCAGGCCTTGCCTTTGCAGACGGGACGCCGCAAATCGCTCTCGACGAGCGCCGCGGTCTCGGGTGGCTTGGGCGCAGGCTTTTTGCAATCTTCGCCCTTGCAAACCGGCACCCGCAGGTCAGACTTGGTTGGCTTTGGCTCAGACCTGCGGAAAGGATGGCGAAGGAACGAGAAGAAGCTTCTCTTCTCGGGCTGCGCAGTCTTCCCAGCGGCAGAGTGTGACGAGAGGCTCGAACGCGACCCCGTCGCCGCAGCGGAGGAGCCATGTGAACTTGAGCCAGAGTTATGAGTGGAGTTATGAGCGCTGGCAGAACCGCCATTGGCGGCCGAGGAATGGCTGCTGGCGGAGTGACTCGAACCACTACCGGACGAACCGCCGGACGAGCTGGCATGAGACGAACTCGATCCAGAAGAACTCCCGCCCGAAGAGGCGTGCGACGAACCGCCGGAGGATCCCCCGGAAGATCCTCCACCGCCGCCGGAGGAATGTTGTGCGAAGACAACCGAGGAGAATAGGAAGACCACCGCAACCACTACGCTGGAGAGCCGCATAAAAGCACCTCCTAGCAGACGCTGGCGAACATTGTGTGACGAACGTTCTGTTTTACGTTTTTTAGACTAGGCGAGCCGCCGCAAGGATAGCGCCGAACCGAGTAAAAGAGCGTAAATATTGGGTAAAGAAGTGTCGTCGCCAGATTTCGAGATCACGAGCAGATGGCGCGTGCACTCAACGCGGCACAATCTCCTGCCGCTCGTTTGCTTCTTTCACCTGAAACCTAGTGGAAGGTTGGCAGGTGGAATAGCCCACCAGCCTCGTCGTATCGGACGCTGGATCGTCGCGCGTGACACGATAGCTTCGAATGGAATAACAGGTCGCGTCTTTCTGAGTGAGAACACGAGGAGTGAGAACACGTGCGCGAGATTGCGGCCACGGCTTGAAGGTCCAATCGTGCTCGCTCGCCCCAGCGGCTTCCGATTTCGCGTGCGGCAGGTAGAGCCTGTCAATATCAATATCAATCGGAAGTTGGATCGGGATGAGGGGAAGGCTGGCCAGTGCGTCGGGAGGTAATACACCAAGAGGCTCAGAATAGAAAGAGCCAGGGATGTTATCGCTCGGGGACTGCGCCGCAGTCGGCACTACGCAAGCCGAAATCAACAGCGAGAGAACTAGAAGGCGGGGGATATACATAAACCCTCCTCTTTATCGCATTATAGCCCGGCGGCGCAACTTCAATACATTTTGCGCGAAAGCGATGAATTGCCCGTGTACTTTGGTGTTGTTTGCGGTTAATTCAAGCTCTCGAAAATACCGGCGGCGCCCATGCCGCCGCCCACGCACATGGTGACCAGGCCGTAGCGCGCGTCGCGGCGTTTGAGTTCGCGGATGATGCTCGCGGTCAGCTTGGCTCCGGTGCAGCCTAGCGGATGTCCCAGCGCGATCGCACCCCCGTTGGGATTCACTTTGTCGGGATCCAGTCTCGCTTCTTTGATTACGGCCAGCGACTGCGCCGCAAACGCTTCATTCAACTCGATGACGTCAATATCGGAGAGCTTGAGCCCGGCCATCTTCAGCGCTTTCGGAATCGCGAAGACCGGACCGAGTCCCATTTCTTCCGGCTTGTAGCCCGCCGTTGCGAAAGACACATATCGCGCCAGTGGCTTGATGCCCAGCGCCTTGGCGCGCTCCGCCGACATCACCACGGTGGCCGCAGCGCCATCGGACATCTGCGAAGAATTTCCGGCGGTCACCGTGCCCTTGACGTGGAACGCGGGCTTCAGCGCGAGCAGAGCTTCGAGCGAAGTATCGGCGCGCGGACCTTCGTCCATTTTAAAAATAATTTCCTGCCGCTTGGGCTTCGAGCCGTTGGGAGTGGTAAAGCTCACCGGCACCGAAACGACTTCATCATCGAACTTGCCCGCCTGAATCGCGGCGAGAGCCTTCTGATGGCTGCGCAGCGAAAATTCATCCGCGGCTTGGCGCGTGATTCCGAAGCGCTGGCCGACGCGTTCAGCCGTGAGGCCCATATTGAGATACGCATCCGGGTAGTGATCGACGAGCCATGGGTTGGGCGAAATCTTGTGGCCGCCCTTCGGAATCATGGTCATCGACTCGGTGCCTCCGGCGACGATCACGTCGGCCCCGCCGCTCATGATGCGCTCTGCGGCCATGGCGATCGCCTGCAGTCCCGACGAGCAGAAGCGGTTGATGGTGAGCGCCGAAACCTCCACCGGCAAACCCGCGCGCAGCGAGGCGATGCGGGCCACGTTCATCCCTTGCTCGGCCTCGGGCATGGCGCAGCCCAGGATAACGTCCTCAATTTCTTTGGCGTCGAGTTGCGGCACGCGTTCAAGCGCACCCTTGATGGCGACGGCCGCCAGTTCATCGGGACGAGTGGCGCGGAGTGTGCCCTTGTAGGCGCGTCCCACGGGCGTGCGAACGGACGAAGCAATGATGACTTCACGCATGGTAGTTTTCAATTCTGGGCTGCAAGCTTACCGCTGCTTTTGATTTGATGCTTCTCGATCCCGCCGAGCTTCACTTCGCGTCGTCGCCGCTCTTGGCCGGCGCATAGAAGTAATAATCGGCGGTGTAGCTGCTTTTGGTTTCGGTGTTGACGTGGGTAGCGTCGCAGACGTCGTTGGGCGGCATGCCGCCGTGCGTGTGGACGCGCTGGATGGTCGTGACAGTCGTGAGCAGGCCTTTGCCGGCATGTCCCACCACGTTCACCAGCAGCCAGGGGATGGACTCGCCATCAAGAGAGTCCACTTTGGCCGCGGCTTTGCCCGTGACTGCGCTACCATCTTTCAGCGACCAGGTGGGGCCGGCGGAGTGGGTGCCGATGACTTTGTCTTTGCGGTCGTGCAGCTCGGCGTCGGGAGCCTTGAGCGCCCAGGCAAACTTGCCGTCGGCGGCGGGCTGGCAGGTGTAGATCTGCGATCCCGTGGCGTGCGCGTAGAGCACAACTTCCAGGCCCGCGGGGACGGCGATCGTGTCCGGCACGTCGGGCGGCTCTTCTTTGTAGGGAGCTTGTTTCTGCGCGCCGCTCTGGCTTTTCGCTTGCGCGTTTGCGGACCGGGTTCCCAGAATCTGGCTTCCGAGAACGATGACTATGAGGACGGTGGCAGAGTAGATGAGGTGTTGTTTGGGAGCCAACATGAACGCGATTGTAGCAGGCGGAGATTGCTGGATGGGCGCCCACAAACTGGAGAAGTATTCCTGCAGGAACGTTTGTGGAAATCTCGGAAACTGCGAATTATTCGCTTGCAGCTATTGGTGCAGGGCAGGTAAGTCTATGCACTAGCTTTGGTTAGGGCAACTGCCGAAACACCGGCAGGGAAGTGGCGGGCGAACGAACTGCGAATTTTCTTCTGGCAGACCCGTCAGAGGCTTACCCGCACGCGAACGCGACGTGCACCACGGTTTCGCCCGATCCTGCCAGGGTGCGTCGGACTGTTCGTTCCCGAGATATTTGCGGTTGACCGACGTAGCATGTATCGTTACACTATACGGGATGATCAAAAGCTTCCGGCACCGGGGCGTGGAGAAATTCTTTCGCTCCGGGTCGAAAGCTGGGATTCAGCCGAAGCACGCCGGCAAACTGCGATTGCAATTGTTCGCGCTCGATAATGCGCGGCGACCGGGCGATATGAATCCTCCGGGATGGAAACTTCATCCGCTAGTGGGAGAGTTCAAGGATCATTGGGCGATCAGTGTCAGCGGAAATTGGCGTTTGACGTTCAAATTTGAAGGCGAGGATGCGGTCCTCGTCGACTATCAGGACTATCACTAGCACGGTCACGGCCCGCACAGGGCCGATACAGGAGAACAAGAAATTGTCCATGCCCATGCACAATCCGCCGCATCCGGGGCTGGTTCTTCGGGAATATCTCGGAGAACTGGCCGTATCCGAGGCCGCTGCTCATCTGCGGGTTACGCGCGTGACTCTGTCGCGGGTGCTGAATGGCAAGTCAGGAATTTCGGCTGCGATGGCGATCCGGCTGGGGGCTGCTCTGGGCACCACGCCAGAACTGTGGATGAACATGCAGTCGCAGTACGACCTCTGGCGCGCGCGGCAAGCGCGTCAGCCGAAGGTGCGGAGGTTTGCGCACGTGGCGGCGGGGTGAAAGGACCGGTTGCCGGTCAATGGCTGAGTTTCCCTTATACCAAGAGAATTCAGCCTATTGGTTCGGTCGCGTGAACCGAAAAGCATCAAATACCCTGTTGATGTCTTTATCTGGACTCTCGGTTTTTGACAGAACTGTAATCAGGTAGAATCGCTGACCCACCAAGTACATTTCTTCGTCAATGAACGAGTCCCCTTGGGTAGTCGATCGGAATCGGCGCCCCGAATATCCGCCCAAGGTCAGATTCTCCTCGGTGATTGGTTTTCCGGTTACACCGTTGATCGAGCCATCCCTGGTGCGGTCGAAAATTTCGTTGGTGTTCCCGGGCGTAAACGGGAAATCGGCGTAGCCGCACATCAATCCAAAAGAATGGTGGTTCAAGGCTGAGAAGGGATGCAGTTTGCGGTGAACTTTGGCAACTGAAGTTCGATTACTTTTCCCGTCACCGGCTCTCCCGGCATTAGAATTTAAAATCCGCCCTCTGGCGATGGAAACCTGACCCGACGTTCAGCGTCCTCACGGGCGTGAGTCATGTGGTAGAGCAACAGCCCAGCTAGGGCCATCGCCATTCCACCCAAAATCTTGGTTCTCATCTAATTCCTCAGCGTCTTCCCCGTCTTCAGCGTGAACTGAATTCTCTCCTGCGTTTTCTTTTCGCCGCAGAGGGATTTGAAACCTTCGCGCTCCAGATCGAGGATGTACTGCTCGCTCACCGGCGTCCCGGGAGTGACGTTTCCTCCGCACAAGACTTCGGCGATTTTTCCGCCCAGTTTTACTTCGTAGTCGGTGATGTAGCCGCCCTGGCGCATCATGTGGACGCCCATTTTCAGCGCGGCCAGAAGACTTTCGCCGGGGGCGGGGATGTCGGTGCGGGGAACGGGCGGTTCGTAGCCGGCGCGGACCAGTTCGAGGGAGCGAGCCTTGGCGTCGGAGAGGACGCGCTCGCGGTTCATGGAGATGCGGTCGGCTTCGGTGAGGAAGCCGAGGGCGCGGGCTTCATGCGCGGAGGTAGCGACTTTGGCGGTGGCGATGGCTTCGAAAGCGTGCTTCATGGCTTCGAGCATTTCGACGGAGCCGGCGAGAGCTTCGGGCGTGGATTTGCCGTGCGCGGCGGCGGCTCCGTCGACGGCACGGAGCAACATTTCTTTGCAGCCTCCGCCGCCGGGGAGCAGGCCGACGCCGACTTCGACCAAGCCGGTGTAGAGTTCGGCGTGGGGCTGACGGGCTGGGGAGTGCAAGGAAATTTCCGTGCCGCCACCCAGGCACAGGCCGAACGGCGCGGCGACCACGGGTTTCGGCGAGAACTTGATGGCCTGGGTCATGCCCTGGAACTGGCGGATGACGAGATCAACGTCGTCCCACTCTTCTTCCTGCACGCTCATGAGCAGGAGCATGAGGTTGGCGCCGACGGAAAAATTCGTGGCGTCGTTGGTGATGACGAAGGCGTCGAAGGTATCGCCTGGGCCGCCGGGTTTCAGGGTTTGACCAATAAGCTGGAGGATGTCGGCGCCCAGCGCGTTCATCTTGCTGTGGAACTCGATGCAGGCCACGCCGTCGCCGATGTCGACGATGGAAGCGCCGGAGTTTTTCTTGACGACTCCGTTGGATTTTTTTGCGACGGTCACGGACCGGACTCCCGACGGGACTTCGACTGGTTTCCAGTTTCCAGTTTCGAGTTGCCAGTATTTGCGGCCTGAGGGCGTTTTCGGATCGTCGGCATACCAGGACTTCTGGCCTGCGGCCAGGAGCTTTTCTACGTTTGCGGCTAACGGTTTGTTTTCTTTTTTCATGCGGGCTACGGTGGGCTCGACGCCGGCGGCGTCCCAGAGTTCGAAGGGGCCAAGTTCCCAGTTGAAGCCGAGGCGCATGGCGCGGTCGATTTCGACGATGGAGTCGGAGATTTCAGGGACCCGGTTCGCGCAATAAGTCCAAAGATCGGAGAGCGCGGACCAGAGGAAGCCTCCGGCTTTGTCTGCTTTTTGTGGACTGCCTTCAAGGCCCAGCAGCATGCGGAGGCGCGCGCCGGTGTCTTCGATATTTTTCGCCATGTCGAGGGAGGCGAATTTTGGTTTCTGGCGGGGGTGGTATTCCAGAGTTTTCCAGTCGAGGGCGAGGCGTTCGTCTTCCTGGTTAGAATCGCCGGACAGGACTGTCCGGCCTACATTTTTTTTGTAGAAGCCGCCTTTGGTTTTGTCGCCTAGCCATTTTCGGTCGAGCATTTGGCGGTAGAAGTCTGGGAGCTTAAGCTCGCTGCGTTCGTCTTGGACGTTCGTGGTCATGTTGGTAACTACGTGGCCCAGGATGTCAAGGCCGACCAGGTCGATAGTGCGGAAGGTTGCCGACTTGGGCCACCCGACGGCTTGCCCAGTGAGAGCGTCGACGTCTTCGATGGTGAGGTCCATCTCTTGCATCAGGCGCATGACGTTGAGTACGGAGAATGTGCCGATCCGGTTGCCGATGAAGTTAGGCGTGTCTTTGGCGAGAACGACGCCTTTGCCCAGTTGCAGGTCGCAGAAGTTGGAGACCACCGCGATGAGCGCGGGGTCGGCATCGGGCGTGGGGATGAGTTCGAGCAGGCGCATGTAGCGCGGCGGGTTGAAGAAGTGCGTGCCGAACCAGGACTTGCGGAAATCGTCGGAGAAACCTTCGGCGATTTTGCCTACGGGCAGGCCGCTGGTGTTGGTGGTGATGATGGTTCCGGGCTTGCGGATCGCTTCGACCTTGCGAAGGAGCGCGCGTTTGATGTCGAGATTTTCGACGACGGCTTCGATGATCCAGTCGACCTCGGCGAGTTTCTTGAGGTCGTCTTCGAAGTTGCCGACGGTGACGAAGCGGGCGAGCGATGCGTCCATGAAGGCGGCGGGTTTGGATTTCTGTGCGGCGTCGAGTCCGGCGGTGGCGATCTTGTTGCGAGCGGAACCGCTGGGTGCAGCGTCCTGGGGAACGATATCGAGCAGGTAACTGGGGACGCCGGCGTTGGCGAAGTGCGCGGCGATGCGGGCGCCCATGGTTCCGGCGCCCAGGACTGCGATTCTATGAATGCGCTTCATGAATGAGACCTCGGTTGCGTAAAACCTGCGGAGCAATGGATGGACAACTCTGCATTCTACCTGCGCGGGGCCTTTCGGGGACTGCCGGCTGCGGGGGGAGCTTGCCCCGGCGGCGACGAAAGATCGGGATGCTCGCGCAGATAGGCGAGGGCGCGGCGGGACATTTCTTTTTCGCCTTTGTAGGCGAGCAGTGCGGGGGCATCTTGCAGAGGGATCCAGCGGGCGCGCGCGACTTCGATGCGCATCGCGGGAGTGACGTCGTCGATGCGGCCGGAGTGGTAGCGCAGCAGGTAAAAACTGACGATTTTGAAAACTTTCTGGCGGTCGCCCCAGGAGCGGACGTAAACATACTTGCTGTCGCCCAGCTTGGTGACGAGTTCGGCGGTGATTCCGGTTTCCTCGCGCACCTCGCGCAGGGCAGCGGTTAGCGGCTTCTCACCGGCATCGACCAGGCCTTTGGGTAGGCAAAGAGTGGGCTTTGCGCCTCGGGGCGCCGGCTTGGCGGCATCAGGCGTGGTCGCCCGGGGCTGGTGCGGGAGTTCGATGGCGGCCATCCACCACCGTTCGCCGCGGTTGCGGAGGACTACGCCGCCGGCCGAGATTTCGCGGGCCATTTTCTCCACCATGGCTTGCAAGCTACCAGAATTACGGGAGTTAGTCACGGTGGGGCGGGCCAGAGGGAAGGGAGGGTAACCGGCGAGTTCTGCCCGCGTAATTATCGCGGTAACCCCCCGATGGCACCATCGTGCCCTGCAGCCCTAACGGGGCTTGTGGCATCTTACATAGTAGGTTCGGAATTGAAGTTAGACGGGGACCGGAGCCCAGGCGGGCGCGTGGCAAGTCGTTGAGTTTGGGTTACTGAGACTGGGTACCGGCAATGTGGGGATGCAGTGAAGAGTCTGGAAAAAATAATCCGTTCCGTTCAGGCGATTGGCCGGGAACTGTCTCGCAAGACCGGCGTGCTCGAAGAGACGCGGCGCACACCTGCCATCGGCCTGGCGCTGGGCGGCGGCTTTGCGCGCGGCATTGCGCACATTGGTGTGCTGAGGGTTCTGGAAGAAGCGGGCATTCCGATTCGAGCGGTCACCGGCACCAGCGTGGGAGCGTTGATTGGCGCGGCCTACTGCAGCGGACTCTCCTGTGCGGAACTTGACGCAGTCGCGCACGCGGTGCGCTTCACCACTTTTGCGCGCTGGACGATTTCGCGTTTCGGATTTGCGTCGAACGACCGCATGGTCGCGTTCCTCGATCGCACCTTGAAGGTGAAGACGTTTGAAGAGTTGCGCATTCCGCTGGGCGTGGCTGCTACCGACTTCAATACCGGCGAAGGCGTGGTGTTTCATTCCGGCGCGATCACGGACGCGGTGCGCGCCAGTTGCGCGTATCCGGGAATGTTTTTGCCGGTGGAGATTCGCGGCCGTTACCTGATTGATGGGATGCTGTCGCATCCCGTGCCCACGAGGCCGCTGCGCGAAATGGGTGCGGACCGCGTGCTGGCGATTCATTTGAAGGGCACGTGGGCGACTGGCGGACCGCCGCGGCATCTGTTTGACGTGATTGGGCAGTCGTTCGCCATCGCGCAGGATGCGATGTCTTCGCTGTGGCGGGGCGCGGCCGATCTGGTGGTGGAGCCCGATGTGGCGGGCTTCGCTTATGACGACTTCAAGCGCGCCGATAATCTCATCCACGCCGGTGAAGTGGCCATGCGCAACGCGCTGCCCGCGGTGCGCAAGTGGCTGGAGACGCCGGTGGGTGAGACCTCGGATGCGAGACCGCGCGCTGTGGCGGCAAAGCCAGCGCCTATGCCCGCGGACTGAAGACCAGTGGGCAGTTGGGCGATGGAAGATATTCAGCGATCATAGGGAAGGGGCCGAATCCTGGCTCCCTCGGTTATGCGCCGAAGGGGTGTTCGGAACGAAGCGAACTTCTTCTCGTCAGTCTGCCACCGCAGCGAGATCAGCTTGCAGTTGCGCCAGGTTGAAGCCGGGGGCGAAGTTTGGATTTTTGGCTTCCGGCGGCAGGATGGCGTAGGCCTCGTCGACGCATTCATCCCACCATGCCCACGTGGCCTGCTGCGTGTTTCCCCACGTCAGCACGGTTACGCCGTTCTGGTCGTAGGCAACGGCGAAGACGGCGTGGCCGTCATTCGTCAGCGTGCCGGGAGTCCAGGGCTGGTGGGCATCGAACTCCTGTTGGCAGTTGGCCTGCACCTGAAACCCGAGATAGACCCCGCCAAAAAGACGGATGGCTTGCTGGACGCTGGTGTGATTCTTGGGAGTGAGAGCCACATAGGTGATGATCTCGTCGCCGTCGACCGGATTCTGGCGCCAGTAGTTCAGCACGTCGAGTTCGTTCAGACCGCTGTCCACGCCGCCCGTCAGTTTCATATACAGCTTGACCGCCGCCGTCTTCGCCATGATTGTTTGCTTGCCGACCAGGCCGTCGTAAGTGGTGATGGCGTGGGCCAGGGCGGCGATGGTGCAATCTCCCAGAGTATCGTTGCCGTCCATGGGGAACAGCTTCGTCGGGTCGTTGGTTTTCAGCTTCTGGTAGACGCTGGTCAAGACGTTGTAGGTGGCGGGCGGCGGAGCCAGCGCAGCCGTTAGATAATTCTCGAAGCGCAACGTGCGATAGTCGATCTTGGGCGGATGCTTTCCGAAACGGTAGTTCGGCATGGAAGGTGCTCCTCTCGTGTCTTTACTTCGTATGCGGCGAATTTCGTATGGGCGAACCTGTGGACGAACCTCGTAGGATGGTGCTGGAGAGGCGTTTCTCGTTTCAGCGAGGATGAAATAAATTTCCTGACTTGCGAGCAGTCGTTTCCTAGGCCGCTGCCTTCTCCGCCTCTTGCCTAATTCGCTGCCAGGCTTTCTCCACGTGCCGCGCTTGCGTATTGGTTTGCCCTACGCACAGGCGCAGCGTGAGCTTTCCCTTCAGCTTGGTGTGGGTGAGGAAGAGGTCGCCACTCCGGTTGAGACGGTCGAGGATGGTTTGATTGACGGCGTCTCCGCCTTTGTGGCGGAAGCAGACTAGATTCAGCGGAGCGGGAGCGGCGAGTTCAAAATTCTTGTCGTTACGGACCCTGCCCGCGAACTGCTGGGCGAGTTCGACGTGGCGGCGAATGTGGTGCTGCAGGCCTTCCACGCCGTAGTGGCGAATCACGAACCACAACTTGAGCGAGCGGAAACGGCGGCCGAGCTGGATGTGCCAGTCGCGGTAGTCGATGACCGCGCCCGATTCCGTCGCCTGGTTGCGAAGGTATTCCGGCAGGATGCTGAGGGTCTGGATGAGGGCCCTGCGGTCGGCGACCCAGAAACAGTTGCAGTCGAAGTTGGTGAACATCCATTTATGCGGATTGAAGTTATAGCTGTCGGCAAATTCGAGCCCGTTTTGCAGGTGACGGAATTCGGGACAGAGCGCGGCCGTGCCCGACATGGCAGCGTCCACGTGCAGCCAGAGATTGTGCTGGCGGCAGATTTCACCGATGGTGGGGATCGGGTCCATCGCGTTCGAGGAAGTTGTGCCCACGGTTGCGCAAACCAAGGAAGGCACGAGACCGGCGAGTTTGTCGACCTCGATCTGGCGGGCGAGGGCTTCGGGGCGCATGGCGAAATTCTCGTCGACTTCGATCAGCCGCAGATTCTCGACGCCCAGGCCGGCGATCATCGCCGCCTTTTCAAGAGAAGAGTGCGTCTGGGTCGAGGCGTAGGCGACGATGCGGCCGTCGCATCCTTTTTTGTTGCTGGTGTAATTCGTGGCACGCTCGCGGGCGGCGAGAAGGGCGCAGAGTGCGGCGCTCGAGGCTGTGTCTTGAATCACTCCGCCGCCGGTATTCGAGGAAAGAAACTTTTCAGGCAGGCCGAGCATGGGGATCAGCCAGTCCAAGACGTGGGTTTCGAGTTCGGTACATGCCGGGCTGGTCGACCACAACATCCCTTGCACTCCCAGGCCGGAAGACAGGAGGTCGCCGAGAATTCCCGGGCCGGACGCGTTGCACGGAAAGTAGGCGAAGAAATTCGGTGACTGCCAGTGCGTGACGCCGGGAAGAATCAACTTCTCGACATCTTTTAGCAGCGCATCGAAAGGTTCACCGCGCGCGGGAGGATTTTCCGGCAGCGACGCGCGAATCTGTCCCGGCTTCACCTGCGAGAGCACGGGGAACGATTCGATGCGGGAGTGGTAGTCGGCGATCCAGTCGATCACGGCGTGGCCGTGGCGGCGGAATTCCTCGGGCGTCATGTGAAAAGATTTTTCTTTGCTGCCTTCTTCTGGGGACACTTTATCGACCTCGGGGTGCGACCAGAGATCGTATCAAAAGCCGGAGTTGATTTCGCTTCGAGGAGATCATTGACCACAAGGGTTACCGAGGTTCACGAAGGAAATCAGATTCAGACTAGGCGGCCAAAGTAGAGGCGGGTTTTGTATTCGCAGATGACCTGTCCTTCGACGGCATGGGTGTCGAAGATACGCCGCAGTTCTCGCAACATCGGCGCGTGTTTGGGGTGCTCAGGCCCGGGAACATAGGACGACGATAAGAGTCGGCCCTCGAGACCTGCAAAGTCAAATTCCTGCTGCATGGGGAATGCTCGCTCTTGAAATGGTTCGGGATCGAAAAATTCGTTGACCACTTCGGTGGTGTGTTCGTGGCGCACGTCCTGATAATCGGTGCCGAAGGTAAGCAGCAGGTTTTCGTAGTCGCGGAGAAACGGCGTGGAATCTGTGAGGCGTTCATTCCACATCAGAACCAGCCAACCACCGGGCTTGAGAATACACGCGAATTCCTGGCGTGAGCGCTCGCGATCGAACCAGTGTGCGGCCTGGGCCCCAGTGACAAAATCCACGCTTTGGTGCGCGAGTGTGGAAGCCTCCGCCGTTCCCGCAACGCTGGTGAATTTTGGAAACTCGGCCAACAGCCGCTCCCCTGCTTCGCGCATTTCAACATTCGGTTCAACGCCAAAAACCGGGTTGCCGTTTTCCAGCAGCATGCGGGTCCAGATGCCGGTACCGCTGGCGATGTCGGCGATGACGTGACGGCTCGTTAGGCCGCATTCTGTTCTCAGCGCATTTAATACCTCGGGCGGATAGCCCGGCCGGTAGCGGATGTAGTTCTCCACGCGGCCGGAAAAGCGGCTGGTTGCGTCAGAAGCGGGCATAGAGTTCGACGTATGAACGCGAGCGGCAAGTTTAATCGGGAACGTGATTCAGCTTGCCAGAAATCTATTCTAACGGCACGATAGAAGTGTTGTCCGCAGATTGGCCCGCTGGGCGAGGATTCTGCATTCGGCAAGCGCAAGAATATTAAGCGCAAGAAAATAACAATATGCGAGTTGTCATCAAAGTCGGCACCAGCCTTATCGCTCCCGGCGGGCAGATTGATGCCAACCTGCTGCGCGGGCTGGTCGACCAGTTCGATCTCGGCAAAAACGAGTATCTGATCGTTACGTCCGGCGCGATTGCCGCTGGCATTGCGAGCCTTGGGCTGAGGAAGCGGCCGAGCGAGGTCCCTGCGATGCAAGCCTGCGCCGCGGTCGGCCAGAGCCGGCTGATGCATACCTACGAGCGCCTGTTTTTCGGTAAGAAAGTGGTCGCGCAGTTGCTCCTGTCGAGCGATGACTTCACCTCGCCCGTGCGCTATCGCAACCTGCAGAACGCTCTGGCGGAATTGCTCTCGCTGGGCGTGGTGCCCATCGTGAATGAGAACGACAGCGTCTCAGTGCGCGAACTGGTCGGGGCGTTCGGCGACAACGACGAACTGAGCGCACTGCTGGCTACGGCTGTCAAAGCGGACTGGCTGCTCTTGCTCACTGATGTGGACGGTTTTTTCGTTCCCAATGGAAGCAAGAAGCCGCGGTTGGTGCGCGTGGTGCGCAAGCTCACCGCCGCGCTGGAAGCGCAATGCAATGGCAAAAGCAAGCTGGGCCGCGGCGGAATGATCTCCAAGCTGAAGGCTGCGAAGCTGGCGAGTGAAGCCGGAGTTCATGTAGCCATTGTGAATGGACGGAACCCTGCAGGAATCACGTTGGGCATGGAGCGCAAAATTGGAACTTATTTTCCGCCACCGCGGGGGAAGATCTGATGCCCGCGACGGTCGCCAGCGCGCTTTCCACGCAGGAGAAGCTGATCCGCGCCCGCGCAGCAGCGACCACGCTCGCGCTGCTTTCTTCGGAACAAAAGAACGCGATGCTGCGAGCGATGGCGGATGCGATTGCGAGCCACACAAAAAGTATTCTTGCGGCAAACCGGAAAGATGTGGAGAGCTCCGGCCTCGAAGGCGCGATGCTCGACCGCCTGCTGCTGACTGCGGAGCGAATCGGGGACGTGGCACGCGGAGTGCGTGAAGTTGCAGCCCTGCCCGATCCGGTCGGCGAAACCCTGGCAGAGTGGACGCGTCCGAACGGCCTGCACATTCGCAAGCTGCGCGTGCCCCTTGGAGTAGTGGGAATTATTTACGAGTCGCGGCCCAACGTTACGGTCGATGCGGCGGTGCTGGCGCTGAAGACCGGCAACGCAGTTGTTCTGCGCGGCGGGAAAGAGGCTGCGCACAGCAATCATCGACTGGTGGAAATTCTCGCCGCGGTGCCTGGAGTGCCGGATGGTGCCATCGAACTTCTCGACGCCAGCACTCGGCAATCGGTGCAGGAGCTGATCAAGGCCCGCGGACTTGTGGATGTAATCATCCCCCGCGGCGGAGCGGGTCTCATCACGTACGTCGCGGAGAATTCGGTGGTGCCGGTGATCGAGACGGGAGCAGGGAACTGCCACATCTTCGTCGACGGGTCGGCCGATTTCGACATGGCGGACGGCATTGTGATCAACGCGAAAACACAGCGTCCGTCGGTGTGCAACGCCGCGGAAAAGTTGCTGGTGCACGAACGCATTGCGGCGGCATATATTCCGCGAATCGTGAAGAAGCTTATCGAGGCAGGTGTGGAAGTTCGCGGTGACGGCAAATCCCGCGCCCTGGCCGCCGGATTGAACGTTGGCCCCGTAGCCGAGCAAGACTGGTACGAGGAATATCTGCGGCTGTGCATGGCGATCCACGTGGTCGCCGATGTGGAGGAGGCGATCGCGCATATCAATCACTACTCAACTAAGCATTCCGACGCGATCGTAACGCGCGACCATACGAATGCCCGCAAGTTTTTGCGCGGCGTCGATTCGGCGGTTGTCTACTGGAATGCATCCACGCGCTTCACCGATGGTGGAGAGTTTGGCTTCGGTGCCGAGATGGGCGTCAGCACCCAGAAACTGCACTGCCGCGGCCCGTTCGCGCTGGTGGAGCTGACTTCTTCGAAGTATGAAATTATTGGGACCGGGCAGCTGCGGTAGTCTTCTGCACCATGGCCGACTTCTTCATGGCCGCAAACTCGCCCTCAACCAGGTAGCGATCGTGGTTCTCGCTCACGTCGCTGAGGCCCTCCGGCGTGAGCTTGAGGCGCTTAAATACCTTTCGCGCACGCTTCCTCTCTTCATTCTGACAGCCGCTGTGCTACCTTACTAAGTTTCCCGGCGGAGCCTAATGAGATTCCTTTCTGCAGCGCTGGTTTCATCCGCATTCGTGCTTTCCGGTTTTTCGTTCGGCGGAAATCCGTCTGAATCGGCGGGAACGGCGCCACCGGCCACGCCGGCAATTTTCGGCTTTCGCGATCCCGCCGCGGAAATCGCCACAGAAGCGCGCTTCCTCGCGGTACCCGACCCCAAACTCGCCGAACAGGATTTGCGCGTGCTGACGCGGGTTCCGCATATGGCCGGCACCGCCGCGGACAAAGCCACCGCCGACTACGTCGCCGCGAAATTCCGCGAAGCCGGACTCGAAACCGAAATCGTGGAATACAAGGTCTGGATGAACTACCCCCTGGAAATCAGCGTGGATATGACCGCGCCGGCGGGAGTGGAAATGCACGGCCCCACGCGCGAACACGTAGAGGGAGATATTTACCCGGACGATCCGAACGTAGTGATGCCGTTCAACGGAATGTCGCCATCCGGCGATGTCGACGCGGAAGTGGTCTACGCCAACTACGGGACTCCCGAAGATTTCGAAAAGCTCGACAAGCTGAAGGTCAGCGTGCGCGACAAGATTGTGCTGGTTCGCTACGGGCAGAATTTTCGGGGAGTAAAAGTATTCCTGGCGCAGGAGCGGGGAGCGGCTGGCGTAATCATTTATTCCGATCCCGCCGACGACGGTTGGCGGCACGGCGACAAATATCCCCAAGGCCCGTGGCGCCCTGATACGGGCGTGCAGCGCGGGTCGGTGGGCTACATGTTCGAATTTCCTGGAGACCCCACAACGCCGGGAATTGCGTCGGTGCCGTCGCTGCCTGAGTCGCAGCGCATTTCTCCAGAAAATTCGGCGCAGATGCCGAAGATTCCATCGACGCCGCTTTCTTATCACGATGCCTGGCCCATGCTCGAGCATTTGGGCGGACCGGATTCGCCGCGCGAGTGGCAAGGCGCCCTGCCGTTTACTTATCACGTAGGCCCGGGCCCGGCGAAAGTGAAAATGCATCTGAAGCAGGACTACAAGTTCCGCACACTCTGGGATGTGATTGGCCGGGTCAGCGGAAGCGAACTGCCCGACCAGTGGGTGGTTGCGGGCAATCATCGTGATGCCTGGGTTTTCGGCGCGGTGGACCCGAACAGCGGCACAGCGGCCATGCTGGAAGCAGTGCGCGGCGTGGGCGAGTTGTTGAAGTCGGGATGGAAGCCAAAACGCACGCTGGTTTTCGCAAGTTGGGATGGCGAAGAAGAAGGCCTGATGGGTTCCACGGAATGGGCGGAGCAACACGAAGCGGAGTTGGAGAATGCGCCCGGGTATTTCAACATGGATGTGGCCGTATCCGGATCGAAATTTGGGGCGTCGGCCGTGCCCAGCTTGAAGCAGTTCCTGCGCGATGTGACGAAAGCCGTGCCCAGCCCCAAGGGCGGGACGGTCTACGAGGAATGGCACAAGCTGGACCAGCCGGGCGCGCCCTCGACGCAATCTCCAACCGACGCCATCGGCGACGCCCACCGCACTCCGGCGGCGCAGACCAAAGCCGACGTTCTGGTGGGAGACCTGGGCAGTGGTTCCGACTACACCGCGTTTCTGCAACATTTAGGCGTGCCCTCCACGGACGTCAGTTCGAGCGGGTCCTACGGTGTGTATCACTCGGCGTTCGACGATTTCGCGTGGTTCAAGAAGTTTGCCGATCCCGATTTCGTCTACGAACAGGAAATGGCGCGGGTT
>Ga0210398_10001692_pt1 | contig 22267 bp, 12 predicted proteins | sample IncBWC4OmetaG_FD_161047 | JGI IMG/M metagenome (GOLD analysis project Ga0210398, IMG submission 161047) | Forest soil microbial communities from Barre Woods Harvard Forest LTER site, Petersham, Massachusetts, United States - Inc-BW-C-4-O | ecosystem: Environmental > Terrestrial > Soil >...
CGGTGAGGAAATAGAGACCAAAGACCGCCGCGAATACGCCGGCATACACCCAGAGCGTAAGGCGGCGTCCCCAGAAAATGCCCAGCAGTAGCGGCACCATCACGACGCTGGAGCCGGTGACAAAACCGGACTTCGCGGGAGTGGTGTATTCGAGACCGGTCGTCTGGAAGGCGTAACCGCCGAACATAAAGAAGCCGAGGGCGGCGCCGGCAAGCAACTCTTCCTTTTTTAGCGTTCGAAAGACACGCGGGCGAAATGCCGCCATGAGCAGGGCTGCAAGCGTGAATCGAACGGCGAGAAAAATGTAGACGGATGAGTAGGCGAGGGAATTTTTGACGACGACGAAGGTCGCTCCCCAGAGGAGGCTGCAGAAGGCCAGAGACAGATCGGCGCGAAGACGTTTAGTCACGACTGAAATCGCTTAGGAGGCGAGCGCGCCAGTTTAGTTCTTGTGGCGACCAGTGACAAGGCTCGCAAGGCGAGGAAGCACTGAAGTTTATCGTTGCTGGGGTTTCGCCGCTGGTCTCCGTGTTTGGTTTTTCACTTATGGAAACGGGCTCGCGCCGGAAACGCAGGCACAAAAGCAAAACGGGGAAGGCCGTGTAAGCCTTCCCCGTTTTTGCGGCATGTTTGTGAAAACACGCCGGAAGAAGTTAGAAACTCACGCGCAGACCGAACTGCAATTGCCGAGGATCGTTACCCTGCGCGCTGACCACGCCGAAGTCCGCTACGTTGTTCGCGGAAGGACTGAGTCCGGGAGTGGGGCCGGTACCGGGATTATAGAACACCGGGTGATTGAACACGTTGTGGGCAACGAACTGGAACTCGGTGCTAACCCGTTCCCAGACCTTGATGTTCTTGGTCACCCTCAGGTCCATATTCCAATAACCCAAACCACGGATCACAGACCCGTTGCCGCCCGTTCCCTGGTCTAAGCCCAAGATTGGAGGACCAACGGTAGCCAGAAGGGCTGACGGATTAGCGAAGATATTATACGCGGCGGGACCGGCATTGGCGTAGAGGCCCGAGCCGTAAGGATGGGCACCTCTGAAAATGCATTGCTCGTTGTCGAAGTAGCTATTGCCATCGCCAGAGCCGAACGACTGGGCATCGGTAGCCGTGTTGCAGTAAACCGGCGCGCCGCTGCCAGCAGTGAAGATCGGAGCAATGGACCAGCCACCGGCAACGCGACCGACGAAGCCTTGTTGCGACTTGTAATACGGGTCGTTGATCAACGCATAGATGTTGTACACGAACTTCCGATCGAAGTTCTGAACACCATACATGTTCTGGAGGTTGAAAGGATCGTTGGCGGTGTACTCGCTGGAGGCCTGTACGACAGCTCCGGTGCCAAGAGCCTTGCTGTAGGTGAAGTTCTGCTGGAGCGTGATGTTGTGCCAGTTGGTCACCTTGAGGGAGACGAAACCGGCATTGTAGTTGCCATAGCCGATGCTCATATTATCGGCGATGCCGGAGGCTGCCTGCCCACCGCCGCCGAACGTGGGTGATACGGAACCGGGTATCGGGGTATTCATCATGCTGCGGGGGAAATTGAACCCACCGTTATCCAGGTCGCTCCAGAGGCTCCAAACGCTCTGGGACAGCAGGTTGCTTCCCTGTATGGCCTCATTGTAAACCACGGCTGCGGTGCAGCTGGAGAACCCGTTGCAGTAGCCTGTGCCAGCTAGAGCGGTCTCGAAGAAGGGCTGAGGAGTAAAGCCGTTCGCATACGCCATCTTCTGGACCGTTGTGGCGCCTGCGCCTGACGGAATCGCGGCACCGCAGGTGGCATAGGTCTTGCAGCCGAGAGCAATCTCAACGGCGGCATAGGCTTTTTGGAATTGCTGCCCACCCAGGGTCATCATGTACGGGACAGCATTGAGGTTGATCGGCTGGTATTCGTGGGTAATTCTGCGGCCAATATAACCCAATTCGAGAAGCATCTTGGGCGTCAATTGGCGCTGAACGGTCAAGTCGAACGAGTCGACCACGTTAGGCCGGAAATTCGGATCCAAGGCCTCAGCCGCGCCTGCCGCAACGGCGTTGAAGCCCGGGAAAGTCGGCTGGGGAAGCGTCCCGGCGGCCGCCGGAATGGGAGCGTTGTTGCCGTCCACGCCAACCCGGAAGGCATTGGCAACCGTGGGGTTGATAGAACCACACTGGGGACCAGCAGCTAACGGGGCGACTGCACCGGGCATGAAGTTGTTGGTGCACTGAACCGCCTGGATGAGGCCGTCTCCGAGGAGGGGCACGAGAACAAGATCCACGCCGTTTAGACGCCCGTAGACGCGGCTATAGCCACCGCGGACGACGCTTTTGCCGGCTCCAAAGAGTTTGCCAAGCACACCATCGCTGTAATTGGGGTTCCAAGCCGCCGCAATGCGTGGACTGAACTCGCCATAGAACGGGTTGTAAGGGTATTTCTGGCCCGAACCGGTGTTGCCGACAAGATCGAAACCGAGTTCCGGGTTGTAAACCTGGCCAGCGAGGGCAGCAGTCTCACGCTGTTTGAGGTACGCGAGGCCATCAATCACCTGTCCATTCTGACCTACCAGCTCAATCTGTCTGCCTTGGGCTTCCGTTGGAGGCATTTCGAGGGTCCAACCGAGACCGTACGTCAACGTAAAGGAGGGCTTCATATGCCATGAATCACTCCAATATACGTTGTAGTACGGAATGGTGCTCTGATCCTGCGCATGGGTCAGCGGGGGGTTAAGCGCCAAATCGGCGCCCTGACGCGTATAGGCGATTTGCGACTGGGTCACAATTCCGAGGACTACGGAACTAAGGGCTCCCCATGTGTTGGCATTGACTCCGGCGGGCAGAGTGCTGGAGAAGTCCACATTACCACCCGACCCCTGCCCGCTGTTATTCAGACCGAGTTGGTAGGTCGGAGTGTAGTTGATGCCGCCGCCGTTGTCCGAGCGCTGGTGGTAATCCCAGTTTCGCTGATAGGCGCCCCCGAAGGTCATGAGGTGATTTCCCTTCAGCATGGTCCAGTCGTCGCGCAAGAATTTGTCCTGGCCATCCCAGAAGCGCGTGCGGACGTTCTGGGTGTTAACGTTGTAAGGAGCGAGTGTTTCAGTGGCAGTCTCGCCGAACGGTTCCAGAGCTCCGCCGAGCCCGCTGATCTGAGGCGGACCACCAGCAGCATTCCAAGACCAGTAGTTGCGCAGATAGCTGAAGTGGAGGTCGTTCGTGGTATTGGAGCTGACGTTAATGGTCAAGCCCGCTACGTAATACCAGGGTTGTTGCGGCCGGTTGGAAAGTGAAGCAGGCGTCCCGAGGGTATCACCAGGGAAGAAACCGCCGATATCCACTTGGCTGTCGGTGGTGTTATTCAGCCTATAGTAGCGGTAGCTGCTGTTGAAATGAAACTTTGAGCCAAAATCGTGGTCGATGCGGGCCACAAAGAAATTAGAAGTCTGGGGCTGCGACATGTTGGCCTTGAATCCCTGTTCGTTGACGCCGTCGCACAGCGGGCTGCCGGCAAATCCACCGCAACCGCCTCCCGCAGTGCCCGTTTCGTTTGGCAGCGGTTCGTATTTACTCCACATCTGGGAGACGTCAGGATTGAGTCCGATGCCGCGAGGATCGCAAGCGGCGGCGCCGGACGGCCCGCAATTCGTTCCCGTTTGCATATTGTACTGTACGCCGCCGATGGTAATGATGCCCGCCCGCAACGTAGCCGTGGGGACGATCGTCTCGTAGGTAGACGAGTTCGGCCAACGGAAACCTTCATAGTTAGCAAAGAAATAGGTCTTGCCTCCCAAAAGGGTCTTGGGAATGATCGGCCCTCCGCCGGCGCCACCAAAGCGGTTGTAGTGATAAATGGGGATTGGCGTATCGCTATTGTTGTTCTGCCACGTGTTCGCATTTAGTCCATTATCTAAGTAGTACTCATAGGCGGTGCCGTGCCAAGCATTCGTGCCGCGCTTGGTAACCACCTGAACCTCGGCGCCCGCAGAGCTATTGAAGTCTGCCGTTTGGTTGGCCGTATCGACCTTGAACTCTTCGACGCTATCGATGGGGGTCGGCATGACGCCCGTGGGCGCGCCGCCGATGCTGTTCTTCACGATACCGCCGGTGGGATCATCACCGAAGGAGGGCGTATAAACCTGCATGCTGCCGTCCATGTCATTCGTGTTCTGGCCGCCATCGAGCAGGAAGGTGCTCTGGTCAACGACCGCGCCAGCGACGCTGCCATCGGGAGAGACGCCAGGCTGGAGGGTCATGAAACTTCCCGTATCTCGGCCAATCGCCGGCAAACTCTGCAGTGTAGCGCCACTGACGGTGTTACCCACCGTTGCATTCAGGGTCTGAAGGTCCGCACCCGTGTTTACGGTGACCTCGACGGTTTCGGCTACGGAACCCAATTCCATCCTGATGTTCAGGGTAAGCGTCGAGCCAACGGTTACGTCTTGACCGGTGAGCTTGGAAACGCGGAAGCCTGTCTTGTTGGCGGTAACGTTGTACGCACTAGGTACAACGTTCGCGAAGAAGTATCTTCCGGCGTCATTGGTGGTTTCCGAGCGCTGACTATTCGTCGCGGTATCCGTCATCGTGACCGTAGCACCGACAATGGCCCCGCCGGACGGATCCGTAACCGTTCCTGCGACCGTGCCGGTGCTTGCGGACTGGGCAAACAAAGAGGATGGAGCCACGGCAAACAAACAGAACAACGCAGCTAGGAGCAGAGCCACTCGCTTACTTGACATTCAACTACCTCCCGGATGGGCCTCAAGGACCCTAAATATAACAACCAGATCAAGTCGTTCGAAAAGAGCCAACTGATCTCTAGAATTCGAAATATCTTTGAATTGAGCAACCACCACAAAACAAACCGTATGGTCGAGACAGATGCAAGCAAGCTACCAATGCATCACAAAAAGCTAAAGCGATTGCGCTCTATAGATTATCTAAAATAAATATCAAGTTTTCCTGCACCGATCTACACCGCATCATATTTTGCTACAGCCTTTCATAGAGAATCTGAAGTCGCCCCCATCCTACGTACAACTTGCGAGAAAAAGCTCCGCATACGCACGAACTCTCGCTCGCGCAATTCAGGTCGATTGTACGGAGCTACGGCACCCCACCACAGGGTTCTGAGGAGCTTATATATGGCCGCTGCGTGACTTTGTCAATAAGAATCCAACCGACCAGCGATATAAACTTTAGATTCACCGAATGGAAATCACGGGAACGTGTTCCCTTGCCGCAAGTGAGTCCTGGTACTCAGGCGGATGTCGCCAGAAATTCTGGGAGACGCGACCTATGATAGATTCGCATCGAGGCAGTTTTTGAACCAAATTTTTCTACTGCGGTGTCTAGGGCTTCTGCTCGTGCTTTCTCTCGTGCCGCCACTCGAGGGGCAGTCCGAGCAGGGTTACGTGGGCGCGGAAGCATGCGCGACGTGCCACGCAGATATCCATCACGAGTGGGCGGGATCGCGCCACGGCAGAGGGATGCAACCGGCGACGAACGAGACCGTCAAAGGAGATTTTACGCAGGGTAAAGTCGTGTTGCGCGGCGGGACTTATTTATTGAACCACCGCGACAACAACTATTACGTGACCGAATCGGACGTGGCGGGCAAGCCATGGGAACACCGGATAGAATACGCGCTCGGCGACCGGAGATTTCAGCAGTACCTGATCACGCTGCCTGACGGGCGCATCATTGTGATCCCTCCTACATGGGATATCAGTCGAAAGAAGTGGGTCCTCGATCTTGATATTGGCAATCCGGAAGAGAGTTCGGGAGATCCGAACCTGGTCTGGAACAAAACCTGTTACTCGTGCCATGTAAGCCGGGGAACGAAGAATTTTGCCTTGGAGAAGCTAAGCTATCAGACGACGTGGCGGGATTCTGGAATCAATTGCGAAAGCTGCCATGGCCCGGGAAGAGAGCACATCGATAGGGCGACGGACGTGAAGGGCAAGGTTATAGACGTAGAGACGCGCGCGCGCATTAAAGAAGCCATCATCAATCCTGCGCGATTGGACCCCGCGAGCAGCGCCATGATTTGCGCGGAGTGCCACTCGTTGCGCGACATTTTTGCGGATAACTTCAAGGCCGGGGCGAATTACTATGATTATTTTGCGCCGGTGATGGAGTACCGGTTGCCGACATCACCAGACTCCGCCTATTGGTCCGACGGGCGACCGCGGCAGTTAGCGAATGAAGCGTTTGGATTGTGGCAGAGCCCGTGTTTCCTGAAGGGAGGAGCGACGTGCGCCACCTGCCATACCCATCCGCACACTGCCGATGTGGATCGCGATCGACGGCTTCGGGCAGGCAACAATGCTCTTTGTACCGGCTGCCACACTACGACTCGAACCAACATTTCCTCACACACTCATCATGCCGCGACGAGCGCCGGAAGCCTATGCATTGAATGCCACATGCCGGCCGCGATCATCAGCCTCGAGACGCGGATGCGCGATCATTCGATGAGCATACCGGCGCCGGAGAATACCATCCGGCATGACATTCCAAATGCGTGCAATCTTTGCCACCGAGACAAGGGCGCGGCCTGGGCTGTGCAGCAGATGAACGCGTGGTATGGAGACAAATCGCGGCAGAAACTCATTCGCCGCGCCGATGCCTTCACCGAGGCGCGGCAAGGCGATGCGGCAGCAATTCCTGCGTTAGAACAGATCCTATCCGACTCAGCCGGAGGGCCCTTGATCCGAGCGAACGCAGCCGGATACCTGGGCAGCTTTTCAAACGATCCGTCGGCTTACGATGCGCTGCTCAATTCCTTCTTCGACCCCGAGCCGCTGGTACGTGGGACGGCGGCGACGGCCATAAGGCCCAGCGCGGCTCAGCGGGAAGCATTGGCTACCGAGCTGGTGAGGCTTCTGAAGGATGGGATACGCACGGTTCGAATGAACGCGGCGATTGCCATGGTGGCGATGGGAGTGCGGCCATTTCCAGGCGAAGATGGCTTGCGTTTTGAGCGCGCTAAAGAGCTTTACCATGCGCGAGCCGAACTCGACGCCGACGATGCACAACAGCAACTCGCGGCGGGGAAATTCTCCTTTCTGTCGGGTGACATGGCAGGCGCGGTGAGCGCTTTCCGCGCAACGCTGAAGCTCGATCCCTCGATACCCGCCGAGTACTATCTCGGCCGGTCTCTTGCGGAAAAAGGCGACTACCCATCCGCGCGCCAGGTTCTGAATGCCATTCCGCGTGACGACAGGCAATACGACGCTGCGCAACGATTACTCGCGGAAATGGCAGCGAAAGAGCCCAGTCATGGCGAGACGCAAACGGAGGTCGGCTCAAGCGGGGACGCCGGCGATGCCCGGACGAAGTTTCTCAACGGGCAGGTTTTGTATCAAAACGAAGAGTACGGAGCGGCACTAAAGGATTTGGACGAGGCGCTCGAGCTCGCAGCACAAGCGGAGTGGGCCACGAAGGCGCAAATAGTTCGCGCCATTTGTCTCGAGAAGTTGGCACGCACGACCGAGGCCGAGGCGGAGATGCGGAGGCTTTCTGAGCAGCCGGAAGCCCGGCGGGACGTTGACTTCGAGGTTGCATTTGTGGAGTTGCTTTACGAAACCGGGCGCGCGGAGGAAGCTTTGAAGCGGGTGGACGGGGTCATTGCGGCGGATCCGAATGCTCCGCGGGCCTACTTCTGGCGGGCCAAGGTACTGCTGCAGCTGCATCGCACAGACGAAGCGGCGAGCGCGGCGGAACAATCCATACGCTTGCTTCCGCAATTTCCCGAAGCGCACAACCTGCTGCTTCGAATTTACCAGATGCAGAGCCGGATCAAGGAGGCGGCGCAGCAAGCGGAATGGCTACGAGACTACGAACGGCACAAGGAATCACACTGATTTTGTTGCTGGCCGCGGCCGGCGGGAGCGGGCAGGCGCAAATTCGCTTTGCAGATGCGGCCGGGAAGTCCGGGCTTAACTTCGAGCTGCGCAACGGAGCCATTGGCGAATTTCACCAGCCCGAGCTGATGGGGGGAGGAGTGGCCGTGCTTGACTATAACAACGACGGCTGCATGGACATTTTCTTTACGAACGGTGCGGCCATGCCGTCGCTCAAGAAGAGCGATCCGCAGTATTTCAACCGGCTGTTCCGCAACAATTGCGACGGAACGTTTACGGACGTTACGGAAAAGGCGGGCGTAGCGGGGGAAGGCTACTCGATAGGAGTGGCTGTCGCAGATTACGACAATGACGGTTATCCGGATATTTTTGTCGCCGGGGTCAATCGGAACATCTTGTATCACAACCGAGGCGACGGCACATTTGAAGACGTTACCCAGAAGGCGCGCCTCGGCGGCATCGATCCGCATTACGGCAAGCTGTGGTCCATTGCCGCGGCGTGGGTTGACGTGGATAACGACGGGTGGCTGGACCTGGTCGTTAGCAATTACGTACAGTGGGACTCGAAGGTCGAGCCCAAGTGCGGCACGGCCAAGAAGCCGCTTTACTGTCATCCCGGCGCCTACCATGACACTCATAACCAACTTTTCCGCAACAACCATGATGGGACGTTTACGGACATCAGCGAGTCTTCCGGAATCGCCGCGCAATTCGGCAAGGGCATGGGAGTAGCGGTCGCGGATTATGACGGGGATGGACTGATGGACATCTTCGTGGCCAACGATAGCGTGCCAAATTTTCTATTCCACAATCTCGGACACGGGAAATTCGAAGAAGTCGCGATGCTCGCAGGCGTGGCGCTGGATGACAATGGGCGGCCGGTCGCCAGTATGGGGGTGGACTTTCGCGATTTTGATAATGACGGCCGGCCTGATCTGATCTTCACAGCCATGATTAACGACACTTTCCCGCTCTTTCGAAACACCGGGAAGACTCCGGTATTCGAGGACGACACGGCGCGCGCGGGGCTCGCGGTTGCGACCCGAGCGCTGACGGGTTGGGGAATTGGCTTATATGATTTCGACAACGACGGATTCAAGGATGTGTTCACCGCGAACGCGCATTTTCCGGCTCTTGAAGAATCCCTTGGCCGGACGGTGTCGTTGCCGAACTCTCTGTTTCGCAACCAAGGAGATGGACGTTTTGAAGACGTTTCCCAGACCGCCGGGGCCGATTTTCAGATTGTGGGCCAATACCGGGGCGTGGCGTTTGCCGACTTCGACAACGATGGCCGGCTCGACGCGGTGGTTTCCAATGTGAACGGACCGGCGCGGCTCTTCCGCAATGTGACCGCAAGTATCGGGCACTGGTTGGCCCTGAAGCTGACCGGCACACAAAGCAACCGGGATGGGATTGGCGCTCAGATAGCCGTTACATTACCGAGCGGACGCAAGCTATACAACCAGTGCACCACGGCTGTGGGCTACGCCTCCTCAAGCGAGCCACTGGTGCGCTTTGGCCTGGGCACAGAAACGGTTGCCAAGCTCATCGAGATTCGTTGGCCCAGCGGACGGGTGCAGCAGCTTCATAATATAAAGATTGATCAGGTGGTGAAAGTTCGCGAGCCCTGAGCGGACGCGAATTTCTTGCTCAGAACGAATGAGTAGGGAGTGTCTGCTAATTCTCGGGATACACGGTGCGGCCGCCCACCACCGTAAGCAGAACGGTGGTTTTCGTATACTGCTGCGGGGCGATCTTTGTGAGGTCGTTTGAAAGGACGATGAAGTCGGCGTATTCGCCGGCTTTTAACTCGCCTTTCTTCCCTTCCTCGAATTGCGCATAGGCGGCGCCGGAGGTGTACGCGCGGATGCAGTCTTCCAATGAAATTTTCTCTTGAGGTTGCCAGCCGCCGGCGGGACCGCCATCCGGTAGCTCGCGAGTCACGCAGGCATAGAGTCCCCGTAGTGGGTTGATGGGCTCCACGGGGTAATCCGTGCCGAAGGCCAGATGGGCTCCGCTCTTCTCTAAAGAGGCCCAGGCATAGGCACCCCTGGAGCGGTCGGGGCCGATGCGCGCACCGGCCCAGCGCATGTCGGTAGTTTCGTGAGAAGGCTGCATCGAAGCAATTACTTTGAGCTGCGCGAAACGCGGCAAATCCTCGGGCGCTAGAACCTGCGCGTGTTCGACCCGGTCGCGGCGATCGCGCGAGCCGTTGGCTTTGAGGACGGCTTCGAAGACATCGAGCGCCACGCGGTTGGCGCGGTCACCGATGGCATGAAAGTTCAACTGGAAACCGGCTTTGTCGCGCTCAATCGCCATGGCGCGCAGCTTATCAGGATCATTCGTCAAGATTCCGCTGGTGGAGGGGTCATCCGAGTATGGCGCGAGCATGGCAGCGGTGCGCGACCCTAGCGCGCCGTCGGTGAAGGCTTTCAAAGCGCCGGTGCGAAGCCACGGATCCGTAGTACCGCCCTGCGCTCGCAAATTCAGCAGCTCATTTGTCGGGAGGAGAAAGGGCAGCCATTCCGTGATGCGCAGCGTGAGCTTCCCTTCTTCTTTCAATTGCACATAAACGAGGAAGTCGGACCAATCGGAAAAATCCTGCGCCGAGGTCACACCATTTTTGGCGGCATCGGCAAGGACCATCTGGATGCCACGGCGGCGCTGGTCGGATTTGAGGTCGGGAATCCTGGCGGAAACCAGGCTCATGGCGGAATCTTCTTCGAGCATGCCAGTGGCTTCGCCGTCGGCGTCGCGCTCGATCATGCCGCCCGGAGGGTTCGGCGTGTCATGCTTGATTTCGCCGTGCCGCAGGGCGAGCGTATTGGCCACGGCTACGTGACCCGAAACGTGCGTAAGAAAAACAGGATTCTTTGGCGCGACGGCATCGAGCTCTTGTTTAGTGGGAAATTTTTTATCAGCCCAGAGGGTGTGATCCCAACCGCTGCCGGTGATCCACTCTCCCTCTTTGTGCTGCGCAACGGCCTCGGCAACGCGCTTCTCGAGCTCCTCGATACTGGCGACGCCATTTAGCCGCACGGAGAGCATATCCGCACCCGCGCTACCGAGGTGTACGTGGGCGTCGTTGAAACCGGGCATGACGAATTTGCCTTTGAGCTGGACGGTTTCGGCGCTGGGATCATTTCCTCCGCATTCCAGGAGCACGTAATCGATTTTGCCGACGCAGCGAATCTTGCCGTCGCGAATGGCCATGGCCTCGGCCCACGGATGAGCCGGATCATTCGTGTACATGCGGCCGTGGAGATAAACGACCGTGTGCGAGTCGCTCTGGGACGATTGGGCTTTTGCCCGCCGAACGGATACGCCGGCACAGAAACTCAAAAGAACAATCAGTCCCAGATGCAGCAAACTGGTCCCGCGAATCTTGATCATCGAGTTCTCTCCGTCGCCAGGTCTGCAACCCCAAGCAGCGTGAGCAGGGCGCGTTTCAGTCCCATTTCGCGGCCTGCTGGGTCGTACCATTCCTGGAGCGAGTGCGCACCGCCGCCGTTGCCTCCGGCGCCAATAGAAATCGCGTCGATTCCCAAAGAAAGAGGAATGTTCGCATCGGTCGAAGAACGCTCGATGCGCGATTCATTTCCGACGATAGCATCCGAGGCGCGCAACGCCGCGAGAAGCGGCGACGCTGCCGCCAATTCGCCACCGGGCCGGCTGCCGAGGAGTTCCACCTTCCACTCGAGCTTGCCTCGCGAACGATCCCTGGGGGACTCCATTTCGTCGCGAACGCCGGCAGCTATCGACTCGCGCAGAGCGGATTCGAGGCGCGCTAGCTCACTCTCGCTTTCCGAGCGCACGTCGACCTTGAGGCGGGCTTGGTAAGGAATCGAATTTATGGAAGTGCCGCCGTCAATTTGTCCGAGATTAAACGTAGTGCGCGGCGATGCGGGAACCTTCGTGTTGATGAAACGCACGGAGCCGCGAACCAGGGCGTTGATCGGATTGGGCATGCCGAAGTCCGACCAACTGTGGCCGCCGGGGCCGCTGATGACCACTTCGAGGCGGCGCGAGGCCAGCGCGATGGTGGTCACATGATCGGTGCCAGCACCGTCTAAAACGATTACCGCTTTGAGGCGGCTACGGTAGGCATCGACGAGGGCGCGCATGCCGCGTAGATTACCCTCGCCCTCCTCGCCGACGTTGGCAACGAAGAGAATGGTGCGCTGCGGTTTGATTTGCGCTTCCTCGAGGGCCCGCGCGATGGCGGCCAGCGCGGCGAGGCCTGTGCCGTTGTCGGAAATGCCCGGCGCCAGCATGCGGCTGCCCTCGTGGCGGACTTTGACGTCCGTTCCCGCCGGAAAAACGGTATCCAAGTGTGCGGAGAGCACGACGATTTCTTTTTCGTTTACGCCGCGGAGTTCGCCGATCACGTTGCCGGTGGCATCGACCTGGACGGCGAGGCCGGCGGCGGACAAAAGGGTTTTGAGCACCGCCGCACGCTGGCCTTCCTGAAAGGCAGGCGCGGGAATTTCCGTCAGCCGGGCTTGCTGGTCGTTGATCCACATGAGATTGGGCGCAAACCATGCCAGGGCCGCGCGGACTTGCTCGTTTTCGCCGAGCTGAACAACGGAGGCGGAGCGAGTGGATTGTCGGGCGAGCGAAGAGCGAACCGGCATAGCGAAGAGAATAACCCAAACGAGGACGCGTTTCACTGCCCTGCTGCGTGCTCTTGTTCCGTTCAATGGCGTAGAGCCTCGGCGCACAGCGCGGAAATTTCTGCGTCGGTCAACACTCGCGCCGATTGCTTGGCAGCCTCGAAGATGCGATTGACGAGCGTGTCGTCGGGTGGAATCTTGCGGCGCTCGAGCCAAAAAAGCACGTTGGACCTGCCGCTCATGGGACCGATTTCTATGGCTTGATCGAGGCCGAACAGATGCGCGGGCACGCCGCTATAGACGGAGTCGGCGAGCGACTGGTCACCTTTGTGAAAGGCTTTAATGATGGCGGCGGCGTGGACCCCGGTTGCCGTGCGGAAAGCATCGCGGCCAATGACGGGATAGTTCGGCGGGATGACCGTGTGCGTGGCGCTGGCGACCTTTTCGCAATATTCCCTCAGCCGCGACAAGTCCTGTTGGATGACGCCCATCAGGCGCAAGTTCACCAGCATCAGCTCCATGGCCGTGTTACCAACCCGTTCTCCGAGCGAATTGGCCGCGGCGTGCACCTGATCGGCACCTGCGGCGATCGCTGCAAGGGAATTTGCGATAGCCAGGCCGCGATCGTTGTGGCCATGCCAGTCCACGCGAATTTTTTCGCCGCTGGGCTTGACGACTTCCTCGATGACGAATCTCACCAGGTTGTAAGCGCCATTGGGAATGGCGTGGCCGACGGTGTCACAAAGCACGATGGCGCGCGCGCCGCTGCGGATGGCCGCCGTATAGAGACGCTTCACCGTGTCCGGGTCGGTGCGAACGGTGTCTTCTGTGACGTACATGGACGGAAGGCCGTGATCGACTGCGAACTTCACCGCTTTTTCCGTGGTGCGCTCGAGATGATCGACGGTCCAGTCTTCCACCAGCCTCCGGATGGGACTTGATCCCAGAAAAGTCGCGGCTTCAATGGCCATTCCCACGCGCTGGGAAATTTCGGCGATAGGGCGAATGTCGGCTTCGATCGTTCGCGCCGCGCAATTTGGCTTGATCTTCATGCGCTTGGTGACGATTTCGCGGGCCACTGCCTCGGTGTGTTCGACGGCGCGCGCGCCGGCTCCCGGCAAGCCAATGTTCAGCGAGTCGATGCCCAGCGCTTCCATCAGGTGCAGGATTTCAATCTTTTCTTCTATGCTGGGATCGTGGACCGAAGGATTTTGCAGGCCGTCGCGCAGCGTTTCGTCATTGAGCAGGACGCGAGTGCCCGGCGCAATGAGCGGCGCTCGGGCCACATTCCAGTCGTAGATCCATTCGTTTTGCTGCATCGGGCTGGCCTTCCTTACCTAATCTTCTCTTGCGCTCACTGTCCGCGCGGTGCCGCGACGGGCGCCCAGACTAAAAACCGTGATCGCGGAACATGGTCTTCAGTGCCCCCGGAGCGTTCCGCAATCTTCTGACGAAGCCTCGGCCAAATTCAAAGCGCAGAAAGGCGTCGGCGGAGCGCTCCAAATCCGCGCCATAACGGTACCACCAGGGCTTTTCACGCCCCGGCAGGCGGTCCACGTCGATGTATTTCTGCTGGACCATCTCGAGTACGCCGGCTTTGCCGTGCGTGCGGCCCCATCCGCTGGCGCCCGAGCCTCCGTGCGGCGCTTCGGCAATGCCGAAATAGCTGATCGCATCGTTCACCATGACCGCGCCAGCTCGCAACCGCGCGGCCATGGCTTGCCCGCGTTTCCCGTCGCTCGTCCAGACGCTCGCCGCCAAAGCAAAGGTGGAGTCGTTCGCGCGCGCGACAGCTTCTTCCCCGTCTTCGACGGACTGCACGGCGAGTATGGGGCCGAAAGTTTCTTCCTCGAAGAGTCTCATCGAAGAATTCACGCCGGCAATGACGGTTGGCGCAAAGAAATTTGCGCCCAGATCAGGGCGAGGTTTGCCGCCGCAAAGTACACGAGCGCCGCGCGCCACCGCGTCATTGACCAGTTCGCTCATGCGCAGTACATGCAGAGGTCGAATCAGCGGGCCAACGTCGGTCGCCGGATCCCGTCCTGGGCCAAGCCGCAGCTTCTTGGTTTTCTCGACGCAAAGCGCAAGAAATCTTTCCTCGATGGGCTGTTCGACGAAAAGCCGCTCCACAGAAAGACATACTTGCCCGCAATTCGTATAACTGCCCCAAACGGCGGCGCTCGCCGCGACCTCCACATTGGCGTCCGCGAGAACAATCATGGCGTCCTTGCCGCCCAGTTCCAGCACGCTGGGAATCAGTTTTTTCGCACAAGCTTCCGCGACGCGGCGGCCGGTAGCCACGCTCCCCGTGAACATGATTTTGTCCGGAGCTGCGTCGATCAGCGCCTGGCCGACTTCCCCGCCACCTTGAATGACGGTGACAAGGTTTTTCGGGAATCCAGCGTCAGCGAAAAGCTTTTCGATCAACGCGCCGCATTGCGGGGTGAACTCGCTGGTCTTGCATACGACGGCGTTGCCCGCAGCCACCGCCGGAACAATCTGGCCAAGTGGAATAGCCAGCGGATAGTTCCAGGAACTGATGAGGCCAATGACGCCGACAGGATCGTAGAACAAGCGGCCGGACTTCGCTTTCCCGGCGGTGCTATGGTGCGGCACGCGTTCCGGCCGCAAAAGCCGGACGCCATGTTTTGAAAAATATTCCGCAGTGTCGAGTGCGACAAAAAGATCCGCAAACAGGGCTTCGACGCGCGGCTTCCCGGATTCGCTGACCACCGCGTCCGCCAGAGCACCCCTGGAAGCCATCATGCCGTCGCGCAGTACGCGCAGTTGCGAACAGCGCTTTCTGACGGGCACGGCACACCAGGCCGACTGTGCGGCACGCGCCCGCAACAATATTTCCGGAACGGCAGCCGGCAGCGTCTTCTCGACGTGCGCCAGAATATTGCCGGTGGCAGGGTCTATCGAGGGAATCGTTTCGACGGGGATGGCCGTGGCCGCCATAGACAAATTCTAGCCGACTTTCACTGGAAAGAGTTCCCTATCAACGAACAAAGAGCCTACACCAATCGAAGGTGCAAGTGATTTCACCAAATGCATTGGACCGCATATTTGCGGAACCAGGCATCGCGGGTGACAATTGCAGCATCTTCCACTTGGGATTGCGCGATTAACACGCGATCGAACGGATCTTTATGCTTTCCCGAAAGCGTCCCGGCCCTGACCGCATGCTCAATCGAGATGGGAAGCTCGACGAAGCCTTCTTGGTAAAGTCTTCCTTGAAAGTCCCTGATAAGGTCGGGCACCCTTACTTTACCGGCCTGGTGTTTGATGGCGATTTCCCACGCCGAAGCAGAGGATACGAGGACGGTCGCCTCCGGATCCGCGATAACTCGGCGGGCCGCCCGAGATAGCTTGCCCCCTCCCTCAAGCCACCAAATCAAGGCATGGGTATCCAGCAGTACCTTTTTCACTCAATACCCCACTCTGCTAGTTTTTCTTTGGTGAGCGGATCAAACGCGTCTGCTGCGTACCAGATTTTCCCTTTCAAACTCCCTGGCGTGCGCTTCTTAGGACGCTTGCGCACAGGTACGAGTCTGACCATGGGTTCTTTGCGGCGCGCGATGATGACTTCTTCTCCCCTCAGTGCATCGCGGATTAGTTTCGACAGATAAGTCTTCGCTTTGTGAACGGTATACATAGTTAGCTAAGCATATTAGCTAACTTCGTGCTTTTCAACCCTCAATTTCCAAAAGGCCTAAGCCCGCGCTAAGCCTGGCCGATGCGCCAAGCTTCGTCATGCATGACCTCTACCATGCACAGTCCCTGCGCAGGCACCGTGGGCCCGGACTTGGCGCGATCGCGCAGCTGATAAAGGCGCAGAATATCGTCGGGCACGAGCTTTCCGCGGCCGACATCCAGAAGCGTGCCGACCATTTTTCGAACCATATAGCGCAGGAACGAACGGCCGCGCACGGTATAGACAAGCTCTTCGCCGTCTTCGCTGCGCACTAACTCGCTCGCATAAATCTCGCGGACCGTGGAGCGCTCCTTGTCGTCGTCCTCAGAACCCGTGGATGCCGTGAAGGAAGCAAAGTCGTGCGGGCCGACATAGCGCGAGGCCGCGACCCGCATGGCATTTTCATCGAGCGGAAAGGGATAGTGCAGCACGTAGCGCCACACCGAAGGCGGAACGACTTTCCCGCGATACAAACGATAACGATAGATTTTTCCGACAGCCGACCAACGCGCATGAAAATCCGGGCCAACCTCTTCGGCGCCAACGATGCGAATCGTAGGAGGCAGCAACGCATTCAACGCGCGTTGAAACTCACCTGCGGATAATCCCGATTGCGTGCGAAAGCTAGCTACCTGTCCGAGCGCGTGCACGCCCGCGTCCGTCCGTCCAGCGCCGTGCAGCGCGACGGTTTCCTGCGTGAGCCGGCTTAGCACGCTGGAAATCTCGCCCTGAATTGTGGGCTTGTCGGACTGCATCTGCCAGCCGTGAAAGTCCGTTCCGTCGTAAGCGATGGTGATCTTGAAATGGCGCATGAAGAGAAGTGTTCGGCTTCTAGGGATCCATTTCGAGAAGAGCGATCGGATTTGGCAAGTGTTTTGGAAGCGTCACAGAGCAGTGCGCGCGAAGCGACTGCCGGGCTTTACCGCGGCCCCGCCCTCACGGCACAGCGGACAATCCTCGGGTTCGTGTTTGGCGATGGGCAGGTCCAGCAAAGCCTGTGTCTCGACTCCGAGTTCAAGCTTGCGGCCGCTGCGATCGATCAAAGCCCCGGCAGCAACGACTCGCCCGCCGGCTTCTTCGACGACCTGGATGGTTTCCTGCGTCGACCCGCCCGTCGTCCAGACATCTTCGATCACCAGCACATGCTCATCGGGCGGCAGTGAAAATCCGCGCCGCAAAGTCATCGTGCCACTGGCGTCGCGCTCGGCGAAAATAGCCGGCACTCCCCTGCCCGCAGATCCCTTTGCTTCCGGCAAGGCGCGGGCGACTTCCTGCCCAATAATCACTCCGCCCAGCGCGGGCGAAACAACCGCACCGATGACCGCGTGGGAAAATAACGCGGCCAGCGCCTGGCCAAGTTTCTCGGCGAAACGCGGATACTGCAGAACCAGCGCACATTGCACATAAGTCCCGCTATGCAAGCCGCTGGTAAGCTCAAAGTGGCCGTTCCGGATGGCTCCGGCGGACTCAAACATGCGCAGCAATTCTTCTCGTGAAAGCATCGTTTTCGGCTAACCGCGAATCGCCTCTAAACATCGAATCGTCAGCAGCCTAGCCGCGGCGCGCGGCGTTGTCAAGGAATGGGCCTGCTGCTAAACTGCAGGTCAAGTTTCCGGGCTGCGCCAAGACGTTCTGGCTGCTCTCTGCGTCAAACTGTGAAGGATGACCCGCTATAGCCCTATCTCGCAGCGACGCTGCCGAAGCTTTCCTTTCGCGTGACAAGATACCGGCCAACTCAGTGTACCAACACCTGTTCAAGGCACGTTCCACATTGTCAGAACCAAATAATGCGTCCCGCTGGGACAGAATCTTGAGGGGAAAAACGATCATGACGACTCTCTATGAGGCCGCGAAGTCTTTTCTGTTGCCGGTCAGCACCAAGCGGTCCAGTTTATTTCAAGAGGTGCCCGGACTGCGGACGGGCAACTCTCTCGTGGCGTTTTTCATGGCCGCCATGCTTGCGGTTGGTCCACTTTCGCCTGCTTTCGCGCAAAGTGCGGCCCAGAACCCGCCGTCGAACCCTGCTCCAACGGCATCGGTATCGACCGGTTCCTCCATCGCTCCAGTAAGCTCACTGGGCCTGGCCAAATACAATTTCACGAACGGCCCGCACGCATTTCCCAATCTCCTCAAGCCCTATCAACAGATCCACATCGATGAACCGGTCATCACCAATTCGCCGCGGCTTCAGCAGCTCATCCACGATGGCAAACTTGAGCTTAGCCTCGAGGACGCGGTCGAACTAGCGCTCGAAAACAGTCTGGACATCGGCGTCCAGCGATACTACCCGTGGATCGCGGACGCCTCGATTCTCAAAGCCAAATCCGGCGGCTCGGGCTATTCGACGCCTGGCGGCCTGTTTGCCTCCTCGACAGCATTCCTTCCCAGCCTGTCCTACGACCCGACGGTCACCAGCAGCATTCTCATCGATGACAGCACCACACCGGTTAACAATCCCCTCATCTCCGGCACCGGTACGGGCGCGGCCACCCTCACAACTCTCGAAACCCACACCACGCAATTCAACAACCAAGTGTCCCGTGGCTTCGAGACAGGGACCAACTTGACGGTGAGTTGGAACAATACGCGCACCAGCTCAACCTCGACGGCCAACCTTTTTAACCCCGCCGTTCAGTCCACCTTGACGATCGGCTTCACGCAAGCGCTATTGAACGGCTTCGGAATTGCCATCAACACCCGCAACATCCGCATCGCAAAAAACAACCGCAAAATCGCGGACTGGGCCTTTGCGCAGCAAGCCATCACTACCGTCACCAACACCATCACCGCTTACTGGGAGCTCGTCTACGCGCGCGCAAACGTCAAAGTCGACGAGCAAGCCATCACCGTTTCCCAAAAACTTTACAGCGACAACAAGAAACAGCTCGATGCCGGCACCATGGCGCCTTTGGACGTAACGCGCGCTCAGTCCGAACTAGCCACCGACCGTCAAAATCTCATCGTCGCGCGAACGGTTCAGCTGCAAGACGAACAAATCCTGAAAAATGCCATCACCAAGGATCCGTTGGCGCCGGATGTGGTGAACGTCGAGATCATCACTACCGACCAGCCGAAACAGCCCGCGGCGATTGAAAACCCGTCGTTCGAGGACTCCATCAAGGAAGCCTTCGAGAAACGGCCTGAGCTTCAAGAGCAACTGTACAATTTGAAGAATGCCGACATCGATATGCAAGCCACGCGCAACGCGCTGTTGCCGACCCTCACGCTCAGCGGGCAATACAGCTCCGTGGGTTTGGCCGGCAATGCTCCGAAAGGGACTCCCACTCTGGTCCCCGACACCCAACTGCCGATTCTGGATGAAAATGGCAACGCGGTGCTCGTCAATGGAGTTCCCATTTTTGAGCCTGAGCAAGAGATTCCTGGTATGGGCACGAATTCGCAAGGGTTCACCACCGCACAAAGTCAGATCTTCCACAATCGCTTCCCCGACTACTCCGCGCAGTTGACGCTGAGCCTGCCCTTGCACAACCGCTCCGCGCAGGCAGACAGTGCCCGCGCCATCCTCACCCAGCGCCAGCAGGAGATGTCGCTCCAGCAACTGAAAAACGCCGCACTTCTCGACGTCCGCAACACCTACATTGCCCTCACGCAAGACCGGGCCCAGGTCGATGCCGCGAGCGAAGCCCGCCAACTCCAGCAGGAAACGTTTGATGCCGAGCAGAAGAAATACCGGCTCGGTGCCTCCACCGTTTACAACGTGATTCTCACCCAGCGCGACCTCATCGCTGCGCAGGGCACGGAACTCCGTGCGCTGGCCAATCTCGAGGAGGCCAAAGCCAACTATGAACGCGCGCTTGGACGCACTCTCGAGGTGAATCACGTCACCATTGCGGACGCCAAATCTGGCGCGGTCGAACGCGAAACCCTGATCCCCGGCACGCTTCATGGCAAGGTCGTCGGCACGGAAGACCTCTTTAGGGAGGGCGGCTCGCGATAATCTAGAGACAGAGCCGCGCTCCGACTGCATCACGCGTGGCTCCATCTTCTTTTTGACTGTTTTTGCTCTCTGCTGCAACTTGCCTCAACCAGAGAGGCAAGTTCTGCTAAGCGCCTCAATTCGTCATTCAACTACGACATTCAACTCCGCCAATCCTTGTCTTGGCTCGCTCGGTCCATTATCCTCGTTGCACCTAACGCGGCCGTGTTTCTGGTTCACGGCACAGGGTTTATTCCGCCTCGTGCCCCCAAATCCAGCCCGCAATTGAAACAAAAGCCATGGTTCGAGCGTTTTACAGAGTTAGGTCAAATTAAAAACGTCCCAATGGGACAGAATCTCGAGGGTAAAGATCACTATGAAGACGCTGAGGGGGACCTTGAAGCGGTCCATTTTAGGGGTAAAAACCCGGAGGACAGCTTCTGAATGTGCCCGATCTCTGTTTGCTATCGTTTTGGCCGGCCTTTTGGCCGGAGGGCCGCTGTCGCCGGTTTTCGCACAGAGCCCTGACCAGAATCCGCCTTCTAGTCCTGCGCCGGCGCCCACCGTTTCCCCTAGCGGTGCCACCATCGCGCCGGTGTCTTCTCTGGGTGTTGCAAGCCACAATTACAGCCGCGGTCCACGATCCTTCCCCAATATTTTCAAGCCCTACGAATCGCTGCATGTCGATCCGCCGGTACTCACCAACTCACCGCGCATCGATCAGCTCATTCGTGACAACAAGCTGGAGATCAGCCTGCAGGACGCGGTCGAGCTGGCGCTTGAAAACAGCCTGGACATTGCTGTCCGGCGCTACTACCCGTGGATCGCGGACGCCGGCCTGCTCAACGCCGCCTCCGGCAACTCCGGGTTCTCTACGCCTGGCGTGGTCATTGGCGCCTCCTCCACCACCCCTAACCCGTTCGCCTTCTTTATTCAGAACTTCGATCCCCTGATCACCAGCAACGCTTCGGTTGCCGATGTCGTCACGCCCATCAACAACCCGTTCACTTCCGGCGCCGGCACCACCAACACGACCGGCGTTGCCTCCGTCGTTACGCACCAGACTCAATTCACTAACCAGTATTCACAGACATTTCAGACCGGAACGAACCTCACCGTGAACTGGACCAACACGCGCACGAGCCAGAACATCACCGACTTCTTCAATCCCGACGTGACTTCATCGCTGTCGGTTTCCATTTCTCAGCCTCTCTTGAACGGTTGGGGCAAGCAAATCTGGACTCGCAACATTCGCATCGCCAACAACAATCGCAAAATCGCGGACTGGGATTTTGCTCAACAAGCCATCACCACCATCACCAACACCATCACCGCATACTGGGAGCTCGCTTATGCCCGGGAAAACGTCAAAGTCAATCAGCAGGCTGTTGCGGTTGCTCAGAAGCTCTATGAAGACAACAAAAAGCAGCTCGAGATCGGCAGTCTCGCGCCCCTTGATGTAACACGTTCTGAATCAGAAGTAGCCACGGACACGCAGGCCCTCGTCTTAGCGCAGACGACGCAGCTCACCGATGAACAAACCTTGAAAAACTTCATCTCCAAGGACCCGCTGGCACCGAACATCATCAATGTGGAGATCATTCCTACGGACAAGCCATCGCAGCCCGCCACCATTGAAGCAGCTTCCTTCGAGGATGCCGTTAAGGAGGCCTTTGCCAAGCGGCCAGAACTTCAGGAGCAGGTCTACGACCTGAAGAACGCGGAGATTGACGTTCGCGCCACCAAGAACGCCCTGCTGCCCTCGCTCACCGCGAACGCCATCTATCAGTCCAACGGGCTGGCAGGAAACGCCACTGTTTTCGGCACTCCGGCCACCATAGGCAATACGCTGGCGCCTATCGTGGACGCCAACGGCAACCCCATCACCGTGAACGTTGGCGGCGTGCCGACTGCGATCTTCGAGCCGGCCGCCACGGCCCCCGTGACGGGCACCTCCCAGCACGGTTTTGGTACGGCGCAGAACCAGATCTTTCACAATCGCTTCCCGGAATATATCGGCCAACTGACCTTGACGCTCCCGCTGCGCAACCGCTCGGCTCAGGCTATCCACGCTCGCGCTCTGCTTTTGCAACGGCAACTGGAAACCCAGGAACAGCAACTGCGAAACGCCGCGCTTCTTGACGTTCGCAACTCCTACATCCAGCTGACGCAA
>Ga0210398_10001693_pt1 | contig 22255 bp, 22 predicted proteins | sample IncBWC4OmetaG_FD_161047 | JGI IMG/M metagenome (GOLD analysis project Ga0210398, IMG submission 161047) | Forest soil microbial communities from Barre Woods Harvard Forest LTER site, Petersham, Massachusetts, United States - Inc-BW-C-4-O | ecosystem: Environmental > Terrestrial > Soil >...
ATGGTCGTATGAGATTGCGTCAACCTTGGCTTAAGAAAGTCAGCAACAAGGTTCATCCCCTTCCCAAGCCAGCCGGCGCCTAGCTGTCCGCCTTGATTTCGCGAAAGCGAATCGCTTCATCGCAGAACGGACCCATTGCAGCGCTCACAAAGCAGTGCGTTTTCTGGAGTCTCTAGGTGGTGAGCAACGAGTGAAGGAATCTAGCCAGCCTTATGCCGACGGCCGCGAGGGGAAGCAGTTGACATGGGTCGGTGCATACACACCATTCCCCCACCCTATTTCGTGGCAGTGACCGACTCCACCGAAATAGTGTCTCCTTTGGCTGTGCCCGTAACCTTGGCTTGCTGCCAAGCCAGCTTGTTCAGTTCGGCCGACACCGCTTGGTCCTTGGTGTCAAGGGTATAGACCTTATCGCCGACCACCAGCGCATAATTAGCGCCTTTCTGCACGCAGGCACGAACGCAGTCTGCGGGAGCGATATTCCCCTCTGAATGTTTGGCCCCGCACATTGCATCGCTCACCTTTCCGGTAAAGGTCTGGGGGCCACCCGCAGCCACTTTCGGCGCGACTGCCAACGCCGCACACAGCATCGCAGTCGCCATCCAAACTTGCATCATTCGTGAACCTGACATAAATCCTCCTCACATTATTCTACGCGCCCGGTATTGGACGCTTCGCATCTGCGGACCATCTTATTTGGATGCAGCTGAATCCGATTCTTTGCGAATCTTCTTTCGGGCACGCTTTCGCGCCAAGGATTGCTTCATCCGGCGCTTCGCACCCGGCTTCAGGTAGAACGAGTGGCGCTTCACTTCCTTAATGATGTCTTCCGTCTGGACTTTGCGCTTGAACCGACGGAGGGCGTTGTCTATAGACTCGCCTTCTTGCAGTCGAATTTCTGCCAAGTTTATTCCTCCAGCCCGTCCGTTAAATCACACTCGACTAGGCGTTGAGACTTCGGCGGTACGGCGCTATCGCACATTCAGTCGGAATGGCGTTTCTCGAATTCCTCGATCTTCTCACTGACTTTAGTCTTGGCGCTTTGCACCAACTGACTTATCTTGGTGCGCTTTTCACGTGCCTTGTCCGTTGCGGCATTCTGGTGCGACTGTTGCACTTCTTTGGCTGCGTCTTTAGCGTTGCCCCAGGTCTCCTTCGCCGCACCCTTGGCCTCATCCACAACTCCCTGATTGGCCAGCCTCTGGTTGCCGAGAGCTTCCCCAACGTTTTGCTTTACCTTCCCTACAGCCTGCTCAACCTTGCCGAAAACCTGATCCTTATTCACTGTTCTTCTCCTTGAAGTCGTCGCAAGTTCGGCGTCCTGTTTATTTGTGAAGTATGAAGACACTCTAGCCCAGTGGCAGCAAAGGGTTCTGCGAAGCCCACTGTAGTCTCGGAGCCACCCTTAAGAATGGTCACTTTTGCACAGGAGTTTCAGAACAGTCTCGAATTTATTTTGCGTTCGCGACTTAAGACCTCGTCAGCATGCCCACGAGCACATCCGAGCAGTATTGACCAGAATTTGAAGCACCAAGAGCAGACAGTAACGTCAGCGGGATTCTGTGGATGTAAATCTCGCGCCAAAGGAGACCGACGTGCACCGTGGATACCGATATCTCAGTTCACTTCTACTGACTGCTGCCCTAGCCGCGCCTGTTGCAGTGATGGCCGCCGCCAGCCCGCAAGACGATAGGAGCCGCGAAAATAGGGAAGGCGAGAACAATAAGCGTTACTACGACAAAAGCCACAAGGACTATCACAACTGGGACGCCAACGAAGACCGCTTTTACCAGCGGTATCAGACCGAACACCACGAAAGACGGCCTTTCGTTGAATTAAATCCCCGACAGCAGACCGTCTACTGGAACTGGCGTCACAGCAATCCGGATAACAGATAACAAAATCGCCATGCGCATTTGTGATCGGCTGGAGAGGTGGATGCCCAAGCTGAGGCATCCGCCAGCCGAGAAGCAAGACTATGATCTACACGATGACCGAGCCCTGCCCGATCTGCAAACAGCAATCAACCAAGCCCAACCCTGCTGAAACCGTGCCCCGCATCTGCGAACAACATGTTTGGCAAGGATCGGAAGGTCAGTGAGATTCGCACTGTCTCAAGCGGCGGGGATGCCCAAGGATGAGAACAGCAAGGCCATCCAACACGCCGCCACCCACCCCGGTCGGGTGTGAGACTACGACGAAAAGGCTGATTGCGCCGAGGCGATTGGTGTCAAGTCGGTCCGACAACCGCGCAAGGATCGATGAAGGAAGAGGAAGATTGAGGTTCGTTACGATTGTGAAAAGTAGAGTTCGCGACTCCAGCAGGAGGAGCCTCAGAGCTTAAACAGCGATCGCAAAGAATCGTCATCAATATGGCTATCAGTCGCTAGCCAATGAACAAACTCTCGGGCGCTGATGTGCGTCGGCTTTTGAACAGACTTTTTCTCAAGGCCGGATTCAAGGTCGGCTTGTTTGCCAGTATTAGCGATCACCGTCCATGTCTTCGTCTTCATGGTCTTTGCCTCGCTTGATGACGGCAGGGTAACCAGCTGGCATCCGCACGACATTCAAGTACACCTGCGAATCCACGTTCATCTGCGATGGTGATGAAGAGTATGGCCGGGTTTCAGTTCTGAGACTGTACCGAAGTGACCAGTTCTTCGGATTTGTTCGTGGGCAGAACTTCCAACGGGCAAGGATTCGGCATGTGCAGATCCGTTATCAGGACATCGAAGGTCTCCGTGGTGATTGGTTTCAGGGCTTCTGCGACGTAGGCAGCAGCGACAACCCAACATCCCTTGTGTGGGAGGGTCACAGTCATCATGTCACGAACGGCATCATCGTCATCCACGAGCAAGAACTTATGCACGATGGCCCGTTCGCATGCTCGGAAATGGAACAACGGGTGGTTCGGTCGGGGTCATAGCTGCGCCACCCCAATGCTGACAGTCTGACTTCGGGGAAGTTTGGAAAGTGTGCACGATTGAACAGTTTTTGAGATTGTCAGTAGGTATGATTGCTAAAGCTGGACTCGTGGACTCGGTCATGGTTAATGGCGGAGCATCCGCCATTTGACCCTCAAGACCGTTTCACTTCACTGTTCTGTCGATGAACCCTCCAGGCCGGACTCACACGGGTTCGGTCTTTTTTCGTGCGCACCCTTTAAGTGGCAACTGGCTGACGACAGAAGGGTATGTACGTTGCAGAGCCGGAACATGCGATGTCAGCCAGCACTTGTACTTATCCTTTCCATCACCTCGATATCTCATGTCCAGCGCAGGTCGCTTTGTGTCATGCATCCATTGTCATTCTAAGCTCCAGCTTCCCGGCTGGTGCGGATTACGACACAATCGTGAAACAGTGCGAATATCATTCGTGCGGTGTTCCAATTCTGTCGAACCAGGATGCAGCCCCTGGAGAGCACTCACTCCAACTAACGAATGAGTGACGACCAGTCAGTATTGAGGAGAGCGCAGCTTTGCTCCATGCGATTTTCCCCAATTACCCAGACATGCTGGGGATGCAGCTGCGCCGGATGTCAGAGCGTTCTTGCGGACTCTGCTGTTCGTCAGGAAGATTCGTCTTCGCCGTTCCAAAAGCACCGAGAAGTGTGCACTTTTGAACAGACAGAACCATTTGCACGGGCGCATCCTTCGGAGGATCCGGTATTTTTTCATAAATTGCATCAGAGTTGCGAGATAGTTCAATAGTCATGAGCAGGCCTGAAGTTGGCAGGAGGCCACAATGATCCCGACCGATTTCCCGTCCAAAAAAACCATCCTGTGCATCGATGACGATCTGGCAATCTTGTGCTATGAGATGGCGCTTCTCGAAAGGTCTGGATACGAAGTTCTCACGGCATCTTCAGCACAACGGGGCCTGCAGCTTGCAACCACATGCAAGTGCGACGCCGTCCTCCTCGAATACGAGATGCGAGGAATGAAAGGACACGAAGTTGCCTCCGAAATAAAACTCGTGAGGCCGGAAACGGTGGTCATCCTGCTGTCTAGACGCGAAGTCCCAATGCAGGCGTTAGCTTTAGTGGATGCTTTTGTGCCCAAACTTGAAGCCAGCCAACAGTTGTTGCCAATCATTGCTGAGCTTTGCAGCCGGAGTGAAAAGGTGAAGCACAGGCAAGAAAGCATCTAGAGCGTTAGATCGTCGAGACAGAGTCTCGGCCCTCCCCCTTGTCGCCGCTTGTGGTAGTTCTGTGCTTTGTTTAGCAAAACCCAGAAGGAACAGTTCAATGAAAGGTGATCCCAAATTGAAGCGTGGACACGCGGGAGATGCGCTGCGTGCTTCCGAGGCTCGGTACCGTCGTCTATTTGAAACCGCCCAAGATGGCATACTGATCCTCGATGCGCACTCGGGATTGATCACCGACGTGAATCCCTTCCTGATAACTCTATTGGACTATTCGCGAGACGACTTTCTCGGCAAACCCCTCTGGGACATTGGCGCTTTCAAGCAAATTCAAGAATCGAAAGCCGCATTTCGAGAGCTTCAGAACAAACAATATATCCGCTACGAAAACCTGCCACTGGAAACCAGAAGCGGGCGGCGGGTCGACGTCGAGTTCGTCAGCAACGTCTACCAGGAAAATGGGAATAGCGTAATTCAGTGCAACATTCGCGACATTACCGCACGCAAGCAGGGCGAGGCATCGCTGCATGAAAGCCAAGAACGTCTGGCTGGCATCGTCGCGTCGGCGATGGACGCGATCATCACCGTGGACGAGCAGCAACGCGTCTTGCTGTTCAACGCCGCGGCCGCGCAAATGTTCCGTTGTTCAGAGGCGGAAGCCGTGGGGCAGTCAATCGAGAGATTCATTCCGCAGCGTTTCCGTGCCGCGCACTCCGACCACATCCGGGCATTCGGAGTGACGGGCGTCACGAATCGCGCCATGGGCGCTACGGAACCGATCCGGGCGCTCCGTGCCAACGGCGAGGAATTTGAGATAAACGCCTCGATCTCGCAGACAGAGTCCGGGGGCAAGAAGTTGTTCACCGTGATTATGAGAGATGTCAGCATGCGCAAACTCTCGGAAGACGCGCTACGAAGATCGGAAGAGAGGTTCAGCAAGGCTTTTCGTAATAACCCGCTGGCGATCACGATATCGACAGAGTCGGAGGGGCGGTACTTGGATGTGAATGATGCTTTTCTCGATCTGCTCGGATACCAGCGGAACGATGTAATTGGTCGCACCGCCACAGAACTGGATTTCTGGGCCGACCCGTTGGATCGCGCGGAGATGATACGGCAGGTAAGGGGAGACGAACATGTAGCAAAACGCCAAATCCGATACCGGACCGCGACGGGAAAGATGCGGAAAGCAGAAGTATGGGCGGAATCGATTGAAGTGGACAGTCAGCGTTGCGTGCTCGCGATCACTCGCGATTTGACCGAGACGATGCAACTGGAAGCCCAGTTGCAGCAGGCCCAGAAGATGGAAGCCGTGGGACGTTTGGCGGGGGGCATTGCGCATGACTTCAACAACATACTGGGCATTATCATCGGCTACAGCGACCTCTCGTTAGGTCTGATTGCGCCGGATAATCCGGTGAATCGGTACGTCGAGGAATCCAAGAAGGCCGCAAAACGGGCGGCTTTGCTCACCAAGCAACTTCTGGCCTTCAGCCGCAAGCAGGTTATATTCCCTCGGATTTTGGATTTAAACGAACTGGTCCGGAATGTAACCGAAATGTTCTTGCGAGTGGTCGGCGAGGATATTGCGCTTGAGTTTCGTCCCACCGCTCCGCTGGGCAGCATCAAGGCGGACCCCGGCCAGATCGAACAGGCCCTGATGAATCTGGTGGTGAATGCTCGAGATGCGATGCCGACTGGGGGAAGAATCATCATCGAGACAGGAGAAGCCGAACTGGACGAAGACTACGTTTCCCTGCACCGGGGTTCCAGCGCCGGACAATATGTGGTCCTGGCGGTCAGTGACACCGGTTGCGGCATGGATGAAAGCATCCAATCGCAAATCTTCGAGCCTTTTTTCACGACCAAGGGGGTTGGACATGGAACTGGCCTAGGACTCTCGACCGTGTACGGAATCGTAAAGCAGAGCGAGGCCAATATCTTGGTGTACAGTGAACCGGGCAAGGGCACAACGTTCAAGATTTATTTTCCCAGAGTGGGCGAAAAAGCCGAAGCACTTGTGTTGTCGAACGAAGGAGCCGCGCCTCGGGGGCGATCAGAAACGATATTGGTGGTTGAGGATGATAAGACTCTGCGCGAACTTACCGGGAAGCTTCTGCGGGATGTCGGTTACCGAGTGATCGAAGCGAAGGACGCGGACGAAGCAATAAGAGTAATGGCCACTTCTGAAGCAGGAATCGATTTACTCTTGACCGATGTCATCATGCCCGACAAAAGCGGACCTGATTTGGTGAAACAGGTCGAGCGAGAACATCCCAAGACTCGCTTCGTGTTCATGTCGGGATATAGCGACGATATGGTTAAGTTACACGGTCTGTTGATACGGGAGGAAACATTCTTAGAGAAGCCCTTTACCAAACGGTCGTTGCTCGTGAAGGTATACTCGGCTTTGCACCCCGAGTCCGAAAAGCAACTCGACACTTAATTAGTCCCTTCAGTTTTGTTAATTCTGCTTAGTTAGCAAACGCACCTTTGGAGGCCCGGCCAGGTCATTGCTGCGGCGTTTGAGATGTTATTTCGCGGCTGAGCACTTTTGAACAGACGCCCTGTACCGCAGGACTATAAATTCAATGAATTGTGGCAAAGTAGAGGAACTGATGTTGCGCCCTCGGCGGTGTTTCCGGTTCCTTGTCTGGTGGCGCAGCGTATCGCTGCGCCACGGTTGAGAGCGTGGCACGAATGACGTATAGGATACCGTTTGCCGATCCATCGCTTGATCGCGACGAGCACTGTGGCGAACCCAAGCTGCCAGCCCCGCCTGCCATCATCCGCAAGGTTACATTCCAGTGGCCTCCAGATTGTGTATGGCCTTTCATGGATCGCACTTCGGACGGCGATAGATAGACGCTGGGTATTTTCGGCTTTAGGCTGCCGTTGACTTAGGCGTGCTCTTCGTGAAGCTTTCCATCGTCTGGGTCAACTGCGAAACCACTTCGTCCGCGATAGTCCGCGATAATCAGGCCGAGGCGGGGTGAAGTCCAGTACACTGAAGTTCTTATACAAGGTTCCACGAATGGTCACCTAAAGGATTCAGAAGTCTCGTATCAGCATAGCGGCAGAGTAGCTTTGCGCCCGGCGCAAGTTGCCATGCGCGACAGCCGATCGCAAATTGGTTGGAACAAACCTGGTGCACTCTGAAACTAACCAGCTTCAGCTTAGTCAGTAATCCAGAACCGCAGGGACATCTGCTTAGCTCTCATTGACAAGATGCGGACCATACAAGCGTATGATGCCCTTGCACATAAGAGAGTTGAAATATGCCATGTCTACCAGCGGCGTTTCCTTTTCTTCGCACCTTATCGCTATCCTAATGTCCCCCACCGGTCGCTTTGTGGTGTGCATTGATTGCCACCTAAGCGTCGAATTTCCTGCCGGGGCGCATTACGACATAGTTGCGAGACGGTTCGAATCACACTCGTGCAGATTTCCACGCCTGCTGAAAGATGATGCGCTTTCTGGAAAAACAATCACAGCACAGGCCCGGACTTCAGAGGCATCAAGCCGTTTTGACTTTGATTCCAATTCGAATCCGATGTGGGTCTTCGATAACACGACCTTCGCATGTTCCGCCGTCAACGACGCGGCCATACATGAGTACGGCTACTCGCGAAAAGAGTTCCTGTCGATGACCATCAGGGACATTCGGTCTGGCGAGAGCACAGTTCCGTTATCGGAGGAAATGTCGCACCAGGAAATACACGACTCAGCAAAGATACTCTGGAAACACAAAAAGAAGGACGGTAGCGTGATCGATGTGGAGATAACGCGTTCCGAAGTACTCTTCGACGGGTGCATCGCCGACATCGTGACCGCTGTTGATGTGACTAGCTAGAGACCTCCTTGCTCCAAACAGCGCATGGTGGCATCTTACAAAACCATTCTCAACGGTGAACAAAAATGTATGACGACAAATTCAGTGCGGAAGAAAGCGCGGGCCTGCTTCACATAATTTTCCCAAACTATCCTGATCTGCAAGGCATGAGGTCCTCGCCGGAGATTGAAGAGTATTTGCTTTCCTTGAGAGAAGGAAAGGCAGCGCATTCAAGCAACCCTCTTGTGAGTGACACCACCCACTGAGGGGGGTGTGATTTCAATCGGCTCAATGCGGCGGCTGCTTCGACGTTAAGCGGGGATTTGGGGTGGAGGGGAAACCGGAAGCAGTTCTTTTGCCCCTGCTTCCTCGATATCATCGAAGCACGATTAGGACACGACCCGCAGAGGAGGTCAGATCGACTCAGGGCACCAAAGATGGTTTGGGTGTGTAGGGCAACATTTCGAGCGAACGATCCTAAACGTCGCCTACAAGGTCGCCCCATTGCTCGGTGGTTGTCTTTTTGATCCTGATCCACTCGGGATCAGCAAGGAAGCTCTTCCACGCCGTAGTTTGCGCGTTGCGATCTTTCCAGCGCAGGAGATAAACGAACTCCTCGTGGTTCGGCTCACCACTCTGGCTCGTAAAAACAATATTGAAACCGTAACGCCGCATAATTGGCATGCATTGCCGGCGGAAGCGGTCGTGAAAGTGCTGTTCATGCCCTGGGTGGAGCTTGTAGATGCGCAGCAGGTAAACGCTCGTCTGACAGTACGCCGCTGCGGCATAAAGAAGACACACACCCACCAAAATCCAACCCCTCATCCACATGAAGAAACTCCTCCGAAGGTTATCTTTATGCCTGAGAGACCGTCCCCTGAATGACTCAATTTTCTCTCCCGCCTCAAGTTCTAGGTGCTCACTTGCCTGCAACTCAGCCAACGCAGGAGCGTTACATCGCCTGCGAAACAAATCCGGCGATCGTCGCGTGTGCATCGCGGTGGGGCGGGACGACGGAGGTCATTTAAATGCTTGTGGCAGGACGGCGCTCCACACCGGCCATCGAACCAGGACGCCACACCCTACCGTGAACCATCTGGTTAATGACATCGCACATCCTTTCAGTTCCAATATAAATAAAACGAACGTCCGTTCTTTGTTAAGTATTTTTCAAAATTGGAAGACACGAGGTAGAGATAGGAGAGGAATCAGTGCGCGGTCGGGGTTCGGGGGAGCCTGCCTTCAACTGATGACACTAGTAGGCGGCGCTCAGTAAACTCAGACGGACTAGCTCCGTCAAATTGCGCTCTATTTCGTGAATGCGGTCTTCTTTCTTATCATATTCAACCCGTTCGGCTGCCGACGATCCGGGGAAGACTTCGTCCTCCCGCGTCTTACGTTGCTCCCTGCGGAGCCGTATCAGTTCGGTTTGTCGGGTTTCATCGCTCATTCATGATGGATAGCGCACATTGCAGATGAAGGGGCTATTTCGGCCCTACTCCGTGCCGTGGGCGAGCAACATACGCTGCGTACTGTACGGAATCGCACATATATCAGTACTGCATCGTACCATCGTCACTCTAGGAAAACTGTTCGCTACCACACAAAGCGTCTTGTCCGAGTTTCGATCGAATGTCGTAAACCCAAAGTCGTTTCTCTGAGTGCGCCTTTTCCGTTTTGAAGTCGGCAACTATGGACAAGCCCCCACCTGCGTGATCTGTAATAAGCTTGTCTCTTGAAACCCCGCATAGACGAAGCCGGACTACAGAGAATCGGTTCTGTTGCAAGCCCGCCGCCAGACGTTCCTTGGTTCGTTTTGCCTGCCGAACTGCTGCAAGCACTGGAACAGTGGCGGCTCGCTGGGGAGACGCGGTAAATCGTCCCCGGTACATGCAAAAACAGGGGCACACCGGATATCTGATCCCCATGATGACCTTTGCCTTGAGCACGCTGAAGCGGAGATGCCCCACAGGTCTGACGCTTCGGTTTTGACGGCCGAATGCTTCAAGCACGAGCGTAGAATTTCAAACGAGGACCGAGTGCGGTCTGATCACCAAGGTGGCAGCAAAACCAAACTTAGTCACAACCGTGGTCACAAAATCGAACGGTCGCGGGGGCAGCCGGAAAACCGAATCTCTGGAACCCACTGATAACAAAAAGCAAACGGGGTCTGAGTGATTGAACTCAGACCCCGTCCGGTGGACTGTTTGGGATTGACCAAGAGGTGGTCACTCTACGTGGCCTCTCACGGCAACTCCCGGGTCAGGCCGAAGCCTAAGGACGAAAGCCTTCGCGCGACCGACGCGATGCCGCCATCCGTACTCACCGGCTAGTGTGCGGGCTGTAGCTTCAGGCGGCTCTTCAAATCGCGCGCCCAGAGCCCCGCTTAGAGCAACCAGCTCTAAGTCTCAGCCACCTCACCTGGTCTTAGACTCCCACAACATTTACCACTACAATCAGAACTTGTCATTCGACCACCTCCTTCCCGGTGTAATTGCAGATTAAAACAGGAATTTCTGTGCTGTCAACTAGGTTGCGTGTGTTTTTGTGTTTCCAGAGTCGATACTCGACACAGCCTAAGGCACGGGAGGGCTGGGCGGTTCTTGCGTTAGCAAAGTTTTGCGTGCGGTGAATGGTTGGGATAGCACCCGGACGAGTTTGCTTTAGGCAGAGGGTGATCACTCTTTCCCTTTCGGTTGCGAGGTGGGTTCGCAATTGCGCCCTGGGCCGCGTTTCCCGAGGGCCGAGTGGGCCCGGGGAATTGCGCCCCGAGCCTCTCACAGATTCGGACATGAACCTCTCGATTCATCCGGATCGTGCCAACCAGAGAAGGCTGCCGCCTTCCAATCGCCTTCAACAAAGTCCATTTCGCGCAATTATCGCGTTAGCCCACTCCCGAACTGCGGATGAGGGCCATCGGCAGAAGCGGCCAATCTTGCCCCAGGCGATCGCCGAATCGTCATCAGCGTTTTACGATCTGCATCAGGCTGGTTTCAACCAGTCCTGCCTCAGGCGGTACTCGCTCTCTCTTCAGATCACTTGCCGTTGTAGATATCTCGGCTGCCAGTTGCGATTGGAATTCGCGGCTGACATTCTTCCATCGAGCAACCAGCTTCCCGGCCCCCTGCGCCGCCTCAGCCAGCTTCTTTGGTCCAAAAATAACCAGGCCCAGCAATCCCAGAAAGAGCATTTCTGACAAGCTCATAGTTTTTCCTCCGACGTTTTGGGGCTTGGCGCTAATGCCGCCGGCTCCTCCTTTCCTTGCATCGCGGCCTTGAATCCGCGGATACCTTCGCCCATGCCTTTTCCTAGTTCGGGCAGCTTCTTGGGGCCAAAGACGAGCAGAGCGATTCCTGCGACAATCAGCAAATGCATAGGTTGAAACAGGCCTTCAAACATAGGTGTTCCTCCAATCGAATAAACGTCGTAGTAAACGTTCAGCTAAAAATGGGCGCTGCGACCCGATGAATTTAGTCCCCAGCGCCCTGCCAGCGCGACCCGCGTGACGAGCGATCCCCCGAAGGCTCTTCACGCGATTTCGCGGACTCTCAGGCCCCCCGTTTCGCTGCATCGGCAGCGGCGGCTAGAGTGTTCAAGATGCTGATGAACTGCGGCGATTGACCGATGAAGAGCCCGCTCGCGATGAAGCCCTGAACCGCGGCCACCGCACCGGCGAATTGATCGGTTAGCGGACGAATCATCGAAACCCGGGGAAGGCTGGGGCTGAATTCCACTGGGACGGGGAAGATCAGGCTGGGCTGAAGCAGCGGATTGAGTGGGCTGAAAAAATTAGGAAATTTCAGGCCAGAGACGGAATCCGTAAAGGGCGCGATCGGGGTCTGCACTCCGTTGCCTGCAAAATCAACCCATTCCAGGAAGTGGGCGATCTCGTCCCCACCAATGCCAAGGGTAATCATGAGCACTTCCGGACTTGTCACTTTTTGACTCATGGCTGCATAAAGGCTAGTGCCGCCTTGCTCGATTTGTCCGAAGTGGAAGGCCGCCACATTCGCGATCGCCTGAATGTGATCGTTGCCGCGAAAGTTGTGGTTGGATTTACCTTCATAATCGGCATCGCTTCTCGGAATGGCGGTAACTCCATTGAGAGTGACGGCCTGCGGGAAGGTGGCGCCGAGGTCCGGATTGGTGGCGCTGCGGTAGCGAACAAACCAGCTGGTGTCGACATTAAGGTTCATAAGGTTCGTGAGGCGCGAGCTACCCGTCGATCCCTCCGCCGTGCTCCCGGGCAAAGTTACGAACTCCTCGAAATTCACCGGCTCGGCCCCTATGGACTCTAGATAGGCATTGAGGAAGGTCGCGTGGCTCACTTCGTCCAGCGTGTTGCTGGCGATATATTGCGGGCCATCGGAATCAAGGTTCGAGAAAGCTACCTGATAAGGGTTCAGCACCTGTTTCGGGTCCACTTCAATCGGCGGGTTATTGCCGATACCGCCCAGTTCCGCATACTGCGTCCACAGGTCCGACTCGATCAGTTCTGCGGCCGCGAGGAATCGCAGGATGGCAATATCTCCCTTGGTTATGTTTTTGCTGCCGCTTCCTTGAGCGAACACGGGTAGCCCGCTGCCCAGAATGCCAGCTCCAACGGTCGCCACTGCCCCCGCGACCATGCTGTTCTTGAGAAATGCGCGCCGGTTCGCGGTGCGTTCCAGAATTTCCGTGAGTTGCTTCATGATTTCCTCTCTTTCACCGCACCCGCTGCTGGCATTGGTCACGGTGTAGAGGGAGAGTAGCGTGCGGCCATCTGGCCCCATGTCACGCGAAGGTCAAAGCTTTGTATTTTCTAGGAGTCTTTGTCTCTGCGAAATCTCGCCGAATCCAGTGCCGCAGGTTGGCGGGGCGAATTCCTGGGTCGGGGAGGCGGGATCATCGTGCCGCAGCCGCTGTGCTCGTGCCGCTCTCGCCGCCTGCACTGTTGCCCAACTCAGATTCGTCCCACGTTATAATTAGGGACTTACAAAATTACCCACATTTACGTGTCCACTTGCAACCCGCTCGCGTGTATTCGCGTTCTTACTTAGTTTCAGCAACGACACGATGTGACGCGATCGGCAGAAGCGTGCTTCAAATTCTTTGCGATGTGGATCTCCCGTATGCGCAATTGTTGAAAGGAAGAAACTTCGAAATGATTCGCTTGGCTGTTCGAACCATGGCTTTGATCGCCCTGATGAGCGCTTGCGCTTTTGCGCAAGACTCCGCACCGAAGGTGCAGATATTTGGCGGGTACTCCTTTGTGTACGTGGATAACGGCGGCCTGTCGCCCAATACGCTGTATGCGGCTCTGCACGAACCGAATAATCCGTTCGACATAGCGTCCACCTTTAACGGCTGGAATGCGGAGGGGCAATACAACTTCACCCGCATGATCGGAGTCGTCGCCGACGTGGGCGGCCGCTACGGCACGCCCGTCATCTCCTCGAGATTCTCCACCCTCTCCGGACTTCCCAAATCCACTGGGTATTCATTTCTGGTGGGGCCGGTGTTTTCCTTCCGGAGCAAATCAAAACTGACGCCTTTCGTCCACGTGCTCTTCGGTTTTGATCGAACCAGCCTGAACGCGACCACCATCTCCGGCTCCGGGCTGGCAAGTCCGCTGTCCACCACGGCCACGACTGACACCGACGCGACGGTTGCCCTGGGCGGCGGACTCGACTACCGTTTGTTCCGGCGGTTTGCGCTCCGTCTTCTTCAGGTGGATGATCTTCGCACCTATCACAATTTGAATAAGCTCTACGACAGCGCCTTCAATACCGGATTGTTCTACGGCATCGGTCTTCACCAGAACAACTTCCGAATTTCGACGGGAATCTCTTTACGCTTCTGACGCCGCTTTTCTACGGCAGCCCGAACCCGTACACCGCGCTGCCCGCCGCGATCGCCACATATTCTTTGCCGTCGACGGCGAAAGCTATGGGCGCCGCGTAGACGGCACCGCCCATCTGGAAATGCCATAGCACCTTGCCCTTGGCGGCATCGAGCGCGATGAAGTTTCCTTCGGCGTCGCCGGTGAAGACCAGCCCTCCCGCCGTCGCTAGCACGCCCGACCAGGTCGGCGACGTGTGCTCGAATTTCCACTTGACCTCCCCCGTCGCGGGATCGATGGCTTTGAGAAATCCGCGATAGGGCTCGGCTTCTTCCGACGGAAAATACGCGCTTCCGTAATAGGCGTGACCGGCCTCATAAGGCTGTGGCGCGGTCGAAAAAATATCGCACTGATCGCGCGCGGTGACGTAGAACAGCGAAGTTTGTGGATCGAACGCCGGCGCCATGAAGTTGGTCGTTCCCAGGGCTCCCGGACAGACCGTGTGGCCCTCCAGCGTCGGGGAAGCTTCTTTCCTTGCCACGGGGCGGCCATCGGCATCTTTGCTGTCGCTCCACGTGATCTTGCCATAAGCGCTGGCCGAAATCAGTTTGCCGCTCGTGCGATCGATCACGTAGAAAAATCCGTTCCGGTTGGCCTGCGCGATCAGGTGTTTACCGCCGGAATCAATGATGACTGGAACCTCCGTCGCATCCCAGTCATGCTCGTCGTGCGGGGTGAACTGGAAATACCAGTTCATTTTTCCCGTGTCCGCATTCAATGCCAGCAGCGTGTTGCTGTAGAGATTGTCGCCAGCTCGTCCCTCGCCGCGATTTGAGGGCGCGGGATTTCCCGTGGGCCAGAAAATCTGGTTGGTCAACGCGTCGTATGTTCCCGTGTTCCACGCCGGGGCGCCGCCGATCTTCCACGAATCGCCCTCCCAGGTTTCATGTCCCGGCTCACCCGGCCCCGGCACGGTATAGAATCGCCATTTGCGCTCGCCGCTCGCCGCATCGTAAGCATCGATGAAGCCGCGCACTCCGTACTCGCCGCCGGACACACCGATTACGACAAGGTTCTTCACTGCAAGCGGCGCGACCGTGAAGCTGTATCCCTTCTGATAATCCGCGGCCACAACATCCCAAATCACGTTGCCGGTTTTCGTGTCGAGGGCAATCACGTGCGCATCAAGCGTTCCCAGAAAAACCTTGTCTCCCAGAATCGCGAGGCCGCGGTTCACGCGTCCGCAGCACGGACGAATATCTCCCGGCAGTGGATGCTGGTACAGCCAGATCGGCCGCCCCGTGTGCGCATCCAGAGCGAAAGCACGGTCATCCTGCGCCGTGGCGTAGAGAATGCCATCGACCTCCAGCGGCGAGGTCTCGAGCTTGCCCGTGGCACCCGTCTGGAATACCCATTTCGCCACCATCGTGTGCGCAGTTGTCGTGTTGATTTGACCCAGCATACTGAAGCGCCGGCCAGAATAATCGCCGGAATAGGTCATCCAGTTTTGCGGCTCTTTCGCCGAATTCAGCAGCCGTTCGAACGTCACCTGCGCCCACGCCGGCGGGACAAAGACACAAGCAAAGAAAAACAAGCTCCAGGCGGCGAACTTTCTCCCGGCACTCATTTCGCCCCCAGGCTGATCAAGTAGGCCACAATGTCGTCCAGATCCTGGTCGCTCAAAAGTTCCCGAGTATAGGTCGGCATCATCGATTCGCGGCTCTTCTGAAAGGAACGCAACTTGTCTTTCTCCAGCAGATAAATCTGCTCGCTCGCGTCGATCATCTGCACGCTGAAGTTGTCTTCGTTCCTGGCCACCCCCTTGATTTTCTTTCCGTCGGCCGTCACCACGGTGATCGTTTCGTACTCCTGGGGAAACTCTTTCGTCGCCTCGGTCAATCCCCAGGCCAGCCTCCGGCTGGGATTCCGCACCGAATCGATCATCGCAGCCCGAGTCCGCGATCCTCCCACCGCCGTGAGTTCCGGCCCCAGGCGGCCGCCCCTACCCTCGACCATATGGCAGAGCGAGCAGTTGGCCTCGCCATAAAAAAGTTCTCTGCCGTGCGCCGCACTGCCCCGGGGACTGGCCGCGGTCTTCACCTCGACGCTGCGGATATATGTGATGATCTGCCAGATCTCTTCGTCGGTCATGCCCACACCCTGGCCGTTGGTTCCATTCGCCGGCATGACCGTCCCCGGAATGCCGTTGCTGATCACCTGAAACAACTCTGCGTCGGAGTGGGCGTGCTTTTTCTGGGCCCGCGTCAGGTCAGGGCCGCGCCCACCACCGCGCGCTCCCAGCCCATGGCAGAGCGCGCAGTTGATGCGGAATTCATACTCGCCCGCCTGCGCGGCCTTGGGATCGCCCGCAAACGGATTGTGATCGTCCGCAGCCGCAGTCGCGGCCATCAGCAGAAGGCTGCAGATTGCCGCCAGGACCAGTCGGGGCGGTAAAGCAGCCGAAACGACAAATTTCGCTGTGATTCGCTCACCTCGCGCAAGCGCCAAAGACATGAGTTCACCGTCAGGGAATTTGCCGAATTCTACGCTAAGCAATCGAGATCGTCGCTCTGGAAATCCGGGCCCGAACTTGAAGACGATTTTGGCACGCGCCCCCTGCCGTACATGACCACCGGGTATCTGGGACCGGAACCGACCGCTCTCTACACTTAAGGTTCCCGACCTCAAGCCGATCATCCGGTAAAGGGAGGAGTTTTTACCTGTAGGCCCGTAAGCTGCTGATAAATCAGCCTTTCCATTGAAAGGCGTCGGGCTGCGGAAGACCGATGTGGGCCAGTACTCGATAGGCCAACTCGCGGGCCAGGTCATCTAAAACAGCGGGCCGGTAATAGTACGCGGGGATGAGCGGAAAGATGGTCGCCCCGGCATCGGCGGCCCGGTACATGTTGCGGAGGTGAATTTTGTTGAGCGGCGTCTCGCGTATGCAGAGCACCAACGGACGCTTCTCTTTCAGGGTGACATCGGCGGCGCGCTCGATCAGGTGAGAGGCAACGCCGTTGGCAATCCGGGCCAAAGTGCCCACGCTGCAGGGGAGGACCACCATAGCATCGGCGGGGTAAGAACCGCTGGCCACGTTGGCTCCGATATCGGCGTTCGATTGCTCTTTGATCTTTTGTTGCCTGACTTTAGACGCGCCGCTTTCGTTGGCCAGGATCTGGCGCACCAGATTCGTCCGTCCTCGAATGCCAAGTTCTTCGGCGAGCACGCGCAGCGCCGAGTCCGATGCGATGAAGTTAACCGTCTGGAGGCGCGTATCGCGCTCGACGGCGATCAGCACTTGCCGGAGAAATACGGATCCACTGGCGCCGGTGGTCGCGATGGTCAAATTTTGTGGCGGCTGATTCGACAAGGCTTCTCCGGCGAGGCGAAACCAGCGCAGCCCCGACTTTGGAGCATAGGGAGTCGCAGAAGAGGAAGTCAAGGTTAAGTAGAAGAAGCAGAGCCAGAAGCTGGGAGCTAACCAGGTAGAAGCTGATTTTATGGCATCAACAGCCAATTTGCGATCTCGCCGCAGCGCAGCGGAACGTCATGCGCTAGCCGTGGTCGAACGCGAAATCCGCGCTCAGGATTCGAATGGCCGCCGCAAGTATCTGCGCGAGTTCACCCAGGCCTTCAGCCAGTACGATTCGCTCCTCGATCGCGACCAGTTTCGCAAGGCTTTGCATGCAGCCGACGTGGTTCTCGTCGGCGACTATCACGCCCTGCCCGCCGCCCAACGCTATGCGGCATCGCTTTTTGAGCAGCGCGCCCTGGCTGGAGATCGGCAGGTGGTCCTCGGCGTCGAAACTATCTTCGCCCGCGACCAGCATATTCTCGAGGAATGGTGGCGCCGTGAAATCGATGAGGCCGAACTGCGCCAGCGTATCCGCTTCGATCTCGACTGGGGATACGATTGGACGCCATTTTATGAATTGCTGGTTGCGGCGCGGGACCATGGCGAGTCGATCTACGGCCTCGATTGCATGCCGCGCGAAAGTTTGCGCAAAATTGGCGCCCGCGATCGCCATGCCGCGGCCAAGATTGCTGAAATTCGCCAGCGCCACCCCGAGGCGGTGATTTTCGTACTCTTCGGCGAATCCCATCTCGCTCCCGGACATCTCCCGCGCGTACTGCAGAAGGCCATGCCCGGCGCCAAAACCCTCACCGTATTGCAGAATGTCGATGCGCTATATTGGCGCGCGGCGGGCGAGCCGGTCGACAAGGTCGAGGCAGTACGCGTGCAGGAGGACGTCCTCTGCGTCTTTAACGCCACGCCTCTGGAGAAGTACGAAAGCTACCGTCTGTTCCTCGATCAATGGAGCCGCTCGGAGACCGGCCCTGATTTCGCGCCCACCATCTACAACCTGATTGATAGCCTGGCCAGCTTCCTCGAGATCAACCGCTATTCGCCGCACAACGGCACGCAGCCGAAGTTTCTGGTCGACATGCTACCGGAGGTTCATGGCAATGCGTCGGATGCAACGCTGCGGCGCCTGCTTTCACGCAGAGCCATCAGCGAGTCCCAGCTCCAAACCATGCTGGCCAGCGTGGAGGAGCGCGGCTGCGCCTACTTCCCCGAAGTGAATGCATTTCACATTCGCGAATTTCAGCTGGTGCATGCGGCTGAGGATGCGGCTCGCTTTCTCCATCACGCCTGCCGCGGTCTGCCCCACCGTCTGAATGGGCACGACCCGGGCGGCGACGGTTGCCGGGTGAATCGCAGCGCGGTCGCCGCGAGCGACGCTTTCTACACGCTAGTGATTGAACATGCCGTCGCCTATTTCGGCTCGCGCGTGCTTTATCCTTCGCGCCCCGCGCCCGAAACCGAAGGACCGGCGTTATTGTCGCGGGCCACGGTTGAAAAAGCCGCACAGATGGCCATCCGCGCCGATGCCAGATTTGAATCGACGGCACGGGAATGGGGATACCGCCTGGGGAATCAGATCTACGAGTCTTATCTCGCCGGCAAAGTGAAGCCGAGCGGCCTGCGCCGCCTGTTCCTGGCGCATCTCGACGAGCCCGGAGGGGCCCGAAAGGTGTGCACTGCCGTGATTGCGCGAGTGCGCCCGTCATCCTCGAACGCGCACCCTTAATCCTCTGACCGCCGCTAAAATGCTAATCTAGATTTCGTATCCAGATTTGCGTCGTAAGTTTTCATCTAAGAGTTCGCCTAGTCGACTGCTGAGCGCCGCCGTGAACGCCGAATCCATCCGCAAATTATTCGAGCAGGTACGCCACGGGAAAATCACGCCCGACGACGCGGTAGAGCGCCTGCGTCACCTGCCCTTTGAAGACCTTGATTTCGCCAAAGTCGACCATCATCGCAGCCTGCGCGCGGGAATGCCGGAAGTGATTTTCGGAGAACGGAAGACGCCGGCACACACCGCCGAGATCTTCGCGCGGTTGGCCAGGCATGGCGGCAACGTCCTCGCCACGCGCGCCGACAAGAAGCAGTTTGCCGCAGTCCGGAAAAAAGTGCGCGCCGCGCAATATCGCGAACTCGCGCGCGCCATTGTTCTCGAACGCGATCCGCAGACTTACGGCAAGGGCACAATCGCCGTGGTATCGGCTGGAACCACCGACATCCCGGTGGCGGAAGAGGCCCTGGTGACAGCCCAAGTGATGGGCAATTCCGTGGAGCACTTCTACGATGTTGGTGTGGCCGGCATCCATCGTCTGCTGGCCCATCGCGAAGCGCTCACCAGAGCTCGGGTTGTGATTGTCTGCGCCGGCATGGAAGGCGCCCTGCCCAGCGTGGTCGGAGGTCTTGTCGGCGTGCCCGTGATCGCCGTACCGACCAGCATCGGCTACGGCGCATCCTTCCAGGGACTGACCGCGCTGCTCGGCATGCTGAATTCCTGTGCCTCCAATGTGAGCGTAGTGAATATCGACAACGGATTCGGCGCCGGATATGTGGCGTCGCTGATTAACCGGCTGTAAGGAGCCCAGGGAATGAAGTGCTTCTCGATCGCAATCCTACTTTGTACTTTTGCTGGTACTTCGTTGGTGGAAAATACAAAAACCATTCAGCTCGCGGAGGTTGCGCAGCACGCGGTCGATCAATCCAAACTCACATCGCCGGGGAGCACGCCCTTTCACCTGAAAGCAGAGATTGTCGAGACTACCAATCCTGGTTCCGACTACAAAGGGGAAATTGACGAATACTGGGTTTCCCCCGAAAAGTGGCAGCGGACGATCGTGTCCCCGGGCTTTTCGCAAACTCTTACCATGAACGGCGATCAGATCTCGGAGGAGAACAAAGGAGACTATTTCCCGTGGTGGCTAAACGATCTCGCGACTGCCATATTCGATCCCGTGCCGATGCTCGACAGTCTGCAAAAGGTAGACGCACCGATGCAGAGGCCGAGCGGCTCCGAGCGTTCCAGCAGCTGCGCCCGGCTGCAGATGAAAGTTGGCGCACCTCCCGCGGAGAACAGCGCATTCCTGGTATTTTGCTTCGCCGGCAGTCGCGGCCTGCTCGAATCAGTAATCACTCCCGCATATGACGCCGAATTCAAGGATTATGGCGACTTCAAAAACAAAAAGGTGGCTCGACGCTTTGTGATCAACCCCGAGCCGGGCACGACGATCCAGGCAAACATAACCCAGCTCGAGGAACTGGCAAACCCTGAGGAAAGCCGCTTCGCAGTCCAGCACTCGACGCCTCACAAGGAACGCATCGACCGCATCAGCCTTCCAGAAGCTACCGTGCGAAGCTTGTCGGAATATACGCCCGACGTCCTTTGGCCGCCTGTCCGCAACGGCAAAACCTCCGGCGTCCTCAGCATGTACATCTCCGTGGATCGGAGCGGGCGTGTCCGCGAAGCCTGGCCGCTGAACTCCGACAATGCGGGGCTAGAGAATGCGGCGCGCGCGCAAGTAATGAAATGGCGATTCAAGCCGGCTGCGAGGCACGATATCCCGGTTCAAACCGAGACGGTGCTGACCTTTGCCTTCAGCACAAAGATCGGAGATCCCATACCCATCCTCACGGACGAGGAAGCTCGCAAGTTAGCCATGAATGTAGTCGAACCTGCGTTTCCTCCCGGGAGTAATACAGGAACCGAGGTGAAAGTACAGATTGGCGTTAATTTGGACGGGACGGTGAATGGAGTTGGAAATCCTTACGACGTGCCCACGCCGCTTTTCATGGCAGCATCCGCGGCGGTCCGGCAATGGCATTTCCGGCCTTACCTGCGTAGCGGCAAGCCCGATCTCTTTGGCGCCGACATCGTCTTTCGCGTGCCCTGAAGAGTCTTGATGGAAAAACGGGCGCGGCTTGCGCCGCGCCCAGGCTCACCCTCCGACACTTACATCCCCGACAGGCTGGACTGACTCGCCTGGCGCGAATCTTTTTCCACAACCAGTTTATTCTCCACGCTGAACGCGCCAAACAACTGGTTGGCGCGAATGCCCGCGACGTTCTTGTCCATGGCGCTATCCACCGAACCGTACAGCGTGATGTGGCCATTATCCACGATGATGCGAATCGGCTGCGCCGGATCGATCGCGTACTTGCTCAGCACGGAGTCCCGGTAGATGGCCCGAGCCGCGCGCACCCGCAGCCCATCGTCCATCGGCGAAACCGGTTCTACCGAAATGTTCGAGATCACATCTTTCACTCCCGGCATATTCTGTATGTCGGCCAGGGCCTCGTCGCGGCCCACTCCGGTTCGATCCTGACCCGCCACCGTGACCACGCCGTCCTTCACCCCCAGCGCGAAGTAGTCGAATGTGATGTCATAGCCGGCACGGACGTAGCGCAGCTTCTCAGCCAGTTCCTGCTCCAGTTGGGCATCGGACACAGTCGGCCCCGCCACTGCGATCAGGTTACGCACGCCCTGCACGTTCGAAACTTTTCGAGCGAGCTTGGCCGCATCCAGTTTGCGCTGGTAGAGATCGACCGTACCCGTAAGGCTGACGATGCCATCTTCCACGCTCGACCGCACGTCCCGGAACTGATCCTTCGCCCCCAACTTCTGTGTAACCGCATTTTGAATTTGATTGTCGTAGCGGGTTGCAGCCGCAGTTTGAGCCACGAGCGTTGAGGCAAGTAACCCCACCCCCAGCAGCGCACCCACCACTTTCAGCAAGCCTGCTTTCTTCTTTCTCACTACTGTCATAGGTCACCTCCGACCCAATCTGACGAAACTTTACGAACTAACCACTTGGTTAATTCTTTCGATGCGGTCAGGTGTGCTGGAGATGCATGACTGGGCGCCTACAGAAAAGGAAGAGCGGTGCGCAACTTGTTCAGGTCGGTCGGGTTAGATACAAACGTGAGAGGCGAGATTAGCGGGAAGTTCGCGTCCGCGGGGGGCGGGCGCCAGTTCTGGATTTCGCGCGGCTCGCCTCTTCAGTTTGGAACACGCGGGAAAAGATCTTGTCCACGTTTTTCAGTTGCCGCTGCAGATCGAATGCGTATTCGATTTGCTTACGCGGAACTTTTCCCGTGATCT
>Ga0210398_10001694_pt1 | contig 22238 bp, 17 predicted proteins | sample IncBWC4OmetaG_FD_161047 | JGI IMG/M metagenome (GOLD analysis project Ga0210398, IMG submission 161047) | Forest soil microbial communities from Barre Woods Harvard Forest LTER site, Petersham, Massachusetts, United States - Inc-BW-C-4-O | ecosystem: Environmental > Terrestrial > Soil >...
CGAAGTCCTTTTCTGCGACCAAGGTTCGTTGCTCGAATCGTTCGATGGAACCGTCTCAGTTCCACCAGCCATCTATTCGATCCCAACCCGCGTCAGGACCATGATTACCTGTTCAAACTCCCCAACGCTTTGGGGAGGCAGGATGCCCACTCAATAAGCCGGTCTTAACCACGACCACAGAATGTGCCGGGCTGTCCTGCATGCGAACCCTGGATTAGCTGCGCATAGTTCACCTGCAAGCGCAGCATCCAGTACAACCTCACCGCCAGCTTCCGTGCCATGGCTACTTTCGCCAGCGCACGACACTTCCGCTGAGCCAATCGTTGATACGCGCGACGCATCTCCGGCTCATGCCGCACCGCACTCTGCGCCGCTTCCACCAGCAACCCGCGCAGAAACGGATTGCCCTGTTTGCTGATGTGTCCCAGCCGCTGCTGGCGCCCGCCGCTGGAATGCTCGCTGGGAATCAGTCCCAGGTAGCTGGCCACCTGTTTGCCCCGCTGGAAACGCTCCGCAGGTCCCATCGTCAGCGCGAACGCCAGCGCCGTGACCGGTCCCACGCCCGGATGCGTCATCAATCGCCGTGCCGCCGGCCGCGCCGAAGCCTGCTCGGCCACCGCACGGTCCAACTCGCTGATCGACGCCTCCAGTCGATCCAGCAGTTGCAGCAACTCCGCTCTCCGCCGGCTCGCCCACGGCAGCAGCGGCAACGATTCCAGCTGCTTTCTTCCCGCCTCGCTCCACAGCTTCCGCTTCCGTTGCACGCCCTGATTCATCGCCTGCGCCTGCAACTGGTTCTTCACCTGCGTGCGCATGCGCACCAGCTTGTGTCGGTGCAAGAGCAACTGCCGGTCGTCTCGCTCGGCCGCCGTGGGCACCCAGATCCGCGAGAAGCGATCCTCCGCCAGAAGCCTCATCAACAACTCTGCATCTCGCCGGTCGGTCTTCTGCTTCCGCTCGCAACTGGCCCGTATCTTCGCCGCATCCCCGATCCACACCTGGTGTCCCAACTCCGCCAGCATCCGCTCGAACCACCGCGATTGTCCGCTGGCCTCGATCCCCATTCGTACCGGCCCTTCCAGCCCGGCGTAAAAGGCCCGCACCTCCTCCTTTCTTTCGTGACTCAGTGCCTTCTCCACCAGCTCTCCGGTCACCGAGTCCAACAACGCGATCTGCTGATAGCTCGGATGAAAATCGCAGCCTATAATCTTCATTGCGGCTCCTTTCTCCCGAGCCTTGGTCGCTGATCACGCCAAGTCTACCCGGGTCCAAGGAGCCGACGTCGTTATGAAATCAATAAGCGATTGACTGGGCTCCGCCCAGACAGGGGCGGAAGAAAGTGGCTCTACACCTCCTTGAAGAATCTCGAGCCGAATGGTGGGTTGCCCGTCGTCCGCAAACAGCAGTCGTAGCCTGCTAGGCTCAAGGCGCAGACCAAAGCACTTTGCTATGGACGCGGAGGATTATAAGAACGTTGTCCTTGGCCTGACTTTCCTCAGGTACACTCGGATGCGTTCCAAGAACGGTACAACGTATTAACCAGCATTGCCGTCGCCGAGATTTCTAATATTTCAGCCGGATAGAGGATCCGTGGACCGGTCCAGAATGTTGTGCCCGACGAGGTGAGGAAGCAGAGAAATGTGAGCATCATCGCGAAGAGTATCGAGACGAGCCTGCGCTCATATGGTGAGGGATTTACCCTTACGGTGAAGAGGCCAATAAATGGGGCGAAGAAAATCATGAGCAGTGCAACCTTGCGAAGTCGGTACTCCAAACCGGAGAGCCTCTCGAAGACTCTACCTAATTTCTGCTGGCTGAATGGTAATTGTCTTGGGAAGTAATCCCAACCGTCGAGGGCATTCTCTCTCGCGTCTTCCACGAATGTTTTGATCGCCTGAGTAGGATATTTTTTGAAAATGGCCATGCTCTCAGACAAGTAGGCGTGCGCCCGTTCTTGGGCGGGCAGCGTTTCAAGACGCTTTCGTAAAATGTTTTGGTTTTGATGGACAGCGACATCGGACGGGAGATGCCCGGCCATTCCCCATTCCTCAGTTCTCGTAGCGAGATATTCGCGTAGCGTCAGGTCACCGATAATAGAAAGCGTGAATATTCCATTTTCCGCGTAATTCACTGCGGCCCACGATGTCATAAAGACCGTCGGAACGAAGAACAGGACGAGCATTTGCGTACGGCGGCCCTTGTCTATTGGGAGCCACCGCCGCAAGCCATTTCGCGACCCATCCTGAAATGCTGCAATCAACGCTGAAACCATTACCGCGACTACAGGCCAGAACAACAAAATCGGCTTGACTAATATCGCGAGACCCGAGACAACCGCTGAAAATAGAATCCATGCCGGGGAATTGCGGAGCGTACCGTACACCATGGCGGTAAAGAGAACGGCGAACAGTGCGGCAAAGAGTGCGTCCGACATGACGAGTGAGCCGATGGCTATCCCGGAAGGTGAGATGGACGACAGCAAGCCCGCGGCAAAACCAAGCAGGTTGTTGTCGGTGAGCACAGTTACGAGCAAAAACGTGCAGACGGGAATGAGGGACAATAGTGACGCCTGCACATAAAGGATAGTGGTGGGATTGGCTCTTACCAGCGCGAGGAAGGCAGGATAGCCGATAGGCCTGGTTAAGGACACCGCTTGGGCAATGTGGCCCTTCATCAAGTTCAACGCCGGTTCTAAGTATCCAGGACTATCTGGCGTTAGATAGCCCATTTTGTTTGAAGTTTGGTCGGCGGCCGAGAGTTCAACGAATTGCTCCAAAACGCTGTTAGCGTACAGAAGCCTTAAGCCCAGCGCAAAAAAGAAAAGTAAGATGCAATGCATCAAGCGTCTGGAGTCTTCTTGTCGGTGCGTGAGCGAGATCTTCATAGGAGCTACTCTCAGCGGGATTTTCCGATTTGGACTTCTTGCTCATGCGCATCGTACGCTTCTCCTGCCCCTGACACTGAGAATATTTCACCAGATGAGGCCCCAGCGAAAATCGTGAGGTTCTGACGGCCAAGTCCCGAGAAACGGGGTGGTCTCAATGGGTCATTGCAACACTGGCTTGGAGTCTACTCGCCGGAGTTTCAAACCCCAATATTTTTCTCGGACCCTGATTTAAACGCAGCGCGACCTCGTCGAGCTGGAATTGAGAATAGCCGGACATCTCTATGGTCGTCAACCAACCACAGTTTACTCGGGTCGATGAGCCGACATTGTTATGCAATCAAGTCGGTTCCTTTAGGGAAGTATTGTCGCAGCAACCCGTTCGTGTTTTCGTTGGCGCCGTGCTGCCAAGGGCTCTGCGGATCGCAGAAGTACACTTTCAGCTCCGTGGCCACCGTGAAGCTGTCGTGTTTGGCCATCTCCAGCCCGCGGCCCCAGGTCAACGAGCGCCGCGGGGAGTTTCCGAACGTGCTGGCTCAGCGCGGCCACCACCACCGCGTGTCTTTGCTAGACACCTTGACCAGCATGGCGAAACGCGAATGACGTTCCACCAGAGTTGCGATGTGACTGTTCTTGTCGCCGCCCAGCAGATCGCCCTCCCAATGGCCGGGAATGGCTCGATCTTCGACTTCCGCAGGTCGTTCGCGGATGGAAATGGCATCGACGATCTGGCCGCGCGAGTGCCCGTAGACACTCGAGTGCCGCGAGCGGCGTATCCGCCGCTGGGACCGCAGCAAAGACTCTAAAGGTCATCGAACGCATCCGGCGGGCCGTGACGAAGTATTGACGATATTCGAAAAGAGCAAAAGCAGAACGGCAGCACTATCGAACGGTGTTGTGAAACTTTGAGCAGATGCTCGCAGCGGCGCGTCGGCAGAACTAGGCCCATTGAAAACTGTCGAAATTACTTCACAGTATCGCGTACAAGCGAGAAGGGTGTACGATGCCGCTGCTTTCAAAGACAAAAAGGAAATTCCGGGAGACCCGAAAATGGTGACCGGGCCGCTACCTGGGCTCGATGCAGGCAGCATACTGACCAAAACGATCGTTTGAGAGGCACCACCGTGAGACCACTTCGGTTACCTGGGTTCGTGACGCGAGCAGTGAAGATGCGCCTCCACTCCTTGCTCGTCGAGACTGCGCGCGAGATGGCGCGCGAGACTGCACGCGATATTGAGTTGGCTGCTTTGCGAATGGCTGCCGAGGACTCGGCCTCCTACTTAACCTCTTTTGCACCGTGCGCAAGAGTCTATAGGAACAAGTTCGACCTGTTAGATGTCGCCGTCGCCGCAGCAACGCCAAATGGCCTCTGCTGCGAATTTGGGGTTTTTCGGGGAGAGACGATCAACCACATCGCATCGAGATGGAAAGGGAAAGTACACGGATTCGATTCATTCTTGGGACTTCCTGAGGATTGGAGGGCAGATTTCAGAGCTGGGCAGTTTAATCTAGAGGATTTACCCCTGGTATCGCCAAACGTAGTCCTGCACAAGGGCCTGTTTCATGATACGATCCCCGAGTTTGTCCGGACACATGCGGAGCCCCTGGCATTTCTCCACATCGACTGCGATCTTTACTCGTCTACGCAGACCATCTTCGAGAAGCTGCTTGACAGAATCGTCCCGGGAACTGTAATTCAGTTCGATGAGTTTTTTAACTATCCAGGATGGCGGTCTGGAGAGTACCGAGCATTTGAAGAGTTCCGCCGAAATCGGCACGTCGAAGTTAATTACATCGGATACTGTTCAGGCGGTGAGCAATTGGCGATCAAGATCACCGCAATCGGGATGCTTGAAGGGAACCACCCCTAAATTCAGCCTGGATAAGGTGGATCACGAATCAGATCGGCCTGCCTCTCGCGCTATCGTGCGCCCAGAATCGCCCGGGCGCGTCATACTGTGAACAGTTTTTGAATCGGCACGCGTGTTGTATAGCTATTGCAAGGCCCGGGGAGGGGTGTCCGCCCCGGCCTCGACTTTCCAAAGGAACTCTATTTCGAGAAGAAGATTGGTCTCGGTAGTGGCGTCGGTTGGTCTTTCCGAATGGTGCGCGTCGCTGCTCTTTCCGGACGTATCGGTTTGCAAATCGAAGGTGGCCCAGACACTCGACCTGGCGACCGGCACATCTTAACATTCATTCTCGCGCGGTGGCATATATACGGGACAGCAGGGAAAACAAAAGGGAGATATCGGTCAGAAAGAAAGAGGCCCCAGGTTTGTCAAGGGGGTGCAAACCTGGGGCCGGGGGTTAAGACTGAAGCAGGGCCGCAATAAACTGGTTTCGAGAATCGGCGGGTCGGGTGACTCGCATACGATCTCGATGTCTCGAGACCGTCGCCCCCGCAAGGGTCCCGAACCCCCACTATATATCTTCGCGGGAGTACCTGACTGTTTCAATGGGCTGCAGGATTCAAATTCTCCGGTACCTGAGTTTTAGTGGGGCTTGCCAATCCGGCAGGACTGTCCTGCAGCCCTGATCCTCGGCAGAGACAAATCCCGGGCCATTGCGTGGCGGTGATCTGTGCAGATTTTCTGGAGGAATGAGTCTGGAAACTGGAAATCACAGTGCTCTGTTAGCCGCTCTGACTCGCATTGTGCTCGGCCTTTCGAAGCCGCAGAGGATTGAACTCCTCGAAGCAGGTCAGGTGGTCACGTCGAATCGAATACAAACCAAGCGGCCGCGCTTGAGGATTGCCCCCGAAGCTTATCGTCGGCTTTGCCGGCAAGCGCTCGAGCGAGACGGCTGGCGTTGCCAGTCGTGCGGGAGTTCTGAGAATCTTCAAGTGCATCACATCAAGTGGCGGAGCCAATCGGGCGACGACTCAAAGGAAAATCTAATCACCCTTTGTTCATCCTGCTATGAGTCTTGTCACAGGTGATTATCACGTTGAGTTCAGACGACCCGGATTGCGCTCCCCAGTTCTCAAGTTGGTAGGTTCAGAAGAGTCGGAAAGTCCGCTGGGACAGGAGGGCGACCTGTACTTTGTTCATACCGCGGGTCAGTAGCCCGGCGCCCGGAAAGACTTCTAACCTGTTCTCGGTATGCGGATCCTAAAGCCCAGTTCTCTTCACTCAATACTAGACCTTGGACGATTTCCCATTCGCCGTAACCTATTGACGGGATTAGTCTTCTTAGCCGCCATCGTGGTGGCCCTGACGCAGTACGGCTGCCTCTCTTTGGCGGGCGACCTCTCTGTCAGCCAATCTAACCTCAATTTCGGGAAGGTGGCGATAGGCCGAGCTAGCAGCCAGAACCTAGTAGTGAAGAATTCTGGCAGCAGCACCTTAACCCTCACCAGCGTTGCCGCGTCTGGCCGAGCCTTCACGATTTCAGGGCCCCAGTTACCTATGAAACTGGCTGAGGGACAAAGTGCCACTTTCATGGCCAAGTTTGCACCGCCTGCGGTCGGTGACGCTTCGGGAAGTCTCCAAATTACAGAAAGCCAAGCCACCACACCTCAGTTTTCAGGAGCAAGCGGATCAGCAACTCCCTCGACTACTACAATCCAAAAAACAATCCTGATGGCTGGGATAGGTGTCGATCCCGCGGCCGTGGCGATCACCGTAGCCCCGAACATCGCGACTGTGGCAATCGGAAGCACTCAGCAATTTCTTGTCAACGTAACTGGAACCGCGAATACTGCAGTGACTTGGAAGGTGAGCGGCGCCGGATGCACCGGCGCGGCGTGTGGTACAATTTCCGCCGCAGGGCTCTATATTCCGCCGCCGAGTGTGCCCGCACCGGCAGCGATTACCGTAACGGCAACCAGCGTGGCTGATCCCACCAAATCGGCTTCGGCGAACGTGGCAATTGTGGCGGCTGTCGCGGTCTTGTTGAGCATTAACCCAACGAGTGCTTCTGTTCCTACGGTTGGCACGCAACTTTTCACGGCTAGCGTGACCGGGACGGCGAATACGGCGGTCACCTGGAGCGTGATCGGCGCGGGATGTGTAGGCTCATCCTGCGGAACAATTTCAACCAGCGGGTCGTCAGCTGTTTATTCGGCCCCTACTGTCGCGCCTTCACCAGCCAGTGTCACCGTTGTTGCAAGCAGCGTGGCGGACTCTTCCAAGTCAGCCTTGGCAAGTGTGACTGTCGTTCCCGCGATTGTCGTCACCGTGAGTCCGACCAACATCTCTATTCCGACTGCGACAACGCAGAAGTTCAACGCGTCTGTGACGGGAACGTCGAATACAGCCGTAGCATGGAGTGTGACAGGGGCTGGATGTAGCGGTGTGGCTTGCGGAACGATCAGTACCAGCGGACTCTACACGGCCCCGGCGGCGGTTCCCTCCCCAGCCACTGTCACCATCACGGCAACCAGCGTGGCGGCCCCGACGAAATCTGGTGCCGCAAATTTGACGATCCTTTCGTCTCCAAAAGCCGGGCCCGCCTCGTCTCCAAAAGCCGGGCCTGTTCTGCCAACGCTTCCGCAGGCTACCGTGGACATCACCATGCCGGTCCAAACCGGGACCGTCCGAAGCGTGGCAGCCGGTAATACGGCCGCATTCCAGGCCGCGATCAACGCGGCTACCTGTGGCGACACGATCGTTCTTGTGGCCGGCTCAACTTATTCGGGCAATTTCACCATACCGAACAAGGCTTGTTCCGGCTGGATCCTCATCGAATCAAGTGCCTTGGCTTCTCTTCCTCCATCAGGCACTCGCGTAAGCGACGCTTGCAGCCCTGGAACTTCGCCTGCTACCGTTTGCCCATCGCCATCGACGGCAAACATGGCCACGATCACTTCAAGTGTCGCAAACAACCCAACGATCACCTTCCAGACGGCAGCACACAACTGGAGGCTCATCGGTCTTGAGATCACCCAAGCCCCCGGATTGCACGACTACGCGCTGATCGAAACTGACAATGCCGCGACCACTTTAGCTAATCTCGTGAGTTACCTCATTATTGATCGCTGCTATATCCATGGAACGGTGTCGGGAGCCGTCCGGCGGGGAGTGAGTTTCCAGGTTGCGAATGGGGCCATTATAGACAGCGACATCCGGGAAATTCACGATCAAACCTTCTCCCCCGGTCAAGGGTCAGACTCTCAAGCTATTGCTGTATGGAACGGCTCAGGCCCGTTTCTTTATCAGAATAATTTCCTATCCGCAGCCTCCGAAAACACGATGTTCGGCGGTTCCGATCCAACCATTGCGAATCTGGTTCCTTCCGACATCACCATCGTGGGGAACCACTACTGGAAGGATTCTGTGGCTTGGACCGGGAATGGTTACGATGTGAAGAACCTTTTTGAATTGAAGAATGCCCAAAGATTGCTCGTGGATGGCAACGTATTCGACACCGTTTGGGCCGATGCCCAGCAAGGAACTGCGATCATGTTCACGGTACGCAATCAGGGTGGAAACTGTCCCTGGTGTACGGTTCAAGACGTGACTTTTACTCATAATTTAACAGAGCATACTATTACGGGTCTAGAGACAACCGGCTCGGACGACGCCAATAGCAGCCTTCCCGACAATCGCATTCTGATTCAGAACGACGTCTTTGCGGATACGGGAAGCGGATTTTACTTGGATAGCTACGGCGGTGTAGCGGGGTTGCTGTCAGACAATATAACCATAGACCATGACGACATTTTTGAGACTGGAAATATCCTAGTCGCTGGCGATACAGGACAAGTAAAGACACTTACGTTCACGAATATCATCGGACTTGAAGGTAGTTATACCTTTGGTGGCCCAAACACTTACGGGTATCCGGCGTTGACATTTTCCACATACGTCGCAACGCTGAACTACGATGATTTGCTCGTTATAACAAGCAATGGATTGAGCGACGGTAAGAGTTATCCTAGCGGGAACACGTACTTCAATAGCACAGGGAGCGCGGGATTCATGGATTACGCTGGCGGCAATTTTCAATTGACGAGCGGCAGCACGTATCACAACGCAGGAACGGACGGCAAAGACATCGGCGTGTGGGACTGGACTATATTCAACAGAGAGACGACAAACGCGCTCAACGGGAATTACTCGCAGTAGCGCATCATTGGAAATAGCCGGAATGCCCCGCGACGGCTCGAGGTTCTAAGACAAGTTATTCTGACAAATCATCGTCAATTCTTTCTTACGAGGGCATTCAGGGCGTTTTTGTCCCGAGTGTTTGCTGCCTTGCAGGAGTGGAAGGCTATATCGGAACTCATACAGTTGTAAAATAGGAGGAAGTGTTTTCGCACGGCCTGTATAATTTACATTGGACAATCGAAGTGGTGAACTCTCGAGTGAATCGGTTGTGCAGCAGTGATACCCGACGGATGGGAACCGTCCTCATGTAAACTACCTCGAATTCGCTTCTTCGCACGACATCCAGAAACCGAGCGATGGTCATCTGATTCAAGCCGCCCGCTACTTCGGCGAACGACCTTGCGCCATCGTTTCTAATATCCTTGCGCCAACGAATCAGCGCGTTCTCAGAGAAGATTAGGTGCGCCCAGGGGAATACGGAAAACAAGTGCCCCCCGAGCGGGTGGTACCATGTGGGACCGAACGAAGCATGCATACACCCTCCGGGTTTTAACAATCCCCAAATCTCGCTCAGTGCCCCGGATGGATCGCTGAAATGTTCGAAGCTATCGAGAGAAATAATTACATCGGCAGGTTCAGGCGCTGTGGTCGAAAAGACGCACCGGTCCTGCACCCCTGCGAGGCGAGCACGTTGTCGCGCTTGGGACAGCATCTCCTCCTGAATATCCATCCCGATCACCAAGCGGGCGCCACTTTTGGCAAGCTCCACTGACTCTTGGCCGGTGCCGCATCCGAAGTCGATGACGACTTTGCCTTTGGCCACCTCGAAGATTTCATTCCCCAGAAGGGTTCGGAGCTTGCTCTTCCCAGAATATGCACTGCCGTCGAGCCCGCTCCGATCAGTTGGTGCGATGGTCTTTAAGAGCCCGTACTGGAATCCGTCAAGCATGATTAATTTGAAGAATTGGGCCGATCAACTGAGATAGCTATTCAATTTAACTCCGATCGCTGAACCGATACTATGGGTGTGAGAACCATGTTTCTTTAGGAGTGATGAACTAAGCGTGGCGGGCCGCATCCCACCGGTAACGCTTGTCTGCGGATAGCTGATAACACATTTCCTCGAGTTCCTTCACCTTTTCATTCCATTGATACCTTTTCCGGACAATGCTCATCGCTTCACAGAGCCTATCGCTGAACGCCTGCGGATTGTTCAAGTACTCCTCAATCCGCCTGGCGAACTCTTCCGGGGCTCTGGCAATCAGCAATGTACGCCGCAGTTTGTCATCCAGGCACTCCAAAGCCATCGGCGTCCCAATCACATAGGTGCCGCTGGCAATCGCCTCAACCAGCTTGTTGCGGAAGCCAGTTCCTGACAACAGCGGTGCGACATAGAGCTGGCTCCTCTGAATCTCTTCGCGCAAGTTCGGAACAAATCCTGTCACTTTTACATTCTCGGACGCGCACTTTAGAAGAGCGGATATCGGCTCTTGCCCCGCTATCACGAGGCGAATGTCCCTGTGTTTCCGAATTAGTAGCGGCATTACATTCTTGATAAACCACAGCGCTCCATCATAGTTAGGAGAAAAATTCATTGTGCCGGTAAAAATCAGGCTGTTGGGATCTTTCGCGATCGCGGGAGCAGGACCAATGGATTGTTCAACGCCATTTTGAAGTATCCAGTTTACGGATGATCTACCATTTAAGTAATCTAACGCTTTCTTATCAGGGGGTGCAACTACGATGTTCGCAGCGGATCGTCTTCCGTAGTACATCTCGTCAGAGAGAGCATAGAACAGTTCCTTGACTCTCGAGGGTAAGTCAATAAGTTTGCGCAGTTTGGCTAAGAGGCGTATTTCCCGCATCTCGAACAGTACCGCGCTGTCGCACCAATCGATGATCGTGGTGCTAAGACTTGATAATTGCGGGAGAAGAAAGAGGCAGGCGCGGTCGCTGACAATCGACACGTCAATGGCCAACTCCTTCAACAGACAGAAGATATGAGTTTTACATTCGACTTGGTAAGACGCGAGCAATCGTTGCTGGGCGCTCGGATGGATTGCCAGCTTAGCCAATTTGCGTGTTATTGATGGGACAGGGCATTCGTCAATCTCGATGTACTCAGTGAAACAGCCTTCACGGCGCAGTATCTCAAGATATTCGTTGCGCGTCACTCGTTGTTCCCACTTGCAGATTTTAACTACGTAGTACACTCGATGTCCCCGAGCGAGCAGTCCTTTGGACAATTGTGTATAGCGGAGCGTACCGCCGTGCCGTCGGCCGTAGTTCGCATCTATGTCGAGGATCCAAAGAATATTCATGGAAGGAATACGGGGGAAACGGACATAACTCGCGGGTATCAAAAGCCGCGTTATGGGCGAAAAAGGTGTCGCCCGTATAGCAAGCCGAGTAGCCTCACGAATTCCAGCTGTCCGGAAAAGGCCATGTCCTGGCGAGCCCCAGGCAGCACTGAGCCCCTCGCCCACCGCGCCAGTCCCGTAAGTGAGGTTCTGAAATGCCATCGCGGGATTCCGAGGAGGTGCGCCTCTGTAGAAGGTTTGAGCTTGTCTTGAATTGCCAAACTGACTGCATTCCAGAAGCACCAGCGGCGATGATAGCGCTTGGTTAACATCCCCGGCTGGACATAGTGCCTAACGATGAGATCGGGTATGAAAAATCCCCGGCCGCCTTCTTCCAGCAACCGTTGGAAGAACGTATCATCGGCCGTGAGCAATCCTCTGCCAATTCTCCCGAGCTTGGTGAAGTAAGGCGAGGGCCCGAGCTTGTCTAGAAGCGAGCGGCGGATGACGGCGTTCCCGCCATTCAGAATGGCGTCGAATCCCGGGCCGTATTGCCGCCGTACCCCATCAGAGGTTTGTACGCTCCCGACGACGGCAGGATAATTGGGCGGCAACCATTCCGGTGGCGGCTGGCAATAACTGGGAAGTTTGGTCCCCCCGATAAAGTCAATGGCCGGATCGGCGAATGCGGAAAAGCAGCAAACGAACCAGTTGGAGTCGATCTCCTCATCATCGTCGATTATGCCCAACAAATCGCCGCTGGTCGCGGCGATGCCCGAGTTGAGAGCCCACGACTTCCCCTGCTTCTTTTCAAAGCGATACCGCAACCGGCCGCCAAAGGCTGGCATGCACGCTTCGACTGCTTCTCGTGTCGCATCCATTGAATTATTGTCAACTACGGTGACACGGACTTCGGCCCCGCGTGGGATCGTGCCGGCCAGAAGGCTCCGCAATGCCCGGCCTAGGAGCTCGCAACGATTGTAGGTCGCGATGAGAACGTCGAGTTTCATGCTAGGCCTCCATCATCTGTCGGAAGCAACCGACAACTCGTCGGCGGCTTCGGTATTGAAGCTGCAGCCATGGCCCCAGATGGCTATGGCTTGATGTAGAAATCAATTCGAAAATAAAAAGGCGTACGAGTAATCTCGGCCTTGGGTTGTGTGGAACAGAATTAATCATAATAAAATTCATTTGGATAGATACCTAACTCGATTTGGTGGAATCTGAAATTCTTCGTTCGGCGTTGGCAACCGCCTTCTGAAGAATGCCATATAGCTGTCCTATCGACTTCTCGGCAGAATAGTTCTCTGAGACGAACTGACGTCCAGCGGTCCCCATCGCCGCAGCCAACGCTGAATCGGAGGCCAGGCGTAACATGTAGTCAGCCATGGAATCTACATCTAGTTCAGCTACTAGAAATCCCGTACGGCGATGAAGAATGGCATCTTGAATACCTGCGTGCTTGGTGCTAATAACCGGAAGTCCAGTCGCGCTCGCCTCCAGCACCGCCACCGGCGTTCCTTCGGAGTCGCCGTAAGTCGTGCGAACGGAATGCTGTACGAACGCACGCGCTCCAGCCATCAGCGCTTGCACGCGATCGTGACTGACGGCCCCGGTGAACTCAACGGATTCGGTTATGCCCAGCGCCGCAACCAATTGCTTGCAGCAGTCCAACAGAGGCCCTTCGCCGACCATCGTCAGACGCGCCTCGGGGCAGGCCGCAGCGACCTTTGCGAACGCGAGCAGCGTCAGGTGCGGCGCTTTCTTATCCACGAACCGTCCAACTGCCAAGAAAATTGGTTTGGCGAGGGCAGGGCTTGCCCCATTAAAGGCATCAACGTCCACACCGCATGAATTAATAAAAAGCTTTTCGTTGGGGACACCAAGGGCAAGAAGTTGTCCGGCCATAGTTCGGGAAACAGCGATCACTGCCGCGGCGGCTACAAACAACTGCCGGTACCCCTCCCGATATTCTTCGAGAACGGGGATACTGTGCGCGTCAAACCCATGGAAGTGGACGACAAGCGGAACGCCGGCATCGTGGCAACAGGACAGGACTTCGACTCCGGTAGGGCCGAATTCTGCCAAGACCACGTCGATTGCCTCGCGCCGAAGATACTGCGCAAATGCCCGTCGTGAAAAATATTCGGGCGACAGATTCAGAAAACGTGTCGCGAGGAATCCGATGCCCTTCATAACGAGTCGTTGGCGCATCAGAGGCGTTCCATTCGTGAACCAAGTGGGAGATGGGCCACCGTATACTGACTGCGCTTGTAGTTCGTCAATATGCATGCGAATGAACGTCTCTGAATATGTATCTTTGGATGGGTGAACTATGCAGACGCTTAACCTTCCCGCGCCGTTATCGTGGATCGATGTGGTCATTGCCATTGAGCTCACGCGCTACTTGCATGGCATCGAAAAGCGGGCGGATTGCGGTCCAAAGGAAATCAACCGCGTTCTCTATATTGATCTTGAGAATCTCGACCGCCCGTTCCCCCGGTCGAGGGAGCTTTAGAAGGGTTACGCCTTCGCGAAACGTAGTTGCTCCGCGATGAGAGCTAGAACTTCCTTTCCGGATTTCACACGCAACCCCAGCACTAACAATCCATAGATGGCAGTTCCCGAGAGTACTTGCATCACTAAAACTATCCAGGTAGGTTCCACTGACTTCAGATACAGCCCCACGAGCCACGTCCCGATACCCATTGCTATTGCACAGAGGCTGGTTGGCATCAGCGGAGCGAGCATTTGTGTAAAGGAAAGTCCCGCTAGCTTGCCTGGGATTGACCAACATGGGTACCAAAAGGCCCAATTTACAATGCAATACGACCATGTCACGCCCAAGAGTCCCCACTTCAATCCAATGAAGAAAGCTACCACATACATTACGCCGGTCAATACGCCCCACTTGAACATTTTGTCTGTTCGCCCTAGAGATGTATAGAGCCACCCGGTTGAATTTCCCACGGGTTGAAAGAAGCCGCAAGTACACAAGATACGCAGGATCGGAACCAATCCTCGCCACCGCTCGCCAAGGACAGCCCCCACAAAAGTGTCCGCTATTACGAACAATCCTACGTAAATTGGTGCCGCAATCAGGTGTACGCTGCCAATGGAACGAAGATAGATACTACGAACACGCGCCAGATCATGCTGCACTGACGCCAAAACGGGGAACATGACGGCGCCTGCTACACCCGAAATTTGGTAGACTGGTAGCACCATAAGTTGATACGCCCTCGAATATAATCCCAAGCCTTGACTGCCAATGAATCTGCCAATCAGTAGGTTATCAGCGTTTCTGACCCAATAATTAAAAGCATTAAAGCCGAGCAGATTGCCACTGAAACCAGCAAATTCCCTCAGGGCTTTTAGCGTGAATAGCAACTTGGGCCGCCACTGTGAGGCTCCCCAAAGGCCCAGAGTCCTAACGAAGCTAGAGGACAAGGATTGTGCCACAAGGCTCCAGACGCCAAAGCCCTTTAAGGCCATAGAGATCCCCAGCAAACCCGATAGCGCAGTAGAAATCACGTCGATTTTCGCCAAAGCACCAAAACGCATTTCTTTGCAAAGCAAAGCGTTTTGGACCGTTCCAAGGGCGCCTAGGACAAATGCCAGCGATGAAACCCTCGCGATGGGGATCAGTGCAGGCTCACTGTAAATCCTGGCAATTAGGGGAGCGGCTGATGCCATCGATAGCGTCAACATCGAGCCCATCAGTACATTCACCCAGAACACACTGCTGGCATGCTCGGCTTCCAAAACCTTACGCTGGACCAACCCACTGGCCAAGCCAAGTTCAACGAACATGCTGCCAAAGCCGGTGAAGATGGCTACCATGCCAATCAAACCGTAGGCACTCGGACCAAGCAACCTCGCGAGGATCAACGAAATAATCAAGCCCATGCCCTGCTGCATGACTTGCGAAAAGGCGGACCAACTTAGCCCGGAAATGGCCTTGTGCCTGAGGGTATTGTTCATTTCACTTAATTGAGAAATAGGTGGATGTAACGAGGATCGGAGCCCGACTCTTTTTTCAGGAAATGATCGGAACGCGCCTTAAATTATCGTAGCAGAACGCAGATGCTCGCCTGTTCATGAGTTTAATACCTGTTGGTAAACACTCAGGTGTTGGTCGATAACCCTTTCGTGTTCATGCGTATTCTTGACGTAGTCATGCGCTTTTTCGCCAAGGGCTTTCCAGCGGTTGTTTTCCAAAAGGAATCTCAAGCCCTGCGCATAATCGTCGAGGTCTCCCCGCTCCGCCCAGAATCCAAAATTGCTAGCAAAGCCGTCTGCGTTACAGTGTGAGAGAATCGCACATTTATTAGCTCCAGCTTCCAAGTATGTGACGGGCAAACACTCTCGTGAGCTAGTGTTGACGAGTATCCAACTCCTATCCAAGAGAGAGGTTCGTTCTGTTTCATTCAACCAGCCGGGAGCCTCGATGTTTTGCATCCCGCTGCATTTTTGGCGTATCTGAGCGTCTATTGAAGGATCGTTAACGCAGGCTCCGCCAAACATGAACTTGACCCCAGGAAACTGAACGGCCAAATCTAGGAATAGTTGAGGTCGTTTTCTCGCATCCCATCTGCCAACATAGCAGACCGTTGGAACTACAGCCTTGGGGCTCTTGATTGGCAGCATCTTAATAGGATTTGGGAGGAAGCCAGGTTTTTCTCGTAACCTGTAAAGGCATTTAACCTTCTCGATTATATATTTCGCTTGACAGTATTTCGCGTGCGCGCGTCGCGCCGCTTTTCCTGGCCCGCGCTGGTAACTAAGCCAAAATCTCCATTCGTCCAGTCTCCGAACTCTACGTGGTGCCCACTCCTTGCGCCAATCCTCAATGGAGCGTGGATCCTGAAAAGTCACAATATGCTTCTTGCGGGGCTCTGCAATCTGCGCCAAAGCCGTAGATATCGAAGGCTCCTGACTATGGTAAACGTCAGCATCAATCATTCGGTACAGTCCAGCAAAAGGCAGAATGTAGCGCAAACCGTCGTAAAGCTCACTCGGGTAGCTAATGACGGTAATGCCGTCGATTGTTTCGACGGGCTTTTGACCGTCTTTCCGAGGCATGGCTATATACACCTCAACCCCGCGTGCAGCGAGGCCGTGGGCTATGTCATGTGTGAGAACACCAAACCCCCCATAGGCACCAAAACCGCGTAATTCAGTGGCTATCAAACAAACACGCAACACGTTTATGGACAAATTGCCAACCTCCCCTCTGACTCACTCCGCTAGGCTTCAAACACCTACAAGTAGTGTGAAATCTACTTCCTGATGCTACCCAGAAAGTGAACGGGTGATCGGTACATGGTCGGCCTGTGTAACTCTGTGGTGGGGATGTGTTGAGCGGATCAACTGGAACCGGTAGTCACGGTATTGACCTGGGTTTCCGCTACGTCCGTCACATGCGGCTAGAGCAATATTCACCATTTCGCGCGCGGTTACGAAGTGCACCAGATACGCATCCTGCCGCTGTGGCCGATCGACCAACTCGCGAAGGAATTGTTGGATTGGTGTTCCAAGCATGGCTTGCTCGTCCCGAGGATCCATGCCATGGCAGTGTAGCTTGATGAACAGCCAGTTGGGACGTCCGTGCACAGTTATCGCTGCCTCTTGCCAGAGCCGAAGTCGTTCCATCGTGGGAGGGTTCGCTGTCGTCAGCTCGCCATTCTCAATGCCCGGGAAGGGCCATCCGTGTTTTCGCCGACCAAGATTGAGCATGAGCGGCCCTTGAATCATCAGGGGGAAGATCTTCAGCGGTCGACCGCATTCCAAATCCCGGCCTCGTCGATGGGGGGCGCACTTACCCAAGGGGGCCCCACACTCATACAGCGAGTTGATCTTGCTGATCTGGGCAGAAGATGGTGCTGAGGGGAGCGTAAAATCGGCGTAGCAGCCAGTGTCGGCAAGAATTTGCATCTCGTCATTTACCCCGCAGAAGCGTCCTTGGGCGGAGTTTGCCAGGGCCCAGTTGCCATGCACGAAGGCATATCTTGGAGGGCCATCTCCGTCCAACCGGGAAAGACAGCCGTGAGCTGCTAGTGAATCTCTGAATTCTACAATCGCGCGCCGCGTGTTTTCAGACGTATCGGGTGCGTGAACGCCATGATGTAAGTGAATCTCGATCTCGCCCCAACCCGCGCGGCAGTGCTTTTCGAGGCGATCGATAAAGGCAGCGTCGTATTGTTCGGCTGGATAGAAGTAGGTGTGGCGGAACGGCTTGCCATCATCATCCGGCCAAGGCTCCACGGCTGCCGAATACTGGCTACACCATTTTTCCAAACGACGCTCCTGTTCATAACGATCAGCATAAGACCCCGGTGCATCCGGTTGAATCGAAAGCTCGAAGTGATTGGCCACTCCGATGATCAAGTGCATGGGAAACACATCGGGCTGGCGCCGAATACACCGTTGCCACACAAAAGCAGGCAACCAGGGCAGAGTGGAACGAACTTTCTCCCAAGACATGCTTGCGCTCATCTTCTGCCTCATTCAGTGAATACCCCATTTTGTACACCGTGGATGGCGTGCCAGGAATCAAAGAGGCTGCCCACTTGAATGGAGGATTCAAATGTATTTTGAGCTCTGCACATTTTGTGGATCCGGTTCTGCTGGATACTCCCTTCCAACAGTAGGGCTGAGTAATTCTTGATACAGGTCGACAACTGCCTGTAAGTTTCGCGTGTCTGCTCCCGGCGATGTCTGTCGCACATGTGGCGTCTCAAGACAGCGTCGTACTGCTCGCCGAAGAGCGTCCCGATCAGAAAATGGAATCAGGGTTACGCCGTCGGGACGCATTCCGTTGTCCGTTGCGACAACTGGCAACCCAAAGTGCAGAGCTTCTCTGACAGCGATCGAATCGCCATCGTAGAGCGTCGTCCGCAGGAGGATGTCGGACAAAGACATCACGCGGAGCACAACATCGTGGGAAACGTCGCCGGGGAGCAAGATGTGATCGCCATAAGGTTTGGTCTGAATTTTGTGGCGGATTTCGGATTCGCACCGGCCTGTACCGATAATCAGCAGGCCTGCGTGCGGGTGAATCTCGCGGAGATATCCAAGAGCTTCGATCTGCACAGAAAGGTCATATTCCGGCTCCAAGCCACTCACGGAGAGCAAGACCGGGTTGTGCGCCTCAAGAAACTTGAGCGTCGCTTGAGGAAGAGCAACGTCGGGTACCCCGGCGGGCAATGCAAAAGGCAGGACCAAGCGGATCCTCGACGTGGAAACACCAAATTTTATAAACATGTCAACCAGTTCCCGATTGACCCCAATGATTCCATCAAAACGGCGGAAGAGAAATCCCCGCAGGCTGAACGGATGTGCCGCCTTTCCTGCGGGAGAGGAAGGATAACCGCCCGAATGTAAGGTAAGGACGAGTTTTCGACTCGATAGAAGTGAACAAACGAACCCGAGTCCCAGAAGTCTCCAACTAACATCTCCTCCGATATGCAGATGAATGATTTCGGCCTTCCTTTGAAGGAGCAGTCGAACCACATCCAACGCCCCCGCGGGATAGTAGACCCCTTGGTCTCCGCTTTTTCGATGGCGAGTCAAATTGACCACCTCACAGGAGATCCCACGCCGGAGAAGGAAATCCTGGAGTGCGGCCAGACTAATCTCAACGCCTCCGTGCGGAGGCGGATATGGACCAAGCAAAAGCACTTTCATTGAGCTGTTATTGGCTTGCCTTCTAAGGCAAGGCTGAAGTGGCGGCAACGCCATAGCTACCGCTGATAAAGGAAAAACGTATTCTGGCTCTTTTCGTTGGGTTTGCGGATGCGAAATTTCTTTCCGTCAAACAGATACGCGGTGTATCCAAATGCGGACATAAAATCCGCAATTATCTCGACGTCGGACGTATTTCTATAGAAATCATCAAGCGTTTCGATCAGCCACGCCGGATGCCACCTGCGAATCGTCTCTTGGGCGCCATGGAGGCAAGAAAGTTCGTGGAATTCGGCGTCGCATTTGATGAAGGAAACCGGGCGGTCAGTTTTTGATGTTAGTGAATCAAGCGTGACGGTGCGAACCGTGACTGATCGCCAATTGGGATGTCGGGTTTTTGCGGAAAAAATTCTAGCATCACACCAAGATTCTCCGCCTCCCCTGAAGTGGGGGATTTCCATTTTCACGATCCCATCAGAATCGCTGATGGCTACGTTGAAGGCTTCAACATTTGACCAGCGGAATTTGCGGATCTCGTAGGCAAGGATGTCGAAGGTCTGCGGTATAGGTTCAATGCTCCAAACCAAGCCGTCTGCCCCAACGATTGACACCAAGTCTCTTGTATAAAATCCGACATGTGCGCCAATATCGATCACGAATTCGCCCTTCTCAATAACGAGCGGAAGCGCGAGAGTGTCTGTCTCCACTCGAAAGTCCTTCGCATTTTTAAGCAAGTAGGAGTAATACCTCTTTTTTATTCCAGCTAATGCGGGATCGGGAATGGCACTGGAGATCCATTGCTTCGCCCGCAAGGCCAAACGGGAATTTTCCGATGTCCACCACTGTAGAAGTGACATTTAGTACACGCTTAAGCTTTCAATCAGAAAAGTTATGCAAAATCGCTTCAGCGAGAGCTCCCGCCGTTTATCTTTACTTAAATTCGATTCGCTCTGGAAGCCCACCAGCCGTCTCGTTCGAAGCGGAGTTCCAACTCAGCCCGCGCACTAACGGATTGTGGCAACACCTGTCGCCACAGCACCAAAATGGTTCAGAACTGCGGGGTCTCGGTCGAAGAACACGCGGTTCCAGAGTTCGAAATTCAGCAGGCGCCACACAGCATCTGTGGCGTCTACGCGACCCGTCCGGTGCGCTTCTAAAAGATCCCGCACATAGCTTGCATTGAGGATTCTTCGGTCGCTCAACCGGCCATCAGTCAGGATCTTCTTGACGCGATCGAAGAGTTGGTAGCGTAGCCAAGGCTTCGCCGGGGTTGGAAATCCCATCTTGGAGCGGTGAAGAACTTCAGAGGGCAGTCGGCCTTCCATGGCACGCCGAAGGAGGTATTTGCCAGATAAGTATCGCACCTTCAACCGGGAAGGGATGCGCATAGCGAACTCTACCAGCCTGTGATCAAGAAAAGGAACTCGGCTTTCGATTGATGCCGCCATGCTCATCTGATCCTGCTTCATGAGCAGTTCGACGAGATATGTCTTGATATCGAGATACAGCAGACGCGTGAGCAAACTGTCCGGCTGACCGTCTGATTTGAAATGGTTCATTGAAGTTGCATAAGCCCTAATGTCCCGCAGTTGGCTCGCCATCTCCGGGGTGAAGAGTTGGGACTGCATCTGTTGCGGGAAGACGGAATAGAAGTTGTCGAAATAAATCTTCTCAAACCGGTTCTCGTAATAGAGGAACGAGTGTCGGAGTTTTCTCCGTATAGATGTCGGCAGCACCGGACGGTCTAGCACTCCACGCACCACGCCGCGTAGCATTGCAGGCACCATTTTTTCGTACGTGGGTCCGTTCCGCAGGTTAAACAACGTGGCACGGTACTTCATGTATCCGGCCAAGAGTTCGTCGCCTCCCTCACCCGTTAGGACCACTTTTACCTTTTGACCCGCTAATTGAGAGACAAAATGAAGTGCGACACTCGAAGGCCAGACCATTGGCTCGTCCTCGTGCCAAATCAAGTGCGGCAAGCTGTTCAGGAAGTCGTCCGGGCCTAGCACAACCTCGTTGTGTTCTGCGCCAATGTGTTGGGCCAATCGCCGCGCATAAGGTAGTTCGCTGAAGCGATCCTCTGCGTATCCGACCGAGAATGTTTTGATTTGCTCTTTCGAGAGCTCGGCCATCACCGCTGCGATCGAACTTGAATCGAGCCCGCCACTAAGAAACACACCCACAGGAACATCGCTCATCAGGCGCATCCGGACCGATTCGGTAAAAAGTTCGCGGAACCGTCCGATGTAGTCGGCTTCGGTCGCGTCTGTCTCCTCGGGGGTGATGTCCAAATCCCAATACTGTTCGGTGCATGGCCGCGGATCTGGGTGATTCAGGTCGATACTAAGGCGATGACCCGGGAGAAGCTTCGAAATCCCCTGAAATAGTGAATCGCTGGCGGAGAGGTAGCCGAGGGTGAAGAACTCAGGCAATGCGCTATGGTTCATTTGCGGCAACAGGCGTGGCACCTCGAACAGCGCCTTCATCTCGGAAGCAAACGCAAATCTTCCTGGTGTTACAACGTAATAGAAAGGCTTGATGCCCAGCCGGTCCCGGGCGCAAAACAAGCGTCTCTTCAACGAATCCCAGATAGCAAAAGCAAACATCCCACGAAGATGATGAACGCAGTCATCACCGTATTCTTCATAAAGATGGAGAATCGTTTCTGTATCGCTCCGCGTGGCGTAACGGTGACCGCGACTTTCCAGATCAGGGCGGATCGATGCGTGATTATAGATTTCGCCGTTGAAGACGATCCAGACCGTTCCGTCCTCGTTCGACATCGGTTGGTGGCCACCGCTCAAATCCACGATGCTCAAACGCCTGAACCCCAAACCCACGGGAGGATTCAAGTAAAACCCGGCATCATCGGGTCCACGATGAACGAGCTTCTGAGCCATGGCCTCGACGTCCTCGCGTGAGACCCGACGTCCGCCTTCCAGCTCCAAAGCTCCGCAAATGCCGCACATGTCCTTAGTTCCCTTCCCAGACCGCAATCCCGTCTTCAGTGCGCTTGAATCCAACCTCCTTGCCGTTCAACCGAACAGATGTCGCTCCTCGAACTGCCAATGTGAACGGGCGCACCGGCTGCATGCGAACTTCAAGTGAGTTGCCGTGGCAAACCAAGTCGAACTCCTCGAACTTTGCTCGGCTACGAAATTCGGGCGCTCCCGGTAAATTCAGCCACGAACCATCGAGTAACGTCATCCGCTCAGTCTTCCTATCCCGACCCTGCCGAAGAAAGGCAAAGTCGGCGTCGGTCGCAGCCTTCTGATCCAGTTGCATCCCTAAGGCTTCGGCGAAGACGAAATAGTC
>Ga0210398_10001696_pt1 | contig 22234 bp, 16 predicted proteins | sample IncBWC4OmetaG_FD_161047 | JGI IMG/M metagenome (GOLD analysis project Ga0210398, IMG submission 161047) | Forest soil microbial communities from Barre Woods Harvard Forest LTER site, Petersham, Massachusetts, United States - Inc-BW-C-4-O | ecosystem: Environmental > Terrestrial > Soil >...
CTTGCTGGGATGCTGCTCCCAGATCAGAGGATCGGCCGCCACCGCATACAAGAGCTCGAAATCGCCCGCATCCAGGGGCTCCAGCTTGATCAGCTCATTGTGCAGGCGCGGTTGGAGTTCAAAAGGCATGCCGGTGATTGTAATGCGAGGCGACGGCATTTCAATAACCAAAGCGGTAATGAACTTGGGCATAGATCTGCCGCGGATCATTGTAGTGCACGCCGCCGAAGGTGAGGCTGTTGTCGGTCAGCAGGTGCCGGTCGGCCAGATTCAGGACGGTCAGGGAGACCGAAAGACTCTGCCCGAATGATTTGCCGGCGCTCAAGCTGATTTCCGCGTGGCCGGGCAGATGGCTCGGTCCGGCATCCCCGTTGGCAAATCCGGAGCCGTAATACACGCTCGCGGACGCAAAGGATTGCCAGGGCAGCGTCGCATCGAATCCCGCGTTTACCGTGTTTCGCTGGTCGTGATCGAGTTCGAAACTCCCCGCCGGGGGGCTGAAATCGGTCAAGCCGCCGCTGATCGCGCCAATACCGTCGGCCGTCTGATTCGAATAGGCGAGGTGAAATTGGCCGACACCGCCAATTTTTGGCGAACGGACCGTCAACTCATTGCCTTGGATCAGCGCGCCATCGATGGTGAGCGGCAGAAAGGCATTCGAATTCCCGATGTTGTTGTGATCGAAGAAGTTCTTGGCCAGCGTATGAAAGTGATCGACATCGACGGTCCAGCCCTCAATGGGGATCGTGAGCCCGAATTGATATTCCTCGTCGCGTTCACCATGCAGCGGAATGAAACCCAGGTTGCTGTTCTGCGCGAACTGCAGCAAAGGACCCTCGAGGGTGGTCAGCGGCGGTGCCTGATAGTACTTCCCCCAAAATCCACGCAAAATCCAGTCCAGCCCCGGAAGCCGCAGGGTCGCGCCGAGACGCGGACTGGTGGCGTTCTCCACGATGGCGCTGGCGAAATGCGTTTGACGCACCCCGCCGGCGAAGGTCAGCCAGTCCGTCGCCCGGTACGTGTCCTCGAGGTAGGCGGCGACCAACGAGCCGGAGGGATTCAACGTCTGATTGATGTCTGGATTGCTGGCATCGTTGAAGAGCACGATGAATGCTTCGTTATCGTGCTGACTGAAACCCGTGACGCCGGCTTGTATATCATTGCGCGCCACGTGCCAGCGCAATGATTCCTGTCCCCCGACATAGGTCGATGTGCGCTGATCGGTGGTGCTGATGGGAAAGTCGTTCGGCGCGCCATCCAGATCGGCCGCGTTCCGGTGATAAAAGAACGCGCTGGTCAATGCCGCATCGGCGCCTAGTTTTCGCACCCAGGAAAGAATGGCGAAGGTGTCGGTTTCGCGCTGCACGTCATCGGCCAGTTGGCCGGGCGTGTTCGGAATGTCATAGTCATCGTGGCGCGCGGAGAATACCAGACGGAACTGATCATCCGGCGTGGCATTGAATATCAAGGTACTAAAGGCCCCGTAGCCATCCTCGGCGTCGTGAATGATTTGCGCGGCCGGCGTTCCGATCCCTAAATCGCTGCGATTGCCGTTGACGCTGGCATAGTAGGCGAAGCGCTCCGTGTGACTTCCCACGCTCAAATAGTCGTTGGTCTGGCCGAAGCTGCCGCCGCTGGCGATGAGTTCACCCTCATTATCCCGCTCAAATCCGGTGCGCGGCACGACATTGAACACGCCGTAGGTGCGATCGCCCTGGTCCGCCTGGTAACTGCCGCGCTGCACTTCCAGATAATCGATGTCCTTCGGATCGATTTGGGGACCCAAGTTGCTGGCGATGTTCGTGTTGGGAATTTCCACGCCGTCGATGGCCCAGGTCGTCTGGTGGCCGCCGCGCACATGCAGCTGGTCATGCACGACATAGGCGCCGGGCACGAAGTCGGTGATCATGGCTAAGCTGTTGCTGCGGTCCGCGCCCGGCGTGCGTTCGATGTCCTGGCGATTCACCACGGTCGTCGGGGTCGCCGTGTTGAGCACGGTGGTTTCCGGGGCCGCGGTCACCGTGAGGGTCTCCAACGCCGCGCCTTTGGCCAGCTGCACATGCGCGATCGGCGAGGAGCCCGATCCCACGCTGACCGCCTGTGCCCTCGGGACGAAGTCGGTACCGCTGACATCGAGGATGTAGTCGCCCAACGGTACCGTCATGAAAGAAAACTCACCACGCGCATCCGTCACGGCAGACTGCGTCCACTGCGATGTGGCCGATTTCAATGCCACTTGGGCACCTGGGATCGGATGGTGTTCCTGGTCGTGCACGACGCCGCGGACGCTGCCGACATCGGCGGCATACAGCGAGACGGACAAAAAAAGCGCGGCCAGCGCCGCTGTCAAACGTTTGATCGAGAAAGACATGGGAATCCCCTTCGCTCCAAAATTGATGCACGCGATCTTGAAAAGATCGCGCAACCGGCCGGTTCAATTCAGGCGAGCGAAGGAGGTCCGCGAGGCAGGTGGGAGCGCTGCGGGCGAAGCGTTAAGGATGGCGATTGGAACGCAACGACAGGCGGGGACAGCGCAGGAGCTGGGGCTTCAAAGGCAATGTAATGCGAGATCGGGCCGGCCGCCGGCGCGCTGCCAAAGGGGCAGGCCTCAAAGTCGGCGTGGGATCCGCCGTGATCGTGAGACCCGGTGTGTTCAAGGGACCCGGTGTGTTCGGGGGACCCGGCATGCTGGTGAACATGCGCGACGGTCATGCCCGCCAATCCGACGGGACACAATTCCAAGGCAAACGGTATGCCGCCGGCTGGCATGAAGCCGGCGGGAACATAGGCGCGAAACAGCAGCAGGCCCAGCAGCCAGAGGCTGGCCGTGCGTCTTCGCCGGCGAATGACGGCAGGCCCGCGCATCAGCGGCCTGCTAAAGACATCCCGAGAATCATGGCGAATCCTCCCTAAACCCGCCGAAGATTATACCCGCGAATGTAGGAGTCTGTACTCCCGTGAATACGCCGTTCGCGGGGATTCTTCAGCGCAGATAAGGAAATTCCTTGGTCGAACGGGGCTTGGCGATGTAAAAACCTTGCGCGAACCCGATCCCTAGCCGCCCCAATTCGGCGAACACCTCCGGCGATTCCACCCGCTCGGCGATCGTTTGAATGCCCATGGAGTTGCCGACTTGGCTGATGGCCGCGACCATGCTGCGATCGACCGGATCGCGCGTGACGTTTTCGACGAATTGGCCGTCAATTTTCAGATAGTCGACCGGCAATGTCTTCAGATACATGAACGAGGAGAGGCCGCTGCCGAAATCGTCGAGCGCGAAGTGACAGCCGCGGTTCTTCAGTTCCCGCATGAAGTACACCACGTTGCCCAGGTTTTCGATCGCGGCGGTTTCCGTGATCTCGAAGCACATCGTGCCCGCCACCAGTTCGCGGGCGCTCAACTCGGCGATCAGAAACTCGAGAAATCGTTCGTCGTTGAGCGAGGTGCCCGACAGGTTCACCGCAACGGTGAAGGGCTTGACGCCTGATGCAACGCGATAAACCACCCGGTCGAGGGCCTGGCGAATCACCCACCGGTCGATGGAGGGCATGACGTTGTAGCGCTCGGCCGCGGGAATGAATTCGGCGGGAGTCACGATGGTTCCGGTCTCATCCCGCAGTCTCAACATCAGCTCGAAGTGTTCGCGCTCATGCGGCCGGTTGCCGATCGGCACGATGGGCTGATAGAACAATTCAAAGCGGCTCTCGTCACGCGCGCGGGCCAGCTTCGAGACCCAGTGCATCTCCCGGTGCCGCTCCGGCATGTCATCGGCCCGGTAGAGCTGGACTCGATTTCGGCCGGAATCCTTGGCCGAGTAGCAGGCCACGTCGGCCGCACTCATGACATTGGCCACGGTCGGAATCTCGTTGGTGATTTCCACGATACCGATACTGACGCCCACCGCCAGCGCACCGCCCTGCCATGTGAACCGATAGTCGCGAATGGCCTGGCGCATGTTTTCCGCGATGCGCAGCGCCTGATCCTGCGTACAGTCCTGCAGCAGCACGCCGAACTCATCGCCCCCCAGGCGCGCCAGCGCATCTCCCCCGCGTACCCGCGACTGAATCACACCGGTGATCTGCTTCAGCAGCAGGTCGCCCGCCGGATGTCCGCAGGTATCGTTGACCAGTTTGAATTGATCCAGATCCAGATACAGGAGCACCTGCCGGGCTTGCGGGTTATGGCGCGCTTCCTCGACCGCCGCGGTGAGGCGATTTTCGAATTCGCGGCGATTGATCAGTCCGGTCAGCGCGTCGTGGCTTGCCTGGTAGTGCAGCGCTCGATGCAGCCGGCGCTCCTTGCTGACGTCGTGAAACACCATGACCGCCCCGATGAGGTTGCCGGCCCGGTCGCGGATGGGCGCCGCGGAATCCTGAATGGCGATTTCCTGGCCGCGCCGATTGACCAGCACGGTGTGCTCGGCCAGTCCCAGCACCTGCCCTTCTCGCAGGCAACGCGCCACCGGGCTTTCACAGACTTCGCGGCTGGCCTCATCCACGGTCGTCAACACCTCGGCGATCAGCTTTCCCTGCGACTCGCGGTTTTCCCACCCCGTCAGGCTTTCGGCCACCGGATTCATGTACTCGATCCGGCCTTCAGAGTCCGTGGTGATCACCGCGTCCCCGATCGATTGCAAAGTGACCTGGGCGCGCTCCTTGGCCTGAAAGACGGCGGTTTCGGCCTTCTTGCGCTCGGTGATGTCGGTCAGCGTCCCCTCATAGCCGCAGACCCGCCCGTTGGCATCGCGCACCACGCGGCAATTATCGACCACCACCAGCATGGAACCGTCCTTACGGCGCATCACATATTCTTCGTTGCGCAACTCGCCCTCGATCTCCGCACGGCGCGCGAAGTTCTCGCGGTCGTTGGGGTACCAGAACAATGCGCCCGCAGGAACTTGATACAGCTCCTCGGCGCAACTGTAGCCCAGCAGATTCACGAAGGCGGGATTGGCCGCGAGAATGCGGCCGTCGCGCGAGGTTTGATAGACGCCCTCCATGACGCTTTCGAACAGGCCCCGGAATTTCGATTCGCTGTTGCGCAGAGCGTCCTCCGCCGCGCGCCGCTCAATGGCGATCCCCGCGATCTGCGCCATGCGCATCATGAGCTCGTGATCGCGGGATGAAGGAATACCCGTTTGGCGGCGGTAAACGGCGAAAGTACCGACCACTTTGTCGTCCGAGGCCACGATCGGCGCAGACCACGCGGCTCTGAAGCCCGCCTGCCGGGCCGCCTCGCGGCGGTACTCCCAGAGGGCGTCGGTTTCTATGTCGGCGACGGTCACGAGGCGGTTCAAGTACACGGCAGCCGAACAGGAGCCGTAGCGGATCTCGATCGGCCCGTAGTCCATGGCCTGCACGAACTCGCGCGGCAATTTCGGCGCGACGCCAAAACTCAACGCGTGCCGGTCGCGATCCAATAAATTGATCGCGCAGCAACTTTCCTTGATGGCGCGTTCGATGAGTTCGCAGATTGCCTCGAGCACCGATGTCAGCGGCGCATTGGCGGCGATCTTCTCGAAGACCCGCCGCTCTCCCGAGGCGATGGCGTCGGCGCGCTTGCGCTCGGAGATGTCGATGATGCTGGCCCTGAGCAAGCGGCGGTTGGCGCTCGGCAGCCGGACGAACCGGACCTCGCACGGAAGGTTCTGACCGTTCGAATCGCAATGCACCCATTCGAACACCGGTACAGCGCCCTCGAGGGCGCTTTCAATGTAGCCGTGAGCCACACCGAAGGAGGCCGTGCCGTCGGCCTGGGTCGCGGGACTGATTTCTTCCGGCCCGCAGTTGAGCAGGGTCGCGCGGTTCATCTTGAAGAAGCGGCATGCGTTGTCGTTGACGTCGACGAACTTTCCCGCATCCACATCGAACACGACGATCGCCTCGGGGGCGTGTTCGACCAGCGTACGGTAGCGCCCCTCGCTTTCGCGCACCGATAGTTCGGCGAGATGCCGCTCGGTGATGTCGCGAATACACAGGATGTAGCCGTCGCGCGAATTGAGTTTGGCCTTGCTGACGGCGACTTCGATGGCGACCCGGCTTCCGCCCTTGGCCAGCCCCCAGGTCTGGGTGGCCGCCAGATCCACGTGAGTATCGTCAATCTTGGCGGCCAAGCGCTCCAGATAACCGCAAGGATTATTCGGTTCGATGTCGGCGAGCAGCGATCCCAAAGAACGGCCCAGTGTCTCGGCGGCACCGTAGCCGAATATCCGCTCCGCCGTGTGATTGAACGATTCGATATGCCCGGCATCATCGACGGTGATGATGGCGTCCTTGACGTTGTCGAGGATGACCTGCAGATGCGAAGCGGTTTGCTCGCGAATTTCGCGGGTCAGCGCCTGGGCCTCATCAGACATAATCTGCATGGAGCGCACCACGCCGCGCCGCTCAGCGTCGAGCCGATCATAGTGCGCGCTGATCGCCTGCAGCAGGCGCCCTATATCAGGCTGGTCGCCCCGCCCCCGCGTCTCGGCGATCTGCCGCTCCAACAGCGGGTTGAAGCTCGTCGTCGGCTGCGCTGGCTCGCTGCGGATTGCAGCCGCGGTTTCGCGTGACAAGGCCTGGTATCTCCCGCAAGGAATCGGTGCCACCCCGCACCTGAGTGCATCAGATGGTAGGGGTATCCCGGCTGCGGGGCGTGACGCGCGTCGCGTTTTGCCAATATTCGGTTAAATGCCCTGATCGGCGGTTTCACGCTCTGAGCGCTTGCGGTCGGTTTCCTTCAAATTGCGCTTGCGCAGCCGGATGGAGGTGGGCGTCACTTCGATGAGTTCGTCGTCGTCGATGAACTCCATGGCCTGTTCCAGCGTGAACCTGATCGGCGGCGACAGCACGACCGCCTCGTCCTTGCCGGACGCCCGCATGTTGGTGAGCTTCTTGCCCTTGAGCGGATTGACGACCAGATCATCGAGGCGGTTGTTCATGCCGATGATCATGCCCTCATAGACCTCTTCGTTCGCCCCGATACACAGGCGCCCGCGCTCCTGAAGGCTGAACAATGAATAGGCGAGCGCGACGCCTTGGCCGTTCGAAATCAGCACACCGTTCGGGCGCTGTCCCAATTGGCGCTGCACGACCGGCCCGTAGTGGTCGAACACGTGGTGCAGCAATCCGGTACCGCGGGTCATGGTGCGAAACTCGGTCTGAAATCCGATCAAGCCGCGCGACGGAATCATGTAGTCCAAGCGCACGCGCCCACGCCCGTCTGCCTGCATATCCTTCAATTCGGCGCCGCGGCTGCCGAGCGCCTGCATGATCGCGCCTTGCGCGTCGCTGTCCGCATCGATGGTGACCTGCTCGATGGGTTCGTGCGGAGCACCGTTGACCTGCTTGATCACCACGCGCGGCCGGGACACCGCCATTTCGTAGCCTTCCCGCCGCATGTTCTCCAGCAACACGCCCAGGTGCAATTCGCCGCGCCCAAAGACCACGAATTTGTCGGGGTCCGCCGTCGGCTCGACCCGAAGGGCCACGTTGTGGATCGCTTCGCGTTCCAGGCGCTCGCGGATCTGCCGGCTGGTGACGAATTTGCCCTCGCGGCCCAGGAAGGGCGAGGTATTGACCTCGAAGGTCATGCTGATGGTCGGCTCATCCACGGTGAGACTGGGCAGCGGCTCAACCGTTGCCGGATCGCACAACGTATCCGACACCTTCGGCTCCGAAATGCCCGCGAAGGCGACGATATCGCCGGCACCGGCCGACTCCACTTCGACGCGCGTCAGGCCGTGGAAACCCAGGATTTGCGTGATCTTCTCAGACCGCTGCTTGCCCTCGCGGGACACGACGGTGACGGTCATGCCGCGCTTGATGGTACCGCGCTTGATGCGTCCGATGCCGATGGCACCGACATAGCTCGAGTAGTCCAGCAAGGTCACCTGCAGCTGCAGCGGGCCGTCCACGTCCACATCGGGGGGCGGGCAATGTTCCACGATGGTCTTGAACAAGGGTTGCATGTCGCCGTCGCGCACGGTGGACTCGAGGCCTGCGAATCCACGCAATGCCGAGGCGTAAATGACCGGAAAATCCAGTTGCTCGTCCGTCGCCCCCAGCCGATCGAACAGATCAAAGGTCTGATCCAGCACCCAGCCCGGGCGTGCCTCGTCGCGATCGATCTTGTTGATGACGACGATGGGCCGCAGCCCATGCTTGAAGGCTTTTTGCGTCACAAAGCGCGTCTGCGGCATGGGGCCGTCCACCGCATCGACCAGGAGCAGCACGCAGTCGACCATCGCCAGCACGCGCTCGACCTCGCCGCCAAAATCGGCATGGCCCGGCGTATCCACGATATTGATACGGTAGTCGCCCCAGGTAATGGCCGTATTCTTGGCGAGAATGGTGATCCCGCGCTCGCGCTCCAAATCATTGGAGTCCATGACGCGCTCCTGCAAATCCTTGCGCGCATCGAGCGTACCGGACTGGCGCAACAGCTGATCGACGAGGGTGGTCTTGCCATGATCGACGTGCGCGATGATGGCGATGTTGCGAAGTTTCTGAGTCACGGTGGGCCCTAAGGAGGAAACCCACCATTATAGGGCCTTTTCCCTAAGCCCGCCTCTATTTAGCGTTCCGCAATGATGGGGATCGAAAAAACCCGCTGTTCGGCGCCGGTGTCGTTCTTGAGCGATACCGTCACACCGATGATCGACACCCCATCGGCGTTGGGCGTGACTTTCAATGTCTGGCGATAGACTTCGCCCGCCTCCACCGCCGGGATCTCAAACTGACCCGCCCCCGGGGCCACGGTCAGATCATCGGCACCGCTCGCTTGCAGGGTGACGGAGCCGGCGGCAATCTGCGGGATCAAGGCCAGATTGATCTCGAGCAGTTGTCCCACCTTCGGCCTCTGGGACAAGTCGAACTTCAATTCCACGGGCAGCTGGGACTTACCCTGAGTCGGAGCCTGCACCATTCCCGCGGTCTGTTCTGCCGCCGTGGGGCCTGCCTTGGCGGCAATCGGTGCCTTGGGGTTGGCGCGCGTCACGCTATTCGCTGCGGGCGCCGAGCTTGAATCCTTGTTGCACGCGCTCAAGCCCGCCGCTGCACAGAGCAGCAGAATGTGAATGCGCCTTATCCGCGGGTTGCCGGCCATGTTCCTATCATCACCAAATCCACCGCCGATCACAACGTGCGACCGTCACAACTCCAAAGGCGGTTCGAGCACCGCCGCCAACTGCTCCTCGAGCGAGCGGTAGTGCTGCTCCCAATAGCGCGGCTCGGCAAACCAGGGAAAGGCCTGGGGAAACGCCGGATCGTGCCAGCGGCGCGCCAGCCAGGCCGAGTAGTGAATCATGCGCAAGGCACGCAGGGGCTCGATGAGGACGATCTCACGCCGATCGAACGGCAAGAATTGTTCATACCCCTTCAGTACATCCTGCAGCTCGGTGCGCATGTCCTGCAGCCCCCCGGACAAGAGCATCCACAGATCCTGGATCGCAGGGCCCGTCACGCAATCGTCGAGGTCGACGAAGTGCGGACCCAGATCGGTCCACAGGATATTGCCGCGGTGACAGTCCCCGAGAATGCGCCCCACCCGCGCGCCGCCCCAATGCTCCGCCCGGGCCGCCACCGCCTCCAGCAACTCATCCGTCAGGTCGGCATACTTGGTCGCCAGATAATCGGGCATCCATTCACCCTGCAGCACAAAATCGCGCGCCTTGATCCCAAGCTCCTCCATGCTCAATGCATGGCGCTCCCGGAAGGACGCGGCGCGCCCCACGCCGTGGATTCGCCCCAGAAAGCGGCCGACCCATTCCCGCTCATCGCGCGAGCCGAGCTCCGGCCAGCGTCCGCCACGGCGCGGAAACACGGCGTAGCGAAAGCCCTGGTGCGCGTGCAGGGATTCGCCCGCCAGCAAGAGCGGCGCAACCACGGGAATTTCCTGGGCCGCCAGCTCGCTGGAAAAAGCGTGTTCCTCGCGGATGGCGGCATCGCTCCAGCGGCCGGGGCGATAGAATTTGGCCACCACGGGCGGGGCATCCTCGATCCCGATTTGGTACACCCGGTTTTCGTAGCTGTTGAGCGCCAGCACCCTGCCGTCGCAGCGAAACTCGAGCGCTTCGATCGCGTCCAACACGGTCTCGGGAGAGAGTCGGGAATAGGGGGCTTCGCTGTTCATGCCGGCCAATTCTACAGATACGATCCCGTCACTCCTTTTTGGCTGCCGCACGCTGCTAGAATGCGGGCCTATGCGATTGCCCCGACCCAAGTCACTGAGCGGACTGATGCTGATCGGATTCACGATCGTGGCCGCGCCGCTGCTGTTTGCAATCGTGAATGCCGCCGTGCAAATGAATCGACTGTCGGTGCGCAGCCAACAGCTGGTGGTTCACGGCATGCAGGGTACGCGCAACAACCAGCGCATGTTCGAAGAAATCGGCGCGCTGGAACGCCAGGCACGGCTGTACCAAATCATCGGCAGTGCGGATCTGCTGGATGTGTATGCACGGCACCACGCACGGCTGATCACCGCCATTCAGGAACTGCTGACACTGCCTTTGGACGAACCCTCGTTGCAGGGTGTGCGGGGGCTCGAGTCCAAAGCCGACCAATTGCTCCAGGATCTGAAACACGCCGCCCCGAACTCCTCGCACATGGCGGAGCTGATCGCCAGCTTCCCGCAGCTGTCGGACGCAGCCTCCAATATCTCGGACCGGATCAACCTGCAGATCGACAGTGAAACCGCGAGCCTGGAGTTGGCGACGCAACGCGCGCAGCAGAACCTCGTCTGGCAGACGTTGCTGCTGGCGCCCATGACCCTCGCGGTCGTCGGCGTGTTCACGTATCTGTTCGGCCGGCCGATCAGGGCGATCGATCGGGCCATCAGCGAGCTGGGGCGAGGCACCTTCTCCCGACCGATCGCCATTCGGGGGCCTGCGGATTTGGAACGGTTGGCGGCGCAGCTGGAATGGCTCAGGGGCCGGCTGCTGGATTTGGCGCAGGAAAAAAACCGATTTCTGCGGCATATGTCGCATGAATTGAAAACCCCCTTGGCAAATATTCGCGAGGGAACCGAACTGTTGATGGACGGCGCGGTCGGTGAACTGCAGAGCAGCCAGCGAGAAGTCACCGCGATCCTGCGCGAGAACGGCATGAAGCTGCAGCGGCTCATAGAAAATTTATTGTCATTCAGCGCCTGGCAGGCCAAGAGCGTGGGCCTGGAGATTTCGGAATTCAAATTGCGTCCATTGATCAAGAGCGTCTTGGAGAATCAGCAGCTCACGCTGGTGGCGCAGCGCGTGCGCCTCGATGTGCAGGTGGAGGACCTGACGCCGTTGGCGGATCGCAGCAAAGTTCGGCTCATCCTCGATAATTTGCTGTCCAACGCCGTGAAGTTCACGCCGCGCGGCGGCACGATTTCACTGCACGCGCGCGGCGAGCGCGAACAGCTGCTGTTGGATGTCATGGACAGCGGACCGGGCATCCCGGCGGACGAGCGCAATCGCATATTTGAGGCTTTCTATCAGGGGAAAACCCCGCAAGGCGGGCACGTGAAGGGAACCGGCATCGGGCTCTCGGTGGTGACGGAATTCGTCAATGCCCATGGCGGCAGCATCGAGATCCTGGAATCCAAAGCAGGGGGCGCGCATTTTCGCGTGCGGCTGCCGTTGCGACACGCGGTACCCGTCACGCGCGAAAAAGCTCATGCCGCATAGGGAAAAACGCATTGCAGCATGCGCCCTGGCAGGTGTCTGGTTGAGCGGCTGTGGGGTGCTCGGCAGCCCTAAACCGCTGCCTGCGGCCGTGCCGGAGCACCCGCAAACGGACGTCGGGCCCGTCGCCCCCCTGCTGGAAATGATGAGCAACCTGCCTCAGGGTGACCCGGCGCGCCAAGCGGAGATATTCCAACAGGCCAAGGACGCCGCCGAACTGCAGCCCACCACCAGCAACAAGCTGCGCTATGCTCTGGCTTTGGCGACCCCGGGCTACAGCGGCGCGGATCCCGTCGCGGCGCAGCGACAGTTGGCGGAACTGCTGGCGAGACCTGAAACTCTGCTGCCCGTGGAACGTTTGTTGGCCGCTGTGGAACTCAAAGAGGTCGAACAGAGGCTGATCCTGCAGGCTGAAAACACCCGCATGCGCGACGCGGTGCCCAATGATTCGCACGACAAGCTGCAGTCCATCAATCGTCGTCTGGCAGCCGAGTCGGACGAAAATGCGAAGTTGCGCAAGGCCTTGGACGAGGCAAGAGCTAAACTCGAGGCGGTTACACATATTGAGCAACGATCTGTCACTGACCGCGGAACCGGCGGCACCCATACGCCATAACCCGACAGGGGAGATACTGCACTGAACGCCTATTCCAATGCCGCCACCACCCCATTGTCGTTCGGACTGCAGTCGAACACGCGCGAGACCATGAACCCGCAAAAGCGCAAAGCGCGCATTCTGGTGGTCGATGACGATCCGGGCTTGCTGCGCCTGTTGACGATCCGCCTGCGGGCCGAAAACTATGAAGTCGAAGCCGTTGAGAGCGCGGCCGCCGCGCTCGCCGCCTGTGTGCGCTTCAGACCGGATCTGGTGATCACGGATCTGCGCATGGACAATATGGACGGCATCGGCCTGCTCAAGGAGCTGCAAAGCCGCTGGCCGGGTTTGCGGGTCATCATTTTAACGGCGCACGGGACGATTCCCGACGCCGTGCACGCGACACAGAGCGGCGCTTTCGGTTTTCTCACCAAACCCGTCGACAAGCAGGAACTGCTCGATCATGTGCAAAAGGCGCTCAAGGTGTCCGGTTTTGCGCATGTGGATGAGGACTGGCGCGCCAATATCATTACGCGCAATCAGCTCATGGAGGACAAGCTCGCGCAAGCCAACATGGTGGCGGGCACCGATGCGCGGGTTTTGCTGACCGGCGAGAGCGGCACCGGCAAGGAACTGCTGGCGCGCGCGATCCATGAGGCCAGTCCGCGCCGCAACAAGCCCTTCGTCTCCATCAATTGCAGCGCCATGGCCGAGAACCTGTTGGAATCCGAACTGTTCGGCCATGAGCGCGGTGCCTTCGCCGGCGCCACCCGCGCGCAGAAAGGCCTGTTCGAAACGGCCGACGGCGGCACCCTGCTGCTCGATGAGGTCGGCGACATGCCGATGCGGCTGCAAGTGAAGTTGCTACGCGTGCTCCAGGACAACACCATTCGCCCCGTGGGCAGCGCAGACGCCGTGCAGACCAACGTGCGCATCATTGCCGCGACGCATCGCGACCTGCACGAACTGATGGTGGCCGGCCAATTTCGCGAGGACCTTTACTACCGCCTGAATGTGGTGCACATCGAAGTGCCATCCTTGGGCCGCCGCCGTGAGGACATCCCCTTGCTGGTCGCGCATTTTCTGGAGCAGATCGCCAAGGAAACCGGTCAGCGTAAGATCTACGCCCCGGAAGCCGTGGAGTTGTTGGCGACGGCCGAATGGCCCGGCAACGTGCGTCAGTTGTACAACGTCGTGCGGCAAAACGTGGCGCTGTCGCATGGCCCCATCATCACGGCGGAACTCGTACAGCAATCGCTCGGCGGCAATCCCACCCGGCTACCCTCGTTCGATGAAGCCCGCGATGAGTTCACGCGCAATTATCTGTCGCAGATTTTGCAGATTACCACCGGCAACGTGAGCCAGGCGGCACGCCTCGCCAAGCGCAACCGCACGGATTTCTACAAATTGCTGTCGCGCCACCAACTGCTGCCGGACGACTTCAAGAAGAGCTAGACGGCCTTGGCGCGTCCCGCAGTGTGGAACTCGGCGACTGCCGAGACCACGGCTTCCAGTTGCGCCTGCGCCAATTCCGGGTAAATCGGCAGGGCCAGGGTTTCCTTGGCGGCACGCTCGGATTCCGGAAAATCGCCGATGACGTGATTTAAATAGGCGAAGCACTGCTGCAAGTGCAGCGGAACCGGATAGTAGATCTCGGTGCCGATGCCGCGCTCGGTCAGGAAGGCTTTCAGCGCATCGCGGTTTTCGACCCGCACGACGTATTGATTGAAAATGTGCCGGCCGTTCTCGGCCGCCCGCGGCGTCACGACCTGGCCCGCCAAACCGGAAGCGGCGAACGCCGCGTCGTAAAAAGCGGCATTGCGCCGGCGCCCTTCAGTCCAACCGTCCAGGTACTTCAATTTGACGCGCAGCACCGCGGCTTGCAGCTCATCGATTCTGAAGTTGCCGCCGATCACCGAATGGAAATACTTGGGCTTGCCGCCGTGCACGCGCAGCACGCGCATGCTCTCCGCAAGCTGCGCATCGTTGGTCGTGCACAAACCGGCGTCGCCGAAAGCGCCGAGGTTCTTACTGGGAAAAAATGAAAAGCAGCCGATATCGCCGATGGAACCCACGCGCGTACCCTGGTATTCGGTGCCGATGGCCTGCGCCGCGTCCTCGACCACTTTCAAACGGTGCGCCCGGGCGATCGCCATCAATGGCTGCATGTCGGCGGACTGCCCATACAGATGCACCGGCATCAGCGCCTTGATCCGGCCGCCGGTCGCCCGGTTGATCAACTGCCCGGCTTGCACCCGGCATTGCCGTTCCACGAAATCCTGAACCGCGGCGGGCGATAAATTGAATGAGACCGGATCGATGTCGCAGAACACCGGGCGCGCGCCCAGACGGGCGATGGTCCCGGCCGTGGCAAAGAAAGTAAACGGCGATGTAATTATTTCATCGCCCGCACCCACCCCGAGCGCCATCAGCGCCAGCAGCAGGGCATCGGTGCCCGACGAGACCCCGATGCCGGCCGACGAGGCGCAATATCGCGCCACCTCCGCCTCCAGGGCCAGAACGTGTTCGCCCAAGATGAAGCGCTGGCTTTCACACACCTGCTCGATAATCGGCATGACTTCGGACCGGATCTGCGCGAATTGAGCCTTAAGATCGAGTAATGGAACGTTTGTCATAGCCACCTAGAATATCATTGCCGCAGGATGGGCTTAGGCCGCCAGCAGGTATGATTTGACTTTTGTCGTTAACTTTTGTCGATTGAGGTCACGCATAATCCATGAACTTGGCCGATAATGCAGCGATGTCGCACCTCGGATTGCATCCGAAGAACATAGGCCAAGACGTGCGGGTTCCAACGGATTCAAGATGACCCAGCCGGTCCTGCTCAAGCAAAGCTTTCTCATCGCGATTTTGACCGGAGTTCAGGCGGTGGTGCCCGCCGTCGTGGCCGTGGCCTCTCTGTACGCGACCATCATCGTATTTGGCGGCAAGTTCGACCCTTCGTCGGCCGCCGTCGTCATCGTGGGCGTGCTCTGCCTGGTGCTGGTCCAGCCGCCGCGCGAAGTGAGCAGTCAGCTCACCTCGGCGCGCGCATCCGCGGTCGTGGATGTGATTTTACGCTGGCTGCTGCTGCTGGCGGTGTTGCTGGCGGTCGGCTATGTCACGAAGTCGCTCAACGGCTATCCGCGGCATATTTTTCTCACCTGGTCGGTGGTCACCCCGGTCATGCTGGTGGCCGTCACGCTGGTGATGCAGGAAGTCATGCGCCGTTTCCTGATGAATGCCTTCGACAACCGCAGCGCCATCATTGCCGGATACAACACCAGCAGCCTGGAACTCGCGCGGCGCCTGAAGATGAATCCCGGCATGCGCGTGGAAGTGGCGGGCTTCTTCGACGACCGCAGCAGCGATCGGCTCGGCATGGAAGCGGACGCCAAGCTGGTCGGCTCCCTGAGCGACATGTCGCAGTACGTGAAGGACAACCGCACGGATGTCATTTTCATCGCCCTGCCGATCCGGCACGTCAAGCGCGTCATGAACCTGCTGGATGACTTGCGCGACACCACGGCGTCGATCTACTACGTGCCGGACATTTTCGTCTTCGACCTGATCCAGGCGCGATCGGGCGAAATTCACGGCATTCCCGTGGTGGCCATGTGCGAAACACCCTTCTACGGCTATCGCGGTGTGGCCAAGCGCGTCACCGACGTCGGTTTCTCCGCGATAATCCTGCTGCTGCTGCTGCCCTTGCTGGTGCTCATTGCGCTCGTGGTCAAGCTCTCATCCCCCGGCCCCATCATCTTCAAGCAGCGCCGCTACGGCTTGGATGGCCGCGAGATCGCGGTGTACAAATTTCGCACCATGAGCGTCACCGAGGACGGCGAGCAGGTTCGCCAGGCCTCCAAATCCGACAGCCGCATCACCCGCGTCGGCGGCGTTCTGCGCCGATCATCGATGGACGAATTGCCGCAATTGATCAACGTGCTGCAGGGCCGGATGAGCCTGGTCGGTCCACGGCCTCATGCCGTCGCCCACAACGAGGAATATCGCAAGCTCATCAAGGGCTACATGGTGCGCCACAAGGTGTTGCCGGGCATTACCGGCCTTGCTCAGGTGAATGGCTGCCGCGGCGAGACCTCGAAACTCGAAGAGATGGAAGCGCGCGTAAATTACGATCTCGACTACCTGCGGCACTGGTCGCCGATGCTCGACATCAAGATCATTCTCTTGACGGTCGTGAAAGTGTTTCGCGACGAAAAGGCCTACTGACAAAAAGGCCTACTGAAGAACCCCGAAGTCGAGCCTCAGCGCACGCTCCTGCGCACCGCGATACCGGTGGTCACGAACTCCTCGTGGAACAGGTAACAGCCCTCGAGCGGCAGGGGGGCGTGTTGCGCCAACCTCAAGGCTCGATTGGCGTGGACGGTAAATCCCCCCCGAGCCGTGCCCCACGCCGGCTCGACGGTGGCATCGTGAAAATTCAAGCGTTCGCCGACCAGCGGGTACTGGCATTTGTAGAACGCCTCCTTGGCGGAAAATATCAGCGTGGCCGCGGCGATTTGCTCCCCCGGCGGCAATGAGCGCAGCCATGCCGTCTCCGCGGCGGTACAGATGCCGCGCCAAAGTTCCGGCTTGACGCTGCGCGCCGGCTCGGAATCGATGCCGACGGCGCTCAAGGATTCCTTGCGGGCCACCACCGCCGCGCAGAACCTCAAGGTGTGCGTGATGCTGCCCACCATGGCGTCGGGCCAGACAGGCTGGCGGTCGGCGGCGGCCTCGATCGGAAAATCCACGATACCGAATTCGGCCAGGAGCCGACGGGCGCACAGCCTTCCTGCGGCGAATTCCTGCCGGCGAGTCTGCACCGCGCCCGGATAGCATTGAGCTTCGTCGGGCAACAGCGCTTCAGGATCGCCGGGTTCGCGCAATTCAGCGGCGAGCGCACCCGGCGGGAACAATTCGCTCAAGCTCGTCGACAAGGTCGCGGGATTTATCGGGTGTACCTAAGAGCTGATGGAGCGGGCATTTTGACAGAATGTCCTGCGTCCCTGTCTTAAGTTGCCTGCCGGCAATTGTCGGGCCGGCGCCGGCCGCTGCTAGAATGCCGTGCATGAGCTCCTTGTGGGAATCGGTTTCGTCAGCTAAGTCCGCCGGTATTTTTCACGGCCGCGAAGGATCCGTGACGCTGACGGACCTCGCCGGCGCCTCGATCCTCGGCGGCAGACTCGAGTCGCTGCGCGGACGAACCGTGGTGCTGGCGCTGCGCGAACAGCTCGCCACCGCCGTCGCCTTGGTGGAACTCGATGGCGTCGCCCGCCGGCTCGTGCTGTGCACGCCGGACCTGACACCCGAGCAGCTCGCCGGCGTCTATGCGGCCGCGGAAGCCGATGTGCTGCTCGACCAGGTCGGCGCGCAGCCCATCCCGGAAGAACTTCAGCGCCGCCGCACGCAGGACACGGAGTGGATCTTGCTCACCTCCGGCACGACCGGGCAGCCGAAACTGGTGGTGCACTCCTTTGACAGTCTCGCCGGCGCTTTGCCGCGTCACCCGGGCTCCGTAAGACCCATGGTCTGGAGCACCTTCTACGACATACGACGGTACGGGGGCCTGCAGATTTATTTGCGTGCCGTCCTTTCCGCTTCGCCGCTCGTCCTTTCGAGTGCCGGCGAGCCGACCCGCGAATTCCTGGCGCGCGCACGTGCCGCCGGCGTCACGCACATCTCGGGAACCCCCTCGCACTGGCGCCGCGCCCTGATGAGCGGGGACACCGCGCTGATCGCACCGGAGTACGTCAGGCTGTCCGGCGAGGTCGCGGATCAGACGGTTCTGGACAACCTGCGCGCAGCTTTCCCCAACGCCCGCATTGCCCATGCGTTCGCCTCGACCGAGGCGGGCGTGGCCTTCGACGTGAATGACGGGCTCGCCGGATTCCCGGCAGCCCTGGTCGGAACCCCAAGCGCCGCGATCGAAATGAAAGTGCAGGACGGCACGCTGTGGATTCGCTCCGGCCGCACGGCCGCGCGCTACTTGGGCGCTGATCCGGCGCCGCTCGCGGCGGACGATGGTTATGTCGACACCGGCGATCTGGTCGAGCTCATCGATGGGCGCTACTATTTTCGCGGCCGCCGGGGCGGGATCATCAATGTCGGGGGCTTGAAGGTCTACCCGGAGGAAGTCGAGTCGGTACTCAACGCCGATCCTCGCGTGCGCATGTCGCTGGTGAAGGCGCGGCGCAACCCACTGACCGGTTCGCTGGTCGTCGCGGAAGTCGTGCTGCGCGATGCCGCGAGTTCCAGCGATACCGAGCGCGCCGAAGCCGTGAAGAACGACCTGCTGAGCGCCTGCCGCCGTACCCTGCCTGCCCACAAGGTCCCGGCACTGCTGCGTTTCGTGCCTGCATTGGAGCTCAGCGCCGCCGGCAAGCTGGTGCGCCCGCTTGCGTAACGTCATCGTCACCGGCGGCAGCCGGGGTCTGGGACTCGCCATGTGCACGGCGCTGGCGCGCGCCGGCTATCGCGTCGTTGCCGTTGCGCGGCGCTCCAGCCCGGAACTCGCCGCCGCGGCAGCCCAGGCGACGCAGGACGCCCGAGGCGCCATTGAATTCAAGGGGTGCGACTTAGCTGATTTGACCTTGATTGCGCCGCTGGTGCGCGCCATACGGGCCGACTTCGGCCCGCTTTACGGCCTGGTCAACAACGCCGGATTGGGCACGAGCGGCATCCTGTCGAGCATGCGCGATCAGGCGATCCAACAGCTGATCCAGCTGAACACCGTTTCGCCCATCGTGCTGACGAAATATGTCCTCAAGTCCATGATGTCCGAGCGCGAGGGCCGGATCGTCAATATCGCCTCCATCGTCGCCGCCACCGGCTACAGCGGCCTGTCGGTGTACAGCGCCACGAAAGCCTCATTGATCGGTTTTACGCACTCCCTGGCGCGCGAGGTGGGACAGCTCGGCATTACGGTCAATGCACTGGCGCCCGGCTTCGTCGACACGGCGATGACGCATGAACTCACCGATGCGCAGCGCGAGAAAATTGCGCGGCGCAGCGCTCTGCATCGCATGCCCGAGCCGGCCGATGTGGCGCACAGCGTCGAGTTTCTCCTGGGTGATGGCGGCCGCAATATCACCGGCACCGTGATCACCATCGATGCAGGGAATACGGCCTGACAATTCAAGTCATTGTTTTTAGACGCGCTACCCGGCTCGACGTCCCCGTAAAACCGCCAAGCTGCCCAGCAACAGTGTCAGGGCACTCAACGTCGAAGCCGGGTCAATCTCCGGCGCAGCCGTGGGTGAGCTTACGGTGAGTTGGTCAACGAACGTCGCGGCAGCCTCAGTCCCGGATACCACCATATGGCCCATGGAGTCCAAAAACCCGAATGTATCGGTAGTTGAAAATGTAACCTTGTTGACACCATCAATATTTAGCCCGTTGAAGGCGTTCCCTCCAGTACCTGGATAGTTCTCCGTGACACTCTTCACCAAGGTCGCACCCTGGTATCCGGACACGACGGTCGTATAGTTGTCGAACGAGCCAAGCCCCGTTTCACCGGAAACCAGGACCTGATAGTCGACGCTGTTGAGGTCAAAAAGACTTGTTTGGCCAAATTGAACGATGGAGGCGGCTGGGCTCGTCAAATAGTAGATGGCTGCATCAGGTCCGCTGTAGATAGCCTGGCTTGCACCGGTCCCCCAATCAAATCCACTGTAGCCGGGAGGCACCGGACCTGCCGGAAGTGCACCGAAAGTGATTGTCTGCGAGCCGGCGAAGGCGGCAGAGGGGGCGAAAAAAAAGAGCAGCACCGCCACGGAAACGGCGGCGGCGAAGATGCGACGAATTTCCATGTTGATCCCTTCCCTTAAGGCGCTATTAAGGTGAGTTCTGTGACCTGGCTTACGGCAAATCCATGAGCCGTGTCATACGCGATATATATTCTTACTCATCGCTTGTGTCGAGAGATTTTGCCGGCGCGAATTTCTGCGTCACAGCAAAAATCACCACTCAAGAGTTTGGATGCAGTTGGCCCGCCAAAGCGGCAAGCGGCGCACACCGCCGCTTGCCGCTCCCTACCTGCGTCAGCGCCGGATCCGTCTCACAGGGACTGGAGGAAGGTCAGCAGTTCCTTCTTCTGCGCTTCGCTCAAGTCGCGGAATCGCCGCACCACATGTTCGGCCTCACCTTCATGCCGCTCGATGGCATTCTGCAGCGTGAGGGATTTCAGGTCGTGCATGTATCGGGGACGCATCCTCAGGCCCCACAGCGGGGCGGTGCGCAATTTGTTCACCGTGTCCGCGGGACCAGCCTGAAAGATGCCATCACCGGTACCGATGTCGTGCATGAGAAAATCGCTGTACGGGTGAATGATCTTGTTTCCCAACGCGGCGGGCACGGCAAATGTCCCACCGTCGATGACGGTGCCGGGCTGGGCGGTGGTGATGCTCGCGACATGGCAGGCTGAGCAGCCGATCTGACCGAAGATATGGTCCCCTGACTGGGCGGCCGAGGTTGCTGCCAAGGTGGCATCGCGCGGCGGCACTTTGGTGCCACGCACGAATTGCGCAAAGTGATCAATATCGGCCAGCCCGAGATCGTCCGGGACGTCCTCCGGGTCCGGGGTGACTTTGCCGATGGTGGTCTCGTCCTTGGGACGCAGCCGGTTGGTGACGCCCATTTCGTTCAAGTACGCATCGCCGATGAAGGAAAGCAGACTGCTGTGCTGGTCCTTCCAACCGAAGCGGCCGATACGCGATTGACCCGGCGCCTCCAGCACGGGAACCTCGATGGCCTCGCCATGAATCCGGCCGTCGCTGATCTGGGGCTGCGCGGCGGCGATCGCCAGCAAGGTGCTGTCATCGATCGCTTCGACAAAACCGTCGCCCAGCGTGTTCAGGGCAGCGCGCAACGCCCGGATGTTTTCGGTGAGCGGAATGTGTTCCTGCGCCTCGGGCACCACGGCCCGATCGTTGATGACAGAACGGCCGGTGATGCTCGCGGCGCCGTCGTCGATCGGCACCGTCGGATTGACGAAATTGCCGTTGGCATCGAGGTGGCCCACCCGCAATTCGGTGAATTGGCTCGAACCGCCGCTCACCGGATTCTGATGGCACTCGGCGCATGACCGGCCGTTGTACACCGGGCCTAAGCCTGTGGTCACGTCGTGCTGCGTTTCATAGATCTGCTGGTCGAGCGCGAAATTATCGCCGCTCGGCTCGACTATCCCGTTGCTCATACTCATCGCGCCCGGAGTCTTCACCAGCGTCGGGGTATCAAAACCGGCCGGTGCTTCGGTGGCCGGCGGTTGCGGCGCTGCCGCCCACAGGGGCAGCTGCATGCCGATTGCCGAAATCAAAACAGCAGTGAGTCTCCACTTCATCATGTTCCCCTCCCGAGAAAATCCGATCCGTTACAGTTTCATTGCATGCGGCGAGCACGGCTTCGCCGATGACGGTTAGAAAGACTCGGAGAGAGCGTGCTTTATTCCGTGGGGCGCGATGGGAATTGATGACAGTTAAAAGACGCCGTTCACCCCATGGTCGGACGACGCGGATCCACGATTAATCGGAAAACGGGATCCCGGCCAGTTGCGGTGCCACGCCACAACACCTATTCTCCACCCTTGGCGAATGCAGGGTATGGCATTCGCAGTTGATCCATCCATTCCCGAGCAATCAACATGGCGGTTGATTTTTCCGTTGTTATTCCCACCTTTCGGCGGGTAGACCAGTTGCGGGAATCGATCACGAGCGTCATTGCGCAGACGGGGGTGACCACTGAGATCTTTGTGATCGACGACAGCGCGGAAGGCTCCGCGCGACAAGTTGTCGAGCGCTTTGCGGATGCGCGTATTTCCTATGTGAAAAATCCTGAGCCAACGGGCGGAAGGCCGAGCGTGGTCAGAGACCTTGGCTGGCCTCTCACCACGGGAAGCTTCGTGCACTTTCTCGATGACGATGACATCGTGGTCGAGGGACATTACGCGGCGGTGAAATCAGCTTTCGAGTCCCACCCACACGTCGGCCAAGTCT